>Ga0182017_10000232_pt1 | contig 44126 bp, 28 predicted proteins | sample 712E3DmetaG_FD_120492 | JGI IMG/M metagenome (GOLD analysis project Ga0182017, IMG submission 120492) | Permafrost microbial communities from Stordalen Mire, Sweden - 712E3D metaG | ecosystem: Environmental > Terrestrial > Soil > Wetlands > Permafrost | place: Sweden: Stordalen | collected... | reverse complement strand
GGCCGCGAAGAAGCACGGCCTGCGCGTCGTCGGCCATGTTCCCGATGCCCTGGGACTGGACAGCGTGCTTGCGGCCGGCGGCCAGGAATCGATCGAGCACTTGACCGGCTACCTCATGGCCATGCAATAGAAGGATTCACCGGCGCTTGATAAACCGGAATTCGGGGCGAACAGCCGCGTGGTTCTCGCCCATGTCGACGACACCAAGCTCGCTGACGTCGTTCGCCGCAGCAAAGCCGCCGGCGTCTGGAATTGCGTCACGCAGATCATGACCGAGCACTTCGCGGCGCTCGAGCATCACGAAGCGTTGCTTCGCCTGCCCGGCGTGAAGTACTTGTCGCCTGTGCAGCTCGCCACCTGGGATCCCAAGAAGAGCTTCCGCGCGCAAGGCATGACCGCCGAGGACTTCGCGGCTGAGCGTGCGCGTGCCGCCTTCAACAAGCGCCTGACCCGGGCGCTGCACGAGGCCGGCGCGCGCCTGCTTCTCGGCACCGACACGTCGAACCCGTTCGTCATCGCCGGGTTCTCGATACACGAGGAGCTGGCGTTGTTCGTCGAGGCGGGGCTCACACCCTTCGAGGCGCTACGCGCCGGTACCGCTGATGCCGCCGAGTTCCTGCACGCCGAGCGCGAATTCGGTCGGGTCGCGCCCGGGCTGCGCGCCGACCTGATCCTCGTCGACGGCAATCCCTTGGCCGACGTGCACAATGCCGCGCGCACGCGCGGGGTGGTCTTGCGCGGCCAGTGGCTCCCCGCCGCCAAACTCGCAGCGGCGCTCGATCAGCTCGCCAAGGATCGCGCCGGGCCGCCCGCATCGGCCACAGGCGGCCTTGATTGGTTCCAGTCGGCGCCGGCGCTCGCGCTCACCGGCGGCCAGGTCGCCTGGAGCGCCACGTTCGACGAGAGCTTCGACGGCACACCCACGGGCGCCACGCGCCTGGCGGTCGAGGTTCACCAGGGCGGCCGCCGTACCATCGTCGCGCAATCCGCCGGGCGCCCACCAGGCCCGAAGCTGGCGACGCTGCGCTTGGAGCTCGATCCCTCGGGCCACGCCAGCGAGCTCACGCTCGACGAGGACGGAAAGCGCCACGGCACCGCCACCGCCTCCGGGGGGCAAGCGCACTTCACCGGCAACCTCAGCGGAAAACCCGTCACCGACGAGATCCCCATGGGCGCGGACGACGTGTTCGACCACTTCAACGCCGCGACGCTGTTGCCGCTCGCCGAACGCGCCTTCCAGCTCCGGCCCGGCGCCACGGCCGTGGTTCGGGGCGTGCTCGTGTCTCTGGCTCCCTTTGGCAGCATGAAGCCCGGTGTGAAAGACGTGAGCTACGAGATCACGCGCAAGACCGACGGCGCACACGGCGAGCACACCTATGACTTCGTGGATCAGACGCCCCTCGGAAAGATGTCGGGAGAAATGGTCATCGATAGGGACGGGCACCTGGTGTCGCTCGTCTACCGAGCCTCCTACGGCGAGATGAAGATCGAGCGGTCGTCGCCGCCGCCCCGTGCGCGCCGAGCGGGGTAAGCCGGCGCACGGCCGCATCACCATCCGCGCGGCCCAGGAGGCCGATTTTGTGTACCTCACCTTCGAGGACGACGGCGGCGGCATCGACCGCGAGGCCATCCGCCGCACCTTGCAGACCTCGGGGCAACTGGCCAGCATGGGCAACCCCAGCGATGAGGATTTGGTCGGCGCCATCTTCGAGGCCGGCTTCTCGACGCGCGCCCAGTCCAATGCCCTGGCCGGGCGCGGGATGGGCATGAACATTCGATGAGAAGTGCAGAACGGCGCATGGACAAAGTGCCACCATTGTAACCTGTCCCTGAGGCGCGCGCGGTCGGCTTGCCCGGACATCGGGGTCGCAGCGCGATCTCTTTGCTGCGTCCGCCCGCTCCTCGGGCCGGAAGACTCTTTCCGTCCGACTTCTGACGAGCGTCGCGGAGGTGCGCCTCAAGGCAGCTGCGTGAGTGACTTGAGTCGCTTCGTGGTACAAATGGGTCCTCATGAGGTGGCGTCCCTCGCTACACGCGGCGCATGTGGAAGCATCGGGCACACGCTGGCCCGGTGCGCGAGTGCGCTGGGCGCTTGCGGGATCCTTGCTGGTCCACGGGGCGCTGGCATGGATGCTTTTCTCGAAAGAGGCGCCGAAGCCCACGCCTCTTTCCGAGCCAGTGGAGATCGTCTTCGAGGTGGCCCCGGCAACTGTTCCGGCTCCGGCTTCTCCTCCAGCCTCCGCTGCGGCGTCGCCGCCCGCGCTGGGACCATCGCTGGCATCGCCGCCGTCGCGAGCAAGAGTCGCGGTTGTTCATGGCGACACGGTGAAAGCCGCGGCAGAGGCCGCGGAAGTCCCGATGCCCAAGACCGATGGATCTCTTCAAGTACCAGGTGCTGCGTCGCCAAGCCTGGCCAATCCCCTGGCCACCTTCCAACCCGCGCGTCCAAACCTGACCGGGCCGATGAAATTCCCTATGCCTGACGAGAAAGCGCGGGATCCTCTCGCTCCACCCATGGCGAAGAGCCAAACCGGGGTGCGCGAACTGCCGAAGGGGAATCAAAGAGGTACGCGCGTGACCGCCAACGTGGCCGAGGACGGCAGCATCCGTTTCCATGATCCGAAGGACATCTCAGACGTGCATATGGTGGGGTTGGGTGTGGGGGGGCGATTCGATCTCAGCGACCAGATCATGAAACGTGCAGGCCAGGATCCCTACGCCTCCGTCAAACGCGCAATGGCAGAGAATACCCGCGAACAACGTCTGTGCATGGCCAGGCGGTACCAGGGCGAGCGGCAGAAGCAGGAACTTTTTGCCCTATCCACGAAGGTCAGACAGCTTGCCGCCCGCACAGATTTGTCTGCAGCCCAGCGCCGGGAACTTCTTTTCACCATCTGGGACGAGTGCTCCGAGGAATCGGATTCGACCACAGACTACGGCGCCATGGCACGCGCCACCATCCTGTCCATTGTGCACGAAGCATTCCCAGCAGGCAGCGATGTGGCCTATCCGCCCGCCGAGTTGTTGGCCCTCAACGAACGGCGCTCATCACGTCAACCGTTCGCCCCGTACGACCCACGCCCGATGAAGCGGACGCGCCATCCCGATGCCGGCGCGCCGACGGAATGCCCGTAGAAGGCTTGCCTACAGGATCACGATCGCGCACCTCAGAATGAAATCGATACGTGAGGCGGTGCGGACCGCAGCGCAGGCTGGACCGCACACGATGAACAAGCAGTCTGAACGCCAGTTCCAGGTGGCACGGAAGATGGAAACACGCCGGTCAATCCCTGGGTTGCGCAATCTTCGCATGCGCAGCGCGGTTGGGATATGCTGTCTCGCGATGATGGGCGTTTGCGCCATCTGCTGGTTCTTCAAATGCTGAGGAGCACGCGCATGCATCGAATCCCATCCTTCTTTAGGACTACTATGCTTGTGCTTTGGGTCGCCGGTTGTGGTGGCAGGAGCGCCGACGCAGGCGCGGGTGGTGCGCTCGGGACGGGTGGCGTGACAGGATCAATCGGCACTGGTACGGGTAGCGGGACCGGCGGCTCGAACGTGAAGCTGGATACTGGATTAGGGGGCTCCTCCGGAGCCGTCCCCGACACAGGAACAGCTGGAGGCTCCGGCTGCGACAAGGATCTTTCGGGCACTTGGGATCTCTTTGCGTCCAGTCTCGGCACGGGAATCGTGCGCGGGACCTTGGTCGTCTCGAAAGACGGGTTCTCGCTCACCACGAGTAGCTCTCAGCTCACCTACGACGCCCAGGGCCCCTCCGCCACGTGGAAACACTCCGATTACTATAACGAATTCCCGACGACGCGCTTGATTTCTGTTCAGAACACGCCTGCCGCCGCAAACACGGGCAGCTTTCCCGTCGTCATTGGCGGTCATTGGGTCTTGCAGTCCAATAGGGAAACCTGCACGTTGGACGTGGCCGCCGATAAGGTCACGGGCAACTGCACCGTCAATGGGAGCGACTACGACGTGGGCGGCGACGATTGGCCCTGGGATGTTCTGCCCTCGCCTGAGAACGGTCTTCACTACACCGTCTTGCGCACTGATGCGCTGGCCTCGCAGTTTGGCGACTTCGGTGGCAACTGGACCGCGCGATCCGACTCCGGCAGCCCGCAAAACTGCAAAATCAAGCTCGAAAGCAACACCGCCACGACCAGTTGCAACGCCAACAACAACTTCAACGGGGATCTGCATCTCACCATCGGAACGGATTGCGTGGCCAGCGGGGTAACGCCGAGCGGGTCGGAGGTGAGCGCGCGCAGGCGGTAGCCGGCCAATGAGCGCGCGCCGTGGCTGGCGATGGCTGGTCGTCCTGGGATGTCTGCTGCTGGCGATTCGTCCGTCCGCGTATGGGCGCACGCCGCAAGCGCTGAAACTGGAGATAGCGACAGGGCAGAAGCCCGTATCGCGCGAACGCACTACGCCCTCAGTGGCGATGCTGGTGCTCAACGCCATGCCCGAGGCCAGGCGTCAATTGTTGGCCGACTCGTTGGCCAAGCTCGCTGCTGCCGTGGACAAGAAAAAGAACCCTCTTTTCGTTTCCTTAGACGACGGCGAAGAGCGCTCGGTCGTCCACGAGTTGATCGCACAGACGATGCCCGCGTTTAGCGCAGCGGCGAGTCTGGCGGCCGGGAGTTGGCCATCGCGCGAAGGCGATGTGCAAGTTCGCGCGGTCTATCGCTGCGCTGCCAAGCGGCAATGCGTGTCACTGGATGGCACTCCGGGGAATGACGAGGGAGAGCGGCGTGCTCGTTTCCTGGCCTGGCCGCTTGGCTACGCCGTCTTTCTCGCGGTGGAAGGTCGGGCAGAACTGGACAAGGTCGCCGAGGCGCTACGCGCCCCGGGCTCGTTCCAGATCGGGCTCGTGCTCACCAGCGCTGAGCTTCACTCATTGCGAGCCAGCCCGGCCCTCTTGCCCTTGCAACGAAACGCCAAACACTTGGTCAAGACGATGCCCAAGTCACGCCCGCCGCTCCTCGAAACACTCGCGAACCTCGCGAACGCGGGGACTGGCAAGGATAGGCTTGCCTGGTTGCGGTTGCCTCCAGACACGATTCTCGTTGTACCTCGCCTTGGGGCTTTGGCCACAAGCGATCAGTTCGTGGCTGACGTGCGCAGCCGCTTGCGGGCCGTCGGTGCCAAGGTGGAATGGCTTGCGTCGCCGAAGTAGGGGCTACCGATAGACGCGCCATCCATTGGACCGGCGTTATCGTAGAAACCCGAGGCGGCAAACGCAAAACTTCCACCCCGCGCGAAACCCAGCTGACCGCCGATGGGTGCCATTCTCGAAAGCCGTGACTTTCCCGTGGACGCCATACTTCCATGATGCCTATGCACTTGAAGGCGTGCTCGGCTTGTTCAAACGCGCCCATGCGGCCGGACTGAAGGGTATCACTGTGTTCCCAGCCGACAGCCCGATGGGGCGGGTTCTGGTAGCCGCCTGCGACGGGATTGCGTGCCAGGTTGGGCGAGGACGAGGGCGCAGTTCAGGGGTGAATCACGCGCAGGCCCAGCATTGCCTCGAACGGGTCGAAGTCGCGATCGTTGTGCAGCAACTCGTGGCCCTCGCGCAGACACAGGGTGGCGATGAGGCAATCAATAGTCTTCCTGACCGTGTGGCCCCGCGTCCGCAGGCGGCGATAGTTTCGCGCTGACTCGACGGCTAGGTCCATGCCGCCTGTGTCGAACAGGTCGAACGATGACATCTGGGCCAGCACGGAAGCCGCATCCGCATCGCTCTGCATCCCCTGCAGGATCTCGCACAAGATGAGGTCGCACAACCCTACACGGGTCACGCCGAGAGCCTGGTCCAGCCACCGGGTCTGTGCCGTCCTCCGACCACGGAAGTAGTCGATCCAGACCGTGGTGTCGACGATAACCACGGGTTACCTGTGCGAGGTTCTCCCGGTGCGCAGCTTGGCCAGATCGCCCGTCCATTTGACCCGGCCGCGTAGACGGCGCACACCGGCCTGGCGATGCAGCGACACCAGGCTGCGCAGCCCAGCCTCAACTGCCGCCCGCTTGCTGGGAAGTCCGCTGGCGGCAAGTGCATCCCGCATCAGAGTGTCGTCGATGACGATGTTGGTGCGCATGTGTAGAGGTTGGCATAGCAATGTGTATCAGTCAAAGGCGCCGCCCTGGGCATGGGGATAGTTTGGGTGTGTAGGTTGATGTAGTTTGCGGGCATGGGGAAAACGAAGGGGGTTATTGAGCGTCCGGGAGGCCTCCCGCTGCCCGCACTTGCGCGACCTGGAAGATCCCGAAAGCGCACTGGCGGCCGAGGTGGCTCTTGCGCAGAATGAGAGCAGGCCCCCGGGGCCGACGGGTCGTCCATGCTTTCCCTTGAGCTTCTCGCACCTGCCAAAGATCTGGAATGCGGCCAGGCGGCCATCGATTGCGGCGCCGACGCCGTGTACATAGGCGCGCCGCGATTTGGTGCGCGCGAGGCAGCGGGCAACGCCATCGCCGACATCGAGAAGCTGGCCGCGTACGCACATCGGATGTGGGCGCGGGTCTATGCCACGGTCAATACCCTGCTGCGCGACGACGAGCTGGCCGAGGCCGAGCGCCTGTGTCGGCAGCTTCATCAGGCGGGCGTGGATGGGCTCATCATCCAGGATGTCGGTCTGCTGGAATGTGACCTGCCGCCTTTGCCGCTGATTGCCAGCACCCAGATGCACAACCACAGCGCGGAGCGCGTGGCTTTTTGGGAGAAGGTCGGTTTCTCGCGTGCCATCCTGGCCCGCGAGCTGGATCTCGACCAGATTCGCGCCATCCGCACCGCCACCAGCATCGAGCTGGAGGTCTTCATCCACGGCGCCTTGTGCGTGAGCATGAGTGGACAGTGCAGCCTGAGCTACGCGATGGGCGGCCGCAGTGGAAACCGCGGCCAGTGCGCCCAACCCTGTCGCCGTCTGTATTGCTTGCAGGATGCGGCGGGGGCAACCCTGGTGCGCGACAAGCACCTGCTGTCGCTGCGCGATCTGAACCTGACCGCCGAGCTGCGCGAACTGATCGAGTCCGGGGTCACCTCATTTAAGATAGAAGGACGCCTCAAGAACAAGGCGTATGTGATGAATGTCGTGGGTCACTACCGGCGCAAGCTGGACGCGGTGCTGGCGGAGGTGGGGGGCCGGCGTGCGTCGTCGGGCACGACCACACTGGGGTTCGAGCCCGATCCCGACAAGACTTTCAATCGCGGCTACACGACATACTTTCTGCACGGTCGTGGCGCTGCCGTGGCGTCACCTGATTCGCCCAAGCACGTGGGCGAGTCGGTGGGGCGCGTGGTCGACGTACGCCGCGACTCCTTCGCGCTGGAGGCCGCCGCTCCCCTGCACAGTGGCGACGGCCTCAGTTTCTTCGGCCGCGATCAGGAATTGCACGGCACGGTAGTCAACCAGATCGACGGCACGGCGGTCTTTCCCGAGAAGTTGGGCGGGATCGAGCGCGGCTTGCGCGTGTTCCGCAATCACGATCACGCCTTCGTCAATCAGGTCATGCGCAGTCGGAACCAACGCCGGATTGGCGTGAATCTGCGGCTGCGCGAAAGCGCGACGGGATTTCGTCTGGAGGCCAGCGACGAGGATGGAGTGACCGCGAGTTCGGAAATCGAAAGCCAGCACGCATGGGCTGACCAGCCGGCCCAGGCCCGCCTGGTTTTCGAACGCCAGCTCGCCAAGCTGGGCGCAAGCGAGTTCTGTGCGTCGCGCGTGGAGCTCGATTTGCCGCGCATGCCCCATGTGCCGCTGGCCACGCTCAATGGCTTGCGCCGCGGGCTGGTCGAGGAGCTGCGTCGGCAGCGCGCCCGTCTGCTGCCTGTGCGCGTGGTCACGCACGCGCCCCAGGGTTCCCATCTCAACGATGCGCCTTTTCCTGAGCGAGACCTGTCGTTCCTGGGCAACGTGCTCAATCAGAAAGCGGCGTCTTTCTACCGTCGCCACGGTGTGGGGCGCATCGAGCCAGCGGCGGAAAGCGGCCTGGACATGCACGGCCGCAAGGTGATGACCACCCGCACCTGCATCAAGTACGAGATGGGCCTCTGCCCGCGCGATCCGGGCGATCCGCCCCGTCGCTGCCCGGCCGAGCCATGGTTTCTGGTCGACGATGAGGGCCGGCGCCTACGCCTGGACTTCCGCTGCCAGCAGGGCGATTGCGTGATGGAGATCGTCTACTTGTAGAATGCTGGTTCTCACAGAGAACACACAGGCCGGAAGAGAAAGAAGGGGTTTGGACCAGACGGTCGCCAGCCCCTTTTCCTTTTTTTCATCCGCCTCTGTGGCCTCTGTGCCTCTGTGAGAAATAGGTAGCCTTACTGCACGCCGAGGTCCTTGAGGAAGGCATTGACATCGATCAGGTTTAGCCAGGCCTTGCGGTTCGCATCGAGCGCTTGGTAGGTCAGTTCGGCCGGCAGCTTGAGCTTGGCTTGCTTGCCGCGGGTGATGATGCCAAAGCCCGTGTCGAAGTTGATCACCTGCATATCCAGGTCATCGTGCGTGGCCCTCAGCTTGACCCAGGCCTTCCACACGTCGCCCTTCCAGTCTCCCGGGTCAGCCGGCCGTGGCAGCGCCTGCTGCCCGGGCGAAGTCGGATTGAGGTTCTGCATGACAATGCTTCCCCCCGGGTTGAGGATTTTCAGGGAACTCGCCAGGGCTTTCTCCACTTGGTTGGCGTCGTGCAGACCGTTGATGAAAACCAAGTCGAAGCTCTGCTTGTTCTGCGCGAAAAACTCGTCGTAGGGCATCTGGAAGGCGGCGTTGGACTTGCGATCCGGGTCAACGCCGATCTTGATCTTGGCGCCAAGGGCATCGAAGTTGTCCTCGCGTGCGCCCTGGCCGAGCTCCAAGTAGGTCTGGTAGTTGTGCTTCGCCCTGATGAGATTGAGGACGTCGGTCGCGTTCTGGGGAGGACTGACCACGGCGTTGATCGGGCCTGCCCCGGCCGGGGGCCAGCACAGAAAATTGTCCTTCCATGTGTGCGGGTCGCTGGGCTCGGTAATTTGCAGGCATTGCATGCCCTTGATGGTTCCTCTCTTTGACCACTTGAGACCGTAGTCTTGCGGGGCGCAGAGATAGTTGTCGCCCCAGCCATCGGGATCGGAATCCTCTTCGAACTGGGTGCAAACCATTCCGTTGATGGGTCCCAGGCTGGACCAGCGCAAGCCCAGGTCGCGGGTCGAACAGAGAAAGTTGTCGTCCCATCCTTGGGAGTCAGTCGGTTCGTCGACCTTGGTGCAGAACATCCCGGGGATCCACTTGTCGAACGACCAGCGCAGGACTTCCACCTTTCGGGGAGCGCTCGACGGCGCGGCCGCTTTCTTGGCCGCGGCGGGCGCCGGCTTTTTCGCCGCCGCGGACGCCGCCGCCGGCAGGGAGACGGAAGCGAGCATAGTCACAACCAACCACAGTCCAGAAAATCGGTTCATGAGCGTTCCTTTCCTCAAGATGGCTCTTGCTCACACGCTATCACAACCATCCAGAGCGCGACCAGACTGGTCGACGACCTGGCGGGCGATTGGTGACGCCAGTCACACTGCAAACGGTACGAGCGTTTGCAGCTCTTCGCACGCAACGGCGACGTTATGGCATATCATTGCGGCCGCATGTCGGCGTTGTCCCGCCACGCTCTCATCATCGGAAACTCCGACGGCATCGGGCTGCACAGCACGCGGCGGCTACTCGATCGCGGCTGGCAGGTCACCGGCGTCTCTCGCCGGGCGAGCCCGGTCGGGCACGACGGCTATCAGCATCACGTTCTCGATGTCAGCCAGCGCGACTACGTCGAGAAATTGCGCGCGATCCTGGGCCAGGGTCCGGTCGATACCTGCATCTACTGCGCTGGCATAGGCGGCCCGCCCGATCCGAACGACCTGGGCAGCGAGGTCCACGTCTTCGAGGTCAATCTGATGGGCGCTCTGCGCACCGCCCAGGCGATCGTGCCTGCGATGGTCGCGGCCGGTCGCGGGCATCTCGTGGTGCTGTCCAGCCAGGCCGATGCCTTGGTTCTGGCCGACTTTCCCTCCTATGCCGCCTCCAAGGCCGCGCTGTCGAGCTACTTCGAGGGCCTGGGCCTGGCTCTGCGGCCGCACGGCGTGGCTGTCAGCAACCTACGCTTCGGATTCGTGGATACCAAGATGGCCCGCGCTGCGGTTCGGCCGTTCATGTACACGCTCGACCAAGCGGTCGATCAGGTGGAGCTTGTGCTGCGCAAACGTCCCCTGCGCCTGACCCGGCCGCTCTCCATGGCTGTGCTGGTGCGGCTGCTCGCGTGCTTGGCCCGCTGGCGCGTGTTCTTCACGCGCGGCCCGGCTTCTTAGTGTCGCCCGTGTTTGTAGGCGGGGTCGTAGCGGCCGTTGTTGTTCACGTCGAAGAAGATGGGATTGCTGAGTGCCAGCGGGTAGACGCCGAAGGTCTTGCGGTCACCCACGACGGGCGCCATCAACTCGTTTCCGTCGACGCGGACCAGGGCGTAGCCATCGGCGGTCAGGGTGATGTCGTGACTGGCGCGGAAGCGCGCCACTTTCTGACTGGGCGGCACCGTCCAGCGCTGGGCTTCCTTGCCGTTCACGTAGAGGATCACGCGATCGACTGACACCCAGGGCGCGGCATCGATCTCGATGTCCACGCGGGCGTGCCCGCTGGGAGCGGCCACCAGATCGCCGATGTCGGCCTGGCCCGCGTGCATGCGCACAAAGGGACCGGTGGTGAAGAAGACGTGATGGGCCTTTACCGCCTGGGCCACGTCTTGCGGGGTGACGTGGCCGATACGGTCGTCGGGAACGCGCAGGTAGTTGCGCGGATAGCCGCCCATATTGTAGGTGAGGTGATGGGTGTCCGAGTTCCCGGTGGCGGTGGCCAGGTGCCCGTGGTTGAGGAGGCCCAGGTAGTCGTCGATCATGCGGTCGACGCTGCGACGGGCTGGATCCTGATAGCCGTTGAGCACCTCGATGGCGTCGAAATCGAATGAGAAGCCTTTCTTGCCCGCGCGGTCCGAGTGCGGGTCGAATTCCCCAATGATGAAATATCCGCAGGTCGGATCGATGCGCGGGTGGTGCACGTCGATGACCGCGCCCGGCGCAAGGGTGCGTACCTCCTCGAAGATGGCTTTGGGCGTGCGGCCGTGGGCCAGCACCGCGCCCTGGCCCGCGCGTGCCAAATCTTGCGGCAGGGGGAAGGCGCCGAAATGTCCCCATGAGGCGGTGGTGATCTCGTCCCCAATGATGGTGCTGATGAGGTTGCCCACGCCCAGCATCTTGATGGTCGGCCCATAGTCGGTAACCACGTTGTGGTCAGTGGACGTGAGCATATCGATGCCATCGGCGATGAATTCGATCACCCGGTGGGGCAGGGGCACGATGGAATCCGGCGAGGGCGCGGCATGGACGTGAAAATCGGCCGAATACCAACCCGGCGAGCTGATCACGTGGTGCAACTGGGCCACGAGATCCGCGCCTTCAGGCGTGATCTTGAGCCTGCGCACCACCGCCACGTCCCACTCCAGGCCGCGGCTGACGTAGACGTCGTAGCTTCCCGGTGGCACCCGCACGGCACCGTCGCCCGAGGCTGAGAACACGCGATTGTAAGCGGCGATGGCCAAGTCACCCTCGGGCTTGCCGATGTCGTTGTGGGTGAATTCAGGCTCGCGTGTGCCCCCCACGCCCACGAAGGTCAGCTTGCACGGGATGGGCGCGCCGGTGTCGGCATCGCGCACTTCCCAGGTCATCAGGCCCTCGTAGTGGCGGGCGGGACGCGGCTTGCTGGCGGGGGCAGGGGCCTGGTCGGAGGGAGCGGCGAAAAGTGCGGTCGCGATGAGAGCGGTGGCGGAAAAGAAGATGGTTGTGGCGATGCGCATGGCGAATCCCATGGTACGACAACCCGAACAAGAGCGGGAGGCGATATACTGCGTCGGCACGACGGCCATGCTCAACCAGTTCCTGCGCCTTCTCATCCGCTCCCTGCTTTGGCTGCGCTACCGCATCCGCGTGAGGGGTCTGGATCGTGTCGCTCCGCCTGACGGTCGCGGGGTTCTGTTCTTGGCCAACCACCCGGCGCTCATCGATCCCATCATGGTGATGGCCGTGCTGTGGCCGCGTTTCCGGCCGCGCGTGTTGGCGGATCGCGCCCAGGCCCGGCGCTGGGGGATTCACTTCCTGGCGCGGCGGGCGCGGGCGCTCGAGATCGCGGACATGACCCGCGATGGGCGCGGCGCCCGCGAGCAAGTGGAATCCATGATCGAGGCCAGCGCTGCGGCTCTGCGCCGGGGCGAGGCGCTGTTGCTCTATCCCGCGGGTCGCATCTATCGCCAGCGCCGCGAGGATCTCGGTGGCAACAGCGCGGTCGAGCAGTTGCTGCAGGCCGTGCCTGACGTGCGCGTGGTGCTGGTGCGCACCGCCGGGCTGTGGGGCTCCAGCTTCAGTCGCGCCTCGGGCAAACCGCCCGAGGTCATGGCGGCCCTGCGCCGGGGACTGTGGGGCCTGCTCAAGTGCGCCATCTTCCTCTCGCCTCGCCGCCACGTGGCCATCGACGTGGTCGAGCCCGACGATCTGCCGCGCACCGCGGATCGGGTGGTGCTCAATCGCTACCTGGAGGACTTCTACAATCGCAACGCGGGCGGAAGCACTTACGTGCCCCATTCATTGTGGGAGGGTGGCGGCGTGCGCTGGTTGCCCGAGCCGGTCAGTAGCGCCGAGCCGGGCGTGGCGCGCCGGATCCCGCCCGCCACGCGCGACACCGTGCAGGAGTACCTGCGCCAGCTCACCGGGGTGCGCGACATCAACGAGAGCCAGCGTCTGGCCCACGATCTGGGCCTGGACAGCCTGGTGCGCGTGGAGATCCAGGCCTGGATCGAGAGCGAGTTCGGGTTTCCCCAGCCCGAAGCGGACGCCATGGAGACCGTGGGTGACGTGATGCGGGCCGCGGTGGGCGAGACCGTGGGCAAGGCCGCGGCCGAGCCCCAGCCGGTGGCCCACGCATGGACCGCGGCCGCCCAGGACGCTACCGAGTCGCCGGTCATGCCCGCGGGTGACAGCTTGACCGCGGTGTTTCTGGACATGGCGCGCCGGCATCCCAGCCAGGTGGTCATCGCAGACCAGCAGAGCGGCGTGCGCAGCTACCGCGATCTGATCACCGCGCTCCTGCTCCTGCGGCCTGTGTTTGCCCGCATGCCTGGGTCCTATGTCGGCATCATGCTGCCCGCCTCGGTCGCTGCCAGCGTGGCCACCTTGGCCGCGCTTTTCGCGGGCAAGACGCCGGTCATGATCAACTGGACCACCGGGCCGCGCGGCGTGCTGCACGGACTGGAGCTGCTCGACATCCGTTGCGTGGTGACGGCCCGTCGCTTGGTCAGCCGTCTCGAATCGGAGGGTTTCGGCAGCACCCCGGGATTCATGCAACGGCTGACCTACCTGGACGATGTCGCCAAGCGATTTTCGCTTCCTGCCAAGTTGCTGGCAGCACTGCGCGCGCGGCTGGGATTGATCGGCGCGCTGGAAGAGGCGCGCGCGCTCGAAGTGGCGGCCGTGCTTTTCACCAGTGGCTCCGAGAGCGTGCCCAAGGCAGTTCCCCTCACCCAGACCAATCTGCTGGCCAACATCCGCGACGCGCTGGCGGTGATTTCGCTGCGTCCCGAAGAGGCCCTTTTGGCCATCCTGCCGCCGTTTCATTCCTTCGGTCTGACCGTCGACATCCTGTTGCCGCTGCTGTGCGGTCTGCGCACCGTCTATCACGTCAACCCCAATGACGGCGCCACCCTGGCCTCGCTCATCGAGGCGTATCGGGCCACGCTGCTGGTGGGCACGCCAACTTTTCTGGGCGGCATCGTGCGCGCCGCTCAGTCCGGGCAGCTGGCCAGCTTGCGCCTGGCCATCACCGGCGCCGAGAAGTGCCCGCCGCATGTGTACGACGCCCTGGCGCGTGCCTGTCCTGAGATGGTGGTCATCGAGGGCTACGGCATCACCGAGTGCTCGCCCATCGTGTCGGTCAATCGTCCCGAGCGGCCGCGGCGCGAAACCATCGGCCCGCCTTTGCCGTCGGTGGAGCACGCCATCGTCGACGCCGAGTGTGGCAAGCCCATGCCCTGCGGTCAGCGCGGTATGCTCCTCGTGCGTGGCCCCAGCATTTTTGGCGGCTACCTCAAGTACGATGGTCAGTCGCCCTTTGTTTCGTTTGCCGGCAAGGAATGGTACCGCACCGGCGATCTGGTGTGTGAAGACAGCGACGGAATTCTCACCTTCTGCGGCCGGCTCAAGCGCTTCGTGAAGATCGGTGGCGAGATGATCCCTCTGGCTGCGGTGGAGGCCGCGCTGGAGGCCAAGTGGGTGTCCCCTGGTCAAGGCGAGGGTCCCTGCCTGGCGGTGGAATGCACGCCCGACGAGGAGCACCCCGAGTTGGTTCTCTTCACGTCGTTGGAGATCGATCGCGAGACCGCCAACCGCTGTCTGCGCGAAGCCGGGTTGTCACCCTTGCACAACATCCGGCGCGTGGTGCGGCTGGAAGCGCTGCCCCTGCTGGGCACGGGAAAGACCGACTACCGCGCGCTCAAGGCGACGCTGGGATAGCTAGTCGCAGCCGCCCGCCCATCAAGCGAGCCGGGCTTGCGGGGCCCAAGAAACCGCGCTGGAGCCAGGCTGCCTTGGGGTAAACTGCGTCCCCAGTCCGATGTTGCCCTTTTTGCCCGTGCCGACGGCCCCACCCTTGGGTCCGCCGGATCTTGCCCATGATCCCGAAACGTCCATGATGGTTTCTCTGTCGGTCCAAGGCTCACTTCTGTGATTTTCTTCCGCATCACTCTCCCCTGGCTGTTGCCCCTGCTCGCTTGCGGCGCGGTGGGTGCCTACGCTCTGCGCCTGCTCCAGCGTCTCCTGGCCTCGCGCACGGCTGTCGAGTCCCCGCCCATTGGCGCCACGGCATTCATCCCGCTCGCCGTGCTTTTCGGGCTGCGACTTATCACGCTCCTTCTTCAAATTCTGGGAGCGATGCGGCTCAGGTTCCGCCCCTCGTTGATCGTGGTCACTATCCTGGCCATCGCCGCTGGCGTTCAGCTCGTGCGCACCTGGGGGCAGAGTCCAAACGCCCCGAGTGACCTGTCAGTTCGTCACCGTCGCGCGTTGACCGGGCTTGAAGCGGCGGCCGCGGCCTTCGCGCTGGCCATCTTCTTCTGTGCGCTGCACGCCGCACCCGCGGGCTGGGACGTGTTCACCCACTGGTGGATCGTGCCCCATGAAATTCTCTCTTTCGACCGCATGGCGTACTTCTACGGAACCACCCGTTCCGTGGCGCCCAACTACCCCTCTCACCAGATTGTCCTGGGCACTGTCGCCAGCCTGCTGAGCGGGGGGCGCGATGGCATCGCCAACGTGTTCACGGGTTTCTTTCTGTTCTTCGCCGCACTCGCCGCGATGGAGGCCGGCTGGCTGTTCTCCCGGTCGCGACTCCTCGTGGGTTGGGCTCTGCTCGTGGTCTTCGCGTTTTCGGGCACGCCCGAGGTCGTGTTTGGCTATTTCTACGGCGACGCCCTGGTCATCACCGGGATAGCCTTCGCATTCCTGGGCCTGGCCTATCTCATCAAGCAGCGCCGGCGCAGTTCTGCGGTGATCGTCTGGGCCTGCCTGTCCATGCCGCTTGTTAGCAAGGGACTGGGGATGTACCTCGCGCTTCTCGGCGGGGGGTTCTTCGCCCTGGCCTACCTTTTTCTGGGTCGCCGCAAAGGACAGCCCCAACCCGTCGCGTGGCGAGCCGTCCTCATCCTGACCGTTGCCGTGGCCGTGGAGATCGTCCTGCCTCAACTCTTTCTCATCGGAGTCACGTCCAACGACTACCCTCCACCGCCGCTTTCCACGCGTTTTTCGGCGCCGCTGAAGGCCATCCTGACCACCGTCTGGGCGAACCTGACCGAGACCCGGCCCATCATTGTCTTGGCGGCGATGCTGGCGCTAGTCCCTGTGTTGGCCCTGCTGCGACCGCGACGCCTATTTAGGACCGCGCAGAAATGGGCGCTGGTCTTCTGTTCGGCTTACGCCATCGTCGTGCTGGGCCTCTTCCTCGCGGCCACCTTGATGCTCCCTGATGCCAAGACCAGCTGGCCGCGCTACGCGACCATCGCCGCTCCCGCCATCGCCATCCTGGGAGTGGTCGGCCTTACCCACTTGGGGCGCCTGAAGACCATTCTCAGCATTCCTCTCATGGCGGTCGCTATCGAGTGCCTGCTCACTTCCGAGTACTCCGGCTACTTTGCCCAACATGCCACCTGGCCCAAGGGCGATTGGGAACGCATCCCCGAGCGCAATGCTGACTATGCGGCCAATGAGGCCTTCTACAAGAAGATCAAGAAGGACGTGGATGCCATCAACGGCCGCGTCTTCTACGTTTTGCAGGACGGCGACCTGCAGCGTCCCTATGTCATAGGCACCTACTTCGCCATGACGGGGATCCATGCGCCGCTGCTCACCGGGTTGCAGACCTGCCCTCCCGCGAGCAATAGTTTGGCCGCGCCCATGGACGGCTGGATCCTCAGGCAGGGCGCCAAAGGACCGCCCCCAGCCGTGGTGAGCCCGGCCACGGATTTTGTCTATTTCAGCAAGCCAATCGTGCTGAACGGCCGCACCTATCAGGACTTGGTCAAGGTCGACGCCCTCCTCCGACACTAGCCCACGGGCGACGTCTCAGTCGGCCCTGCGATTGACCGAGGTGGACGCGTGTGATACTTGAGCCCGTCGTGGATTTGCTCGAGCATCCCGGAGAAATTTCGCGTCGGCATCCCTGGGAGACTGCTCGTGTCGATTTTTTTCTGCGATTGTGCGCGGGAGACGGATTGGCGTCGCGAGCGGTTCTGGACGTCGGGGCGGGTGACGCGTGGTTCGCCACCTGTTTTCGCGAGCGCTATCCGCGGGACAACATCGTCTGCTGGGATGCGGGCTACACGGCGGAGCGCGTGTGCACGATGCAGGCGGCCGGAGCAGGACTGACCTACGTCGCGGCGACGCCCGAGGGACCGTTCGATCTGGTGCTCATGCTCGACGTGATCGAGCATGTGCAAGACGATGCGGCCTTTCTGCGCGAGGTGCTTGCGCGTCTGCGTAGCGGCGGCACGGCCATCATCAGCGTACCCGCGTGGCCCTGGCTGTACGGCCCGCATGACGCCCATCTGGGCCACTGCAGGCGCTATTCACCGGCGGCCGCACGGGAGTTGCTGTCCGCCGCCGGGCTCGAGGTCGAGCAGGCCGGAGGGTTGTTCCATGCGCTGCTGCCTGCGCGCGCATTGGCTGTGCTGGTCGGTCGCTTTTCGCGGGGCAAGCAAGCCGACACTGGGCACCCGGCGGCCGACCTGGGAAACTGGGGCGGTGGGGCGGCCATTACCCGCGCCGTCGGCGGAATCCTGCGCCTGGAAGGGCGCGTTTCGCGTAGGCTTGCGGGCATGGGACTGGAACTACCAGGTCTTAGCTGGTGGGCACGATGCCGAAAAGCGTAGTCGTAATTCCTTGTTACCAAGAGGAGATGCGGCTCGAACACGAGGCGATCGACGTGCTTTGTGCCCGCGACATCTCGGTGCTGTTGGTCGACGATGGCTCGTCCGACGGCACACTGGCATTGCTCCGCCGGATCGAGGCGCGTGCGCCCGACAAGATCTCGGTATTGCCGCTGTCGCCCAACCGCGGGAAGGCCGAGGCGGTTCGACTGGGGATGCTCGATGCGCTAGCCCGAGGGGCCAGTCAGGTGGGCTTTGCCGACGCTGACATGGCGACACCGGCCAGCGAGATGGTTCGCCTGGTCCGTGCCCTGGAGGAATCGCCCGCCCTGATCGCTGTCATGGGCTCGCGGATTGCGCGCGCGGGTGCTCACATCGATCGCAAGCCCAGCCGTCACTACCTCGGTCGCGTGTTCTCGACCTTGGCCAGCCTGGTGTTGGCGCATCCCTTCTACGACACCCAGTGCGGCGCCAAGGTCTTTCGCGCAGGCGCGGCCCTGTCCGAGGCTGTCGCGTCTCCATTTTCCTCGCGATGGGCATTCGACGTGGAACTCATCGGTCGTCTGCTCACCGGGCCAGACCCTGTTCCCTTCGAAGCCTTCTTGGAGTTGCCGTTGGTGGATTGGCAAGACGTGGGTGGTTCCAAACTGAACGTCCTGGACAAACTGCGCTCAACCTATGAGCTGGGCAAGATCGCACGCGCGCTCGCGGTTCGGCGCGCGCAGGCCCGGCAGGGCGACTGACTCGGGCAAGCGAGCGGAGACACACGCGGCAATCGCGCGCGAATCGGCAACCTGCTACCCTGGCCAACGCCGAACGATGGAGGATTCATGATACGCCTTCGCGCATCTCTGCCCCGTGCCGCACTGGTGCTGGCCATGGGGGTGACGGCGGGTCGAAGCGCCCAAGCCGCAGAATCCCCCACGGCCGCGCGCACGCCAGAATGCGACACCACAGATCTGCTCGCGGGCAGGAGTCCATACGCCGACGCAGACGTGCGCGGCAACGTCGCGCTGGTCACCGACGGCACGGTTGCACCTGAAGGGGCACCATGGGACGCCCCGGCCGCCGTCAAGCTGGTAAGCCGTGCTGCATCGATAACCTACGACTTGGGCCAGCCGCGCAGGCTGAGCGCGTTCTATCTGCAAGCCGATGCCAACGACACCTACAAGATCGCCGGATCGAACGACGGGCAGCCGGGAACTTTCCGGGTGTTGGAGGAGATCGCGAACGTGGTCGCGCGTGGGCACGGTCTGCGTGCACGCGCTGTCCGGATCGAACCGGTGACGGTGCGCTACCTGCGCATCGGCGATCCAGACGGGGATAGCTTCTTTTCGGTTTCCGAGTTCGCCGCGTACTGTCTCGCCCCCACGCCCTTCCCGCCGATCATGAGCACCGTCGCGGCGCCCGCGGCGGTTGCCCCGCAGGCCCCTGGCGGGCCAGGAATGGCGAAGCCGCCGACGCCCGAAAGATCCCCGATTGGCTGGATCGAGATCGTGCTGGGCGCGGCCATCATGTTGCTGGCGGGAGCGCGCATCGCCCGCCGTCGCCGGGGCGCACCGTCGCCGTCGCGCGCGGCAGAGGAGCGACCCTTTCCCCTTGTCTTGGTGCTGTTCGTGGCCAGCGGATGCGCAGCTCTGATCTACGAGATCGTCTGGTTTCAGATGCTGCAGCTCGTGCTCGGGTCTTCGGCGGTCTCCATCGCGGTTCTCTTGGGAACTTTCATGGGCGGGATGTGCCTGGGCAGCCTGGGGCTTGCGCGCTTCGTCTCGCGTCAGCGGCACCCCTTGCGGGTCTACGCCATCCTCGAAATCGCCATCGGCGTTTCCGGGATTGTGATGTTGGGCGCGATTCCGCTGGTCGAGGTGGTCTATACGGCGGTGGTCGGGCATGGCATTCCGGGGCTGCTCCTGCGCGGCTTGTTCGCGGCGATCTGCCTGTTGCCACCGACGGTGATGATGGGGGCCACGCTGCCCGCGGTTTCGCGTTGGGTGGAAATGAGCCCGCGCGGCGTCTCGTGGCTGGGGATCTTCTACGGCGGCAACACGCTCGGGGCGGTGTTCGGCTGTCTGCTCGCGGGCTTCTACCTGCTCCGGGTTCACGACATGCACACCGCGACCTTCGTCGCCGTCGGCCTGAACGCGGCGGTGGCCGCAGGCGCGTTGGCACTCGCGCGCGTCCGCATCGGGACCGAGCCCAGCGAGGCCGGCCGGGAGCCTGCGGCACTTTCCGCGCCGACGCCACCCGCCTGGATCATCTATCTCGCCATCGGGCTGTCAGGGATGAGTGCGCTCGGCGCGGAGGTGATCTGGACTCGGCTTTTTGGGCTGCTCTTGAGCCACACCACGTACACTTTCTCGATCATCCTGGCGGTGTTCTTGATCGGGATCGGGCTGGGGAGCGGCGTCGGTTCCTTGCTAGCGCGCCGGACACTCAATGCGCGGCGCGCGCTGGGCTTGGCACAGCTGGCACTGGTCGTGGCTATCGCCTGGGCGTCCTGGAACATCACCAGCGCACTGCCCTACTGGCCCGTCAATCCGCGGCTGGCGGCCACGCCATGGAATCAATTCCAGATCGATCTCGTCCGCTGCCTCTGGGCGATCCTGCCCGCGGCTTGCCTCTGGGGTGCCAGTTTTCCCCTGGCGCTGGCGGCCGTTGCGTCCAAGGGCAGCGATGGTGGCGTGGTGGTGGGCCGGGTCTACGCAGCCAACACGGTGGGCGCGATCGTCGGGGCGCTGGGCACCAGCCTGGTGCTGATTGTCACAGTGGGAACCCAGAACAGCGAGCGCATCCTGATCGCGCTGTCGGCCGTCGCTGCCGCCCTGACCCTGATCCCGGCGCTGGTGCGCGCGACACCGCGCTTTGCGACTGGGGATGCAATCTGGACCTTGGCCATTGTGGCGCTGGCCGTTCTTGCGGGGCGCAACGTGGTCGCGGTTCCGGCCTTGCTGGTCGGGCACGGCCGCTTCTCGGCGGTTGAACGAAACACCAAAGAGACCTTTCTCTACGTCGGAGAAGGCATGAATTCGTCTCCGGCGGTGTCGCGGGATCTAAACGGAGTCATGAGTTACTACAACGCTGGAAAGATCCAGGCGTCCACCCTTCCTCAGGACATGCGATTGCAGCGCATGCTCGGGCACTTGACGACATTGCTTTCGGCCCAGCCGCGCGAGGTTTTGGTCATCGCTTGCGGCGCTGGTGTAACAGCCGGTGCGGCCAGCATCGATCCTCGGGTTGAGCGATTGACCATCGCGGAAATCGAGCCGCTCGTCCCGCGGGTCGTCGCCCCGTTGTTCGGCGCCTTCAACGACCACGTCGTGGACAATCCCAAGGTGCACGTCGAAGTGGACGATGCCCGGCATTTTCTGACGACAACCAAGCAGAGGTTTGACGCCATCACCTCGGATCCCTTCGATCCCTGGGTCAAAGGGGCCGCCAATCTCTACACGCGCGAGTTTTGGGAGCTGGCCAAGCGGCACCTCAATCCAGGCGGTGTGGTGACCGTGTTCGTGCAACTCTACGACAGCGGAATGGCGGCCGTGAAAAGCGAGGTCGCAACGTTTTTTGAGGCGTTCCCCAATGGGACTATTTGGGGCAACACAGTCGGAGGACAGGGCTACGACGTCGTGCTGTTGGGGCAGGTGGAGCCCACCCGGATCGACGTGGACGCGCTGGAGGGCCGCTTGCAAAGCCCTGAGTTCGCTCCACTCGCACAGTCGTTGCGTCAGATTGGTTTCGATTCTGCGGTGGCGCTGCTGTCCACATACGGTGGCCGGGGTCCAGAGCTCGAACCTTGGCTCAAGGACGCCGAGGTCAACCGCGACGACAACCTGCGCCTGCAATTTCTGGCCGGCTTCGGCATGAACGTCGATCAACGCGCAGAGATCTACCGGGGCATGCTTGCGTTCAGACACTACCCGGAAGATCTGTTCATGGGCTCGCCTGGCCAACTGAACGAGCTGCGTGCGGCAATCGCCGCGCAATGACGCTAACGGGCGGACATTCCGGCCCAGACCGCAATGCGCCATTTTGCTGCCATCGGGAGGTTTCCCGCCTTTCCTCACAGCATTTTCACTGGCAACCGATGACCCGTTCTTGTGAGGACAGTCCCCTCACTAGGACGGGAGCATATGTGTTGTCGCGTTACCACGTGCGGCGCAGAGTGACCATTCCGTCGTCGATCCGAATTCGCTGAGCCACCTGACTAGGGGCAATCGTTGTGTTTCCTAGCCCAGGCACCTCTTACTCCGGGGAGAAGCCATGAAGTTGATTCACAAGACCCATCGTCTCGTCCTCGTCTTGCTATTCAGCGCGCCGCTGGCCGTTGGTTGTAGCAGCAGCAATTCGCCAGGAAATACTGGAGGGGGTCAGGCGGCAGGTGCCGGGGCTGGAGGCAACACCGTCAACGTGGGCGGCACGACTAGCGCAGCTGGCAAGATGGACACCGGCGGAATCCCCATCCCATCAGCGGGTCACACCGGTGGTTCCATCGGCAATGGCGGCGATACTGTTTCCGGAGGCGCCGGCGCCAGCGGAGGAGAGACCGTTGCGGGCGGTTCCTTGGCTGGTGGCAACACTGTGACCGGTGGAGATACCGCGACCGGTGGAAATACTGTGATGGGTGGAAACACGAGCGTCGTGGGAGGCACCACCAAGGCTGGCGGAAGCACTGCCCCGGGCGGGAACACAGCCTCGGGCGGTAGCAAAGCCCCTGGCGGGACCACGACTGCCACTGGTGGCGTTACTGGCGGAACCACTAGTGGAGGCGGCGGCGTGACGGTGTTGCCGCCGCTCACCGGGCGGGTGCGAACCATCATGCCTCTCGACAAGAGTTGGCTGTTCAACAAGGGTGATGCCAGCGGGGCGGATGGAGCGACTTTCGCGGATTCCGGGTGGAAACCGGTGAACCTCCCGCACGACTGGGCCGTTGAAGGGCCGTGGGATTCAGGTGCCGCGACCACCGGCCGCGGCGGATATTGTCCGTCGGGAATTGGCTGGTATAGAAATCACTTCACTCTTCCCGCAAGTGTGACATCGGGCCAGCAGGTTTACATTGAGTTCGACGGGGTCATGGGGAATAGCACGGCCTATATCAACGGCACTCAGCTCGGGAATCATCCCTACGGGTACGTGAGCTTCCGCTACGACATGACGAAGAGTATCAAGATCGGGACGGAGAACGTGATCGCGGTCAAGACCGACACGAGCATTCAGCCCGCCTCACGTTTCTACGCGGGCGCCGGCATCTACCGCCATGTCCGCGTCATCGCGACCGATCCGGTTCACATCGACCAGTATGCCACCTACGCCACGACGCCCTCTCCGACGACTACATCGGCAACCGTGCACGTTACGACCACGGTCGTCAACTCGGGCACGACGTCTCAAAGCGTGGGCGTGCAGGGTACTGTCAGCGACGCCACCGGGACCGCGTTGCCAGCCGTCGCGGCGGCTGCTCAGACCATCGCTGCGGGCGCATCGGCCAGCTTCACCTTCGATATTCCTGTCACGAGCCCCAAACTATGGTCCCTCGAAACTCCCAACATGTATCAGCTCTTGACTGTAGTCCAAGTCGGCGGCAAGGCCGTGGATGACGACGTCACCCCGTTCGGGATCCGGGACCTGAAGTTCAGCACCGGCATGACTCTCAACGGAAAGAGCTTGAAGTTCAAAGGCGTCTGCTTGCATCAGGACTACCACGGGCTCGGGCTCGCTGCGCCGGCGCGGGCGATGCAGAGGCGGCTGGCAGCGCTCAAGGCCATCGGAGCAAACGCCATTCGCACGGCCCACGATCCGCCCAGCCCACAGTTCCTCGATCTGTGCGACCGGATGGGCTTCCTCGTGCTGGATGAGTTCACCGACGTCTGGACCGCAAAGAAGTACCAGGATTCTGGCGACTACTCGATGTACTTCAACAAGGCCTCGACGACCCCGACCGGAATGCCCACGCTGCCCTCGGCCGCCGCCAGTGCAAAGTGGTGGGAGGTCGATTTTACCGGCTGGATCATGCGGGATCGCAACCACCCCAGCGTGGCTCTCTACAGCATGGGGAACGAAATCCACGATTCGATAAACTCCCGGACTCCTATCCTTACTGAGATGGTCAAGATCAGTCACGCGCTCGATTCGTCGCGCTATGACACCCAGGCTCTGCTTGACCCCGGCACGGCGGGCGACGTCGGGGGAGCAACGAACACTCTGCTCGATGTCTGGGGCACCAACTACAACACCGCCGTTGCCATTTCGGCCGCAGCAGCCACGATTACGAAATCCGGCTTGCTCACCGAGAAGGGGGCCGACACAAGCACCTGGACCAGCGACGTCATGGGCAATGCGGCGCTCACGGGCGAGTTCATTTGGACCGGCGTTGACTATCTGGGCGAGCAGGATGGCGGTTGGCCATCAACGGGTGGAAACGGGGCGCTGCTGGACGAATTGGGCACTCCCAGGAGTGGCGGTGTGACGTGGTCGGGGATATGGGGGGGGACCGTGAAGTCGGTTCCTTCCAGCGGAGCGTCGGCCGGCAAGGTGACGCTCACTGCGGATCACACCACGATAACCAACGACTTGGATGACGTGGCGTTCGTCAAGGCTGCAGTGTCCAGTGACACTGCCGTGACCTTCGCCATCACGGGTCCCGGCACCATCATCGCCGTGGACAGCGGGAGCAGTCAGCAGCAGACATACCGCGGATTCACGCGCAGCTCCACCGGCGGCCTGGCCTTCGCGATCGTTCAGGCGACGGGAACCGGAAGCATCACTGTTACGGCCACAGCGAGTGGGCTCACGGCCGGTACCGCGACCATTACGGTCACCGACGGCCCGTGGGTTCCCTGCTCCGGGACCTGCGACTAGCGCTGTGCATTCTGTTTGACGAGAGAAGCCGCTTCCTGCCACTGACAGGAAGCGGATGGGTGGATTGTTTTTGCCATCGGGCGGAGTCATGAGTTCTCGTCGTTCCCATTCTTGGCGATCATCGCAAGCGCCTGGGAAGCTTGATGCCTTGCGCGCACAGCGCTGTGAAGTTGTCGACCATGGGTCGCCGGTCCCGGCTTTCGGGCGAGTGGGTGACGCTGTTTTTGACATTGCGTCACTCGAAAATGGGATTCTTGGTGGCCGATCGCAATGGGCTGAGCCATCTGACCAGGGACAGCCCACTGCGTTTCTTAGCCAAGGCACCTTTCACTTTTTTTGGGGAGAAGCCATGAAGTTGATCCACAAGACGCATCCCTTTGTCCTCGTGTTGCTCGTCAGCGCACCGCTGGCCGTTGGTTGTAGCAGTAGCAATTCGCCCGGAACCCAACCCACCGCAGGCGTTCAGTCCGGAGCCGCCGTCGCTGGAGGCAGCACCGTCAGCCCGGGCGGTACGACCAGCGTGGGTGGCCAAACGCAGACCGGCGGAGTCTCCACTCCAGCAGCCGGGAACACCGGTGGTTCCGTCAGCAATGGCGGCAATACTGTCGCAGGAGGCGCTGGTGCCAGCGGAGGAGAGACCGTTGTGGGTGGTTCTGTGGCCGGCGGGAACACCGTGGCGGGTGGAAATACCGTGACCGGCGGAAACACCGTGACCGGTGGAATTACCGTGACCGGTGGAAAAACGGGCGTGGTGGGCGGCACCACCAAGGTTGGCGGGAGCACGGCTCCGGGCGGGTCGACGGCCCCTGGCGGCGCCACTACGGGCACCGGTGGCAGCACAGTCACTGGCGGGACCACTGGTGCGGCAGGAGGCGCGACTCCCCTTCCGCCGATCAAGGATCGGGTGCGAACCATCATGCCCATCGACCGGAACTGGTTGTTCAACAAGGGTGACGTGACCGGCGCGGATGGAGCGGCTTTCGCGGATTCGGCGTGGACCCCGGTGACCCTCCCGCACGATTGGGCGGTCGAGGGGCCGTTCGCTCAGACCAACCCGACCACCGGCCGGGGCGGCTTTGCGCCGTCCGGGATCGGTTGGTACCGAAACCATTTCAGCCTTCCCTCAACTGTCACCGCGGGCAAGCAGGTCTACGTTGAATTCGATGGCGTCATGGGCAACAGCACCGTCTACGTCAACGGCACCCAGATCGGGAATCACCCCTACGGCTACGTGAGCTTCCGTTACGACATCACGAAGAGCATCAGTTTCACGGGGGCGAACGTCATCGCGGTCAAGACCGACACCAGCATTCAGCCCGCCTCGCGCTTCTACGCGGGGGCTGGTATCTATCGCCGCGCACGCATCATTGCGACCGATCCGGTTCACGTTGATCAGTGGGGCACATTCGTGAATGCGCCCAGCCCGACGGCTGCATCGGCAACCGTGAACGTCACAACCTCGGTGGTCAATTCGGGCACGACATCTCAAAGCGTGAGCGTTCAGGGCATCGTCAGCGACGCCACTGGGACAGCACTCCCAACTGTCTCGGCGGCTGCCCAGACCATCGCTGCAGGTGCCTCGGCCACCTTCACACTCACAATCCCTGTCACGAGTCCCAAGCTATGGGAGCTCGCCAGTCCGAACATGTATCAGCTACTGCTCAACGTCCAAGAGGGCAGCACCACGGTGGACGACGACGTGACCCCGTTCGGCATCCGAGACCTCAAGTACAGCACTGGCCTGACTGTCAACGGGAAGAGCGTAAAATTCCAGGGCGTCGCTAACCATCAAGACTATCACGGGCTCGGGCTGGGTGCGCCGGCGCGAGCCATGCAAAGGCGGATCGCGCAGCTCAAGGCCATCGGGGTGAACGCCATCCGCACAGCCCACGATCCGCCGAGCCCGGAATTCCTCGACCTGACCGACCGAATGGGCGTGCTCGTCCTCGATGAGTTCACCGACGTCTGGGCGGCGCACAAGTACACAGACAACGGCGATTACGCGCTCTACTTCAACAAGGCCTCCACCACGCCGACCGGAATGCCACCGCTGCCCGCGGCCGCCACCGGTAAGACTTGGTGGGAGGTCGATTTTACTGGCTTCATCATGCGAGATCGCAACCACCCCAGCATCGCCATCTACAGCACCGGCAACGAAATCCACGATTCGATGACGTCGCGAACTCCCATTCTCACCGAGATGGTCAAGATCGCACACGCGCTCGATAGCTCGCACCTTGTCACCCAGGCCTTGCTCGACCCGCAAAATGGCGATGTCGGCGGACCAACCAACAGCCTGGTCGACGTCTGGGGCAATAACTACAACACAGCGGCCTGCACCCAGGCCGAGGCGAACGTAGTGACCAAGTCCGGTGTGTTGACCGAGATGGGCACTGAAACCAGCACCTGGAACCTGGTCACGTCCACTCCAGGGCTCACGGGCGAGTTCATGTGGACGGGCGTGGACTATATGGGCGAGATCACCAGCACGACCGGATGGCCCAGCATCGGTGGCACCGGGGCGCTCATGGACGAACTGGGAGCGGTGCGGCCCAATGGCTACACATGGTCGGGCATCTGGGGTGGGCCAACAAAGTCGGCTCCGGCCAGTGGAGCGGTGGCGGGCAAGATCGTGCTCACGCCGGACCACACCAGCATTCTGGACGATGTGGATGACGTCTCGTTCGTCAAGGCCGTGGTGTCCACTGACACGTCCATTACCTTCTCCATCACGGGCCCTGGAAGAATCATGGCCGTGGACAGCGGCAGCCAGAAGCAGGAAAGCTTCCGCGGAAATGTTCGCAGCACCTCCGGCGGCGCAGCCTACGCCATCGTTCAGGCGACCGGCGCAGGAACTATCACCGTGACCGCAAAGGCAACCGGGCTCACGGACGGCACAGCGACCATCACGGCCACTGAGGGTACCTGGGTTCCTTGCTCAGGAACCTGCGACTAGTACCGAGCATACTGTTTGACCAAAACGGCCGCTTCTTGCCACCGCGCAGGAAGCGGCCGTCTAGTCGCGTGGGGAGCCCGCCGGCTTTGCCGGCGGCGCACCATCGCGGGAAGGTTTGGCGAGGCCGAGCGGAGCGAGCGGGGTGGGCGGGGGGTGTGGGGAGCCGAAGGGCAGAGCGAACCCTTCCAGGGTTCCCATGTTAACGTCTTTCCGAAAGCCTGAGCACCGTGATTGAGCGGGCGGGCAGGGTGCGGGTGAAACTTGTCCCCATCCCGGCCCACACCGATTCCACCGGGGCCACCTGACGGGGACGCTCGAATGAATTCTCGTCCTTCCCATCCTTGGCGGTCATCACGATGGCTCGACCTTTGGGTGCGACCGAGCGAGGGCCCTTCACATCGAACGTGGTCCTGCGTGCAACCGTGCCGGCGTTGACCAGCTTGAGGATGATCTCCTTGCCGTCCTGGGTGCGACTGGCCACCGCGTAGAGCTGTGGCGGGCTGGGACGGATCACTTCCTGAATCAGCTTCCCATCGAGGTAGCAGCGGATGCGCGCGCCCGCGAGCTCGATACGGATGTTGTACCAACGGCCAGTCTCGACCTTGCCGGGCACTTTTGGTTCAGCGAAGATTCCTTGCAGCCCGATGCGGACGTTGCCCCAGCCGCCCACGTTCCAAACCCTTTGCTGGCCCTCCTCCTCGGCCTGGAACTGGATCTGGAATCCGTCGACGCCGCCCAGCTTGCGGGCCTGCATCTCGAAAACGCCGTCGCCCCAGTGGCTGTCGGCGATCTGGACCAGCTCGAAGGCGTCTTCCTTCCCGGTCTGGCGCAATACCCCTTCTGTGACCGTCCACTGGCCCTTGAATGGCTTCCAGCCCTTCATCCCTTGGGTGAAATCGCTGCTGAAGATCCGTTTGCCGTCCGGGGCGGTGAAGGAGATGTTCTTGTATTCGACCTGCGTGTCACCCCAGGTGCCAACACCGAACCTACCTTTCGGCGCTACATACGGGAGCTCTGGCTGATTCAGGTCGGTTGGGCAGACCACGTCGCCGCGGTTGGCGGCGAACATGGTTTGCAGATAGTACGAAGGCGTGCCGTAACTGCGGCCCTGATCGAAGACGATCGCATTCGGATTCCAGGCTCTCCAGGCTGGGTGGGCCAGCAGCGGGGCGTAGGACGCCATGATGACATGGTCGCTGTTGGCTTCCAGCCCGGTGAGAAAGGCTGCCTCGCCCAGCGCGGCCGAGAGGTTCCCGTTCCCGGCTCCGTTGGCGACGGCGTATTCGCCCACATAGACAAGGGGACCCTTCCGGTCGACCCGCTGGTAATAGTCCGCCATGCCCAGAAAACCCAAGGTATCGAGGTAGTAGTGCTCGTCTTGGATTTCCACTGGCCGGGTCTTGGGGATCTCGCCGTCCCACATATTCGCGACCAGGTGCAGGTCGGGGTATTTCTTCTTCAAGGCATCATGGAATAGGGCGTAGCGTTCGGCGTACGCGAGCCCGCCGTTCTCATTGCCAATTTCCATATAATTCAGCCTGAAAGGGGCTGGATGCCCGGCAGCGGCCCGCAGCGTGCCCCACTTGCTGTCCACTGGACCACGCGCGTATTCCACCAGGTCGAGTGCGTCCTGTACCCACTCCTTCATTTGATTCATGGGCACAGCGTAGTCGTGGCCCATGCCGCAATTGATCACATAGACAGGCTCGGCGCCCAGATCCTCGCACCACTGCAGGAACTCGTGGACACCGAAGGCTCCCGACGTCTGGTAGCCCCAACGGTTCGGAATTCCGCGGCGTTGGGACGGATCGCCGATCGAGTCTTTCCATCGCGGAGCATGGGCTCGGTCCAGGCCCTCGACAAAGCATCCTCCGGGGAAACGGACAAAGGCCGGCTTCAAAGCGGCGATCATTTCCGCCAGATCCCGCCGCAGGCCGTGCCCTTTCCAGGTCGCCACCGGCATCAAGGAGACCTGGTCGATCCAGATCTTCCCCACGCCCAGGCCCGCCAGGACCAACCGACCGGACAGGTTCGTGGCCGAGGGGTTCATCGTCGCCTCAACTTTCTCCCAAGCGCTGGTCGGCGTTGGCAGGGAGGTTCTCGCGAGCACCTTTCCGCCCTGTCCCAGCAAGCGGACTTCCAGCGGGCAATCCCCGCGCTGGTACAGCGAAAAGCGCAGGGCTTCCCCTTTGCGAAATGCCATTCCACCCGGGTAGTGGTCCTTGTCGCGGCTGAAACCGTCTTGGGCAACGCTTGCATCGGGCTGCAAGAACTCCAGCGAAAGCGAGGTGGGATTGAGGCGGTGCAACGGGCTGGTTCTGTCCAGCCTGACCTGCACTGCACCGGACAACTTCCAACCCACTGGCTCCTGGCGGTCGTCCTCAAAAGAGCGGTTCTGGATCATTTCGGCCCAAAGCCCGCCTTCCCCGGCCCGGTTGATCTCCTCGAAGAAGATGCCGTAGAGAAGCGGGCTGATCCTCGGACCTTCCTGGTCGACGTGGACCGTCAGGCGGGCGACTTTGGCCTGGTCGGATTGCGCCGTAGCCGAAACCGAGATCGCCAGGAAGCCGAGCACCCGCAGCAAGAACCTTCGCATCAAGCCTCTTTCCATAGGGCGTTTCTAGCACCCCTCCCGTCTCAGGTAACCTGACTCGCGACGCCATCCTCCATGCGCCAGAAAGGCCGAACCAAGCGGCAGGGTCCGCGTCATGGCGCCGCCGACGCCTGGTGGCCAGGTCCACTTGGCGTCATGGTGAACGAAAGGTACAATCATCGATGTCCATTGTTGGGCTAGAGCGCCGAACAGTTTGCCTCCCGTCGTGAAATCGCGGATTTGCGTCGCGTCCCTTCGTTGCTCGTCGGTCAAATACGTCTAGTATTCTCCCTCCTCGCGCCTCGGGCCGCTCGCAACTGCGCAATTTCACTCGGTCCGTCAAACTGTTCGGCGCTCTAGGGCATCTCTGGCGGGGGATTTGGCTCGGGCAGCCCAGCTGCGATTTCTGGACCGGTTTTTGGGGTTGCCGCTACTGCAAAACGTTGGATACCGATCGATCACTGGAGGAGTTTCATGAAAGACCTTTCCGTTCGACAGGCTGCCTTGGGAATCTCGCTGCTCGCGGTCTGTAGCGGCATCGGATGCAGCGTAAACAACGAACAGCCGGCCAGCGGAGGCGCGGGCGGGACCGCCGGGAGTTCTGGAGCAGGTGGAACGACGGTCTCTGGCGGTGGGGTCGAAAGTGGTGGCACCACGGCCGCTGGGGGAACTGTTGAGACCGGGGGCACCACGGAGCAAGGCGGGGCAGGGGGCGAAACCGGCGTGGCCGGCTCGGGTGGCCGCGCAACTTCAGCCGACACCGGCGGCATCAAGGACACCGGTGGAAACACAATCTCGGGTGGAAACACAATCTCGGGCGGCAACACAATCTCGGGTGGAAACACAATCTCGGGCGGCAACAGCAACGCGGGTGGCAGCAAGGCTTCGGGTGGCTCGGGCGGCATGGCAAACTCGGGTGGCAGCAAGGCATCGGGCGGGTCAGGCGGCATCGCCAGCTCGGGCGGGTCAGGCGGCGTCACAAACTCTGGCGGCGCCGGTGGCAGCAAAGCCTCGGGCGGGTCAAGCGGCGTTGCCGGTTCTGGCGGCGCTGGTGGCAGCAAGGCATCGGGCGGGTCAGGCGGCGTCGCCAGCTCTGGCGGCGCTGGTGCCGTTGCCGGCACCACCGGCGGCGGAGGAGGATCGGTTAGCTCACTGCCCTGGCTCAAGGTGGTAGGGAACCAACTCCAGGATCCAAGCGGCAAGCTGGTGATCCTCAGGGGTGTCTCGATCGAAGGCCTCACACAACAGATGGCGACGGGGCTCAAAGTGAACGGCCTGCTCGACAAGATCACCAACAAGAACGATGTCGATGCAGCCTCGACAGGGGCGCCAGGCTCGCCAGGTTGGTACACGAAGATCGTGCGCCTACCCGCCGATCCGCCTGGGACGGACGATAACTATGTGAACAATACCCTCAAGCCCGCAGTGGACTATGCCACCAAGCTAGGCCTCTACGCCATCATTGACCTGCACTACATCTCCAACCCCTACAACCTCGTTTCCACGGTCAATGCTTTTTGGACCAAGATTTCACCGATGTTCAAGAGCTACTCCAACGTGTTCTACGAGGTGTTCAACGAGTCGAGTGTGATGGATTCTTGGGCCACGTATAAGCCCACAATGCAAGCCTGGGTCAATCTCATTCGGGGTTTCGCACCCCAGAACATCATTATTGCGGGCAGCCCCGCCTGGGACCAGACCATGGGCGCTGCGGCCACCAGTCCACTCACCGGGGGCAACATCATCTATTCGGTGCACATGTACGAACAGCACTACAACAAGGGGAGCGGTGGGAACGTTACGCAGGTGAATACGGCTGCGAAGGGCGTCCCCCTCATCATGACGGAGTGGGGCTTCTGCGGATCCGTGTCACCGGCCTGCACAGGCCAGCCAGGCAGGGGCACGAATATCATCGGCACCTACGGAACGTCCATGTTGAACTGGCTCGAAGGCCTGGGCGGAAGCTGGACCGGCTGGTGTGCATCGAACAGTTGGCTTCCGGATATGTTCACCGGCAACGACTGGACGCTTCGGACGGGACAGGACGAAATGGGGGCTTTCGTCAAGGACTGGATGTACACGAAGAAGGATCAGAACTCGGTCAACTGAACACGCCCCCCACGAGTTTCTGAGTTCGAGCGGACTTGAGCATCAAGCAGACCTTCGCGCTGTTGCCAATACTTGCTGTCCTGGGCTTTCCCGCGGCCTGCCAGCGAGGCCCGAGAAAGGCGGGACCACCTGCGCTGGGCGAAGCCACGTTGCCTCCGCGACTGAAGCTGCCACCGCCGCCCTACCAGATGGGCCCGCTTGTACAGGATGAATCCGTGCGCCGGGTTTTCACCATGTCCAATGCGGGCTCCCTTCCGCTGGAAATCGGCGCCATCGACGCCAGCCGATTCTGTTCCGCGAGCATGGCGCCGAAGACCATTGCGCCCGGCGCGAGTGGCCAACTTGAAGTGACCTGTCGCTCGGATCTCTACGGGCCGATGCGAGAGTTCATCCTGATTCACAGCAACGATCCGCAGGCGGACCGGCTTCCCGTCGAACTCGTGGCGAATGTGACGCCACTGCTGGCCTTCGACGCTCCAGTCATCAATCTGCAGATGCCCTTCGGCGAGCAGCGGTGGCAGGAGCTCCGGCTGGTGGGAACCTTGCTCGACCAGGCCACCATCAAGCTCAAGAAGTCGGGTTGGGCTGAAGACTCAAGCGTCGACTTTCCGCCCCGGCAGCCGGGATCTCCAGCGATTCTGTATGTTCGCTGCTATGGCCAGAAGGCGGGAATGCACGCGGGCAACATCACGGTCACGACCGGCCTGGCGCGGCCCACGGAGATCGCGATGCCCTATGCTTGCAAGGTGGCAGGCACGCTGGAGGTCTCGCCCACCAACCCCTACTTCAACCTCAAGCTGCCAGGGCCCAAGCTGGTGTCGATAGAAGTTCGCAGCTCGCAGCCGGGGTTCCAGGTGTACGGGGCGCGCGTGCTGGAGGGACCGTTCGCTGCGTCGGTGGAGGGACCGGTGGGTGACAACGTTTTTCGCGTGCAGGTGAGAGTGCTGGAAGACCGCGTGGCCGACGACAGTCGAGCTTCACAGGGCAAGGTGCTCGTCCTGAGCAACGATCGAACCGAGCCCAAGAAGGAGATCCCCCTCTTCGGATTCGGCAAGCTAAACGGCGCAAAGGGGGAAAACCCGGCGCCGTGATTCTTCTGGCTATTCCTTGGGTAGCCCTAGTAAATCTCCACTTCCGCCAAGTGAAAGAAGTTGGGCGGCGTGTTCAGGAGACGAACGTAGCGGCCCTCAGCCCGCAGGCCTTTGGCGGTCCATTTGTCGGAGATCTCCTTCCATTCCCGCAAGAGCGTGAAGTTCTCGTTGTCTTTGCTGACTTCCAACCTAAGCGGCACGGCCCGCTCCTGGCAGCAATCGGATCGATTGTACCCGACGACTTTGTTGAACTTGCGAAGTCCTTCACACCCCGAAGGCTAAAATGGCTCAAGAATTCTAATCCTTGACTGGGGACGGCTCTCCTGGAGAGGAGACCTCGACCATCGTGAAAGTGGGGTCTCCGTATAGTACCTCGGCTTGATAGTCCTTTGGCATGTCAACCAACGATCGGACCCACTCTGCTGCCTGGGTCGAGGTGCTTGCGGTCGTGAGGTCGTGACTTCTATAGTAGTAGGTGGCTACCGTTGAGACCCCTCGCTTGACCGCCAATTGCAGGAGACGGTGGCGCTGCAAAGCGTCTGAGGCCTCTCGATCGAGCGTGTACCCGAAGCCCGACATGGCCGGAACATTGAGCCCGTAGCTGACAATGCCGTCATCGAATTCCAAGATCTTCGGCACATGGCCGTGCAACGCCTGACGCACGCGCGGCGCAGTTTTCAGGCAGAAGTCTGCGAAACCTTCGTGGTAGCGCAATTGGCGATGGTATCGAGCAAACCCAACCAGCACCGACGCAGCAAGGCTGACGGCGCCAATCGTGCCCACGAGCTGAGGCTGGTACCCAGCCAGAATGTAGCGCGCGCGATTGATCGGGGCGGCTAAAAGGGAGAGTAGGTTGAGTGAAATGGCAATGGTCGTGACAGGGAAATACCAATGGCCGACGCCATACACAAACAGAATGTCGTAAAGATCGAGCAGGACAATGCCCGGCGCCATCATCACAAGAAAGCGGTCAAAACGGGTGGCAAAGCCTCGCAATTCCACGGCAAATCCCTGGCTGAGGATTCGCAACCGCACGACGATAAGCAGGTAAAGGAAGGTCGCCAGCAGCGAAAGCGCCGGAGGAGCCCAACGGTAGAGGGAGGGCAGCGCATGGCGACCGTGAGGGAGTTTGAGGTATTCCACAATTCCATCGATGGATTCGGAACGTGGGAAGGGGAAGGTACTCTTGGCGACGCCGCTGACAGGAATCGCAGATCCGGCATAGAGCTTGTTGCACAACAGGAACATCAAGAGAGACCCCACGAAGGTTGCAATCGCTGCCCAGGCAAAGGGACGGCGCCGTTTGTTTTGAGCGGCCTCGACGAACCAGTAGCACAGGGGAAACACTGCCAGTGCAGCATGGTCGAGACGGGCCAAGGTGACGAAAACAAGCGCGGCGGCGCAACGAACTCCGGACTTTGCATCTACGCGCTTGCCGTAGCGGACGAAGGTCCAAGCCAGCACAGCAAATGCAAAGATAGTAAGCCCACTCTCCATGCCGTTGGCGAACGAATAGAGTGTCCCGTAGAGGGGTAGAGGACCTTCGCCGCCGCCAGCGCGTGCAATCACGTCCGGGTCAGTGGCCCATTGTGGAAGGAGCAACAGGGCGTAGAGGCCGAAGGGTAGGCCCAGGAATAGAAAAGGAATGGCGCGCGAAGTGCGCAGAAAGGTTTGTCCGATTATCCATACTGCAGCAATGAGAAACGCAAGACTTGCGAGGATGGTAAACAGCAGCGCACTGCTTGGGCGATGCAGGAGGTGCGCTGAGCCGTAGCAGGCGGCGACCACCATCTGCCAAAGCGGGTGAAATCCGTTAGTCGGATGGCTGCCATCCATGGACACCGAGCCGTGGAGAGCGATGTTGCGCGCCACAGAGAGATAGTAGAAGGTATCGGCCGCTGCATATCCGAAGGGACGCCGCACGGGATCCTCTGCGAGATCGGCCAGCACCGGGAGAGCAAGAAGCAGACAGGTGGCCAGGATGATAGCCACGGACGTCTCGCGACGATGTCTGGTCTTCTTGGTCGCGATGGAATCGTCCGGCGACCGTGGGCCGAGCATTCGAGCTTTTTAGTCGACGGCAGGAATGCTGTCAATGTGGGAACAAGCGAGTTTCGCAGGCTCTTTGTGCGGAAGACGACAGGATCGGGACGAAGATGTCAGCCGCGGTCTCGCAACGGTCATTGCGTGGGATCGAGAGTCAGCCTGCGACCCGTGGGCGACAAAAAGGCTGGAGCGACGATCCCCATGCGTGCCAAGCGGCATTGCAGCGCGGTTTCGAGCACGCCCAGGCCATACTGGACACTGCGGCGGAAACCGATGGAGGACGCTTCTTGGAAGTACAGAGTGGGACAGGTGACCTCGGCGATGCGGAAGCCGAAGTAGGCGGCTTGCACGAGCATCTGGTTGTCGAACACGAACCCGTCAGCGTTCTCCTCGATGGGAAGGGTGGTGAGAACCTTGCGCGAGAAGGCGCGGTATCCCGTGTGATACTCGGAGAGTTTTTCCCTAATCAGGAGATTCTCCGCGGCGGTCAGCGCTCGATTGGCGAGATACTTGTACAGAGGCATTCCCCCCTGGAGCGCACGCCCACCGAGAATTCGCGACCCGAGGGCGACGTCATATAGCCCGCTGGCGACACAATGGGCGAGGGCCGGTATCAGTTTGGGAGTGTACTGATAGTCAGGGTGAACCATGACCACAATGTCGGCGCCCCGCTGCAAGGCAGCGGTGTAGCACGTCTTTTGGTTCCCGCCATAGCCGCGGTTTTGCGGGTGGACGATGGTGTGCAGGCCGAGACGCCGGGCCACCTCCGAGGTTCTATCCGAGGAACGGTCGTCCACTACGATGACTTCGTCGACCATGTCAGGGATCTCGGCCGCGGTGCGTTCGAGAGTCTGCTCGGCGTTGTATGCCGGCATGACGACAATGATTCTCTTTCTGTCGATCACTGAGAAACCTCGTTAGACCGTCGATTTTGGACGATAGGTGGATGTCCTGTCTACACCGCCATTTCGTCTGAAGGCGAGGGGTTTCTGACGCATAGGCGGGGCCGTGGGAGTAGTCTTGGGGACATGGATCCACGTCGCGCAGACGGTGCGCAATCCATCTTCGCCCAGCTCGGGCCCACCAACACGGGAAAGACCCACCGGGCTGTCGAGCGGATGCTGCAGCACCAGACGGGGATGATCGGCTTACCCCTTCGCCTGCTGGCGCGCGAGGTGTACGACCGGGTGACTGCGCGAGTCGGCGAAGGCGCGGTGGCCCTGGTCACTGGGGAAGAGAAGCGCGTGCCGCCACAACCACGCTACTGGGTCTGCACCGTCGAGGCCATGCCGGTAGAGCGCGAAGTGGATTTCGTCGCGGTTGACGAGATCCAGTTGTGTGGCCACGGCGAGCGCGGCCATGTGTTCACGGATCGGCTGTTGCACGGACGCGGTCTCCGGGAGACCTGGTTTTTGGGCGCCGACACTATGCGGCCCATGGTGGAGCGTTTGGTGCCCACCGCGGTCCTCGATGGGCGGCCACGCCTGTCACGCCTGCTGGGCACAGGTGCCCTGCCGTTGCGCGGCCTGCCTCCGCGCACGGCGGTGGTGGCCTTCTCGGCTGGTGCGGTGTACGGACTGGCCGAACGGCTGCGTGTGCGGCGGGGTGGCGCTGCGGTGGTACTGGGCGCCTTGTCGCCGCGGGCCCGCAATGCCCAGGTGGCCCTGTACCAGGCCGGCGAGGTGGACTATCTGGTGGCCACCGACGCCATCGGGATGGGCCTCAACATGGACGTGGACTGCGTGGCGTTCGCCGAGCTGTGCAAGTTCGATGGCCGGCAGATGCGTCCTCTGGATGACGCGGAGCTGGCCCAGATCGCGGGGCGCGCCGGCCGTCACCACAACGACGGTCGCTTTGCCACGCTGGCGCCGTTGCCACCGCTGCCGGCCGCGGTCAGCCACGCCATCGAAGACCATCGCTTTCCCGTGCAGAGGCGAATTCTCTGGCGCAGCCGCGATCTCGACACCAGTTCGCTGGACGCCCTGATGGCGTCCTTGCAGCAGCGCCCGCCTGCCGCTTGCCTCGAACTTCAGGACGGGGCTGAAGACGCGCGCGCTCTTGTCCGCCTTTCCCAGGACAGCGAGGTCACAGCCCGCGCGCGGGACGCCGAGAGTATCGGCCTGCTGTGGGAGGTTTGCCAGATCCCCGATTATCGCCAGTTGCAACTCGACGATCACTTCCAACTTCTGCGCGCGGTGTTCTTGCAACTGCGGGGACCACGGCAACGCTTGGCCGACGACTGGATTGCACACCATGTCGACCACCTGGACAACGCGCACGGTGACATCGACACCCTGCTGGCGCGCATGGCCTTCATCCGGACGTGGACGTACATCACGCACCACACGCGCTGGGTGGACGACGCCCGGGCGTGGCAGGAACGCGCGCGGGCCATCGAGGATCGCTTGAGCGATGCTTTGCACGCGCAGCTGGTGGCACGTTTCGTGGATCCCACTTCCCGACGCACGCGCTCTCGCGACCGGCGTGGTGGGAGTCTGGGCGAACAACTGCGCGCCGTCGTGTCCCCGCTGGCCGAAGCACGTGAAGAGGACACGGACCAAGGCGCAGCTGTCGCGCGCTGGATCGAGGGGCTTGTGGAGGCTGCTCACGAGCGCTTCCGGCTCGACGAGACCGGTCGCCTGTTGGACGGCGATCGGGCGCTGGCGCGATTGACAGCCGGCGTAGATCGCTTGCGGCCGGAGATCACGCTGCTCTTGGATGATTTGGGCGCCGGTCAGCGGCTGCGTCTGCAGCGGCGCCTTCTGGCGTGGACCCGCGATTGGGTGGCGCAACTGCTGGCGCCCTTGCGTGATGAACGATTGGTCAGTCTGGGCCCTGCGGGGCGTGGTCTTGTGTATCAGCTGGAACAGGGGTTGGGCACGGTTCTGGTCGCGCGCGCGGCCGAGCAGGTGCGCGAGTTGCAACCGCACGACCGCAGCGCCCTGGGACGCTCGGGCGTGCGCGTGGGCCGGCATGTGGTGTTCTCGGCCAAACTGCTCCAGCCCCGGGCGTTGCGCGAACGCACTCTGCTTTGCCAGGCCGAGATTGGTTGGCGACTCGATCGGCCGAGGGCCGACGCGGTGTCGTTCCTGCCCAGTGCGGAGGTGAGCGACGCGAGCTACGCGGCCATGGGATTCCCCGTCGTCGGGGGCCGCGCTATCCGGGCCGATGTCGTGGAAAGCGTAGCCGTTCACGTGGCCGCAGGCGCGGGCGCGGCGGAAATCGCGCGGCGGTTGGGTTGCTACCCTGACGAGGTCGAGCCCATCCGGCGGGCCTTGGCGCCGTCCCGCCGGCGGGCGCGTGGCTGAAGTGGTCTCTGAGAAACCGGCTCACTACGGGGCGCAGACCTGATAGAACACACTCCAGTTGACGGACACGGGGTAGGGGAAGGCCGGAACGTACGCCGGCATGGGGTTGGGCACTCCGCACTGCTGTGAAGAAAGGCAATCAGCCTGCTGGTGACAGATCACACGCGACGGAGCCGTACATTCGGCTGGTCCTACGCAGGATGCGCCCGCAAAACCACCCGCCGTCGACTCCAGAGAACAGCACACATCTCCATTCGGGCAGTCCTCTGGACCATCGCAGGTGATCGCGGGACGTTGGCATTTGGGCGAACATCCTCCAACGATGTCCATCATTGTCGTGGTCGGGCAGCAGGGCCCGTTGGCACTTGTGCAAGTCTGCCCACAGAGCACTGAGGCTCCCGCAGCAATTGTGGGCTGCACGCAGTTTGCATCGTTGGCCGCGTAGACCCCGGGAGCCAGCCTAAATCCCTGGCGAAGGGCCTTGTACACGCACGCCACCGCACCGTTGTTCATGACGACCCAAGCGGTCGCCGGAATCCCCTGGCACATTTGGGTCATGTCCTGCCCCAGCAGGCAGACCGTCTTGCCGGCCAAGGGTGTGATGTCATAGGCCGCCTGTTGGCACACGGTTGCCTTCAGTCCCCAGTTGTCGTCTGTCGCCAGAACTGCCGGCAATGTGGCATTGAGGGTCTGCGGTGTCCCCACGGGCGTGATACTCAGGGCAGTCAGGGCTGCCGACGCCGCCGCAGGATCGCATCCCGGAGCAATCCCCGTGTCTCCCTGAGCGTCGGCCGGAGGCGCGTCGATGGTTCCCGCATCCTGGGCGCACGTGCAATCGACCTCCAGCGTGTAGCTTCCCGCTGCGCCGTTGTACCCATCCACCGCGACGAAGTACGGCTGGCTTGCTTGCGGTGTAAAGTTGATAGTTGTGGCGGCAGCCTGGGTGCAGGACTCGAAACTGCAGCTTGTCAGTAGGAACAAATCGAGGTCCGCGGCGAGGTTCTCAAGCCGCATGGTAACCTGGCAGCCCGCTGGGGGCTGAATGACGTAGATCGCTTCTGGCCCCGACATCCAACGCTGCGAGCAACCGTAATCGTTCCAGACGTTGGCCCGACCTTGAATGAGCGTGCTGTGATTCAGCCGGTCGCCGCATTGGAGCGGCAAGGGGTTGTCGCAGCTGCTAGCGCCCCCGGCGTCAGAGGACGATGTTGTGCCGCCGTTCGCGCCGGTGCTGCCGCCGGATGCGCCGCCGTTCGCGCCGGTGGTGCCGCCAGAGCCGGTTGCGCCGCCGGTGCCCGACGTACCACCCGTACCGCCCGTCCCGATCCCGTCCACAAAGGCCAGGCCCTTCACTGTGCCGAGGATGAGCGTGGTTCGGTAGACGTCCAGGGAGAGTATGCGCCAAGTTATGGCGGAAGCGTCGACAGGCCGCCATGTTCCGTGGTCCCAATAGGCGACGGTGTTCGTTACGTCCAGTGCGCTCGGTCCACCCGTGGTGTAGTTGAAGCTCTCTTCCACGCTCCACGCGGTTCCCGAGCTGTCGCAATGAATGGTGTTGGCTTCTTCTGCGGTCCAGCTTGTGCCGTCGTATCGAACCATCGGCGGCCCGCTGCCCCAGTTGGATGGAGAAACCCAGAGATTGTTGTCTTTGTCGACACACTCGACCGTCGCATAATCCGCGGCGGCCAGGACACTGATGCTGGAATAGGGAATGTACTGCCAGTTGTCACCGCGGATCTTCATGATACCGGTGGGCTGACTGTCGCTGCCTAAGCCGAGCCCGACCCACTTGGCGCCCTGCTTGTCGATGGCCAGGCCGTGGACCTCAGTGGTCGGCATTACGGAGTTGGTACTGTCGTACACGATCGCGGTCGTGCCGTCCCACTTCTGCAGTCCCAGGTCACTGACCACCCAGATGCTACCGTCGGAATCGATGGCAAGTTTATAGGCAACCTGGGTGAAAAAGAGCGGCCGAATGTCTGACAAGGATTGGAGGCCCGAAGACAACCCGCTCAGCCCGACGACTCCGTTGGCCACGTCTGGCCCAAACTCGTCCGCGAAAACTCTCTGCTGGGAGTCCATGGTCAGTGCGACAAAGCCGTCCTCGCCCAGAGGAAATGCCCTGATGATGCCGTTGCTTGCGACAACCAGCTTGCACTTCTGTGGCAGCGAGTTGCGAGCCGGATCCACCGGACATTCAGGGCAGGGCGCAGAGAGGTTGAACCAGATCTCGTCGCCTCGCACGAGTACGTCACTGACCCCCCAGCCTGCCAGAAGCTGCTGAAGGGCCGCGTTGTCAGTCAGACTGGTGGCGGCAGTACCACCGACTGGCGTGGTGCCACCTGTGGTTGTCACCCCGCCGGTGCTGGTGGCACCTGCAACGGAGCTGGTCGCGCCCCCGGTGGCGGTCGTGCCCGCGGCGGAGCTGGTCGTGTCACCCGCGCCGGCTGCTCCGCCACTCCCGCCGCGGCCACCGACACCGTCAGATCCGAGAGGAACGTCCTTGCACGATGCCAGGGCGAAACAAGACAAGGAAACAATCACCAGGGGAAGCAGTCTCTGCATGACTCAACCTCCATCGAAGAATGATGGGCAATCTGTTCTATTAGAGCCGGAAGGATCTCCGTTGTTCACGGGCGCAGACGTTCGAGGCGCTTTTTCGCCTCTGGGGCGTGTGTGGCACCCGACTGAAGCAGATAGGTCTCATAGGCTTTCCGGGCTTGGTCCACGCGGCCCAGGGCCTCCAGGCAAACCGCGTGCATGAACCGGCTGTCGTCGCCGACTCGTCCTCCGGCTTCGGCTCCGCGGGCATACTCGCGCTCGGCGTGATCCAGATCGCGCAGGACCTCGCGAAAGATATTCCCACGCAGCAGGTGAATCTCGCCGCTTCGCTCGGCCTTGGGATGGGCGGCCAAGAACTGCTCGCTCTCGGCCAGGGCGTCGGCGTGGCGATCGAGACGAGGGAGCAGCTCGATTATGGAAAGATCCGCCTCGGTGCGAAGCACCCCACTGGGGAAGCGCGCCCGCTGTGCCTGAAAGGCGGCCAGGGCGCGATCGAGCTGGCCGAACGAGTCGCGCCACAATCGAGCCAGCTCGTACAGCGCGGTTTCGCCAGCCAGCCCGTTCTGCGCGGCCTGCTCCTGGTAGCAAGTCAGGGCTTCCTGCGTGCGCTTGCTCGCTGCAAGCTGCCCGCAATCGCGGCGAAGCGCAACCGGCGCAGCCTGAGTTGCTGCGCGAGCGGAGGACGCACTGGTCGGCGCCGGGGTGAGCGGGGAGGTGGACGTGGGTGCGCCTGCGATGGCCGCAGCTGGTACCGGCGGCGGGACAAGAGCAGGCGTTTCATGGGGGAGCGGCTCGACCAGCGCCACTGCCGAGGATGGCTCGGCCTCTGCACGAGGCGCTTGTGGGCGCGCGGAAGCAGCCGGGCTCACTTCAGCAGACCACTCGGCCCCGGCCCCAACCGTGGCCAGGCGTTTTGTCCCGCGCCACACCGCGACCGTTCCCTCGCTGACGAGCAGTTGCAGGCGCGATCGGGTTTGCGACACGGTGAAGGCGGTCCCCACCACCGTGAATCGGTAGAGGCCCGCGTTGACGGTAAAGTCATGGCCGGGAGCCCGAGGATCCACGTGAAGCTCGATGCTGCCTTTGCTGAGCACGATCTCCGTATCTCCTGCTTGGGCGCGACCAGTGGCCACGGCATCAGCGGACAGAACCGCCGTGGCTTGCTCGACCAGGGCAACGTTTCCCGTGGGCAAGGAAACCGGCAGCGCCGCCAGACGAATCGATGCAGTCGGCGGCCTGGGGGCCGGCGCTGTTCGGGATGACCGGGCCTCTGGCAGCGAGGCCTCAGTGGATGTCGACGGGTGCGGCGGCGCAGAGACAGGCGCCGCGGAATTCGACGCGACAGTCACGCGGGAGGTGGAAACATCGGTCACTCGGTGACGCACGACGAGCGCCACCACCGCTGTCGCCAACACTCCTGTGATGACGAAGCCAGCGGCCAACATGGGAACACGTCGAGAGCGCCCGCCCACACGGGCCAGCACGCGCGCGTAGACAGCCGCCTCTGCCCGCGAATCCTCCGTGCTTTGCGCGTATTCGCGCACCGCTGCGCCCAGGCTGCTGCTTCGGTTCCGCAGCGGGACCGGCCAATTGGTGTCCTTCCGCTTTCTCGGCGTCATGACTTCCCGTCCTCCGCGGCTTCCGCGCGCAGCAAGGTTTCGAACTCCTGCCGCGCATAATGCAGTCGTCGACGAACCGTGGCGTGAGGGCAACACAGGATGCGCGCGATCTCCTCGCCCTCGATGCCCTCCAATTCAAACAGCACGAAGACCTCTTTGTGCGTGGGCTTCATTTGATCCAAGGCTTGCTTCATCCGCTGGGCCGTCAGGGACGCACTCCATTCGGGCTCGACCGTGGCTCCCCGATTCGAGGAATCGCGCCCCAGCAGCCAATCCAGCGCTTCGTGCACGCGCCGACGTCGCCTGATGCGGCTGGCTTGGCTCAGGCACAGCTTGTATAGCCAGGTCTGGAAGTTCGCCCGCTGCTCGAAGCGCGCCAGATAGCGGAAGACTTGCATGAATACCTCCTGGCAGGCATCGTCCAGCTCGCTGGCAGAGATGCCCATGCGCCTCAAGAAACGGGACGCCACGGGGTAGTAGTTGCGATGCAAATCGCGCCATGCCCGATCCTCGCCCAGGACGCATCGAGCGATGAGCGGCCGTGGGGTGCCGCTGGGGACTGTCTGCGGAGTCACTTCTTCTGAGTTGGAGCCAGCGTCCTGCCCAATGTTCACGGCCATGGGACAAATTCCAGCTTCGCGGACGCGATTCCTTCCCAGGGGAAGGGCGTCAGAACCACAGTCTTCTTGCCAGCGAGGTCCACGACGTAGTTCGCGCCGAGGGCCACGCGAAATCCTTCGAGTCCCAGGCTGAGCCGCCAGCGCGGTGACAGCCGGGCGGCTACGCCGATCGCTGCACCCACGGCCAGCACTTCGCGATCGCCGCTGCCGCCCTGGGCAAGGCTGTCGCTACTGGCGTGATCGAAAGCGAGCAGCAGGGCAGGCCCGCCCGCAAGTTCCATCCGGCCGAGGGCAAAGCCCGCCAACGCGGCTGCTGTGAAAGTGCGGCTGCTGACGCTGGCCTTTCCCGAACCCACATTCTGACTTTCGCTGCCGGCCAAGACCCCGCCACCCAAGCGCATGCAGAAAGGACCAGCCACGCGCACCCGCGCTTCCAGCAGCAGGTTGGCTCCCATGCGCGACGAGGACCCGATCGATGGCCCCGCGCCCAGCACCAGCCGCGGCAGCGGCTTTCGCGCGGCGGGCGCAGGTGACTGCGGGAGGTTGCGTGGCCGCGCCGATTCCGGCATGGGTTCACCCCGTGTCCAGCCGAGTGTGCGCAACGAGCGTTCGACCACGGCTGCCATGGCACTCGCGATCGCGACGCAATCACCGGGCGATGCTGGAATCTGCCGGACCGCCAAGCCTTGACCGGCGGGGTCGATCAGCTCCATCAATACGCTGGCCTCACGCTCTGCCTGCGGCGCGGAAGGATCGCGGCCATAGGAGAGCACCCACCCGCCGGCGGCCCGTTGTCCGTCTCCCAGAACCTGCCGGAGTGCGGACTGAACCTGGAGCAAAGAGGGACACTCGGCGACATCCGATGTGAGACGCACGGAGAGTGGCGCGG
>Ga0182017_10000230_pt1 | contig 44562 bp, 41 predicted proteins | sample 712E3DmetaG_FD_120492 | JGI IMG/M metagenome (GOLD analysis project Ga0182017, IMG submission 120492) | Permafrost microbial communities from Stordalen Mire, Sweden - 712E3D metaG | ecosystem: Environmental > Terrestrial > Soil > Wetlands > Permafrost | place: Sweden: Stordalen | collected... | reverse complement strand
GGGGGCGACATCCGAGCCAACGGCGTGACCGTCCCACTCGGGTCCGGCGGAAGGCTGTGGGTCACCTACGTTGCCACCGCCGGAGCCACGACCGACGTCGTGTTCGACGTCACCGGCTACTTCAGGATGTAGCTGGACGGCTGCCGGACGGGGCCCGGCGATCACGAGTCCTCCGACTCCCATGCACGATTCCTACACAAGCGATCGCCAGTCTTTGGCATGAGGCTGGCAACCGCTCCCCGCCTGCCGCGCTCGAAATCGGGAGCCATCGCAAGGAGACACAAATGCGATACGGAGGCGGCTTCCGATTCCTGGCCGCATTGCTGCTGCTCGTGTTCATCGGGCTAATCACGGCCGGCGCGTACGGCGTCGGCTTCGCCGCCGGATCGACGACCGGCGCTACCACCGTTCCGGCCTGGGCCTACGGCGGGGCCTTCGGGGCGGGGCACGTCATCGGCTTCCTGGTCACGATCCTCGTCCTGATCATCATCCTGCGACTGATCGGCCTGGCCCTCTTCGGTCATCACCGCCGAGCCTGGGCTCGCCACGGCTACTGGCGCGGCGAGGGCTATCCCGATCGTTTCGGTCCGGGCGCCGGTCCGGGCGCCGGTCCGGACGCGGGTCCGGGCGGCTGGCACGGCGGGTGGCATCGGAGCGAGTGGCGCGAAGTCGGACAGGCCGCCTTCGACGACTTCCATCGCCGGGCGCACGGCACAGAGCCGCCGGCCGGCGGCGGCCCCGCCACCAGCGGCGCTACGACCGGCAGCCCAACCGACACGCAACCGCGATGACCACGCCGCTCCCCGCGACCACCGCGGAGAGCCGGGATGCAGGAGCTCGGTCCGCCGGGCTCCTGCCCCGCGTCTTCGCCGTGTTCATGGTCCTCCACGGCCTCGTCCATGTGGTTGGGTTCACCGTTCCGTGGGGCCTCGGCGGTCCCAGGGGCATCGAGTCCTCAACCCGAATCCTCAACCACTCGATCGAGGCCGGCGACACGGGCGTGAAGCTCCTGGGCTTCATCTGGCTGGCCGCCGCGATCGCTTTCGTCGCCGTCGCCGTGCTGCTCTGGCGCGGCCATCCCTGGGCGCGCCGATCGGCAGTCGCCCTGGTTCTGGGTTCGACCGTCCTGTGCACGGTCGGTCTGCCCGGCTCGATCATGGGGCTGGCGATCGACGTCGTCCTGCTCGGGCTTCTCCTGGTGGCATCGGATCGCCTGATCGCCGAGGAACCACGCCGGATACGATGAGGTCATCGTGAAGACCGTTCTTGTCGTCGACGACGAACCCCGCATCGTTGAGCTTGCTCGCGACTATCTCGAGCACGCCGGCTTCGGGGTGATCGTCGCCACGGACGGTCCCTCGGCGCTGACCGCCGTCCGCCTCCGCAAGCCGGACGTGCTGGTCCTGGATCTGGGACTGCCCGGCATGGACGGGCTCGACGTCGCCCGGGCCGTCCGGCGCGACTCGACCGTGCCGATCATCATGCTGACCGCCCGCGACGACGAGCTGGATCGGGTCCTGGGCCTGGAGATCGGCGCCGACGACTACGTCACTAAGCCTTTCAGCCCTCGAGAGCTGGTCGCCCGCATCCGCGCCATCCTTCGACGCGTCGACCGCCAGGAGGCGCCCGGCGACCGAATCGAAGTCGGAGCCGTCTCCATCGACGTCGCCCGAATGCGCGTCGCGGTCGCGGGACGCACCGTCGAGCTGACCCCGACCGAATTCGGGTTGCTGGTCGCGCTGGCTAGACAGCCCGGTCGCATCTTCACCAGATCGCAGTTGCTGGACGCCATCCACGGCGTCGCCTTCGAGTCGTACGAGCGGGCCATCGATGCCCACGTCAAGAACCTGCGCCGCAAGCTGGAGGACGACCCCGCTCGGCCCCGCTACGTCCTGACGGTCTACGGCGTGGGCTATCGATTCGCGGAGGAACCGGAATGAGCGACCCGGAGGACGGCCCGCCCGCGGGACCGCCCCAGGGTCCGTGGTTCGATCCGTGGCGTGGTGAGCGGCGACGGCACCGCCACTCGATCCGCAGCTACGAGCGGCACCGCGCCTGGCGTACCCGTCACCGGGAGCGGCCCAATTGGTGGCCGGAGGACGTGGAGTGGCCGCCTCAGGGCGAGTTTCCATGGCGCCGCGTCCGGCGGCAGTTCTTCGCCCGTTTCGCACTCGTCGTCTTCCTGGTCTTCATCCTGGTCATCCTGGCGCCGCTGATCGTCATCGGCGAGATCCTGGCCGCACTCGGGCTGCCGGGACACGCCACCTGGCTGCTCGGCGTTGTCTTCCTTGTCGTCTTCTTCCTGGTCGTGGCCCGGATCGCCGGCAGCGCGCGACGCTTCGCGCTCCCATTCGGCGATCTCATCGAGGCCGCCGGTCGGGTCGAGGCGGGCGACTACACGGCCCGCGTTGCCCCCTACCGTCGCGGACCGCGCGAGCTGAGGTCGCTGGTCGGGGCATTCAACGCCATGGCCGCGCACCTCGAAGCGGACGAGCGGCAGCGACGCTCGCTGCTGGCCGACGTGAGCCACGAATTGCGCACGCCGCTGGCGGTGCTGCGCGGTGAGCTTGAGGCGATGATCGACGGCGTCCACCCCATCGACGAGGCCCACCTGACCGAGGCCGTCGACCAGATCGGGATGCTCACCAAGCTCGTCGAGGACCTCCGGACCCTGGCCCTGGCCGAGGGAGGTACGCTGCCACTCCACAAGGAACCAACCGATCTGGCGGTCCTCGCCGGGGAAGCGGCAGCTTCGTTCGAGGTTCTTGCCGCCGCGGGCGGGGTCCGCCTGGAAGTGGCGATGGCCGGCGATCTGCCGCTCGTCGATGTTGACCCGCTCCGAATCCAGCAGGTCGTCGGCAACCTCGTCGCCAACGCCATTCGCTACTCGCCGTCGGGCGGCACCGTCTCGATCGCCGGCAAGACCGGGCCGCGGACTGTGACGGTCTCCGTGACCGACGGCGGACCGGGGATCGCCCCCGACCTGCTGCCCCACCTCTTCGAGCGCTTCGCCAAGGCGGACGACTCGCGCGGATCCGGATTGGGGCTGGCCATCGCCCGCCAGCTGGTCGAGGCTCACGGCGGATCTATCGGGGCCGGGACGCCAGCCGGGGGCGGCACCACCATCACCTTCGAGCTACCCACGCAATCGGGAACATGAAGAGAGGCGGCCGAACCGACCGCCTCTCGCTTTGGCTATTGGCCTCGCCGAACCGGCATCGCCGGCCGGCGTGATCCCGGCTAGCTCGGTAGCTGACCGAGGGTCACGGTCACCGTGACCGTTGTACCGGCCTGATGCCGAACCTGCAGCTTGACCTGGTCGCCGGGGCTGTGAGCGGCAATCGCGTCGACGAGCGTTGAGCTGTCGGGGGTCAGTGTGCCGTCGACCGAGAGAACGACATCGCCGACCAGGATTCCGGCGGTGGCAGCCGGGCCGCCGGCCGTCTCTGCGACGACGACCGGACCGGCCGTGCCGTCTCGAAGCTGCACGCCCAGATAGGCGCGCCCGGAGCTGGTGACCTTGCCGCTGGCGATGAGCTGATCGGCGATGGTCTTGGCTCGGTTGCTGGAGATCGCGAAGCCGATGCCCGCCGCGGCGCCGCCGACCTGCGGGTCGGTTGCCTCGAGGGTCGGAATGCCCACGACTTCGCCGTTGAGGTCGACGAGGGCGCCGCCGCTGTTGCCGGGGTTGATTGCGGCGCTGGTCTGGATGGCGTCGGGCAGGGCGTTGCCGTTTGGCTCGGTGACCTGGCGGCCGAGGGCGCTAACGATGCCTTCGGTGACGCTGGAGGTGAGCCCGAGGGGATTGCCCATGGCCAGGACGAAGTCGCCGACCTGGAGCGCGGAGGAGTCGCCGAAGGTGGCGGCGGTGATCCCGGGGGCGGTGATCTTGATCACGGCGATGTCGTCGGGTGTGTAGGTGCCGACGAGCGTTCCGGTGTAGATATGACCGCTGGACAGCGTCACGGTGAACGACGTGTCCGTGCCGACGACGTGGGCGTTGGTAACGATGTCGCCCTTCGAGTCGTAGATGACGCCGGAGCCGAGCCCGCTGGCCGTCTCGATCTGGACGACCTCCGGGGTGACCGCCTTGATCACGGAGACCATCTGATCCTGTAGGGACAGGGCAGACCCGCCGGCGGCCGTCACGGTCGTGGCGGCAGTGGCCGTGGCCGCTACGGCGGGAATGTTGGGTGCCTGGGTATGAGTTGCTGTCGCCAGGGGACCCGCGCCGGTCTGCGTCGACGTCTGGCTGACTGCGGCCGAACCGCAGGCCGCGACCAGCACGGCCACCATGACGAGGGAGGCCAGCGGGGCGAAGGCCCGGCGGCTGAGCAGTCGCGTTTCGGGAACCATGAGAAACCTCCTGAGGCCGCTCTCTAGGATGCTGGCGGCACCGAACTGAGGCTCATAGTTGACCTATTGACTGAAGTAAGTCTGAAGTCGGCGCGGGGCGGCACGGGAGGACCGCACGGGCCTCGGGACCGTCAGCCCGCCGGCTCGCTCGCGGAGCGATCGGGATCCCCATCGCCGAAGCAGAACGACTCGAAGATCAGCAGCCGGGTCGACGGGTCGCGCCACGAGTCGAGCGGCAGGTTTGCCTTGCGGCACACCGCCTCGAGCATCCCGACCTCGTCCCAGCCCTGCTCGGTCGCGACCTGGGGTAGCAGCAGCGCCCGACGCGAACCCCGCTCGACCACGATGCCGTGGCGTCCGGCGACGAAGCCCGATGGATCGGGCAGCTCCACCGGCGGGTCGAGGACCGAGATCTCGAGATCGAGCGCCGGCAGCTCCGACTCGGCCACCGGGAGGAATCGCGGATCGTCGAGCGCGGCGGCAGCGGCGGCCTCCCGGACATTGAGCCACAGCGGGGCCTCGAACCGCATCAGGCCGATGCAACCCCGCAGCTCACCGTGCTCGTGGATCGTGACGAAGGCCGCGGCGGGTTCGACGAGAGCGGCCGAGAAAGGGCCGGCCACCTGGTCGACGAGCGCGCCTCGGCACACGGCCGCCTCGATCGCCCCACGGGCGATTGCGAGGAGATGCCGTCGATCCGAGCTTTCGAGCTGCTTCATCTACTGCCTCGCTAACCCCACTGCGGAGGCTACGCTCCGTCGGCCGCCGCGCCAGAGTCCAATGGCGCGTTCTCGAGTCGCCGGGCCACGCCTCGACCGCGGAGGGCACCTTGGGCCTTTCGGCCCTTTGCCGCGGATGCCTTCGGGGCGAGCATGAAGCCCGAGGAGTCGGCCCCGTGCCTACGTTCGAACAAGCTCGAAGTCCATCCAACGACCCGGTCACTCCGGCCATTCTGGGAGTGGTCGAGCCCGACGGCGCCGTCCGCTGCATCGCCTGCGCCCACCGCTGCCTGATTCGGCCGGGTCGCGCCGGCATCTGCCGTGTGCGCGAGAATCGCGACGGCGCACTCGTCTCGCTGGTGTTCGGGCAGGCCGTGGCAGCCAACGCGGACCCGATCGAGAAGAAGCCGCTGTTCCACGTCTACCCCGGCAGCGTGGCCTATTCGATCGCCACCCGCGGCTGCAACTTCCACTGCCTGCACTGCCAGAACTGGGCCATCTCCCAGGCCGGCCGCGACGCCTCGACCGCGCCCGAATTCCATCTGCCTCCCGCGATGGTCGTGGCCGCGGCTCAGGCGGCGGGCGCGCGAACCATCGCCTACACCTACACGGAACCAACGGTCTTCATCGAGTACGTCCTCGAAACGGCTCGACTCGCCCTCGACGCCGGCCTGGCCAACGTCCTGGTGACAAACGGCTACCAGACGCCCGAGGCGCTCGATCTCCTGGGCCCGCTCGTCGCGGCCGCCAACGTCGACCTGAAATCCTTCGACGACCGCTTCTACCGCCGCATCGTTGGGGCGCGGCTGGCGCCCGTGCTGGCGGCACTGGCCGGGATGCGCGAGCGCGGCGTTTGGGTCGAGGTGACGACACTGCTGATTCCGGGGCTCAACGACGACCCGGACTCGCTGAGGGGCCTGGCGCGCTGGATCGCCGTGGAACTCGGGCCCGAGACGCCGTGGCACGTGAGCCGCTTCTTCCCAACGTACCGTCTGACCGACCTCGACCCGACGCCGGTGGCCACGATCGAGCGGGCGGTGGCGACCGGCCGCGAGGCGGGCTTGTGCCACGTCTATTCGGGCAATGTGAGTGGCGGTGACGAGGACACGGCCTGTGCAGGCTGCGGCGAGACACTGATCCGGCGCCGAGGGTACAGGGCCACGCCGGCCGCGGCCCTGGTCAGCGGAAGCTGCGGGCGGTGCGGCCACGTCCTGGCCGGCGTCGGGCTGGCAGAGTACGGCGCCCGCGCCACGGCGGTCCGATGAGCGGCGACGCACGGGAGCCGGCCGTCGCCGGCATGTTCTACCCGGCCGGGGCCGCCGGCCTCGGGCGCATGGTCGACGACCTGCTGGCCGGCGCACGGCAGGCGAAGCGGCCCGACGGCGCCGGCCCGGGGGCGGTCGTGGGAATCATGGTCCCGCATGCGGGGCTCGTCTACTCGGGTGCGATCGCCGCGCTGGGTTGGGCACTCGCCGGCGAGATCGGCCCGACCACGATCGTGCTGGCCGGCACGGATCATCAGGCCTGGGCTGAGGGCGTGGGCGTTTGGGCCGGCGGCCCCTGGCGCATGCCCCTTGGCGAGGTTGCCATCGACGAGGCGCTGGCCGCCGCCGTCGTGGCGCTGGGCGGGCCGTTTGCGCGGGACGATGCGGCTCACCTGACCGAGCACTCGCTCGAAGTCCAGCTGCCGCTGCTCGCCCGGGCCTGCCCCGGGGCGAAGATCGTGCCGCTGGCGGTCAGCCCGCGCCTCGACAGCCATGCCGAAGCCGGGGTCCGTCTCGGCCGGCTCCTGTCCGAGAGGCGCGCCGCGGGCGAGAGGATCCTGCTCGTGGCCAGCTCCGACATGGCCCACTACCCACCCGCCAGGATCTGCGAGGAGACGGACACGGAGTTGCTCGAGCCGCTGCTGCGGCTGGACGCCGAAGGGCTCCGCGTCGCGGACCTGGCGCTGATAGGGGCCCGACGGCCCGGCCTCGTATGCGGGCTGTGCGGCATCGACCCGGTCCGGGTCACGCTGGCTGCGACCGCCGAGTTGGGTGCAAAGCGGGGCATCCTGCTGGGCGCAGCCACCTCAGCGGATGCGGGCGGCGATCCCCGTCGCACGGTGGGTTACGCGGCAGCCGCGTTCGTATAGTCTCATCGTATGGGCGCCGACTCCGAGCACTGGTTCGACTACTACACCGTGACGGTCGATCGACCGGCATGGCGGACGGTCAAGCTGGCGATCGACAAGTTCCGGGAGGAGGACGCGGCTGCCGGCGGGCCGCTCCGAAGCGACGGTCGGCCGCTCCCCCGGCGCTTCGCGGTGGACCTCGGCTGCGGCGCCGGACGCGACACTCGCGAATTGCTCCGCGCCGGCTGGCGCGTCCTGGCCGTGGATCGCGAGCCGGCCGCTCGAACGGCCATGGAAGCGGCCGTGGAACCGAACCTGCGCGACGGGCTCCAGGTCCACATCGAAGACCTCGCCGCGTTCGAGGTGCCGCCCTGTGATCTGGTCAACGCCAGCCTGTGCCTGCCGTTCCTGCCGCCGGAGGCGTTCGAGGCGGCCTGGAGGCGGATCGTCGCGGCCCTCGAGCCCGGGGCGCGGTTCGCGGCGATGCTCTTCGGCGACCACGACGAATCCGCCTCCGACCCAACAATGACCTGCCAGCCGCCCGGTCGATTCGAAGCGGATCTGGCCGGCTTCGAGATCGAGCACTGGTCGGTCGAAGAGGACGACCGTCCGACGGCCCTCGGCGAGCCACACCACTTCCACCTGATCGAGTTCGTGGCTCGCAAGGTCGGGTAGGGATCGGCTGCCGGACGCGGCCGGAAGCGCGCAACGCACGGTCCATCGCTGGCGCCGATCGGCCAATTCGGGTATATATACCGTCCCTGTTTCGCCCGGCAACTCGGAGCGAGACTGCGTCGGCGGCAGCGGAGATCACCGCATTTCCGACGCGAATTCACCACCTGCACACACGCGACGCCCAGGCTCTGGGCGTAGGGCTGGCGGCGCGCTTCCCGCCAACCACTCGATCGAACGGGAGCGCAAGGAGTCCCCATGGCATCGGAGATCGCCAGCGCCCCGGAGCACGCCGCGATCGAGGTCAACGCTCGCGCCCGGTTCGAAATCCTGGGCGCCATCATGCTCGCCCTCTTCCTCGGCGCCCTCGACCAGACCATCGTCGGTCCGGTCCTGCCGAAGATCTCGACGGAGCTGAACGGCGCCGACTTCTACACCTGGGTCGTTACCTCATACCTGGTCACGAGCACCGCGGCCATCCCGATCTACGGCAAGCTGTCCGACTATTACGGCCGCAAGCCGATGCTGGTAGTTGGCATCTGCATCTTTCTCGTCGGGTCGGCGCTGTCGGGCCTGAGCCAGACCATGTGGCAGCTCATCCTCTTCCGCGGCGTCCAGGGCATCGGCGCCGGCGCCCTCTTCCCGATCTCCCTGGCGGTCATCGGCGACCTCTTCACTCCGGCCGAGCGCGGCAAGTACCAGGGGCTGTTCGGCGGCGTCTTCGGCATCGCGTTTCTTGTCGGCCCGTTCCTGGGCGGCGTGTTGACCGACAACATCTCCTGGCACTGGATCTTCTTCGTCAACCTGCCGGTCGGCGCCATTTCGCTCTACCTGATCGCTCGCCTGCTGCCGACTCATCGCAAGGAGGGCGCCCGCTTCACCCTCGACATCCCGGGCGTGGTCACTTTCACCGGCGCCGTCGTCCCGGTCTTGGTCGCGCTGACCCTCGCCGAAACAGGCAGCTGGACCGATCCGGCAGTGATCGGCTGGTTCGCCGCCGGCTTCGTCTTCCTGGTGGCCTTCGTCTTCGCCGAGTGGCGGGCGGAAGAGCCGATGATCCCGTTGAGCCTCTTCCGAAACCGGACGTTCACGGTCTCCGCCATAGCGACCTTCCTGGCCGTCTTCGGTTTCTCGACCCTGATCATCTTCCTGCCGCTGTGGTTCCAGATCGTGCAGGGTGCCAGCACCACGGCGTCCGGCTACCTGCTCTTCCCGTTCCTGATCGGCCTGATCTTCAGCTCGATCCTGGCCGGCCAGCTGGTCAGCCGGATCGGTCGATACAAGCTGCTCCTGGCCGTGGCGCTCGTTCTGATGTCCGTCGGCCTGGCCTTCTTCTCGAACCTGCGGGCCGATACTCCGGATCCCGTGCTATGGAGCTGGATGTTGATCGCCGGCCTGGGGGTCGGCCCGACGATGGCCATCTTCACCCTCATCGTCCAGAACGACGTCTCGTTCGACATGCTCGGAACCGCGACCAGCGACCTGACGCTGATCCGGCAGATCGGGACCTCCGTCGGCCTGACGATCGCCTTCACCCTCTTCCGCAACAACCTCAACTGGACCCTGCTGCACGACCAGATCGTGAAGGCGCTCCCGACCGGCGCTCCGGCGGCGCTCGTCCCGTCGAGTCCTCCGCCCGGGTTCGATCCCGGCTCGCTGACCGCGGTCGGCGGCTCGCCCACGAGCTTCCTGTCGCAGGTCCCGGCTCAATATCAGTCGTACTTCGCCACTGGCTTCCACCAGGCCTTCTCGATCGCGATCGCCAACTCGATCTGGATCGGCGTCGGCGCCGCGACCCTCTCGCTCGTGGCGGTCCTCGCCCTCAAGGAGAAGCCGCTTCGCGCCCACTTCCACGCCGAGCAGACGGCGCTCTCGGGGATTCACCGGCCGGCGGGTGGCCCCGCGACGGGCGTGGCCGAGTAGCCGAAATAGCCGCCCGCTCGCAACTCGTCAGGTTTTCGTGGCCGCAGGCTCAGCCCTGCGGCCACTTCTCTTCCAGGACCACCTCGCTCCGGGGCAGCCGGGCGGCGCCCGGGGCACTCTTGGGCCGCATCGCCGCCTCGCTGGGATGCCCGATGGCGACGATCGTCCGCACGAATCGATCCTTGGGCAGTCCCAGGATCCCTCGAATCGCATCGCGGTAATCCGGCATGATCCAGCTGATGCCCGCGCCGAGGCCGAGCATGGAAGCGGCGATCAGGATCCGCTCGGCGGCTCGGCCCTCGTCATAGGCATGCGAGACGGCTTGACCTTGCTCGTCGGGCAGAACGATCGCGATCGCGGCCGGGGCGGTCAGCAGCCCGCGCGTCTGGGGCATCGCGGCATCCGCGATGCGCTTGATGGCGGCCCGGTCGCGCAGCACGATGAACCGCCACGGCTGCGTGTTCGTGGAGCTCCCAGACCAGCGGGCCACGTCGGCGATGGAGTCCAGCTCCGATGTGGCCACCTGCCGGTCGAGGAAGTCACGGAACTGACGGACCCTGATCAGCGGCCGAACTCGCTCCGCCGCGTGTCCGGATAGATCGCTCATGAGACTCACTCCTGTTCGGCGGCAGCCCGGCGAACTTGCGCCGTCCGGTTGGGATCACAATACCGCCTGAACCCTGCGAGAGGTGACTGCGCCGATGAATCGAATCCGGAGCTGCCGAACGGTCGGCGCCGTCGTCATGGCTTTGGTCGTCTCTGCCTGCGGCGCCACCGGCCCGACCGTCTCGCCCGCTTCCACGGCGACCGCCACCCCCGGCCCGACCGCCTCCGTCGCGAGCGCCTCGCCGGCGGGCTCCGCCTGGCCGTCCGCGTCCCCCTCCGCCTCGCCGACGCCCGGCTCGGGTCTTCCGGACTTCGCTCACGTCTACGTGATCATTCTCGAGAACAAGGAATACGGCAGCATCGTCGGCTCGGCCTCGGCCCCGTATGAGAACGAGCTGATCGCCCGCTACGGCCTGCTCACCAACTTCTACGCCGAGACGCATCCGTCGGAGCCCAACTACATAGCCCTGACCTCGGGCGGGCTGCAGGGCACCAGCACCGACGGCTCGTACGACCTGACGGTCCCGAACCTCTTCGACCAGATGGACGCCTCCGGCCATTCGTGGCACGTCTACGCCCAGGGCTATCCCGGCAACTGCTTCGGGAGCTTCCAGGCCCTGCCCGTGACCGACGGCGTTGGCGCGAGCGGCGACTACGTCCGCAAACACAACCCGGCGATCAGCTACACCTCGATCAGCGGCAATCCCAACCTCTGCGCCAACATCACCAAGCTGGCCGGCTTCGACCCGGCGGCCGCGGACTTCGAGATGATCATCCCCAACGAGATCAACGACATGCACAGCAGTTCGGTCCGCGCCGGGGACGATTTCCTGCGGGCCTTCGTTCCGTCGATCATCGACAGCCCGGCCTTTGCCAACTCAGTTCTGTTCATCACCTGGGACGAAGGCGACACCAACACAAACGGCGGCGGCCACATCGCCACTATCGTGGCCAGCCCCGGCATGACGCCCGGCTCACACTTCGACGGCCCCGCCACCCACTACTCGATGCTGCGCACGATCGAGCTGTCCTGGGGCCTGCCGCTCCTCGGCGAAGCGGCGGACGCCACGACGATCACGTTGCCGTACTGAGGGGCGGCCTGCTCGCTATATCAGCAGGAGCCGGTCGAAGAACGAGCGGTAGTGCCGGAGCGCGACGCGCAGGTCCTCGGTCGAGATCGCCTCGCCCTTGACCAGCTGAGGCTCGAGCTTGGCGCGCTTCTCGGCGAAGGTCGCGGCGAGCTGCCGCATTACCTCCGCGACCAGAAGGTCGGCCTGCTCGACCGAAGTCCCCGGCTCGTCGACGAAGCTCGTCTGGATGTCGAGCCATCGAGACCGCAGGTCCTCGGCCGCGCCGTTGGCGAAGAGCGGCATGCTGCTTCGCCTCGTTCGTCTCAGGAGGCCCGGCCGCCCGATCGCCAGCCGCTTCGGAGGCAGCGGACCGGAAGCCGGGGCAGCGTCGATGCGCGGCGACGTTTCGGTAGTCGCGACGTCCGGACCAATGTCGTTGGTGATCATCGGACTTCGACCAGTTCAGGCGTCTCCGGGCTCGGTTCAACAACGACCGGCTCCTTTGCGGCCGGCTCCTCGACCGGCGCCGGCTCGACGACCCCAGTCACCGACGTCTCGACCGGCGTCGGTGTCTCGACCAGCTCGCCGAACAACACGTGCGAACTGATCACCGCCTGGCGTAGCTCCTCCGTGTCGGCCTGGCCCAGGGCATCGCGGAGAGCGGTCTCGTGCGCGGCGCGGTAGTGCTCGAGCGTGGGCGAGTGATCGACCGACATGTCGGCCGAGCGCTGCTCGAAGTCGCTTACCGGGTATCCCCGGGCGACCATGACCCGCCCAACCAGGGCATCGGCCCCGATGGCGGCGGCCGACGGATCGTCGACGAAGCTCGCCTTAACGCCCTGCCACTCGTCGTTGAAGCGCTGGCCTTCGTCGGTCGAGAGGTGTCTGATGTCGAGATTCGAGACGCGCTGCTGGCGCGCGGCCAGCTCCTTCTCGGCGCTACGGGTGTCGCCCGCGGCTGCCAAGGTCCGGTCATATTCGGGCCCGAACTGCTCGCGGAGCTTCTCGGTCCGCGCAAGGCCATCGCTCCGCTGTCGCCTTGCGGACGACCACGCGACCACGATCAGGATGGCGACGATCACCACCGCGACGACGATCAATGCTGTACCAGGCATCTGGGACTCCTCGTTCGACCCCGGGGCCGCAACGCATTTCATCGGGGAGCGACGACTTGAAGGAATACCAGCCTGTATCCCGACACCGCCGGACCACCCACGCTACGTCGGATGGGCCGCCGCAACGAGGATGAAAACCCCTCGGTGGCGCCCGGCGGTTTGCGCTGTTCACGCGGCCTCGGGCAAGGCATCATTCCGCGGGGCGACGATCAGAGCTGGAGGTCAGGAGTCTGTGGCAGTAAGCGAGCGAGCGGGCAAACCGGCGGACAAGTCGATGCTGGTCGACGTCGGCCGTCTGGTCGACGCCTACTACGACATCCACCCCGACCCGAACGTGCCCTCGCAGGCCGTCGCGTTCGGAACTTCCGGCCATCGCGGCTCCTCGCTCAACAGCTCGTTCAATGAAGACCACATCCTGGCCACCAGCGAGGCAATCTGCCGCTACCGCAAGAGCCAGGGCACGACAGGCCCGCTCTTCATCGGCAAGGACAGCCACGCGCTCTCGGATCCGGCGACGCGCACCGCCCTGGAAGTCCTGATCGCCAACGGCGTCTCCGTCCTGGTCGACAGCGCCGACGGCCTTACGCCCACTCCGGCCGTCTCGCACGCCATCCTGACCTACAACCGAGGCCGGACGGACGGCCTGGCCGACGGCATCGTCGTCACGCCTTCGCACAACCCGCCCGAAGACGGAGGCTTCAAATACAACACGCCCAACGGCGGCCCGGCCGACACGGAGGTGACCGGCGCCATCGGGCGCGAGGCCAACGATCTGCTTCGAGCCCGGCTGAACGGGGTCAAGCGCGTCGCATACGAGCAGGCGATCGCATCGGCTGGCCGCTACGACTTCACCACGACCTACGTGGAAGACCTGGCCCGCGTCCTGGACATGGACGTCATCGTGGGCTCGGGTCTCAAGCTCGGCGTCGATCCGTTGGGCGGAGCCAGCATCGGCTATTGGGCCGCCATCCGCGACCGCTACCGCCTCAACCTTACCGTCACCAACGAAGTCGTCGATCCGCAGTTCGGCTTCATGACGGTCGACTGGGACGGCCGAATTCGAATGGATCCGTCGTCGCCATACGCCATGGCCCGGCTCGTCGCGCTGAAGGACCGCTTCGACGTCGCCTTCGCCAACGACACCGACGCCGACCGCCACGGCATCGTGGCCGGTGCCGCGGGTCTCATGAACCCCAACCACTTCCTCTCGGCCGCGGTCGCGTACCTGTACCGAAATCGCGACTGGCGGCCGGACGTGGCGGTCGGCAAGACGCTCGTCTCTACAAGCATGCTGGATCGCGTCGCCGCCGAGCTGCCGCGCAAGCTGATCGAGGTCCCCGTCGGGTTCAAGTGGTTCGTCGACGGGCTGGTCGCGGGCACGCTCGGTTTCGGTGGCGAGGAAAGCGCCGGCGCCTCGTTCCTGCGCCGAGACGGCACGGTCTGGACGACCGACAAGGACGGCCTCATCGCCTGCCTGCTCGCGGCCGAGCTCACGGCCAGGACGGGCCACAACCCGGCCGTCGCCTACGAAGCCCTGACCGCGAAGTTCGGCGCGCCGGCATATCGCCGCATCGACGCCCCGGCGACCCGCGAGCAGAAGGCCATCCTGTCGAAGCTGTCGCCGGCGCAGATCGGCACATCGTCGCTGGCCGGCGAGCCGATCACCGCCGTCCTGACGCGCGCCCCCGGCAACGACGCCCCGATCGGCGGGGTCAAGGTCACGACCCAGAACGGCTGGTTCGCGGCCCGCCCGTCGGGGACCGAGGACGTCTACAAGGTCTATGCCGAAAGTTTCCTCGGAGAAGCGCATCTGGACCGCATCCTCGAGGAAGCCCAGGCAGTCGTCGCCGAAGCCCTTGCCGCTGCCGGCTAGGACCGTTTTCGGGCCGACGAGAACCCGCCTGCGAGCCTGCCGTGGACTGGGCCGGGCGTCCGAAGACGACGGTACTGGGACGGTGCAAGGCCGCACCAGGCCCCCTGGCTTGACCCGATGTCTTCACTACCAAAGACACGCATACTGCACCTAGCCGGACATCCAACCCGCAAGACGGGAGAGTCACCCGCGGCCAACCCAAAAGTACTGACGGGTTGGGCCGTAAGGCCGGTCTTGACGGCCCGCCAGGCTCGTCTAACGTGTACGCGCACACGGCCGCAACCAATATGAGTGCAACGGTGGATCAGCCCGATCGTCAGCAGAACGTCACAGCCGCCAAGGGCCCAACCCAGGCGGTCGCCTCGCTCAACCGCGAGTATCTCGCCGTGCTCTCCAATGAGGAGGTCGCCGGCATCGGTCGCGCGGTCGCCCAGATCGTGCGCGGCGATGGCTGGCACGAAGCCAAGGCGTCTGCGGTTCTGGTCGGCGCGCTGGTCACCTGGCTGGGAGAGGACGCCGTTCAGCCTCTCGGCTTCTTCGCCAACGGCACGGGACCGGTTGAGGTCGTCGCACGAGTCGGTCACTACTACATCACCGGCCACGGCATCGAGAACGAAGACGATCTGACCGTCAACTGCTGCCAGCGCCATCGGGCCCGGTTCAGCCAGTCGCGGCTCGACAACCTCGATCTCTCACAGCCGAACACGCGCTTCACGATGGGCAGTCCGATCGCTCAGCGAGCGAGCGATCGACTGGCGGCCGTACTGGCGGATGAGATCGATCCCGAGATTGCCCGCGTGGTGCTCGGCGCCCTCTGACCGGACGGCCCCCGGCGGGGTGCGGTTCTAGGAACCCAACCTCGAACGCAGCTCCAACACGTGCTCCCATTCGTGCTCGAGCATGCGCCGAAGCATGCGATGGGCGGTCCGAGCCGGCTTGCCGGGACCCCGGTCGGTGACCCTGGACAACTCCTCGGGAGTCATGCGGCGGAGACGCTCCATGAGTGCTTCGCGCTCAGCGGCGAGGGCGGCCCAGGGCTCGTCACCGGCACCCGCGATGGCGGCCATGATGGCGCCTCTGCCGGCCACGGTCCCGAGCGTGGAGCTGACATAGGACCACTCGGCCTCCGCCACGTGCGACAGGATGGCCGCAGTCGATCGACCTCCCGCGGCCGGCTTCGCGGCCAGCGGAATGGGCTGCGAGCGGGCCGCGTTCACGAGTTCCTGGCGAGACCAGCCCGCCCAGCGCAGCTGGCTGGCGGCCTCGTCGGCGGTCAACGGCACCACATCCGAGGCCAAGACGCCCTGCCCGAAGCCCAGGAACTTGCGCTCGATCACGTGCGAGGCGACGGCCAGCTCGATCGGTTCCGGGTCGGGGTACGTCTCGCCGTGGTCGCGCAGAAAGCCGATCCGCTGGCGTATGGCCGCCCGCGCCGCCTCCATGGCGTCGTCCGTGGTCGGGCTCACGGTCGAGCAGCCCGCCAGGCTCGGAACGTAGATCCAGGTCTTGCGGTGAAGCGGTCCGGATTCGAGATAGATCTCGAAGCTCATTTCTACAGGCCCAGGGCCTGCTCCGGGGTCACGTACTCGAGACCGTGTGCCGCCGCGACCAGCTTGTGGGTGACCTTGCCGGAAAGGATGTTGAGCCCGTCTCGGAGGTGGCAGTCCTGCTCCATGGCGTCGCGATAACCCCTGTCGGCCAGGGCCAGGGTGAATGGCAGAGTGGCGTTGTTCAGGGCGAAGGTGGAGGTTCGGGCCACGGCGCCCGGCATGTTGGTGACGCAGTAGTGGACCACGCCATCCACAACGTACGTCGGGTCGGAGTGGGTGGTGGGCCGCGAAGTCTCGAAGCAGCCGCCCTGATCGATCGAGACGTCGACCACGACCGTGCCGCGGCGCATGCTCCGGACCATCTCGCGGGTAACCATTCGAGGCGCCGTGCCGCCCGGCGTGAGCACCGCGCCGATGACCAGATCAGCAGTCATGACGCTTTCCTCGACCACGTCGGTGGTGGAATAGCGAGTCTTGAGGGCAGGGGCGAAGGCGAGGTCCAGCTCCTTGAGCCGGGGCAGCGACTTATCGATGACCGTCACGTCGGCCTCCAGGCCCAGGGCCATGCGCAGCGCGTTCATGCCGACGACGCCACCGCCGAGGACGACGACCTTGGCCGGCGGAACGCCGGGCACGCCGCCGAGCAGAACGCCTCGACCGCCGGCTTCCCGCTCGAGAGCATGGGCGCCGGCCTGGATCGACATCCGCCCGGCGACCTCGCTCATCGGCGCCAGCAGGGGTAGGCCGCCGCGCTCGTCGGACACGGTCTCGTAGGCGATCGCGATACAGCCCGACTTCAGCAGACCCTCGGTCTGGGTTCGATCGGGGGCGAGGTGCAGGTAGGTAAACAGAACCTGCCCTTCGCGGAGCATCGCGATCTCGGCCGGCTGCGGCTCTTTGACCTTGACGACCAGCTCGGCCCGAGCGTAGACGACGGCGGCATCGGGGACGATCTCAGCCCCGGCGTTTCGATAATCGTCATCGCACAGATCGATCGCCTCACCGGCGCCGGTTTGGACGATGACCTTGTGCCCGTGCGTCGCCAGTTCCCGAACGGCGCTGGGCGTCAGGCCGACACGAAACTCGTTGTCCTTGATCTCCCGGGGTAGTCCGACAAGCATCTCGACCTCTCTGTGGTCGAGCGGAAGCTCGACCCGCGATCCGGCTTACCCGACCAGAGGCCCCAGGGCCGGCAACATGCTTAGGCGGGATCGAAGTCAACCGCTCGCTGCCCACCCGGGAGCCATTTCGACCATTCTGACACGGGCGGCCGAACTTGCCCTGTGGGGCGGCACCGGTGCGGAGGGCGGGGCGTCCAGCGCCGCGCGCCGACTCGTTGCCGGGAATCGAAAGCGGCGCGACTGGCCCTAGTCGCGCCGCTTTCAGGGAATCTCGTGTTGCCATTGCAGCCGGGGCCGCTCGGCGGTGGCCTCGGCGGAAGGCGATCCCTCTTCGACTAGCGCCTCATGTTGGCGTTGACGCGCCGCAGGTGAGACCTGTTGACAAGGACGGCATCGCGCGGCGTGTCCTTGATCGTTACGCCGTTGATCTGGACCGACGGCGTGAACACCGCCAGGAACAGCTCGGTGCCTCGCTCGGTCAGGGACAACGGGTCCTGAGATGGCAGAAGAAGAAGGACGCCCGTGACCTTGAACGGCGTGGCCTCGAGGGTCACGTCGTAGGCGACGCGGAACTTGCTCCAGGCGTCGCGATCGGCGTCGCTCACGACCGGCTCGCCGTCTTCGGCAGGCATCGCGACCGTGATGTCGTACGGATCGACGTTCTTGACGGCGGCGGCAGGAGCCAGCGGAGCGGAACCGTCGCACGGACCCTGCATAGCGTTGTTCACGTTGATCGCGGCGCGCTTCTCCAGCGCGTCGGCGAGCTTGGTTCCACCCTGCGCCAGGACCGCGTCGATCCGGCCGTCCTCGGTTAGCGCAACGAAGTGTCCTGGCTTCCTGCGGCTGACCACTATCCCGGCGGTGAACGCCGCCGGGTCGAATGTTCCTACGGCCATCTCGCTCTCCTTACGCCCGTTGGGCCCACGAACCCAACCGCACGGTCGGGCCACGTACGGACCGGGCCAACCGGAACCTGTCCAGGGCACGTCCGATCGAGGTTTCGGCTCCCGCGTACATCAACTTGACCGTCTTGTGGGCTCGAAACCAGCCGCCGGAGGTCCTGGGGCCTTCGGGCAGGTGCGGCCGGACGACGGCCTTCGCGAATCGACTCAGAGCACCGGCTGGTAGGGCAGGTAGGCGGGGAACCAGATCGCCGAATCGACCGCGTCGAAGATCTCCTCGTCGCGGTACAACCGCCCCACGCCGCAGTCGCGGCTCTGGCAGACGACCTTGGCGGCGATCTGGCGCGATACCTCTCGAAGCTGCGAAACGGCCGGGTAGAGCGCTCCTACCTCGAGCCGCTCATTCGGGACCATTTCGGCCAGCGTCTCGGCCGCCAGAAGGAACATCTCGTCGGTGATCTCGCGGGCCTCGGCCACGATCGCGCCAAGCCCCAGCCCGGGGAAGATGAAGACGTTGTTGGCCTGGCCGATGACGTGGGCCCTGCCTTCCACCACGACCGGCTCGAACGGGCTGCCCGTGGCGATCAGGGCGCGGCCGCCGGTCCAGGTCATGATGTCGGCCGGCACCGCCTCGGTCTTGGCCGTCGGATTGGAGAGGGGGAAGACGACGGGTCGATCGGTGTTGGCCGCCATCTTTCGGATGGCCGCTTCCGTGAACGCGCCGGGAACGCCGCTGGTACCGATGAGCATGGTCGGCTTGACCGCCGCCACGACCGCCTCCAGGCCGCACCGATCGCCGGGCTTCAACCCGCCCAGGCCGAAGTGGGCCATCTCGTCGGGCCCAAGGGCGAATTGGCGCTTGTCGTCGTCCAGCTCGTCACGACTGGCGAAGACGAGGCCCTTCGTGTCGACCGTGGCGATGGCCCGCTTGACCGTGGCCTCATCCACCCCCTGCGCGACCATCGCGGCCCGCACCATCCGGGCGATGCCGGTGCCCGCCGCGCCGGCGCCGAGGAACACGAACCGCTGCTCGCCGAGCGGTCGGCCCAGGGCTCGAACGGCCGCCAGGATGCCGGCGAGGACGACCGCGCCCGTGCCCTGGATATCGTCGTTGAAGCTCGTGATGCGGTGCCGATAGCGGTCGAGGATGCGGATCGCGTTGTGCTGCTTGAAGTCCTCCCACTGCAGGACCGCTCGCGGGCAGACATCGATGATCGCGGAGACGAAAGCCTCGATGAAGTCGTCGTACTCGGCGCCGCGCAGCCTCGGATGGCGATAGCCCACGTAGAACGGGTCGGCCAGCAACTCCTCGTTGTCCGTGCCCACGTCGAGCGAGACCGGCAGCGTGTGGGAGGGGTAGATGCCCGCTCCGGCGGTATAGAGCGACAGCTTCCCGACGGGGATGCCCATGCCGCCTGCGCCCTGGTCGCCCAGGCCGAGGATTCGTTCGTTGTCCGTGGCCACGATCAAGCGGACTTCGTCCACGGCCGAGCCTCCGCCGGCCGCGTCCGGTCGGGCGTTGCGCAGCAGGTCGGGGATGCGGTCACTGTCGGCCGGTGTGATCCACAGGCCGCGCGGCCGCCGCATGATGTGGCTGAAAGACTGGCAGGCTCGCCCGACCGTCGGCGTGTAGACGATCGGCATGAACTCCTCGAGGTTCTCGATGAGCACCCGATAGAAGAGGGTCTCGTTGCGGTCCTGTAGTGCGGCCAGTCCGATGAAGCGCTCCAGGTCGTCACCCTTGCGGCGGATGTGCTCCAGCTCGAGGTTGGCCTGCTCGTCGATCGTGGACATGCGGGCCGGCAGCAGGCCGCGCAATCCAAAGACGTCACGTTCGCCCTCATCGAAGCCCGTGTCCTTGTTCAGGAGCGGGGTCTCGAGAAGCTCGGCGCCGCGGAACGGAACGCGCAGTGTGCCGGCAGGGCGGAGGTCCTTGATCGAGCGAGGAATCTGTCTCATGGCGGCAGCATTCATCCTGCATACGGTCCATGCAACAGCCGTTCGGCCCTACAAAAAGTACCCAGTCGGAGCAGTCGATCGGGTGGCGCTACGGCCGCGGCCGGAGCCCGTAACCCCATACGTGGCGGCCCTTCGCGTCGTAGTGCCCGCCACTCCGACAAAGTAGAAGCCGGCCGGGTGTCCGGCAGGATCGCCGCCGACACGGCGCGCGAGAGCGCGTTCCAGAGGCGGCGAGGATGACGGCACCCGGACGAAGTCACGCCGAAGGCGTGACTCCTGATCCACCCGGCGAGTGGGCACCTAGGCGCAGGGGCCAGACTCCCCGGGCACGAGCACGCGGGTCTGGAGCGACATCTTCGCGCCGGACAAGTCCACGAATCGGGTCAGCTGATTCGAGCCCTGAACGATCGGCAGCAGCTTCGCGAGATCGGCGCCGGTGACCGTCGCGCAGCGATACGTGCCGCCGAATGCCTTTCCGAACGTGGCGAAGGTCGAGTCCAGCGGCCAGGCCGTCTCCTTGGCGGCTATCCCACCCTGGGCGTCGACCGGGGGCGTCAGCATGACCGCGAGACTCGCCGGCGAGAACGTGGCGCTCTGGCCGAGCTCCGAACCCAGCCATGCCTCGAGGCTGCCGATCCGGGCCTGGAATGCCACGAACGCGCCGGCCGTCGTGGGCTCGGTCGAGGTCGTGCCGTCCGAAGAGGTGGGGCCGGTCAGCTCGTGCGTGACGCCACCGACGGTCATCTCGATGTGGGCCTGGATCGAACCCGGCATCGGCGTGCCGGTGAAGTCCGACTTGGAGCCGAGCATCCCATCCTTGCGCGCCTCATCTACGATCGCGGCGATGCCGGCGTCGCTGATCGATCGAGTGGAAAGTCCGACGTAGATCGGGCCGGGATAGATCGCCGGTACGGCCACGACGCCGTTGATGTAGTGCCCATCAGCGATCGTGACCGAGGGCAGGTTGCCGAACGTGTACCAGGGTGCGAGCGCCTGCTCGGTCCAGGCTCGAAGGTAGAAGCCGTTCACTGAGGTCGAGCCGGAAGGAATCGACTCGGTGGGGGTCGACCCGGAGGGAGTCGGCGCCTGGCTGGCTCCGCTCGATCCGGCGACGCATCCGGCAGCGACTACCGCCGCCACGATGAGAGCGACCGATGGCAGGGCGATCCGAAGACCGAGCCGAGTGGATGGCATCATCATCGAACTCCAGGGTAGCGGCGTCGATACGCCTAAGACGCCGCGGGCGGCGGTCCGGTTCCCAGGTCGGCCGAGTTCGCTTACCCGCCGTAGCGCCGATAAGCGGGCGATAATCGTCCGGTCCATTCTGCTCGGATGCGCTACGCCCGTGTGGGCTCCGTGATTCGAGCTATCCGTCGTGACCGCAACCTCAGGCAGATCGATCTCGCCTCCGCGGGCGACCGGCTTCTTGACCGTGCGCATGCGGCGCTCGTTGATCTGGCGGCAAAGCAGCTCGCGGGGGGCTGGCAGACGGCGATCGAGCTCGCCTTCGACCACTGCCGCCAACTTCTTGCACCGAATGCACGAAACAGCCCGTTTGGCCACGAGAGGTGTTTGTTCTTGCACCAGATGCACGTATCGGACTGGCGGCGCGTGTGCCCGTAGTCTGATGGCTGCCCGAGCCCCCCGCTCGGTCGCTGTTGTGCACTCGCTGCACGGTTCCCACGTGGGAAGTCCTTCGCGCGGTTGAGTCGTGCATCCGATGCATAGAACAGACTGGGCTCAGCGGGCGGCAACGCCGGCTGGTCGGATGTGTGAATCTCCCGCAAATGGGTTCGGGCGGGATGGCGCAGGCCCCCAGCCGGGCCTGTCGGACGTGGCGACGGCGCTAGCCCTCGATCACAGCCTTCACGGCCGCGACCACGTCGGGCAGGTTGGCGGCCGTGAGGCCGGCGACGTTGATGCGGCCGCGACTGACCACGTAGACCGCGAACTCGTCGCGGAGACGGGCGACCTGGTCGGCCGAGAGACCGAGCAGGGCGAACATGCCCCGCTGGCGACCGATCGGCTCCCACCTGCCGGGAACGCCCGCGGCAACGAGCGCCTCGACGAGCGCGGCCCGGTTGCCCAGAATCCGGTTGCGCATGCCGGCCAGGTCCAATTCCCACCGGGCCCGAAGGGCCGGGTCTGTGAGGATCGTCTCGACGATGTCGCCGCCGTGGGCCGGCGGGTTGGAGTAGTTGGAGCGGACGGCGATCTTGAGGTGGCTGAGTGCCGCCGCCGCTCGTGCCGGATCCGCCGCCACGATGGTCAGAGCTCCCACCCGTTCGTTGTAGAGCGCGAAGTTCTTCGAATAGCTCGAGCAAACGAGGAACTCGAGCCCCGGCCGCGCCAGGCCGGCCAGCCAGTCGGCGTCTTCTCGTAGCCCGAAGCCGAAGCCCTGATACGCGAAGTCCACGACCGGCAGCAGCTCCCGCTCGACCACGATCTCGCCGATGGCCGCCCAGGTCTCCGGATCGGGGTCTACGCCGCTCGGGTTGTGGCAGGAGCCGTGCAGAAGAATGACGTCGCCCGGCACGGCCGATCGGAGCGCGACCAGCATCTTGCCCACGTCCAGGCCGCGTCCCGATTCGTCCAGGTATGGGTAGGTCCGCAGCGCGAAGCCGGCAAGCGTGAAGAGCTGCGGGTGGTTCGGCCAGGTCGGCTCGCTCAACCAGATCGTCCGCGACGAGCCGCTCTGGAGGAGGAAGTCGGCCGCGACGCGGAGCGCACCGGTGCCGCCGGGGGTTTGAGCCGTGGCCGATCTACCGCTCGTCACGATCTCGTGGTCGGTCCCGAAGATCAGATCGCGAACCGCGGCCTTGAAGCCCGGCCGGCCGTCGATCGGCAGATAGCCCTTGCTGCCCGCCTTGTCGAGGAGCCTCCGCTCGGCTTCCAGGACGGACGGGATCACCGGCGTGACTCCGGAATCATCGACGTAGACGCCAACGGAGAGGTTGACCTTGTGGGGCCTGGTATCCGCCTTGAATGCCTCGGTCAGACCCAGGATCGGATCAGGGGGGGCGGGCGTCAGCGAGCGAGGAGGTAGGGCCACGGGGACGTTCCTTGATGCTTGGTGGGGGCGGCTGCCGCGCACACGATACAGGCGTTCAGCGGTCCCGTCCGGCCTGCGCCCGGCGGGACAGAGGCACCGGGGCCGAGTTCCCGCGGGCGAACTTCAGGATTCCCTCAGGTGCAGATGCGAAAACCGTGCGGTGGGACGCGGCGCTCCCCCCCCTCCGCGCCGCGTCCCAGCCAGCGAACTCCTCTCCGCTCCCCGACGCCCTCCCGATCTCCCTCGGGAGGGCGTCAGCTTTTCCCACTTCTGCCTCAGATGGCGCCGACCGACTACTACCTCGGTGGCCTGCTGTCTGTGCGGCCGGCCCCGATCCCTCCGGAGGCTCTCGTGCCCGCCACGTCTCATCGGCCAAGCGACTCGGACATCGCCACGCGGGGAGCCGGCGTGCGAGAACTGGGTCATCTGCCCGTGCGATCCGCGTTCAGACGCCCGACCGTACCGACCAACGCCATCGGCGTGGTGATGAACGAAGCCCCCACACGACCCTTCAGCAACCCGATGCTCTCTACCTTGCTGGCCGCCTTCTCCGACGCCATCACCCAGCGCTCGCTCTTGATGGTCATGCTGGCGCCGAAGTCGGCCCAGGAGCTCGAACTGGCCGAGACCTATCTCATCGGCGGGCACATCGACGGAGCCATTCTGGTCGGTCTTCACAGCGGCAACCCGTTGCCCAATCGACTCCGAGAGCACGGCATCCCGGCGGTGCTGTGCGGCCACCGGGCACGAGGCAACCTGGCCAGCTGCATCGACTGTAACAACCGACGCGGCGCCGAGATGGCGGTCGAACACCTGGTCTCGCTCGGCCGGCGCAGGATCGCCACCATCTCCGGCGATCTGGACAGAGCCAGTGCCTTCGATCGCCGAATGGGCTACCGCGACGCGCTCGTGGCAGCCGGCATCGACCTCGACCCCACGCTCGAGGAAGTCGCCGACTACCTGCCGGACCGAGCCCAGATGGCCATGGAGCGGCTGATGCTCAACCACCCCGAGGTCGACGCCGTGTTTGCCGCCTCGGATCTGATGGCGTCGGCCGCGATCCGCGTCATCCAGGCAACCGGCAAGCGCGTGCCGGAGGATGTGGCCGTCGTCGGATTCGATGACTCGCCCCTGGCCGCGGCCGCCAACCCGCCGCTCACAACCGTCCGCCAGCCGCTCGACGAGATGGGCCACGAGGCGCTGAACCTGCTGATGCTCGAGATGCACGACCCTACGGAAGCCCCTCGCGAGGTCATCCTGACGACCGAGTTGATAGTTCGAGAATCGACGGTCGGTGCAAGGGCGATGGGCGCGGTCGGCCAGGGGCAGGCCACCGCGCGGGAAGCAGTCGTTCAGGTTTCGCCCCTGGACACGATCTCGTAGCCCAGGCGGGCACGGAGCCTGCCCAGCGCCATCAGCACCGGCGCCCCCAGGGCCAGCACCGCGATCGCGTCGCCCATCGCGCGGAACGAGTCCCAGCCGACCGAGGTCAGGATGTAGTAGCGCCCGAACTGAGCCAGGGTCTGCGCCGGCGGCAGCCCCGGGATCCAGCCGACGTTCTCGACCCCGCGATAGAAGGCGACCCAGCCGTAGACGTCGGTCAGGGCGCCGTAGGCGAAGCCGGTCACTACGGCAACGGCCATCAGCACCCCGATGTCGAGGCGGGATGGGAGCCAGGTGGCGCGAGCGGGACGGAGGCGACGCACGACCGAACCGGCGACCCCCGCCGACAGGCCGACCCAGCCGACGGCGAAGGTCTCGTAGGGCAGCCACGGACCGACTCCGCCGGTCACCACTCCGGAAACCAGCAGCGAGAACGAGCCCACGAGAAACCCGTACGAGGGGCCGAACTCGTAGCCGGCGGCGAGCACCAGCAGGAAGATCGGGCTGAAGCCGGCGACGCCGTTGACCAGGGCCAGCCTCAGGGCAGCATCGATCGCGGCCAGTGAGGCAAGCAGGGCGAGCCGGCCCGAGTCGAGGCGGCGGGCACCCAATTCCATGATGGCCAGCGAGAAAACGGACGCGAGGGTCACGGCCAGGGCCGGGGCCTCCGGCGTCAGCCCCAAGCCCACGAACGGCCACAGAAAGAGGGCCAGCCCGGCGATCGAGACGATGGCGATCATCGGGTTCCCTCGGCGGCGGGCGCGGCATCCCCGGCGTCCGTGGCCCCGCGCTCGGGCTCAACCTCGACGGCGCGGCCATCGCGCAGGGCGATCGTCCGATCCGCCAGCTCCGCGGCCAGCTCCGTGTCGTGAGTGGCGACCACTACGGCCGAGCCACGCTCCGTGAGGGATCGGACCGCGGCCGCCAGAGAGCTGCGAGCAGCCGCATCCATGCCCCGCGTCGGCTCGTCGAGCAGGACGAGCGCCGGCGAGCCGGCCAGGGTCGCGGCGAGGGCGGCTCGCTGCCGCTCACCGGAGCTCAGATCGCGAGGGTAGCGATTCGCCAGGCCGACCAACCCGAAGGTACCCAGCATCAGCTCGGGCGATTCAGTGGCGCCGGCGCGGCGCAGCGTCAGTTCCACCTCCGCTCTCACCGTGGGCAGATGGAGCAGGGCGCCGGGGTTCTGCGGCAGGTAGGCCGTTCGGCCGGCCGGGCGGCGCACAGTGCCGGACAGCGGGGGGATCAACCCCGCCAGCGTCCGCAGCAATGTCGTCTTGCCGGAGCCATTCGGACCTATCAGCGCCACGACCTCGCCGGCGCCACCCGCAAGAGAGACGCTCGCAAGGACTTCCGAGCCGGCGGGACCGGCGGCGAGGCCGCTCGTCTCCCAGGCGAGGCCGTCCCGTACGGCGGAGTGGCGTCGGCCTGCCGCCGTAACGCCCCGCGCGGCAGCCGGCGCCGTGGCATCGACGCGCCCCTCCTCGACGAGGAGCAGCCGATCGGCCGCCGGCAGGAGCGACTCGAGGCGATGCTCGGCGATGACCATGGCGCGGCCGGCCCGGACGATACCGCGGCAAGCCGCGAGAACTGCCTCCGCGCCCTCCGGGTCGAGCTGCGAAGTCGGCTCGTCCAGGGCCACGAGTTCCGGCCGCATGGCCAGGACTGCGGCGAGCTGGACGCGCTGGCGCTCGCCCCCCGAAAGGGTCGACAGGCGGCGGCCCCGCAGATGTTCGATCGAGAGCCCGGCCAGCGCCTCGTCGACGCGGTCGTGCATCTCGGTTCGCGTCACGGCGGCGTTCTCCAGGCCGAACGCGACCTCGCGCTCGACGGAGCCGTAGACCGACTGCGTCTCGACGTCCTGGAAGACCAGGCCGACCCGCTGCGCAAGCCGCGGGATGGGCGTTCGAAGCGGGTCCAGTCCGGCGACGGTGGCCGAGCCTGAGATCCGCCCGCCGTGAAACTGCGGCACGAGCCCGTCGAGAAGGCGCAGCAGCGTCGACTTGCCGCCGCCCGAACCGCCGATGACCAGCGTCAGCCCCGGGCCGATCTCGAGATCGATCGAGCGCAGGGACGGCATAGCGGCGCCCGGATAGCGGTAGGTCAGGCCATCGATGCGGACGATCGGTTGGGCGGTGTTCGTCGCCGGATGAGCGGTCACGTCAGCCGCCTCGAGCGGGGCGCGCAAGGCCCGGGAGCGAGAGCGCCAGGCAGGCCAGCACCAGGACGGGGTTGATCGGCGGCAGAAACAGCGTGGGGTACGGATACCAGTCGACCGGGACGCCGGCCAGGCGAAGCGCGATGAAAGACGCCGCGGCGGTAACAGCCGAAGCGACGACGACGAGGTCCCAACGGCTCCAGCGCCGACTGGCGTAGCTGGTCCGCCGGCCGGCCCCGAAGCCACGGGCCTCCATCGCCTCGGCCAGCACCACCGAATCCTCGATTGCCGTGAGCAGCACCGGGACCAGGACCTCGTTCCAGGAGCGAAGCCCGCGTGGCCGCCAGCCCCGCATCCTCTGAGCGTCGCGGACCGCGGTGAAGGTGCGACCGAAGCCCGACACCAGGTTGAGTGAGGTCGCCACGGCGATTCCGGTCCGTTCGAGGGGGCGCGGCATGGCATCGACGACGTCGTACGGCTCCAGAACCAGCGACAGAGGAGCCACGGCGAGCAGCGCAGCAACCAGCCCGAGACCCACTGTTCCGCCGAAGGCGACCGACTCGAGCGTCAGCGGCCCGCCGACGAGCGGCCAGTCCCCCGGCAGCCTCGCCAGGAGGTCGGCGCCGGTATGGCTGGCGAACACGTTGACCAGCGCGGCCGTGCCGGCGGCGACCAGCAGCATCAGCGCCAGGGGCCGGAGACGGCGGCCCGGCCGAAGCCACGTCAGCAGGACGTTCAACGCCACCAGTGCCACGAGTCCGCGATAGACGGGGTTGTCGGTCGAGAGGCCGACGGTCACCGCGGCGAGCGACCAGACGAGCCAGGCCCGTGGCGCGATCGGAGCCCGCGGCACGAGGTTCACGCGCGGCGGCGCCGGGCGGCGACGACTCGGAGCAGGGCCAGCCCGGCGAGCCCACCACCGGCGACGGCGGCCAGCAGCAGACCCTGGTCGATGCCGCCCGTCGGGGAGGGACCCCGAGCCCCGGGCGGAGGCGAGGCCGCGGAGGAAGGGGCCCCGGCAGTGGCGGCGGCGACCGCGACCCCGGCAGTGGCGGCGACCGCGACCCCGGCCGAGGCCGCGGCATCGGCGACGGCGTCGGTCGTGGCGGGCGACGCGCCGACCGTTGCCGGCGGCGTGGCCTGTGCGGGCGGAGTGGCCCCCGCACCACCGACCGTGGCCGGGGCGGGCGCAGCCGTGGCGGCCACCGCGCATACCCCGGCCGCCGGCGGCGGTGGCGCCGGGCTGCCGACGGTCGGCACGTAGCGGAAGCCAAGGGCATCGCCGTCGGCCAGCGTCAGCGACGAGATCCCGACACTCGCGAACTGCCATGCGCCGCCGCCACGGGAGACGAAGGCGGCCCAGTAGCTGTCCTTTCCGGGGCACGTGGAGAAATGCGCCGGCTCGGCGTCGACGGCGCAGACCGCCTGGCCGAACCCGCCATAGCTCTGCCCGGACCAGGCCACGCCGGATGAGTCGAGCAGCCACTCCCCGGTGACCGTGCCCGCGTCGAAGGAGACGCAACGGGTCACCGTCGAGCCATCGCCGTGTTCCACGACCAGAGCCGCGCGGTTCGATCCGGCGGCGGCGCAGGATTGGGCGAGTGGCGAGGCAGGCGCGAGCGAAGCGAGCGCCGCAACTACCAGCGCCACTCCGAGTGCCGCGGCCCGGCCCGGCACGCCCCGGATCAGCCGGCCGATCACGGCTTTGTCGGTCTGGTCATCAGGAACCAGCCTCCGCCGACGACGATCAGGAGTCCCGCCAACGCAGCCCCGCCGTACAGCAGGGCCGGAGGCACGAATGGGTCCGAGTTGCCGGGGCCCGGGGCAGCGGGCGCCGCCGTCGAGCCCGCCACCCGCTCGCTCGGGCTCGCCGTGGGCGCCGAAGTCGGAGTCGCGGTCGGCTCGGGCGTCGGGGTCGGCTCGATCGAGTCGGCTGGGCTCGGGCTCGCCGGCTGGTCGGTCGGGCGTGCGGTCGGGCGTGCGGTCGGGCGTGCGGTCGGCGTCGGCGTCGGAGTGGGGCTCGCCGTCGGGCTCGCCGTCGGAGTCGCCGTCGGAGTCGCCGTCGGAGTCGCCGTCGGGCAGGAGCTCGTCGGCACGCTCCGGCCCGCGATCGGATGAACCGGCGCTCCGTACGGCACGCGCATCAGCGCGGCGGGGATCTCCGTGGTCGTGAATGCGCTCTCGCCCCAGCCCGGAGTGACGAATCCGCCGTCGGCGCCCTGGGCGGCGCGCAAGTGGTCCAGGACGTTGATGGAGTTCTGCGACCAGGCGGTCGACGCGGGATCCCCGCCGGCCGCAACGATCGCCTGGATGACGAGCGCGTCCGAGTCGGGATCGGCGGGCGGGCCGTACATCCCGGCGAAGAGAAAGCCGCCGTCGTCCTGCTGTTGCGACTTCAGATAGGCGAGACCCTTCGAGTCGGCCGAGCCGATCCCCGCGACATCCAGGGCCATCAGCGCCATGGCCGTGGAGTTCGTGTCGCCGAGGCCGTCGGCCACGGGCGCCGAGCCGAGGTTCCAGCTCCCATCGCCGTCCTGGAGCGCTGCCAGCTTGTCGGTGGCCGGCTTGGGCACGGAGCCGCCCGACGCCACGTCCGCGAGGATAGCGAACGACTGGCTGTAGGTGGAACCGTCGCCGTAGGCGCCGGTCGTGGCGTCGTATAGGGCGTTCAGGCGGGCGATCAGGTTACGACCCCGGAAGCTCGCCGGATCGCCGCCGGCGGCGATCACCGCCAGTATCGCCTTGCCGGTCTGGGCCGCGTCGGCGATGGCAGCATCGGCGTCGGAGGCCGTGGCAATGAAGCTGAGCGCACCGGAGTCGGCGCCGCAGCCGTGCAGTGTCGATGGGTCGTAGCCGGCCGCAGCGGCCGCGATCACGTAGTCGGCCGTCTCGCCGAGCGTCCCGTCGATCGAGCCGTTCGGCTTCTGGGCCGCCAGCAGATACTCGAGCGCAACCGTCGCCCGATCCGAATCTGTCGTCGCGACTGAGGGGTTGGCGGTTGCCGCCGCGGAGCCGAGCGGCATGGCCAGGAGGGTCGCCAGTATCGCGCTGGCGACAACGAGTCTTCGCATTGTTCCTCCGGCGGCATTACCCGCCTGCCGGAGGGACCTCGCCGCCGGAGGCCTCCCATCCGATCCGCGCAGGTGGGTGACTTGAGCCGCCCTCTCAGGTCTCCTGGCTCGCGGATCGTGAGTCTTCGGCTGCGCCGATGACTTGTCGCGACTGGCCGCCTTCCCGAGCTTTCGCTCCGTGGCATCGCGCGGGTTTCCCCGCGACTAGGGCCAGCCGCTCCTCGCTTACAGTTGCGCGACAGCGCCGGTTTCGCACCGGCTTCCCTGATTCGAGCGGCATATTGCCATTCGGCTCCCGCCGAATGGCGCCTATTCGATTACCTGCGGAGGTTACCGCGCCGCGGGTCCGGGCGCCAGTAGATCCCGAACCAGCGAGGTTCGGGACCAGCCTGTTCGGATCCGCCACGCCGGCAGCTCAGACGACACGGCAGTCGGCGCCGCGGTATTCCTCCGGCCGGCGAGTATCGTGGACGCGTACGCCGCAGGAGGGTTGCCATGGCACCCGTTAAGTTCGGTCTGTTCGTGCCGCAGGGCTGGATCCTGGATCTCGTCGACATCGAGGATCCGATCGAGCAGTACGAGGCGATGAGCCGCGTCGCGCAGGCCGCCGAGCGCCTCGGCTTCGACTCGATCTGGCTCTTCGACCACTTCCACACCTACTTCAAGCCGGTGCTCGAAACGACCTTCGAGTGCTGGACCTCAACCGCGGCGCTGGCCCGCGATACCAAGACGATCCGGCTCGGTCAGATGGTCACCTGCAACGGCTACCGCAACCCGGCACTGATGGCCAAGATGGCCTCCACGGTGGACGTGCTGAGCCACGGTCGGCTCGACTTCGGGATCGGCGCCGGCTGGTACGAGCACGAATACAAGGCCTACGGCTACGAGTACCCGCCGACGCCGGGCGAGCGGCTGCGGATGCTGGCCGAGGCGCTGCCGCTGATCAAGGCGATGTGGACGGAGCCCTACGCCTCGTTCGACGGCAAGTACTACCAGATCTCCGGGGCGATCAATGAGCCGAAGGGGGTCCAAAAGCCGCACCCGCCGATCTGGATCGGTGGCAGCGGCGAGAAAGTCACGCTCAAGCTGGCGGCCCAGTACGGCGACGCGATCAACCTGGGCGGCCACCTCGACGAGATGGACTACTACCACCACAAGCTCGACGTGGTGGCGGAGCACTGCGCAACCTTCGGACGCGACCCTTCGACTCTGATCCACTCCGCCAACATCGAGACCACGGTCATCCGGGCGGGCGACGATCCGGAGGAGCTGACCAAGAGATACCGCCGCGACCAGACGCTGGCGGAGTACAAGACCCACGCCGTCGTCGGCGGGGCGCAGGAGATCATCGACACCTACGCCCGCGTCATCGAGGCGGGGATGGACTACATCATCGTCTCCGACGTGCCCGGCCTGGCAACCACGGACGTGATCGAGTTCCTGGGCGCGGAGGTCCTGCCGGCGTTCAAGTAGGCCCGGGGTCACGCGAGCGGGACGGTACCGTGGGCAGGGCCGCGACGCCGGCCGCCGCCGCTGGGGCCGGCCCGTGGAGCCGTTTTGGGCCGCGCCATGATGCCGTGGTTACCGCCGCTGTTGAAGCCGTCAGTTCGAGGCGCCCGCCGCTCGATGGCCTGTAGCTTCGGGCGGACGACGGGATCCTGCTCAACACCACCCGGGGCGGTGCTAAGTGGCGCGTGAGGCCGAAACGACCGGCTTCTGAGCCCGATTGAGCCTGGAGTTAGCCTTTGACGGCTAACTTGGCGCGGCCCCGCGCGGTCTCGGCCGGGCCGGAGGCACTTTGTACCACCGGGACTGGTATTGAGGAGATTCGGGAGCCAGGGGTGGCGTGACCGGCGGGCGAGCGGCCTGGACCCACGCAGTCTCGACCGGGCCGGAGACTTGGTGCCACCGGAGCTGGTATTGAGCGGAAACCGGGCGCCGGTCTGGCCGGACGGCCTCGGCGGGAGACTCGCCCCGGCCGCAGCCTCCTCGGGAGCGCCGCCCGGACTGGCCGTCGGCGCCTCGCCCCTACAACGATGCCCGCAGGATCGAGGCGATCTCCTCGTCGGTGAGCACGATGGGGTTGGTCTTCATGCTGCTGCCGCGTGAGTCGGCGACCAGGGTCGGGATCGACGCCTCGGTGACGACGTAGGCGGAGAGCCGCGGGACGTTGAGGCGGGCGGTCAGCAACCCGAGGGCCACGATCAGGGCCGTGCCCGCTTCCTGGTCGCCGGCGCCGGGGATGCCGGTGAAGAGCGAACCGACCTCGGCATAGCGCGACAGTGCGACGCTCTCCGGGTCGCGCGACTCGAGGGCGGCGATGTTGACGCGAGTGGCCTCGGTGAGAGTTGCGCCGCAAGCCACTCCGTGAGGAATCGGGAACTGGGCGCCAAGTGGCGAAGCAAGGCCGTGGACGGCGCCCAGCCCGGCCTGGGCCAGGCATATGCCCGAGCACAAGGCCGCGTATGCCATCCGTTCGCGGGCGGCCGCCACGGTCTCGGGAGAGACATCGGCGCAATCGATTGACGCCGACTCGAACCAGGTCAGCAGACCATCGCGGACGCAGGTCAGGCCCGAGACGGCCAGCGCGTCGGTGAACGGATTGGCCCGTCTCGAGACGTACGACTCGAGCAGCTGCGTCAGCGCATCCATGCCGTTGCCGGCGATGAGCTCGGGCGGGCACGCGGCGAGCAGGTCGGGATCGACGATGGCCACACGCGCCACGAGCGACTCATCACGAAACGACTTCTTGAAGCCGCCGGCGCCGCGGACGCTGAGGACGGCGTTCTTGGTCGCCTCGCTGCCGGTGCCGGCGGTCGTGGGGACGGCCACGAACGGCACCGCGGGACCTCGATACGGCAACTCCGGCCCGATCCCCTCGAGGTGGTCCATGACTGAGTTCCCGGGAACGAGTAGACCGGCCACGGCCTTGGCGGTGTCCAGGACGCTGCCGCCGCCGACGCCGACGACGACCTCGATCGGGGCGGCGCCGGCGCCGCGGCCACTCCCCGCGCCACTCCCCGCGCCACCGCCCCGGTGGCGAGCCACGATCCCATCGATCAGAGTCGGCGAGGGCTCCCCCGAGACCGCTTCCACCGAGACCTTCACGCCGGCCGACTCGAGGGCGACGAGCAGTCGCGCCCAGTCCGTCGACTCGGTGAAGCCGGGCCCGCGGACGACTACCAGCGCTTTCCGGCCGAATTCGCGCACGACGGCGCCCAGCTCCCCGGATGTGCCGCTGCCGAACAGAATCCGCGGCAGGCGCGCGATCGAGAATTTCGGCCAGGCGGCCGACACCAAGTCGTTCACGCGGCGCTCCGCCGGCTCACCGGCTTCCGCCGGTCCCTTCGATTCCATCGTCGTCGTCCTCCTCCGGCACCGGTCTAATCGAAGAGCCCGTCGTAGCGGACGCCCTGACGCGGTTCGGCCATCCAGTCGGCCACGCGATCCCGCCAGGTCAGGTAGTGGGCCGTCTCCTTGTGCGCCTTCGCCGAAGCCTCGTCCCGATAAGCCTCGTAGGCGACGAAGCGGGTCGGATCGTCGGCCGACTGCAGGATGTCGAAGCGCAGGTTGCCCGGCTCCAGGACCGAGTGCTCGTGGTTGTCTCGTATCGCCTCGATGAAGTGGGCGACGTGCTCGGGTTTGACGTGGACGTAGACGACGGTGACGTACATCGATCCTCCAATCGGAGCCGCCTTATCGGGCGCGGTCACAGCCGCGGACCGTGGCGCCGTGCCCGAGATCCATCATCGGGCATGCGTCGATACCCCCGACGGAGCTGCCGGGTCAGGAAGCCGAGGGGACCGGCTGGACCGGAAACGGAATGATGGCCACGAAGATCTCCGTCACCACCAGGATGTCGGTCGTGCGGCATGGACCGCCGGCGCAAGTGCCCATGGTTATGGACCGCTCTATGCGGACTACCACAACGGAGCCGATCATCGATTCGGGCAGGTCCACCATGGTGCCGACCGCCACGCCATCGATTGTCCAGTAGCCACAAGCCGGCGGTTTGGGCAAGATGCCGGTCGGGGCCGTGCAGCTGCCGTCGCGTCCGAGCACGCCGCCGAGAATGAACGTGGATGCCGTCGTCGGGAGGTTGGCGGCCCGATATACGACTTCTGAACCCCACGAGAGCGGGACTCCGTCCGGACCGAGATCGATGCTCGAGGGCGGACTCGAAGCCTCGACGACCGGCCCGGCCGAGAGCGAGGCCTCGATCCCGCCCGAGCCCTCGGCGCTCGCGGCCGGAATCGAAACACCCGGCGACGCGGAGCCGTTGGGGGCCAGCGCGTCCGGGCGCCAAACCACGGCCTCGACGACGATCCCCTCCTGGCAGGTGGCCCTGTCGGAGGTCGGGCACTGCTCGGCCAGCCGGTCGTTGAGGTGGACCCGGGCAACGATGATCTCGTCGTTGGGCTCATCCAGTTTGCTCAGCGGCGCGACCGGGAGCCCGTCGATCGCGAGGATGAAGCAGTACGGGATCAGCTCCTGCTCGGCGGTCGACTTGTCGAGCTGCGACGGGCAGGGCAGCATGCCGCTGGGATTGGTCACGATGCCGCCCAGCAGGAAGCCACCGGCGGCCGGGAATTTCCATTGATCGACCGCGCGGTAGACACGCTGGCCATCGATCTGGGTGGGAACGCCGTTGGGACCGCGAACGACACCCGAAACCGCGGGTGGAACCGCCGGTCCGGTGACCGGCATGGAGGCCAGCACGGCGCCGATGAGCCATACCAACGCCAGGGCCCCAACCGCGAATGCTGGCCCGGCCAGCCTCGAGCGGGTGCCGCCTACTCGATCGGACCGCACCGCGGCGCGCCCTCGCCGCGAGCGCAGGGTCTGGTAATCCTGCTCGGCCTGTTCCAGGTCGGTGGCGAAGTGGTGTGCGAGCCGCGTTTCGAGGTTGCCGTGGACGGTTGAGCCGCCGATCGAGTCAGTCTTCATCGAGGTACTCCCGGAGTCGCGCCAGGCCTGTCTTGACGCGGGCCTTTGCCGTGTTCTCCGTGACGCCGAGGGCATCGGCCGTTTCGCGTACGGAGAGTCCGACCATGTGGTGGAGGACCACCGCGGCACGAATCGGTCGCGACAGCCGGCCCAGAGCTTCGTCGAGCTCGATCGATTCCGACGTCTCCGGGCCGCCGATCGGCAGCTCGTGGACGGTCGGGTCGAGACGAAGCGTCCGGCGCAGCCGGCGCACGACTCGCAGCGCTTCGCGCGTCTGGACGGTCAGGAGCCAGGCCCGAATGGCCCGGGGCTCCCGAATTGTCGATCCGGCACGCAACGCCCGCTCGAAGGTCGTCTGGACCAGGTCCTCGGCTTCCGCCTCGTCCCGGGCGATCGCCCGAGCCGCGGCCAGAAGCAACGGTCCGTAGTCGTGCAGCGTGGCGACCCACTCCGGAGTGGTCCCCATCGCCGGAACCCGAGGCCGGACGGCCCCGCCTGGTTCGTTCCTGTCGAGAGTAGCCGTGATGTCCCTCACATCACTTAAGAGGCACGAGCCACCGTAAATGGGTATCTGGGAGATCGAGTGTAGCGATGCGGGCGCGGCGCCCGCTACTGCCGAGCCCTACTGCCGAGCGCTACTGCCGAGCTCTTGCGCCGCCCAGCGTGAGCTCGAACCAGATCGCCCGCCCGGGGTCGAGCAAGTTCTCGACGATCCGCCGAATCGACTCGCGATAGGCCGGCCACACGGCGAGTTCGACCGCGTCCGACGGCGAGACCCAGCGCATCGAATTGTGCTCGTGGGAGAGGATCGGCTCCGCTCCCGCCGGCATACGCACCGCGAAGATCGCGCTGGTGACGATCGCCCCCACCGACGGTTCGTGGAACTGGTTGACCTGGTCGAGGTCGTAGAAGGCCTCGATAGTATCCGCCCCGAAGCCGGTCTCCTCACGCAGTTCCCGCAGGGCGCCGTCGGTGACCGACTCGCCCGCTTCCAGCGAGCCGGAGACGCACTGCCACAGACCCGGCAGGATGCGACCCGGCGAGCGGCGCATCAACAGGATTTCGATCGGCGCGTCATCCGCCACTCCGTCGGCGAGGATCCCGGAGTCGGGCGCCGCGGCGCCCGCATCGGCGGCACCCCACGACGCCTGGTGCAGGCCGGCCGCCCCCAGTGCCGACCGGGAGGCGGCAGACGGGCCGGGCGTTCGATCCCGAAAGATCCAGACTTCCACGAGGTCCGGACGAAATGGGCTCACCTGATCAGGCTCGACCCGGCCGGGACGGCATCAGATCCGCTCGAAACGATCGACCGGCAGGACGAAGACAACCGCGCCGCCCACTTCAACCTCCAGCGGGTACGGCATGAAGAACTCGCCCGGTTCCATGATCGGCGGGATGGGACTCACGGTCTGTGTCCGGGAATGGCAGTTGTCGCGCACCAGGCCGACGACCTCCTCGACCTTCGCCTCGTCGACGCCCAGAAGGATCGTGGCGTTCGATTGCTTCAGGAAACCGCCCGAGCTGTGCAGCCAGGTTGCCCTGTACTGATGGGCAAGCAGGGCATCTATGAGGACGCGGGCGTCCTCGTTGTGTACGACGGCCACGACGAGTTTCACCGGCCGAGTATATGCGGACCGGCAGCAGCGGCGAGCGCACAACCTCACTATCGGCCACCTATTGCGCTTTGCGGCCGCGAAGTCGCGATTGGGGGAACCGAGGCCGTACAATCGCCACGGGGACTGCCGTCCCGCGCACCGGGAGGAATCAGTGTCGGGCGAACGACCACTTCACGATCGAACCGAAGGCGAGCTCTTCGCCGCCGCCGCGGCGGCCGTAGCCCGCGGCGACGATCTCGACGACTCGCTGGCCGAGCTGCTCGGCCTGGCCGCCGAACGCCTCGGAGCAACCTCGGGCGCGGCCTACATCGTCGATCCGGATCACGACGAACTCGAGTTGGCGGTCACGTACGCCGTCGACGCCAATTCCGCTGCCGCCGCGGCATCGATCAAGCCGCTCTCGGAGAGCCACGACCCGCTGGCCGACGTCACCCGCTCACGGGCGCCGCTCGGCGTCGACGACGGGGCCCACGTCGCAATCCTGCGCGGCGCGGCAACGGCTCTGCTGCTGCCGCTCGTCGTACGGCGCGAGGGCATCGAGATCGCGTTGGGCGTCATGTGCCTTGGCTTCGCCGGTCCGCTGCCCAAGCCCGAGACGCAGGCTGCCGCGGAGCCGCTCGCCGATCTGGCGGCCGTGGCCGTGGAGCGGGCGCTCGCCCTGTCGCTCGGCTCGGAGCGCGCCGAGTGGTTCGACAGGCTGGCCCACACCGATCCCCTGACGGGTCTGGCAAATCGCCGCACCGTCGACCGGGTTCTCGAGCTCGAAGTCGCTCGGGCGGGCCGGCAGGGCGTGCCGCTGAACATCGCCATCTTCGAGATCGACCGCTTCGCCGAGATCCAGAAGGCCGGTGGCAACGCCGCGGCCGACAACGCCCTGCGCCGCGTGGCTCAGATCCTGGCCGAGACGGTTCGACTCATGGACACGGTCGCGCGCTACAGCGACGACCAGTTCATCCTCGTCGCGCCGGGGCCCGACGGGCTGGTCGTGGCGGATCGGCTAGTTCGCGGCATCGCGGCGCTGCCCGCGATCGACGGCAAGGCCATTTCCGTTTCGGCGGGGATCGCCGGCTTCCCGCTGGACGGCCGAACGCCGGAGGAGCTGCTCGCGGTCGCCGAGAAGGCGATGCACACCGCTCGCCAGGCCGGTGGCTCGCGAGTGGCGTCGCAGCCCGCCCCCGCGGCCGAGTAGCTCCGAGCGCCGCGCGGCTGAACTGGGCCGTCCAACGCGCGGCATCGGCTGGCTGACCAGAACCGCCCCGAACCTCAGCGAGCCGGTCCGACGAGCGCAGGGCTAGGCGCGACTGAGCACGAGCCAGGCAAGCCTGGCTTTAGCGAGCGCACCTGAAGGTGCGTGAGCGAGGAGCGCAAGGAGCAACGAAGGCATCGGCCGGCTGACCGGCTCGCGTCTAGAGGGAGATGGTGCCGCTGACTACCATCGGGCCTGTGGGCTCGGCCACGTTGGCGTTGGGCTCCTTGCAGACGAAGAGCCACAGACTCGCCGACGTGGGCACGTTGTCCACTTCCAGGTAGCCCTCGCCGGAGTCGTCGACGGTGAACGAACCCACCTTGGCCGAAGTCCCGCCGTCGGCACTGAGCCAGACCGCATAGACCTGATCGCCCGTCGTGGCGGAGAGGTTGTGGAGGTTGACGATGATGTGGCCGGTGGGCCGGAGGGCGGCGATGCCGCCGGCCTTGGATCCGTCGAGAGCCGTCAGCTGGGCCGTCCGGGTGTCGGGCCGGGTGAGCGCGTTCAGTATCGCGGTCTGGTGGTCCTGGGCCGCGTGGGCCTTGGCGAGCTCGCCCTGGAGAGCGTACGAGTAGCCGGAGAGGGCAACGATCGCGACGACGGCGGCGACCCGCGTCGTCCAGGTGAGGACCCGGCGACGGCGAGATGCGCGGGCGCCATCGAGCGAGATTACGTTGGGCCCGGGAGCGGGCGTCGGAACGGCGGAGGCCGGCACGACCGAAACGGCGACGGGTTCGGCGAGTCGACGCTCGGACGGCTTGCCCACGCGGCGGCCGGCCAACTGATCCGCCTTCGCGGCGGCCATGATCGACTCGCGCAGCCAGGTCGGGGGCTCGATGGGGTCGACCGACGCGGCGATGTAGGGCAGGACGCCGCCCAGTTCCTCGACCTCGGGGTGCGGCTTCCGACAGCCGTCGAGGTGGTCGCCGACGGCGATCATCTCGTCTGGCTCGAGGGCCCCGAGCACGAAGCCGGAGGCGAGTTCGCGGACGCGATCGCAGGTCATGGCCACATCAGGCCAAACCTTTCTTGTCACGAGAGGACGGTACCGCCATCAGCGGCGCCCCATCGTTCCTATCGACCAGGTGCTCACGCAGCGCGACCAGGCCGAGCCTCATCCGGCTCTTGACGGTGCCCAGCGGGGCTCCCGTTCGGTCTGCGATCTCGCGCTGGGTCAAGCCGTCGAAATAGGCCAGCTCGATGACTTCGCGCTGCGCCGGCGGAAGAACCGTGAGCGCCTCGCGTACCTGCTCGGCGTCAAGTCGACCGGCGACCTCGGGCCAGATGTCGGGAAGCGTGAGCGCGGCCGGCAGCGCTTCCTCCGACTCCTCGCCCAGCGCGACACCGGCGCGGCGGCGGCGCATGGCATCGATGGCACGGTGTCGAACGATCGCCAGCAGCCAGCCTCGAACGCTGCCCTTAGCTTCGGCGTAGCGACCGGCATTCCGCCATACGCCCAGGAACGAGTCCTGGACGACATCCTCAGCCAGCCCGGTCTCCGTGGTGATCCGCAGAGCCAGGGCGTACGCCATCGCGTGATAGCGATCGTATAGGGCTTCCAGTCCGCCGATTTCGCCGACGGCCACCTGCCGCATCAGTTCGGCCTCCGCTTGTCCCTCCGACAGCACGTCGGGAGTGACCAGAGGCGTGGGCACGGCTACCTGGTCGCTCATTTGTTCATTCGCAGCGAAGGCCCTTCCGGTTCACCGGGGAGACGCCCGGAATTCTCACCGGAATGCAGCATGTTGCGCCAGTGCAACTGTTCCTGGGCCCAAGGCCCCGGGGCGACGCCCCATCCGCAGCCGTCAAGGTGCATCGGACGAGTCTAGCGGAGCCATGGCCAACGCAGAATGCGATCGCGGCGGCATTCCACAGGTATTGGCGCTCTCATCTGGATGCGGACGGGCCCACACAGACGTCCCGACAGACCGTATGCTCGCGCCGGCGGCGTGCCGTCTGTTCCACAGGGTGGGTTCGACAACGAAGCCAGCAGCGGAGGATAGCGTTGAGCCAACTGCCGTCGACGCTGGGCCGGGCTGGCGCAGCCCTCTGCGTGGCCATCCTCGTCGGTGGCCTGCTGGCCGGTTGCGCCCCGAAGAAGGCCGCGACCCCGCCGCCGCCCAGTCCGTCCGGGCCCGTGCCCTTCGCCAAGTCGGCGGCCCTGGCAACGAACCTGAGCGCTCTCGACGGGGTCGGCGGATCCGTTCAGGGCACGATCACCGTTGGGAAGGACGACCGACCGTTGAGCGGCACGGTCAGCATCAGTGGCAAGAGCAGCCAGATCATGCTGGTCGAGGGCGGCACCACTCCGGACATCCTCGACGAGATCGTCGTCGACGGAGAACGCTTCACCAGTCGTGACGACAAGACCTGGATAGCGAGGGGCGCCAAGACCGCCGGGACCGATTTGAAGAGCCTTCTCGCCGGCGCCGACACGGTCCTCGACTCGGGCGTCCGCAAGGTCGGCGACGTGTCAGCGCACGAGGTCCTGACGTCGCCCGACAAGATCGACGTCGCGCCCGCGCTGGGCATCGACACCTGGACCTTCGACGAGGAAACCACGACGCTCCACATCTGGGCCGACGACTCTGGCAAGCCGCTCGGGTTCGGCGCCTCGATGAGTTGGAAGGCAACGATCGGCGGAGTCAGCCAGCCGGTGACCGCCGACGTGGATGTGATGTTCGCCACTACCCCACCCGCCGAGATCAAGGCCCCGGCCAACCCATGGCAGTGGATCGAGGACAAGCCGACCGGGATCGCGCTCGGCATCCCGGCCGGGTGGAAGCCAACGGACGTCAACAAGTCGCTGGGACTCACGACCTACTACGACTCGGCCAGCGGCACGACCGTAGCCTACATAAGCCTGGGCGCCGCCGGTACGGCCTCACTGACCGAAGCCACCGAGGCCATCGCGGCTAAGCTGGACGACACGCCGAGTGCCAGGCAGTCTGCGGTCATCGGGTCCGAGGATGCGCTGTGGATGACCGTCCACCGGACCAAGCAGAAGGACTATGAGGTCGTCGCGATCGTGCTGCACGAGACCCTTGCATACGAGATCCTGGTGCTTGGAGGGCCTGCCGACGAGAAGGCAGTCGACGCCCAGGCAGTGCAGATCTTCTCGGCCGTAGAGTTCACTCGATAGCGATGACTCGCCTCAAGATGCCGACGATCGAGACTCCAGCCGGAGGAGGTAGCTAGTGAGTTCGCTGGGCCGGGTCACTGCCCTGGCGGCCGAGGCTGCTCTCTGGATCACCGGCGCCGCCCTCATCGCCGGCGCGGCCGGCATGCAATGGAACGTCGACCTGCCCATAGATACGACCTTGCTGAGCGGTCCAACGCCCTACGTCGCCACTACCCCCGGCCCTTCCGCGAGCCCGGCCGGCCCGTCGCTCGCGCCGGGAGCGTCGCCGACGATTTCCCCGGTCGCCAAGGCGTATCAGGCGTACATTGCGCGAACGGACTACCAGGTCGAGGGCAAGTACACGATCATCTGGGCCGGCACGGTCTCCGGATCAGCTTATGAGGCCGACCAGAACGGGACGTTCTCCTACAAAGCCGGCGACCAAACCGAAAGCTATCGCGAGACGATCAAGGGCGTCGTAACTACATACGACAAGGTCGCCGTTGGCGGCTCCGAGTACGACAGCAAGAACGGCGGGGCATGGACGAAGACGGCTCGGGCGGCCACCGATGCCGAGTCAGCCAAGCTCCTGTTCGCACCAGCGATGCTCTTCGTAGACAAGGGAATCGAGACCAAGAACGGCGCCCAACTCCACCGCCTGGAGCTCGCGGATCCGGGCGTCTACAACCGGGCAATGCTCAAGGCCTCGGACAACGCGACCGATGCGTTCGTCTCGTACGTCGTGTGGGTTCAGGACGACGGGACTCCCGCCGCGCTCAGCGCCGAAGGCTGGGTTGTGGAACCGGTCAACGGGGCCTCGGTCAAGATGACCGTCTCCGAGGAGTTCAGGATCATCGCCACTTCCGGCGTGACGATCGTCGCGCCGAAGGTCTAGCCGGGCACCCAGCCGAGGCCCGGGCCCCTCGCTACGGATACAGCCGCACTCGTCTATACGGCTCGCGGCCTCGTGAGCGCGAGACCAGGTTGGCGCGCTCGGCCATCTGGTGCTGCAGGCGCCGGATGTAGGCGTTCTGTGGCGATAGTTCGACCGGTTCGGCGCCGCGGATGACCATGCCGATCGCCTCTTCGGTCTCGCGCAGCGCCGCCTCGCGGGGATCGACCTCGAGGGAGAAGATCGAGGTCAGGCTGGCCTCCATCTGGACGATGGTGTTGCTCTTCAGGACGTAGATCGGCAGGCCTCGATCCTCGGCATCTCGCAGCCCGGACGTCTTCTGCCGGTACTCGCTCTTGAGCGTCATGACCACATCCGCCTCGTCCGGGTCGCGGGCGATGATGACGGGCAGCTGCAGCTCCCTGATCGCAAGCTCGAGGCGCTTGCGGCTGATGCCGTGGGGCAGGACGCGCAGAGTGGGCAGGATCGACTCGACCTCACGAATGCGAAGCACGGGACCGGCGTCGCCGCCGTCGGTTTCCGACGCGGCTCGCAGCCGGACGACATCCGCGAGTGCCTCGTCATCCTCGGATGACGCGTCGTCGATCTCCTCACGGTCGAGCTCCGGGACCGGCGCCGGTCCGGCTCCCGTGCGGCTCGGTCGGATGGACGACACGTGGTCTTCCTCCTCGACCTCGTCGGCGCGGTAGTCGTTGAGAGCCCGCGTCGCCCCCTGAGTCCAGGAGCGCTGCCGCTCGAGCTCTCGCAACTCCCTGGCCCGCGGCTCCGGAACCGGCGCCGCTCCGCGCTCGATTGGACCTCGGTCGGCGATGTCTCCCTCCTTGAACGGCGCGATCAGTGCCCCACCAGGGCCCCGCGGCGAAGCCGCGAACCGCTCGCCGGGGAGAGTCCGCGCATCCGCATCGGGGCCCGCGTCGGGCCACCCGGCACCCGGCCGGCCACCGCCTGTGCCGCCTTGGCCAGGCCCGCCGTTGGCGCCGCCCGTGCCGGTGCCGCCGGTGCCGCTCGACCCTTCGCCGCTCCGACTGCGGTGGGCACTCTCGCGAACCTCGCGCGCTCCTCGAGCCGGCGTCCGCCATCCCCCGCCGGCGCCGGGCCGATACCCCGGCCGCACGCCGCCGCGATCCGAATCTCGCCAGTCCGAAGGGGCGTGGTAGGAACCCGAGCCACGCCAGCCCGGCTCCGTCCGCCAGCCAGGTCCAGCGCCGACCAGCCCGGCGAATCGATCGCTACCGAACCGATCGCTCGTCAAGGCCTCTCGCGGAGACGGCTTGGGACGCGACTGCGAACGGTGGACGCCGCCCTCGTCGCGCCAGCGAAGCTCGGCCGAGACCGGATCGCCGCGCAGCAAGGCGTCGATGGTCTCGGCCACGTCGGCATGGACGGTGACCTTCTCGCGGTCGAGGATCTCGACGATGACGTCGAATGTGGGCGGGGCCTTGCGCTCCAGGACGCTCTTCTGCGAGCGGCGGCGCCGCGCCTCCTCGTCGCCGAGCGTGACGGTCTGGATGCCGCCGATCAGGTCCGTCAGCGTGGGGTTGAGCATCAGGTTGTCGAGGTTGTTGCCGTGGGCCGTGCCGATCAGCTGGACACCGCGTTCGGCAATCGTTCGAGCCGCCTGGGCCTCGAGCTCGGTCCCGATCTCGTCGATGACGATGACCTCGGGCATATGGTTCTCGACCGCCTCGATCATGACCTCGTGCTGGACCGAGGGGGTCTTGACCTGCATCCGGCGAGCCCGACCGATCGCGGGATGCGGGATGTCGCCGTCGCCGGCGATCTCGTTGCTGGTGTCCACGACGACTACGCGCTTGCCGTGGTCCTCGGCCAGGACTCGGGCCGCCTCTCGCAGCATCGTCGTTTTGCCGATGCCGGGCCGGCCCATGATCAGGATCGACTTACCCGACTCGACGAAGTCGTTGATGATCTCGATTGTGCCGTAGACGGCGCGGCCGATGCGGCAGGTCAGGCCGACGATCTTGCCCGTCCGATTGCGGATAGCGCTGATGCGGTGGAGCGTCCGCTCGATGCCGGCCCGGTTGTCGTCGCCGAAAGTGCCGATGTGGTCGACGACGTATTTGATGTCGGCCTCGGTGATCTCGCGATCCAGCAGCGTCACCTCGCCTTCAGTGAACCGCGCTTCGGGCTTTCGACCGAGATCCATGATGACCTCGATCAGCTGCGTCGGGTCGGTAAGCTCTTGGACTGCCCGGAAGATGTCCGGCGGGAGGGCGTTCAGGAGCAAACCCAGGTCGTCGATCGACTCGCGTCGGCGGTGCGTCGCGCCCTGATCAGTCACAGTTCCTCCTGCGGTGCTTGATTAGCGTACTGCCGGGACGAGCGCGGGTTCGGCAACGCGGACGACGGCTTCCTTCATCAGTAAGGTGACCGTGTCGAGGTTGGCGAAACCGGCCTCTTCGAGGCGGCGGTCGATCGGAGATTCGTAGGTTCGCACGGGGGCGAGGACGCCGTTGTCGGGGCAGCTGCCTCCCTTGCCGATGCGAGCCGCGAGGAGCCCAAGCCCGAAGCTCACCAGTGGCGCCACGTTCGTCTCGGGCCGGGCCATGACCTTGAGATAGTGCGGCTGCTCCTCCCGGGCCACGCCCAGCTGCAACAAGCCGCTGATCTCGCCGGCGCCGTCGTCCGGCGGTATCTGCACGTACGACTCCATCTCGGCGAAGCGCAAGATCGGGGCGAGACTGGAGCGCGGAACGCGCGAGTTCGAGCCCTGCCGCTCCCAGTCGTTGAGGCGGTAGGACTCGAGACGGACCACCGGCTGAGGCGTCACGGCCGCGTAGAGGCGTGCCAGCGGCAGGGCATCGAGTGGCTGGCAGGGCCTGATGCCGGCGGCCCGGATCTGCTCCTCGGACCAGGCGTGAGGCAGCGGCGTCTCCGTGCCGCGGAAGAGGAGCAGCTCCTGCCCGTACCGGGCGAAGCCGGCTTGCATGAACAGCTCGGGGTTGCCCTGACGGTCGGAGCAGGCCACGTGGAAGCGGATGGCGCCGCGCTTGGCACCGTCGCGCAGGAGGTGCTGGACGAGCCGGAACCGCGTGTCGCCGGAGTCGCCCGAGCCGATGGC
>Ga0182017_10000229_pt1 | contig 44612 bp, 28 predicted proteins | sample 712E3DmetaG_FD_120492 | JGI IMG/M metagenome (GOLD analysis project Ga0182017, IMG submission 120492) | Permafrost microbial communities from Stordalen Mire, Sweden - 712E3D metaG | ecosystem: Environmental > Terrestrial > Soil > Wetlands > Permafrost | place: Sweden: Stordalen | collected... | reverse complement strand
TTTATTGACAATTGCGGATAGATCGACCCGGTACAGCTCCATGCCCAGCATCGACGCCAAAATCCGGGCCGAGAGCGTTTTCCCGGTCCCGCTCGGCCCGGTAAACAGCGCACGCACGCCGAAGGTCATCTGACTTTGCAGCGCCCGTCCGGCCGCTTCCACCATGGCCTCTCGATACCTGCAACGGTCCTCCAGTAACCTGAGTTCCTCCATGGTCGACTTTTCCGCGGCAACATCGTCCCATGTTCCCAACGGTTTGAGCGGAACGGCCAGGCTCTCCAGCGCGTGGGCGCTCCATGCCGCTTTGGCGGCCCTGATATCGGCATCGCGGACCTCGGTTCTTTTTTCGATCCCGGAATATACCAACGCGGCCTTCGCCAATTCCCGGACCCGCCCTCCCCCTATTCTCATGGTGTTTAATAGCGCGGGAACTGAGCCGTTTCCGGTAACCGACAGCCAGTGACGTTTTCGCAGCTCCGGTGACGGGATATCGAGCCTGAGGGTCGCGGAAAGCCCGTAACGGTCACTTCGGATGCCGCCCTGTTTGCCCGTCACGGCAAAAATAGGGCCTTCATAGGAGCCCGGCGGATCGAATTCGGCCGTTTCCCCCGGGTTCGCGTCAACCTTGATAAGAGGAATTGCGTTGAGCGTGATCGCATACAGGCCGCTCCTTGCGTTATCGGGTTTGGCGGATAGATCGAATTCCACGATTGCGCGGTCCATGGATCGCGCGATCGCGCCGGCGAGAGTCCGCCTTCCATTTCCGGCCGTCCCCCGTATGATTAAAAGCTTCAATTTTTGCGCTTGTAATAATTGCCTGCACTGGGCCGATTGCCGAAGAAGTTCAACGGGCAGGATCAGTTGATCGAGCCGCTCGGCGGTTTCAATCGGCCGATAGCGTATCCCCTCTTCGATTACCGCCGTTTGCTCACCCTGCAGCAGGCGCCAGAGTGACGGATGGATATGGAGCATCCGCTGGACCCAGGGCGCGTCGGGGTTGACCGGTTCGAGAATCTTTGCTTCAAGCAAACGCCGCACCAGCGACCGGGATTCCATCGATGCCCCGTGAGCGCCAAACCAATCCTGAAGAATCCCTATGGTGGGCCGTTGCGCCGCAGGGCCAAGAGCGCTTTCGAACAACTGCCCGAACCTGCCATCCTCCTCGACGAGCCCGGCGCAGAGGATCATGATTATTCCTTCGTAGTCAATTTTACAGGCGTGCGCGAGCGCGCGCAGGGGAAGTGCGTTCGCGCAGGATTTTTCCCAGGCAATAAGCGCGTCCTTCCACCAGCGCGGCGCATCCTCCGTGGTCCGGCCTTCGAGGCCATGCGAGGCCAATTCGTTATGGTAGCCGACGAGAAAGGGATGCTTCTCAAGCGCATTTTTATAGGAGCCGCAGAGTTCAGCCGTTTTATCGATGAGTCGTAGGACCGCGGCGTAAAAGCAGAGTTTAAAATGTTCGGCCGGCGTGCGCGGCAGGTCATCGAAAGCGTTTCTTAGCATGGCGTCGGTTTCCCCTCAATCGTAATGAAAGGTAATATAACGTCCCGCCGCGGGAACCCATCCCGGGTTCCTGTCCAGACCCGACAAACGGACTTCAATGGGCAGCTCCTCCAACGAAAACGAGACGTCAAGGTGCGCGGGTGTGAGCCGTATGGTTGCTTGTCTTTTTAATAATCGGTCCGTAAGTTTCGAAGCATCGGGTAATCCCATGGCGAGCGTCAAACGCACCTTGATATACGGAAGAACCCACGAAAGCCATCGTTGCAACGGATCGGCCTCTTTCCCATCGGCCAAACCGGGCGCCCGGCGCAGCGTATACCGCGCATGAGATTGATACTTTCCAAGATAAACGGCAAGGTCCTTTTGGACTCCGTGCGGCGCACTCATGGGAACGTCGATTATCATGAATCCTTCAGGATGCGCAATACGCAGCCGCGTATCGTCGGCGTCCCATATCCAAGCATCGTTTGTTGGGAAAACATTCAACCATGAGGAAGGCATGATCCAGGAATCCGGCGGATCAAAACCATAACCCGATTCTTCTTTAGCCGCGCGTCCCGCGCACTGGGCTAACACATGCCACGCGGGATCGGCACTAAAAGCGCCATCGGAAAAGGCCATTCCCATAAGCGCGCAAAAATCCCATGGAGAAAAGCCGATGCCGGGATCAACGGGCATGGTAAAATCGCCGTAAAGCCCCAAAAACAGGCCGACATTGATAAAGTAGAAAACGCCGCCCCACTCCGTCGCGATAAACCCATCCGGAAGGTCATCGACGCCGCCTTCGCGCGGCGCCGCCGTATGAGTTGATTCGAGCGCAGGATGCCGGTATTCATTAACAATTGCATGTTCCGGCGCGCTCGCGCGTTCCTTTTCCGTTTCATACGATGCTGCGCCGCTCGCGGGCGTTTTGCCGGGAGCTATGAAAGGCGTAACAACAGACGCTACGCCGGGAGCATTGACTTTCACGCGTTTTTCCGGCAATAATTTTAATTCCTCGCGAATGGCGGTTTCATGTCCTTCCGCCGAAGCCTCTGCAATGATTGCTTTCGCGGCCGCGCCACCCGATTCAAGGCGCGGCGTTGGCGCCGTGACTGAAGGTTGCGCGATCCGGCGCTCGCCGAGATATTCCTCAATCCTCGGCTGCGAAGCATCCGGCCGCCCGGTTCCGCGCGTTCTTAGGTATTCTTCGACCCGTTTCGTAAATGCAATCGACCGTACTACCTGCGGCGCGCGCGCTAACATGAGCCCGGTTCCAATCAGCCATTGTTGATGCATAGTAAGCCCCTCGAATGCAACCTCGGGCGCCCACGGCAACCACGGCGCCCGCGGCGTATCAATATTTCTTGGAGGAGCTTGCGGCGCGGGCGTGACCATCGCCTCCTTCTTTTCGTTTTCGTCACTATCAGTAGTAGGTTCCGATACGGATGGCCGGCCTCGTTCTATCGCACTATTCATGAGCGGCAAGGCGAACGTTGTATTGACCGATTCAACAATCTCCCGCGCCTGTCCATCGCTTAACCGCGAAACGAACTTCGCGGCCATTCCCGCGCGCGATAATAGTTCAAGGGCCGAAGGAATGTATTCGCTTGACTTTTTCCATTGTTCCGCCGCGCAGGCGTACACGTTTTTGCCGTAAAAAATATCCCTCCACCACCAGTGCGACGCGAGGTCTCCGCCGCACCAGTCCTTGGCAAGGCAGGCTAAAAACTCCGATTGGTCGAAGAACAACACCGCGTCCGCACCGGCGGGAACGAACTCCCGGATTGGACGTACCGCGCGGCGCGCATACCGTCCGATTGAATCGGCGAACGCGTGTTCCCATTCGAGCGCCGCCGATCCATATGGTTCGCGCAAGGCTGAATCGTTCGTAACCGGACCCTTCATTGCGCGGATGCATAAAACGGCTTGGTTCGGCAGATTTGAAGAAGCCGACGCCATTAATCCGGAAAAGTCGGACTTGGTTCCAAGCGCGCGCATTTCACCTCCGAATGCAAGACACGGCACTTCAGGCGTTTTTGATAAAATTTTTCGCCTGAATTATCGCCGCATTTGCCAGATTCACATCCCCGCCAAACGCCACCGCGATTTTGTCGGCATCGGCCAGGGCAAGCTGCCCGACGTTTTTTATTCCGATTTCATTTCCGGTAAGCACATCGCTTACCTTACGGTTTATTCCAATAATGGCGGTCACCGGAGCCGCCTTTTGAACCGTTTGCCGGTATCCCTCCAGAGACACGTCAACTGTTTGGGCGCTTTTTTGCAATAGCTTGACTTCGTCTTGCGTTACCGCTAATGTGTCCGAAATTACTTTACTATTACCATCCTTCCCAAAGGATTGCAAAGAGGTGATACATTTAGCGCTCAAAGCCGAAATCTGTTTCTCGTTCAAGTTAAGATTAACCAGAGACCAAGCGCTTTCAGGAACCGTTTGGCGCGCAACGCCGACTAAACGTTCCGCAAAAGCTTGATCGATGCCGGGAATGTTCAAAGTTATAAGGTTCGCCGGTTCCTGATTGGCCAAAGCCGTCAGACTTTTAATACCGAAATTGCTCAACGCCGTTTCCATCGTCATGGTAACGCCGCTTACGGTACGAGTGCTCCCCACCAATTCGGTCGCCTTTACTTGGGCTGCTTGAATCGTGGCCTGAGCAACCGTATCGGAAGCTTCTCCCTGAAGATTCATGGCGTCTTTGACAACCCCTTTCCATGATGCGGCCAACTGTGCGGTCGTCTCTATTCCGTATTCCGATAATCGGCGAACCGCGCTGTTATCGATACCCGCCATGCCGCTATTTTCCAAAGGAACATCCGCTTGTGAAGAGGTCGTCGCAATCACCGGTATAAGGGATGCCGCCCCGAATTCACCAAAGGAAATAAAGGCGTATGGATCGTCCCGAACCATTGTATCCGCCGGATCATAGGATTTATCGACTACAAATTGGACATTGCCCGGATCAATGGCTTCCGCGGGATTTTCTCTACTGGTTTTATCCGCGAGGCTCACCACCCAATCACGCCAATTTTCTTCCTGTTCGGGGTCCGGGTCGACTATCTCATAGTCCCCACGTTCTTCAGGCGGCCGCGGCCAATGGATATATTGGTAAACAGGATCAATTTCCTTGTATTTACCTATGCCTGGCCCGGCTTTTTGCGGCGGTTTCGTTGTCCCCGAATCCGCAACGGGCGTCAAGGTAATTGAAGCTTTCTGTCCGGCTATAACCGAAACATTGGCGCTTGCCTGGGAAAAGCCTATAATTTTTACGGTTACCCGATAATTCCCCGTTTGCAGCGAACCGCTATTAAACATAGCGACAAGCTGAGACTTTTCAGTGTTTAAGGTATAACTCGAATATTTTAATGGATACTCTTTCCCTTTCCCGTCAAGAGCATACACTGATATTTTTCCTTCCGGATTCGACAAATCGCTCACATCAACCGCGTCACCGATTTGTTGACCGGCCGATTTGACTTTAGCGGCATTCACCACGATTTTTGCTTCGATGGTTCCCGTTGTCGTAACAACGGGTTTGGCGACCTGGATTTTTTTCCGGGCGATACCGAGGAATTTCGGATTCGCGATCGATAACCATACAAAACCATCGTCGGGCACTTGGATGTTCGGGACATAGAACACCAATGTCGATGCATTACTGTAGCTCGTATCGATGGAACTGACGTCAACGGTTGCTTCACCGAGAATAATGACGTTATCTTGGGGAATTCCGAAGTTCCCGCCCGTAACCGTCAACAGTTTGCCGCAAACCGCCGGTTGGGGTGAAACGTCGCTAATACCGAGAAACCCGGGGGAACTGGAAGTCGCGCCGCATCTCCCATCAAGACTCTCCAAAGCCGCGAGGATGTCGTTCATCAGCTTACTGGTTATTAAATCGCCTTCCTTCACCCGGTCGAATTTAAATTCCATATCGTATTCCTCCTTGTCGTTATTATCAAGTATATTCCGACGAGTAATTGCCGTAATTCCATCTGCAAACGTCATATCGCGCATCCCCATACCATCCTATATGCCCGCCGGCGAACACCAGCGTTAATTGCGGCAAATTCGACGTCGATGCGGTATGCAGCTGCTGGTTTTCCCTGATTCTGTAAAGCCACACAAGTTCACCTTCGTTAATATCGATCGGCGGGAATCGCAGCGATTCCTCGAAAAGATGCGCCACTCGCGCTTCATTGATGAATACGGGGGCGCGAAATGCAAGCGGTTTAAAGAAATAATCGTAGGAAAATCCCGTATCATTCAAATCCATTCCCGCCCACGGAATAATGCCTGCCGGAGGCAACCACCTGAACCATTGTTGGGCCTCGAATATCCATTTTTCCCGGTACGTAAGCGTATCGCCGATCTCTCTGATTTGCTCCTGAAACTGAAACAACAGCGCCTCCGCCTCCGCTGTTCGCGCATTGCCTATCAGCATATCCCAAGCGCCTGAAGCCGGAGAACTCAGCCTTCTCCTCACTGCCCAACGGTCCACGAATACAATCCCCTCCTTTTCCTTCCAGAAAATAATCGCCAGCGGAACCAAATCATCGGTCAATGGGGCCGGACGAAGGGTATCAATGAGGTTCGCCGGAAGGTCGGTGTCACTGAAAGGGTCGACCGATACGGTACGGTATTTTTCCATATCCGAGCACGCATAGGCGAGGTAATTGCGAAGTTTCTTTTCATCGTCGAACCGGGCAACGTCAACATTCACTTGGACAAGGTTGAATTTGACCGTTTCGACGCTGTACTTTGTCGCGCACGGCGCGGGACCATTATCGATCCAGCTCACGGGGGCTTGCCCCTTGCCTCGCGAGGCGGGCGCCAGCGACAACAGGTACACCCCGCGATCGACGCCGCGAATGCTGTCGCTGGTAATCGGGCTGCACGGACCAAACGCCGGCAGCTCCGTTACGTCGGAAGCCGTTGCCGCGGCGCCGGTACTTCGCAAGTTAACCTCGACGTCCTGGGACAACTCCACGGTTTGGCCGCTACGGTTGATGGCGCACCCTTTCAGCACTTTGACAATCGGGTTATCGACGCCGGCGTTGTCGCTTTTGTATACTTCGAGTCCCCATGCAACCCCGGGGCCGATTGCTTTGCCGATCCGCCGGTGGTGGTCCTGGTTGGCGTCTTCCTGAAGCTTCAGGTCTTCGGCGGACAAGAGCCGGCCGTTGAAAAAATTGACCCGGTCTATACCGCCCTGAAGGGCCGGTTTAAGCAATTCTATCGTATTCACGGGCAACGCTCCTCTCGATGACATTCTTTAACCATTTTTATTCGATGGCGGAATACCTGGCCACTTCGATCATAAAATCGATATCGGACGCCTGGATGACGGCTGAGCCTTTACTGATCCGCAATTCGATGCCCTCATCCGAATACCGGTCGAACCTGACCGAAATGATGGCCGCTGCGATGCCATGGACTGATTCCAACACCCGCACCGAATAATTAAACGTCGAATCCGGCTTGTGATAATCGGGAAAAGTTAAGGAAACCCACAGCGGTTTCGTTGTTCCGGGCGCTCCTTTGATGATGGTCGCGCGTACGGAGTTAAACGCGGGGTTATCCACGACGAGCTTGGCGCCGTCATGAAGAATTCTCGCGGCTGCGGCGATGGAAAATTCCTGACGCGGGGCCGATTCGCCCACAATTCCCTTGTCCGGGGCTGAATCCATGCCGCCAAGCTCCTGCAGCATTCGCATGCTGACAAGAATCGGCCGTTGCGATTCATCTATCGCCTCGTAAAGGGGTCCGTTCAGAGCGTCATAATCGATGATCCATGTTGCGTTCATTTCATTGCAAAGGAGCGGCAGACGCGCCTCGGCCAGTAAAAGGCAATCATCATCGATTTCATCGCTCGCGGGAGCGCCCGAGCATCCGTCGCACGAGGCGGCGCCGTTGTTCCACAAACCTTTGGCCCTAAAGAGCGGACGCACCTCGGTAACCCAGAATCGCAGGGCGACGCGCAGGAACTCCCGGTAATCGCTTCCGGCGATGACGATCAGCGGATCGGGCGGCGAGGCGGGCATGTCCCACGGCAATGGAACGCCGGTTACGGAGAGCCCGAATGAAACCCGCAGAGCCCCCTCGAATTGTTCTTTTGTCAATGCTTGAGGATCATTGTCATTTGTAACATCAACGCTCGTTTTCAGCCATTTCGCGAATCCGCGCACCCCGTCCTCTTCGCGCTGTATCGGTTTTGTCAACCGCAGCTCGAGCAGGAAGCCGTCGACGATCCTCGACGGCGCGGTCGAGTCCTCCTCGGTGCGGCACGGCGCCCCGGGGATAGGCACATCGTCAACCGGACAATCCCGATAGCTCAGCGTGACATACAACGAACATTCGAAAGCCGACGGCGGAGAACCGGAAAATTGTTCCAGGAACTCCTTGGCTTTGGATTTTTCCTTGAGCCATTCCCCCAGCCACGCGCTGCATTGCCTTACAGGAACGTGGATCATGGTACCCGACGGGCTTATCGCATTTCCTCGATCCACGACAATACGGACGTCGGTATCGCTTTTTTCCAGGCTCACGCGCAGCCCGCAGATCGCGCCGTATCCTATGGCGTCGCGCATGACCCATTCATCCCTTCCGGAGAGGTACGCGAATTCCTGCCGGAATTCGTCCACTCCCAGGATCATTCCGTCGATGTAATTAACGTGCTTGGATCGATCGGCGGTTTGGGCCGATAGCGGCGTCGTGCATTTTTCAAAACACCCCATGTTTATTCTCCTGATAATTGATTTATCCGTTTCCCCTATGGAAATTTATTGCGCAATGATATGTCGTTTCGTCGGGAAAAAACTCCGATTTCTCCTTGATGCGTGTCGCTATGGTAATCATGTTCCTCCGTTCGATGCGGCTGGGCGAATCCAGGAAACTCTCCGCAAGGTATCCCTGCGCAAGCTTCATGGGAGTAAGGAAATACGGAGGACGCGTGCTCTTGTCGATTATCGTGTCAACGCCCAAGTTCGCCGTCCCCACCGTAAAGGCGGCCCAGTAGAACCGTACGTCGAAAACGGTGTGCGCCGGCTTTTGCGTCTCAACAATCCTTTGCGCGAGCCGCAATCGGTTTTCGATGGACGCAGTATCGCCCAACCCCGACGCAGTAAGAGGAAGCAGGACTTTAAAGCGATGCGCCGCCGCGTGCATTGGAAGAATACTACTCTCGAACTGGTACCAATCCCTCAGCGCGACCCCGCCCGATGGAACCGCATAGGGAAGCGGTAGACGCTCGAATGCGTCCCATTGGGCGCCATAGGCGTCGTTGAAGGCCCGTATCCTGCGATATCTGCGCGCGCAAAATTGCGTCCATCGCCGTCTGTTGATCGCGCCGGAATCAAACTCGGTTTTTTTCAGATATTCATCCCAGTCCTCACCGGCGATTCCTTCCGGTTTGTCCGAAGGCCACGGCACTGATTCGAACCGATCATAGGCACTCCCATACTGCGTATTGAGTTTTTCAATGAGCGAGTACCGGCCCGCGAGAAATCGAATCCACGAAGTCCATTCCTGGGCGAAATACGATGGAACGAATCCGAATGTCGCCTGGGAAAACTCTTCCCATGCAAGAGTCTTTTGACGGATATATTTATTCCAATCGTACACCGTCGACGTGATCGATCCCGCTCCCGCAAACGAAATCGAGAGCCATACATGGTCATCGCCGGCGGCCTCTTGCGGAGCTTGAGGTGCGCTTTTCAACTGCGCCGATAGGTATCCCGTAAACAACTCAAAGTCCGCCGGATCGTAAAGCGGCGCGCAGGAAGTTTGCCCGATGGACAGCTTTTCGTCGAGCGTTTGCCGCTCGGGACTCAACAAAGGATACGTTAGCGTTGCCTTGATCGTTTCGATGCCGAAGTAATTCGATAACCACGTCCGGTAACGGCTGCTTACGGCTTTCCCGCCTTCCGAGGGGCTCCAGGGTATCGTTTGATCGATCGGTGAAGGCCCAGGCTCATTGAATGCTTCCGAAAAAGCGAATCGCGGCGGTGCGCGGTGTACGAAATGTTCATAGACCTTTATTTTACCGGTGAATTGAGCATTTTCTTCAGTATCGGTGAAAATGGAATCATCGATCGTTTTTCCGAATTCATTGCCGAAACCAAGCCGTAGCGCCATCAGCAGACCCTTGAGCGTGCCGCGATAGTTGAAAAACAGCGGCGCATTATGAATGAACAGACGCCTCCGCTCTTCATCCCATGAGGGATCGAAAACAACCGTGAACCACCCCGCCAGCCATTCAAGCGCTTCCGCGGGCGCGCTGCGGAAGTCGATGAGCATCTGGAGCGCCGCGATCCGGTCTTCAATTGAAGTATTGATCCCCTCAAAGCTCGCGAGAAATCTATCGAGGAAAAACGCTGAATCGCGGTCCTCGCGATAGACCGAAGGCAGATAGCGGTCAAGATAGGAAAACCGCGGATAATAGATCCGTAGCGCCCGCACTTCGGGAGTCGTCCGTCCGTCGCCGCTCAAGCGGCACTTGAGCTGCAGGTAACGGCCTTTCGCTTTCTGAAAGAGAAGTTCCCATGTATCGTAGGCAATGGCCGCCGATGAATTCCTTGTAAAGGGAAGCTCCGTTCCGTCGCCCCGCTTATAGGGACCAGGTTCTTCATTCCATTCCTCCCGGATAAGCGATTCCTTGCCGTTCGACGCGCGGCTCCATACGGTAACGGAAGTTTCCGGCCGGATGACGGCGTCAAACATGCATCGGTGCCAAACGCAGTCCGTTTCGTTGCCGTCGAGAGGCTCCGTAATAAACTCGCCGGTTTGTTCAAAACGCGGTTTGGCCTGACATATCAGCGGAACCCACCCGGTTTCGAAGTCGTAATAAATTTCATCGCGCAAGGCCGTGATTCCCTTACCGCCGAACAGCCGCATGGGAAAATATTCCGGTTGCGCGGCGAGAGTATATTCACCCAAAACCGTATCGCGTAAAAGTTCGAATCGGAAGGCCTGATTCCCCTCGTCGGTAACGATATAGAGCGATCCATTGACCGAATCGGACATCGCGCCGGAAAATGCGCAATCATAAGGCCGAACGGCCGACCAATAGTCTTTATCCCGTATATCGAAGGGAAATTTCTCCGGCATCGCGAGCGCGCGAATATTCCATGAGTCAAGGGCGTCGTTCCACGAGCATCGAAGGACCCGGGGGAAATCGTGGCCGCCGTCTATCAGGATTACGGCGGACCCGTCCGGAAGCGATTCGATCGCCACGGCGTCGCCGTTTATCTCCGGGGCGGTTATACCGCTCGGGAAGCTTGAAAGAAATCGCGTATCCGGCGCTTCGAATCCGGTCACGGCGCCGGGCTGGGTTTGGATTTTTTGTCCCCGGCTCACCGCGAAAAAATTACCGTCGATGCGCCACAGGCGCCACGGCGAGCCTGCCTCCGCGTCTCTGTCAAGAATCCATGCGCCGCCGCCCGGCGCCGGCGCGCAATCGAATGGTTGTACGCCCATGCCCGGCGGAAAACCAAGGCGGCGGGGCGGAGTACGCGAATAGAGGTCGAAGAGAAGGATGCCGGAAGGATTGAGCATTCCGGCGACCAGATAATGATCGTCGGTAATCGCCAGTCCGCGGATGATCGTTTTAGAGGATTGCATGGGTTGCCCGACGGGAGCGAAATCGGAATTTTCGCTATCCGCTACTCCGACAGCCGCATCGTCCGCGCTCCATAATTGCACGATGCCGCCCGATCCTGAAAGCTTTACGCGGATCCGCCGCTCATCTTCGCCGATCCAGAACCAGTTTCCGAACCGGTCCCCGGCGCCGCCTCTGCGGTCTTTACTAGTCAATTGCTTCGATTTCGCTCCGCCTTTAAACGTAAAAGGAAGTTGTTGGAGGATCAGGCTATTATATCGTCCGTTCCATTCGCACTCCGATTCGGACGCGGGGTCAAAGAGGGAAAGGCCCGCTGGGCCGCTGCATCGGCTCCAGTCCTCCTTCCCCAATATAAGGTGATAGCGAGTCCCGTTTACATCCATGGTTTGCACGACTCCTGAACGAGAGGAACCGGAACGTAATTGCCGGCGGCGGCGTTGTCGGCGCCATTACCGGTCTTCCCTTGCAGGTTAATAAGCGGAACGGGTTCCCCGGCGCTTACCGAAATGCCGGCAATGAAGGGGAGCTGCAGCCCGGTCATCGGCGATTGCGCGACGCCGCCGGCCGCGTCGCCCGGCGTTTCCTCGTCGGCGAGAAGCACGCTATTGACCGTTGAAACTCCATTGACACGAGCGATTACCGTGGTCAATTGAAGCGCGGTGACCGCTTTGCGCAACGGCCAACCGTCCACGCGCTCGGGGTAGATCCATGGCGCGCAAGAACCGCCGCTATCGGGGAGCGACGAGAGAAAGCGCTTCACGTCTTTTTTAACCTGTTCGCAAATCTCTCCGCTGCTCAGCGGAATGCCCGCGGTGATATCCAGCCCGATCGAAATCCATACCGGTTTGTAGACCGGTCCCCGGATATACAGCTCGGTTGTGATAAGGCGGCGCGAAGAAACGAAATCGCATATTGCTTTGCAAAAAAAAGTATCGGGCGCGGGCCATTCGGGCCGGCTCTTATCAAAGGCCGGCAGAACCATCAGCGTGACGGTGCCGGGAGCGTCTCCGGGCTCATTGGGCGAAAACGCGGGATTGTAGGCCGGCAGCACATCCACCCTTCCTACATCGATTCCCGGCGTTTGCTTGACGATTGTTTTGAAATCCTCCGCGGTTACCATGCGGTTTTGGCGCTGTATATATCCGGCGATCCGTTGTTCGCCGTCAACGGCGTTTTGCGATGATGCGCCGCCCCAGGTCCGCACCGGATTATCGATTCGTATGCCCGTGGGCAGCATCGGTGAAACGGTAATGGTCGCTTTGCCCACATTCCCGGCGGCGCCGAGCGAATAATCGTAGGCAACCCGCGCCTGTGACCCGCGCGGCGGCCGCGCGCCCTGGAAACCGTTGCCGAACCGGATGACGCCCGCTTCTTCGTCTACGGCGAACACCTTTACTTTTGGTGATATATTCGGGGCGATCACTCCCGGCGATTTCGTCATATCCTCCAGGGGGATCTCGGGGCCTGCGGCCGAAAGGTCGTCGATGCCCTCCCATTGCTCTTCGGCGCCGCCGGGGGGGGTCACGAAAAGCTCGACCGAGGAGGCGATGATCGACCGGTGCCCGAGCGTGATGATTTGGTCCGGGCTCCCGCTCATGTCCTTAAAAGTTTCCGACCGAACCCTCACCCTCTGCTCAATCGCGGCGGCATTGACGCCGGCCCAGAGGAGCCGCGCGTGGATTCCTCCTTGAAAACGAACGCGAACCCATGTTATCACCCGTGCTTCGAGTTTGGTATCCTCAAGCGACGGCGGGAAATCCCCGGCGCCCGCCTCCAGGGGATCGAGATCTTTCCACAGCGTCAATTCCGGCGCTGAAGGCAGTAACAGCTCTTCGATCCCCGGCGTCGTCAGGCCTTCCGTCGAAACGGTCGCGCGGGTCTCAAGCATGCGGTAGGCAGGCGTTCGTTTTGAGGCGTCGTCGGCCGGAAGCGGTGAAACGACCGGGATATCGTAATGTAAGGTTATCGAAGCCTCAGTGTTCGCGGCGCCGGCGGGCAGCAATTCCCTGCCGGAAGCGTCGACGGCCGGGACCAAGCCGAAAAAAAGCCCTTTTCCCCCAATGGCGTTCCGGGTCTCTTCGATTTCTTCCGCCGAACGCGCGGCCAGCGCGATCCACAGCGACGCGTCGATCGCTTCGGCCGCGATATCCATCGGAGAACCGTCGATGGAAGGAAATGGCTTTGTTTCGTAAAATGAAAGACCCGACGATGGGGCGGCGCCCTTGAACGATTGGTAGAGCTGATTATAGTGAACCGAAAGCGCGGCGTCAGGATTCTCTATTTTCTTTTTGTAAAATAAACGCCCCTCAATGGGAAGAAGGGTCATGCCGTGCCCGAACACAAAAGGAACCGGACCCGACCGCGCCTCGAAATCCTTGGGAAGCTCGATGGAGCGAATCGGCGCCCGATCATTAACCATTTCGATTATCCCGCGGGCGGGCGTCGCGCCTTTGAGCGGAATTCCCAGAAGCGATATGAATTTCCGGCGCATCCGCTCGGGAATCTGGTTGACCCGGTATAAAAGGCTCTCGGTCATGAACGCGAAGAGCTCGATCAAGGTGATGCCGGGATCGCTCTCGTTGAAATTCGTCCATTCGGGATTGTGCACCTTGATACGACGAATCATTTCATCGCGAATTTCCTTATAGGTCCTGACGTCGATTTTGGGTGGTTCTAAAGGCACGATTTCTCTCCGGAAAATTGTCGTGTACGATTAATGCCGACCGTCGTCATGCGTTATCCTTGCAACGGAACGGTCAGCGATACTCTCTCCGCTTGCTGCGTCGCGACCAGCCGGTACGCAATGGTCACCGTCGCAGCGCCGGGGTCATCGCCGCTTTGGGCCGCCGTGACCGATTCCACCGATATCCTCGGCTCCCAATCCGTAAGCGCTTTTTTAATCCGCTCCTCCATCTGATGGCGTATCGCGGCAGTGTTCGGCTCATACAGGAACCTGCTCAAATCACCGCCAAAGGCAGCCAGATGAAGCCGTTCATTATTTTGTGTCAATAGGAGCACGCGAATCGATTCGCGAACGTTGTCTTCCCCCGATGACCAGGCCACCCTGCCGCCGTCGATACGGGGAGGAAAGGCTATCCCCTTGCCGAGTAAATCGGCATTCGTTTTCATGATGATCCCTTGGCTTTGAATTTTGGAAGCGGAAAGCATACTATTAAAAAAGGCATCCATTTGAAAATGAAATCGAGGATCGCGACAATCATGATAAGCAGCATAAGCGCGCAAAGCGTTACGATCGGGATAGAAAGCGAACACATCATACCTGCCGGGTCGCCCTTTGCGGTACAACCGGTTATTTTACCGAATTTCGACGAGAGGTCCTTATGGAACGGCCATGGCAGCACGGAGAGGACAAGATCGCCGAACGTCATTTTCTTGATCGCCTGTATCTGCCCGCAGAGCGCATCGGAAATCATGAATGCCGTATTTTTGGCGAATTTCCTTAGTCCCGCCGGGCTTGTATCGAGCGGAAGGCCTATTCGTATGGGCCGCGCAGGAGCTTCGGGGTCGAAAAATCCGGACATGGCAAACACATCAGTCCGATCGCTGACCACCGGAGGCTGAAGTATTTCCCCGCACATCGGCCGTTCGAAAACGCATCGAAGCGCGAAATAGCTCTCACGGGTATCAATCGGCGGCTGCGCGGCAAGCGGCACGGGGATGTCATATTCATTCGCCGGAAGATCAGGGGGCATGGCGCGGATAGTCAAGGTTGTCAAGGTATCGATTATGTCCAGAAGGGCCTGGAATTGGCCAGGAGGGCTCGAATCATAGAGACTATCAATAGCATCTTCCGGTACTATCTTATCGATTTCATCGACTGGTTCTCCTGTAGTCAAGTTTGAACTTTCCAATGAAAAGACATTCCTATCGAGATAGGCGAGCGGATAGGTTATCGATTCGTCCGTCTCGGAGGATATATTTTGCAGGGTTTTCAGCAGCGATGGAGCAGATCCGCTTATCGCGAAATCATAGATGATTTCTTTGGCAAGCGTTAAAGACGAAAGGGCCGAAATCAGGTTGTCTTCAGCGCCGGGCGCAGGCGTCCGGTTTTTCGCCGCAATGCAATTTTCCCAAAGATCGGAACAGTATCTCTTTAAAAAGTCCGCATAATCGAAAAGTATCAGTCTGGAAATTTCAATTACCTGGGTTCTATGGTTTTCCTTTGCGGTGTTTTTATCTTCGTCTTTTCTTTGGTCACTAGTATCAAAAAGCGAAGCGATGACCGGTTCTTCTTCCGGTCCGATCGAGCCATTCACCATCGCAGCCTGCTCGACCAAGCGCTGCCAGGGCCCCGCCACCTTGATTTGAAACAACCGCATCCGGCCGGTTTTTTTAGTGGTTTTAGCGCGGGCCGATTCTCCTTCGTTGTCAAGAATTGCCGCGGCGCCCGCGTATTCGTCTTTTCTTCCTACCGGCACCAGTCCCGTAAACAACCTTCGCTTGAAGCCGTTCGCTTCGTTAAAGTACATCGGGAACAGGGGCAGACGCTCCTCACCCGGCGCGATTTTCTTTATGTCGTCGAGCTTCCTCCATCCCGCGCCATCTTGACCGTGGACATAGGCGTATTCGTCAAACGCCTCGAACGAAACCGGCTTTGACTCGTCGGCCGCGTCGGAATTGATGAGACGCCTGACCACGAACCCCACCTTTTCCCGTGTTTCGGTATTGAGGATATGGTCGCCCAGGCCAGCCGGTTTACAGAGCAAACATGCGCTGACGAGATAGTAACGCTGATGGATCGGCTGGAATAGTTTGATCGCCGCCAACGGGGCGTTTTTTTCGGAGACGTTTTCCGGCGCTTGCTCTTTGGCGCGCATCCGTTTCAGAAACCCCAGTTTTCGGGCCGATTCCGACATTCCTTCATTCTCAATCGAAAGCAGCCGGGCGTTCGACGGCGGACAGGGCCGCTCCCACGTTTCGCTTTTAGCCGTAACGGAGGGCAGCTGACGCGGATCGGAGGCCAGAATCGTCGCGTATTCATTCATGAAATCATCCGTGGCGAATCGCAGTATCGCGGGTTTGCTCATTTCGTTAAGCTTGCCGGCAACGCCGATTTTTTCCCAAAACGGCGACGGCGAGGTCCAGAATACCTTGTGTGCGCTCATATTACCAGATATTCCCCGCTCCGGGCGTGTAGGATGAACTGATGACGGCGTTGCTGATAACCGTGTCGGCCTGCACGACGCCGCTGAATTTCGACATGCCGGCATTGACATTAACCATTCCGGCGGATATTTCGACCTGGCTCGCGCTTACCGTTACCTTCGCCGAGGCATTGATGGTTATTCCGCTGGTTTCGAGTTTGACCGAATTCCCATTGCCGTCGACGATTTCAATTGACCCGGGACCGTCTTTCATCGTGATTTTTTGTCCTCCCGGCGTTTCGAGGACCATTTTTTCCTGACCGTCGGTATCATCCAGCGTAATGGTGACGCCATTGCGCGATTTAATCATTTTCACGGCGTTTTTCCCCGCCCCGTCCATGGACGTCGGCGGATTGTCGTTGCCGTTCCACAAGCCTCCCACGACATACGGATAGCGCGCGTCTCCCCCCTCGAACCCGACCAGGACTTCGTCATTGACATCAGGGATAAACCACGTGCCCCTGTCGGCCCCGCCCATGAGCGTCGCGATCCTCGCCCAGGCTTCGTAACGGCTGCCCGAGGCGTCGGCCGCCCACGGAAGCGTTATCTTCACCCTTCCCTTGCCGTCGGGATCGCGCAGGTCGGTCACGAGTGCGGCGAAAAGGCCGTACCACCTGCCGCCCAGCTCCCAGGGCGCCCTCGAATCGGTTAGCGAATGACGCATGTGAACCAATTCCTTAGTTTTAACGTTATCCGAACCGTTATAAGGCTTCCGAATTCGCCCATTGTCAAAGCCCCTTATTGTCCGATAAACGGACGATTGACGATGAATTCGGTCCGAAACCCATGTGTCGCGTCGTACTGATGACGCACTTCCGTAACATAATACTTTCCATTGAACATCGGTCCTAGACCCTGAAGGTCCGTTGTCGCGCCGACTTTGAGGGCGGCGTCGGTTTCGGCGATTCCCCTGCCGGTAACGAAGTTTCGGGCCATGCTTTTAAACGCGCTCCCGGCCTCAACCTGCGTTTCTTGTTGATTTTCGGGAAATAGATGAGCGATAATGTGCGTTCGATCGCCGATGGCGGAAGTCAAAATCGACGCTCCGCCTTGTCCGGCGCCGGTCTCGGAGGAAACGGCCGATGCGTCGGCGTCGTTCGAGAGGGCGGCTTTGGACGCCTTGTCCCAGCCGCTTACCTTGACCGTGGAATATTGGTTCGAGAGATCGGCGATAACGCTGAATTCGTGTAGTTTATCCTGATAGGTCAAGGCAATCGGCGGCGCTGAGCGCCGCGAACGCGATTGCGCATGCACCACGGCCTCGTCGATCCACAGCTCCGCGTCGATCGAGCGCGCCCTGTCGCGCATGAACGCCAGATCGCTTTGGTTAAGCTGCGCGATCAGCTTATGCGTCACGTCATCGGCGAGGTCGGCCTGCGCGGTGCAGCCATGGTCCGATGCGATTTGGTTGATGACGTCGCTATCGCTCATATTCTCAAACGTCCTTGTTCTCCTGGTCATGCGCATATCCTGTAACCGGTCTTCGGCCAGTACCGTGATTTCGGGCGGTTTTTTATCGGGGAAATTCGCTTCGAGCGCCATTATCCTTCCCTTAAACATCATATCCTGACCGATTTTTACGTTAAACGCCGCGCCGAAATCGAGAATCCGGCGATCGAAAAAGAGGTATCCCGTACTCCCGGAATTATCGCCGAGGTTGCCGAACGTAGCCTCGCAACGATACAGGCCAAGGGCGTTCTCCACGATGAGCAGGCCGCTGAGCGCCGCCGTCAAGGAAGGTTCCTCGTTTCCCCTTACCATAAAGATCGGCCGCGCCGATTTTATCAGATCCGCCGTAGATGACATATCGGGTATGTAGTCTCCTGTCAATACGCGCGAACGCGCTCGCCGCGGGCTTCCACGCGGCGCATGAGCCGTTCAATGTCCTGCGCGCCGATCTCCAGTCCCCGCGCCGTTTCTTCCCGAGGCGCGGACGCGTCGGCCGCAGGCTCCACCGTGAATTCATGAATGATGATGTTTCCCATTATCAAAATTCTCCTATTTGGACATTTAAATCAACTAATTGACCGGGCAGCAACAGTCGCGGATTTTCGATCCCATTGGCCTGGGCTATCGATTGCCAATCGTCGAGTCCCTGCGCGGCCGCCATGGTCTGAATCGTCGATCCTTCGGAGGCCGGCGTCAGGGGTTGCGTTCCGGGCGTGGACGGGGCCGCGCCCGGCGAAGATCCGCCCGGCGCGAATGCGTATTTCGTTATCCGTTGCTGCGACATGGCGAGCGAAACGCTCGCCCGCTGCGGCTTTCCGTCGCTCGAAAACATTTCCAGCGATTCCTCCATGGATTCGATGATGCCGTCGAACTGAAACGTTCCCCATTCGAATCGAACCGCCGGGGCCGCGTATTGACTGGGTTTTACCTCCCGGGGCGTTATGAAATAAGCCACTTTTTCCGTCAGCTTCCGCACGTCATCGGTTTTTCGGATTTCGTCGTGGAACAAACCATTGACGTCAAACCACAATTGCAACGTCAATTTTGAGCTTCCCGCGCCTACGAATTGCATCGCCGCGGGTTCTTTTTGGTTTCCTGCGCCCTGCGGCTGCGCGATTTGGTTCGTCAAACTCACTTTCAGCGATTCGGGATTGAATTGAACGGTCATGGCCTTGTCTTTATTGATCACGTCCGTGAATTTCGAATCGAGTTCGAGAAGTTTCGCCTTTTCCATTTTTTGTTGCGTTTGCATTCGCGCCTCAGGCGGCTCCTTTTCCTTTTTTAACGCTCAATGTTTCATAGGCAAGCTGCATTTCCTCGATCGCCACCATACCGTCCTTCGCGTTGAGCGCGGGCGCCTTCAACTTTACCGGTATGCATCGCGTCAGGATGAATCGCGCCCGCTCCGTCTTTCCGTCTCCCGCGAAGACGACCACTTCCGCATCGGCCCTTAAATCGGGACTCACGACCGTGGCGCCGAACCAGTCCCAAAGATCGAAACTATCGGTCATTCCCCGTTTCAGGGTTAATTGACTATATGAAACAGGACCGGGCAGGCGGATATTCGATCCGTTGTTTCCGCCTTCCCGTATCGTTTTCACTTCCATGTTCATTTCCAAACCGTCGCATTCGGAAAACGCCGCCGAACATGCTTTGGAGGAAATCCCCGCGACGTTGATCTCGATAGCGAAATTGAATGAGGTAAACGGATACCGCGTCGCGCCTTGCGCTTCATGAGCCATCAGCCGGTTACCTCCTCGACGTCCATGCGCTCACTGCTCTGCACGAGCCGCACCGTGATGAAGCGCATGGGCATCGACGGCGCGATACGTATTTCCACGATGAACAATCCCTGGTCGATGAGCGACGCCTTCGCGTCGACATCGACCCTGAACGACGATTCCGGCGTTCGCCCAGCGAAGGCCCCCCGCGCGAACAACCGCGTCAGCGTTTCCTCAAACCCGCGCTCTACCATTCTCCTGAATGAATCGTTTCCCGGCTCAAACACGTACGTCGTGCCTTGTTTCAAGATTATCCGCCTGAGCAAAATCAACAGTCGCCTGACATGTATCTGATCGAATTCCGGATCAACGGTCAAGGTATTGGCCGTCAATGGCAGGAAACCCCGCGCGTCGCGCGCAAGGAGATTTATGCCGCTGCGCATAAAAAGAAGAGAGGATGGTTCCGGAATTATCGGACGCAGGGCGACGGCGTTGGCGAGCGGTTCGTTTCCCGGCGCGCTCCAGGGCCCGCCGACAAGCGCCTTTTTCGCCATTAATCCGCAGAGCGCGCCGTCGGGCGGGATCAGCCGGTTCTCTCCGGCGTGGTCGCTTGTCAAAACCCAAGGATGATACAACGCGCCGTAGCTTAGCGCATTCGTCGTTTCGGAAATGGCGTCGAATGTATTTCTAAACGATGCGATCCATGCCAACGCCTTATCCCGCTCGAACCTGACGGGAAGCGAAAGAACGCAAAAAATGTCTCCGCGGGCCGCGCACAGACGAAGAAGGGCCTTATGGACCGCCTCAAGCACGGTTGTATCTTCGGTCAAATCATACCGCGCAACGATTTTTTTCGTTATCGCCACGGGATCGGACCAGGAACTCACGTTGCCGTTTCGACGCGACCTGATCCGGAAATAAGCGGCGCCGGCGATTCCTTGGAGGGAAATGGTCAGTGAAGAATCCTTAACGCCGTCGGCGATCATTGAACAAACCGGAACAAAGAAGCGGGATGGCGACCGCTGAATCGAATAGTCGCAGGAAGGATCACGAGTCCAATTCAGCGTTGCTTTTTCATTGGAAGCATCGATTTCCGCGCTTAAAGCCGGCGTCTCGGGAAAAGGATCACAACAGCCGAAATCTTCCCCGGCTGCGCCCGGTTGTTTTCCGCTTTGCGCGGGAATCGCGGGTCCATCGGCGACCCATTCGGCAATCCATTCAATATCCTCTTGGGGACCCTGATGTACGGCATCGGGGACCGCGATCAAGGCCGCATCGTCGAGATAATAGGCGGCGTGAATCCCGAGCAACGGCCGCGCGTCGGAACGTTGAAACCGTATAAAATCGGCTTTGGCCGCCAGCGCTCTTTCTGACTCGTCAACCAATTCCCGGTCTATGAATAGAAATCGGTCATAGCGTGAAAGCCCTCCTTTATCCGGGAGGCCGGCGCTGTCGACGGTGGGCGGGCTCCAAAAATCCGAAGCGGACATCATAAGCGGAAAAGCGAAGCCCCGCGCGCGGGTCCGGCCAATTGACGATAAGGGAAATAGCGCGGAGGCGACGGGTTGCCCCGCCCCCTCCGCGAAGCGCGTATCGTCATCCTTCAATCCGGTCCAGGCCGAATCGTGCGCTGAACCCAGGCCCAGCTCTCCCGAGCGCGCCGGGCCGTTTTCCGTCATGACCGCGATATCGATCCTGAGCAGATCGGCGATCAGATCCATGGCCGGGGGCGATCCATAAAAATCATCCGTGCCTTCGATCCTCTCCCAAAAACAGGAAAGCTTTAACCGGAGGACCTCTCCCGTGTCCTCCTGCGCGGGGACGGAGCTTTCAAGGACGGCGCACCAGAAATCCCGCTGTTCGCTTTTTATCAAGGCGATTGATCCCGGCGCGACAAGCGAATCGCCGGAGGAGACGGCTATGGAGCATTCAAACCGGCATTCGGGATTCGCCGTCGTGATACTCGTGATGGGAGCAATCGCGGTGAACGTTTTCGGTGAATGGCGCCACACGGTAATGGTCGGAACCGAAGCAAATGGCTCGGAAAACCCGCCGATTCTTTTAAACCAGAGCATTTCCCGCGCGGTGATGACGTATTCGCTTTCGTTTTCTCCGGATTTGCGCACCGTGTCGGCCACGGCCAAAAGAATGGGGCCATCCTCGCCCGCCGAAGCGCTCCCCATGATCCGGACGCAATCTCCCGTAACCGGGACGATCGCGGCCTCGCCGCGCATGATGATTTCGATTTCAGGCGAATCGCCGCCGGTTTTTAGGTAAAGGGCGGTTACCCCGCGCCGCGCGCACAGCAGGTCAACGTTGACGCTCAAGGAATCGGACCAGCCCCCCTTCGACCGTGCCTTAACAAATGCGGGTTGCAGGATCGGCGCGCCGTCTTCGCCGGTTCGCGCATCGAGCAGGCACGGAAGCGCGAAAACGTTTTCCACGGCGTTCTTCCCGGCAACGCGAATCACCCAACAACTTCGTCCCCCATTGCGAAAAAAAGCCTCGACCGCGGGCGCCAGAAACGCCGTTGTTTCAGTCCCGTCGGGAGCTTTCCATGGAAGAACCAACGAGCCGCCGAAAACGGCCGCAAACTGCGCCGTATCGCCGATTTTAACGGGCATGTTCATGGGGCCCGATCCGGCGAATCCGACGAATACGGCGATGTCGGTTCTTTCGATGGGAATAACGCTCTCGGGTGAATACGACTCGAACATTACCCCGGGAATTTTAGCCAAGGCCTCGGAGATCATTTCCCTGGTATTACTCCATCTCAAGACGTTCGTACGCTACCACCAGCTCCTCCATGGCGACATCGGTGCCCTTCGCATTGAGCGGCCCGCTGGTATGCTTGATGATCCGCGCGCGTTTGAGGACCCACGTCTGCACTTCCTTGGAGTGGTCCTCGCTCATGAGCTTGACGGTCACGGTACGAAACGCCTCCTGATCCCCATTGCGGATTTGATTAAGCCAATTGTAAAGTTTTAGCGATCCGATGACGCCGCGTTTCATGGTAACGTCCGTGGATTTGTTGAGTCCCGTGATTTTTTTGACGCTGTTTTCCAAATCGTTGCCGTTGCGGTATTCCGCGACCGTGACCTCCATGCCGATCCCGCTGACTTCCTGAAAACCCGCGTCGGGCCCCTGCGTCTGGTTATCGCCGAGATCGACGAGAAAATTGAATTGAACATAAGGCCTGTCCCTTAACTCAGCCATAATCTCCTCCGAATCGGTTTAGGAACCGTACCCGAGGCATCTACCTTCGGGTACAAACGATATAAATGAATACATTGTGTTCTTCAGTACATTTAGACCTTGCTGTCGGCGGTCCATTGGCCGATACGAAAGATCACGAATTCCGCCGGTCGCAACGGCGCCACCCCGATAAGGCAGACGAGCCGCCCGTTATCGAGATCGTTCTGACTCATGGTCGAGCGGTCGCATTTGACAAAATACGCCTTCTCCGGTTTGTCGCCGAGCAGCGCGCCCGACATCCATTCATTGAGCAGGAAGTCGGAGATGGTGCGGCGGACGTTGGCCCAGAGCGCCTCGCCGTTGGGCTCGAAAACCGCCCACTGCGTTCCCTTGTCGATCGACCGTTCGAGAAACGCGAAGTAGCGCCGCAAATTGACGTATTTCCACTCGGGGTCCGAACTGATCGTGCGCGCGCCCCACAGGCGGTTGCCCCGGCCCTCGAAAAACCTGAAACAGTTGACGCCTTCCGGATTGAGAACGTCCTGCTGGGCCTTGTTGAGCGTGACTTCGAATCCCAGCGCAAGCCGCACGGTTTCGTTCGCGGGCGCCTTGAAAACGCCCCGTTCCGTATCGTTGCGCGCATAAATTCCGGCCACGAACCCGCTGGGCGGTAAAAGGATTTCCGTTTTCGTTATGGGGTCCAGGGTCCGAATCCAGGGGTAATAGAGCGCGGCGTATTTGGAATCGAGCTTCGCCTTCATCGACCGCACGTCTGAAATCGTTTGTCCCTTGACTGAGTCTAAGATGGCGATGCGGTACTGCATGCGCTCGGCATGCGAAATGAGCAGGTTGGTGATGGCCTCGCGATCTGATTTGTAAACACTCATCGCGCCGTCATCGGTATGCCCGGGCGCGGCGATCATCGAAATGTCCTCGATGTCCTCGAATGCCTTGAGGCCGGTCTTGAAAAGCGCGTCAGGATCATCGGCGCCGACATACGCGTCGTATCCGGGCCGCATCCCGTCATCGCCGTTTTTCAGGTAGAGCGTAATGGTCCTCTCGGCGTCCACGGAATCGCTTTCGAGCGCGAAAAGCAATCCCGAATTTCCCCCCGTAAGAATCGTGAACAGATCCAATCCGTCCGTAATATCCCGTGACGCCGTGATCACCAAGGGAGTGCCGCGCGCGATCGCGGGACTCAGCGGCTTTTCGGGAAATTGCGCCAGAAGCCAATCCGGCGTACCGGAGAGCCGGTGACGGGGATCGAGCGGTATATCGGACCAAATGATCTCCTCGCCGGTCGATGACGGCATGAAGGAAACACTGACGGTAACCACGTAAATATGATCGCCGCCGATCAAACTAAGGTTATCGAGACGCAGGACCTCGGGAGTGCTTTCCGCGTTTGTAAAAGTCCATCCCGCTTGTTCGCTGAATTCCGCGATATACAACCCCGGCTCCCGCGCCGGAACGCTCGCCGAGCTGGTAATCAACACCACGTCGTAGTTCTTGAGCGCCCGCACGGCCGGATTCCCGCCGGCGGTTCCCAGCACGTTTCCGCCTTTTTTTATTATTAAACGACCGCGGGAGTCGCCCAGTTTTCCAGGAAAACGCGATTTCAATTCAAGACAACCCAATGTCGCCGAAGAACAGCCGTCGCCGGAATCGGCCGAGAAAACGCGTTGAACATACACCCTTTTGCCTCCTTCTTCGAAGAAAGCGCGCACCGCGTGCCAGACGTAATTGGCGAGCGTCGTTCCATCGGTGAAGGTCAAGGGGTTCCCGTCGCCGTATACTTTTTCAAATTCGCCAAGGCTTGTGATGATGTCCGGTTCGAGGTTGCATGGCCCAAAGCGGCAGGGGCCGATGAATCCCGCAGTGGACGTGCTTACCCCTTCAATCGACTTCGATCGAAATGATTTTTCCTCCACATAAACGCCGGGAGCAAGATATTCAGGCATGAGCTATCCTCCTCTTAGGGGTGAATTCCATCATTGGTTATATACAAATAAGAATATCCATCCGTTTTCAAAATGGCGGTCTCTCCGTATCGCGCCGTGAAGTTCGTTAAGGCCGAGCCGGAATCGACGGGGGGCCATTGTCTCCAAAGGTACGCGCTCCCTTGCGAGTTAAGCGCATGAAGCTCGGGAACGGAATCCGGTTCGAATCGGGAGTAATAAGCGCTGATCGAGCATTCCCAGCGCTGGTTGCGCAGGTTTTTTTCCGTCGCGTCGGCCGGTTCGGGCAACGGGAACACGACAAGCGCGTTTCCCGACCCATCGGAAAAGCCCTTGGCGAACATAGTGCCGACGCTTACCTCAATCATCGCCCACGCCGCCGCAACCTTGTTCACCGGATCGAAAAGCGACGCCCGCGTCACGGCCATTTCGGTCGGCAGAGCGGGATACGTGGGCGCGGGATACAAGGGAAGCGTATGTATCGCGGATACCGGCGAATCGATGGTCGTGAGCATGTCCCATTGGTACAAGCCTTGACACGGAGCCATAACTTGCAGCCGGCAGGGTAAATACCGTTGCAGGGGGTCGTTAATTTCAACGATGTAGGAGCGCTCAATAGCCTCGCTCCACGCCTCAGCCGAGCCGTTTCCGCGGATAAAATCCTCCAGGCCCGGCAGGGTTGGAAAGGCATGATTTCCCGATGGCGTGAGCACGGCATCGACTTTTTTCCAGGGAGCTTTTTCGTTAAACGCCGACACGCTCAGGTCCGTTACGACGGTTCCGAAAGCCGCGTCGGCGCACCGGATCGCCAGGGGCGTAACCCTTGAGATGGTATCGATTTGGCGCTGCAACGGGTTCATTGTATGCCTCCCATGGTAAATGCCCTCGTTTGCACCAGTCCGCCCTCCTCGATATCGACCTCGGAATCGATCCTGACCTGTTTGACGGTCAAGAACATCGACGCCGGAAAACGAACCTTGTAAGTATCATGAAACGTGAAGATGTCCTGGAGCTTTATCGGTTCGCAAACAAGATCGACCGATTCGGTATCGTCAAATGACGGTTTCTCCATGTCGGCGTTTAAGAACTGCGGAGGCAAGGCCGGGTTGTCATGGATCGTTTGCAGAAGCCATCCCAAAATCCGCTGTTGACGGTCGGGATTGCCGACCCAGGGCGTAATTATATAAAAAAGGTCGAGGGGCAGCGGCGGTTTCCGTCGTTTATCGGAGTGTTGACTAAGACGCGCCGTTCTTCCGCTTGCGTTGATGTCGAACCGGTAGAAAAACACCGTTACGATATCTATCAATCCCTCGGAGAGTTCGAGCCCGATAACCGGCTGGAAGGTAACGCTGCCGAGAGCGTCGCCGCGGGGGAACCCTCCGTCAAAGAGGCGAATAACGGCCTTGGTGACGGAGGATATCGCGGAATATGTCGCCATGACCTCTTCCCCTTCAAGAAAAACGGCCATGCGTTCCCATGGGCGTCCTTCCCTTTGAGTACGATTACGATGGTATTTTTAGGCGGCCGACCATCTCTCCCTGATGTCCTTGACGATCGTTTTTCGCGTCGGCCAACCGCGCGCGAACCACCATCGGTAAACAATATAGTTATTTCATAACGGTTATGCAAATAAAAAAAAGAGCGGATTTATGAGTTTGTTTGATTAAATTATTTGTATACCCCATAAATAATTTATTTTAAAATATGCCTATCATCTATACTTATTACAGGGGGGAAAAATGATCTTCTTTTCAAATGGTTGGTTCAAGGTAGTCGTTTTCGCGATTGCCGTTGCTTCAATTTCCACGTACGCCGATTTCCAGCCGGAAAGGATATATAAACTGCGGCAAAAAGTAAGCCTTGACGCAGGGTGGAAGTTCTACCGCAACAATCCCACGGGTACGGGCAATCCTTATGATATTGCCTACAGTGACGCCGCGTGGCAGACTGTCAATGTTCCTCATTCGGCCATGTACGTCGAACCAACAATAGCCGGTGAAAAATCCACGATGCCGGACGGAACAACCTGGACCGGCATCTGTTGGTATCGAAAAACGTTTACGCTCCCGGCAGGCGCACATACCCAGAAAATCTATTTGCAATTCGAGGGCGCCATGCAAAGTACGAGCGTCTATCTCAACGGGACCTTGGTCGGCGGCAATGGCGCAAGCGGTTTCACCCCTTTCAATATCGACATAAGTTCTGTTGTCAACCGTACGGGCGCGAACGTTCTGGCCGTGCGCCTGGACGCCAATTACTCGCACGATATTCCTCCCGGCAACGTGCCGATGACAAGCCCAAAGATGGGCGAATATCCGGATTTTTATATCTATAACGGCCTCTACCGCGATGTGTGGCTGCTGTGCGCCGATAACGTTTCCATTGCTCCTTGGGGCCAAAAGATAACGACTCCGCAAGTTTCCTCCACGAGCGCGACCATACGAATCAGGACTACGGTAAATAATGCCTCTGCAGCCGCGGCAAATTGCGTTGTCCAGTCGGTTGTCGCCAATGCGGCAGGCGCTATCATCGCGCAGGCAACCGCTACCGGCAGCATTGCCGCTAATGGGTCGCAAGTTTTCGACTGCACAACCCCGACCATAGCGAATCCCAGCCTCTGGTCGCCTGAAACCCCCAACCTTTACAGGGTATTCACCAAAGTCCTTGTGAATAATATTGAGGTTGACGACAATGTCGAACGCATCGGCATCAGAAGCCTTGACTGGCGTACTGCCGGAGGCTTTTTCCTGAACGGCTCGCGATATGTGCTCAAGGGTGTGAATATGCACCAGGAATTTGCCTGGGTATGCAACGCCGTGCCCAACAGCCGCCATTTCGAAGAAGTGCGCTTAGTCAAGAACATGGGCGCAAACGCGATTCGCTGCGCGCATTACCCCCGCGATCCCGCCTTTTATGACGCCTGCGACGAATTCGGCGTGCTCTGTGAACCTGAACTTCCCGGATGGGGCGGCAGCATCACCTCGTATAACCCGATATTCTGGAACCGCATGGACACCTGCGCCGAGGCCATGGTGAAATCGGCCATCAATCACCCATCAATCATTCTATGGGGCCTTTTCAACGAAGCGGCCGGTGACTTTCCCGACAACTTTAGGGAAATACACAACAGGATAAAAAACATCGATTCCACCCGGTTTACTTCATTTATCAATAATAAAATTCAGAACGCCGACCAGGTAACGGATGTTTTCGGTCAGAATTACGGTACAACGCCCAATTGGGCAAATGCCCGCTATTACAACGCGGAATATCATGAAGGCTGGATGTACTTCTGTAATCGCGGAGATACGGTAACCAGATCAACGTCGGTGGAATGCTTTGTCGGGGGAAGCGGTTGCACGCTGGAAAGCGAGAACCAGTACGCGAACGAACGATACACCCTCCGATGGCTCCGGGACATACTCCCCAACACCGGCGACTCCAAGCCGCTTGCGGGCGGTCACATGTGGTGTTTTATCGATTACTGGTCTCCCTGCAACGTTGGTAATCACCCGATGGGCGCGCTGGACCACTACCGCATTCCGAAAAAAGTCTATTATACGTTCCGCACCGCCTGGAATAGCGGCGCGGACGATTACCCGACGGTTGGGTTGAGTGCCGCGAAACTCAAGGTCGAGGCAGACCTGACAACGCTTAACGCCGACAGCACCGATCTTTCGCGCGTTATCGTGTCCGTCCGCGATGCTTCCGACAAATGCGTATGGGACGCGCGCAGCGTGAATTTGCAGGTAACCGGTCCGGCAAACATGTTCGACCCGCCCGCGCAAACCACCATCGCGGGCAAAATCGGCTATATCCTCAAATCAACCAATACGCCGGGAACCATTACGCTCACCGCGACCGCCACGGGGCTTACCCAGGGAACGCTCACGATCACCAGCAAGGCCCCGGACAATTCGTCGCTGCCGTTTATTTGGACCGGATCGGGAATCGCCGGTAACGGCCTTTGCCCCTTTATTGAAAAATCAATAGCCGTTTTTCAGAATAACCGATTCATAACGGTCATGTTTCCGGGTTCGTTCCTGGAAAAGGCGGTTATTTCGCTTTTGACAATGCAGGGAAAAAAGGTCTTTGACCGTGAAGTAACCAAGAAAACATCCGCCGTTATGAATACCCGTATGGTCGGCGCGGGGATATACTACCTGAATATCGAAGCCATGGGAACATCGGTATCGAAAAAAATTGTTGTAACGCGGTAAGCGTCCGACTCAAAATGAAATCAGCCGCTGAATGTTGAAACCGAAATTGATATTATTGTCGAAGGCGCCTCGCATAAGGCGCCGAACTCCCAAATCCGTGCCATTGGAAACGGAAAACATGAAGTGATGGCCCGGCGTGGTGATTTTAAAACCTAATGAATAGCAATTTACCCGAAGGCCTGTTCTGGACGGGAGGCTGTCCCGGGTCCCAACGACGGGAAAGTATTCACCTACGATATCCATATTCTCCCGAACCGCGACGTCGATACCCGTGCCGATTCCGAATTTTTTGGCCAATCCATCGTAGATGAAATTTACCGTAGGGAAAAATCTCCCCACGATCGGCTCGCTCTGAAGATTTATTTGATAGAGTACGTTGTTTTCCCATGATGTTCGTTGACCGGGTATGGTTTGTGTACCGAAGAATTGAAGGTACGCCTGGGTCCGAAGAAACAGATCCGGGATAAAATAAGAATAAGCCGCATGAAAAGTGTATTCCTTTGTGGGGTATAATTGGTACCCGGCGCCGATTTCAAGTTTTGGCAATATAACATACCTCAAGTCTAATTGAACATTCGCGAAATTAATGAAGTTGTCCGGGAAATCCCCGCTGGGAATACGGGTAAATTTATGAAGAATGTTTAGTTCCAGGCTATTCGGCGGTATTTGCGTGGGCACAGCGAGATCCGCCATGTTTTGCTCCTCATAGGCAAAGGACAGTGATGCCGCGAGGAAGATAAACGTCAGGATGGCGGAGTGATTCATAAGGTCTCCTTTATGATAAATACATTGTCATAATTGCAATGAGCGTACCACCTATGATAGGCTGAGGAAATTATTAAGATGGATAGTGGTCTTTCGCGTTAATGAGAATTCATTTCCGAAAGTGAGAATTTAACGAACGGACGCCGATAGCCGCCGGCGTCCGTTTGGTCTGTTTCATTTTATTGAAGGATACGCAGGACTTTCACTTCGCTGAGGGCGCCCGCCGTAACCTTTACAACATAATAGCCTTTGGCCATCGGTTCAAGCGCGATTTCATGGGAACCGGCGGGCAGGAAGCCATCCGCTTTTACGGTGATTTCCTTCCCTAAAGCCGTAAACAAGGTAACCTTGACCTGCGCGGCCTCGGGAAGGGAAAACGCCACAATGTTTGCCCCTTGCGTATTGATTATTTGAAAATCAAATCGTTTCATAATGGAATTAGGTTCCACAACCCCGGTAGAGGAAGTCGCCGTAAAAGATCCGGTCATTCCTGAACTGAAATGCACATCACATTGGTAATTGTACGTGCCCGGCGCCTTAACGACGTAAATAAACGTCGTGCCCGACGCATTTTGCCAGGAAGCGGCCTGGCTGGGAATGGTGGTTGAGCTAAGGGGATGGGTGGTAAAACTTCCCTCCCATTTGATCGTGTCGCCCACCTTTACCGAAAGACTATTGGGTGAATATGCGAATCCGAACGATCCGCCGAATTGGACGATATGCGTTACCGCAAAACCAGCGGTCAATAAAATACCTACAAATAGTCCCACGATAGGGAAACGACCAATTACGCTAAAAAGTTTCTGGTTCCCGTTCATAATCAGCCTCCTTTGAATGATGTTCTTAATAAATTTGAATTTTAACCTACTTCCATAATAGTGCAAAAAGCATACCATCCGAGGCCGGTACGCGAATCCTTCGGGTTGGCCGAAGGGTTTCCGTGATCTATATTTTCTACAGGGGAGTATGTGATAAAAAGGATTTCACTGATTTTTTAGGAGGTGTTGAGATGGACCAATGCACACGAAGAGACTTCATGCGGAAAACGGTTATCGGCGCCGGAGGCATCATGGCCGCCTGTTCCCCCGGCTTTTCCGGACACGATACCTATAAACATGTTTATGTCCCCCGCATGGCGGTCAATCCGGATATCGATAATCTCCGCGTAGTGTGCGGAGTCAATACGGCAATGGCCAAGCGGGACCCTGTATCGTGGGATATGGCCGGGCAGAATGAGCCGATTGACGGCGCGCAGGTCGATCGCACCCTGGACGCCATGGCGATTTCCCTTTCGCGGAAAACCGACGCTTCCGACGCCTGGAAAACGATTTTCCGCAAACCGGAAAGCAAACCATGGGACGCGGTCAAAACGGCGATTAAGGTGAATTGCATCGGCAAGAACCATCCGCGAGTCGCTGTTGTCAATAAAATCTGCGTTGAGCTCAACAAGCTGGGTGTCCAGTATCAAAATATTTATATCTACGACGGCACGCATAACGCGGGCCCGCTGTATACCGCGTTTATCGGAAAAGGCCTCCCCGAGAGGGTAATCGTGAGCTATAAAAGCCAGGCCTTGGGCGGGACCGTAAAAATGACGATTCCCGAAAAGAAGAACGGCGCCTATCAATGCACGCGGATGATCGCCGACGGTTCAATCGACATTCTGGTGAATATCGCGCTCAATAAAAGTCACGATGCGAGTTTGGGGAACACAACCTTGACACTGAAGAACCACGCGGGCACCTTCGAGCCGCTCCATATCCATATGGGCGGCGGCTTGGATTATATCCTCGCGTTCAGCAAAAGTAACGCGCTCTGGGGCGGCAGTCCGGTGCGGCAACAGCTTTGCATCGTCGATTCCATCTGGGGCTCGGCCAAGGGCGGTCCCTTCACCGTTCCCGACAAGCGTCTTGACAGGCTGATCATGGGAACGTTCTCCGGAGCGGTCGATTACCTGATTGCCAAGAATATCCGGGAACCGCTCATGGGCGTGGACCATGGGCCGATAGATCGTTTTGTCAAGGAATTCGGCTATACCGAAGCCGAAATGACAGGATGGGAATCAATTACCGTATAAGCCCATCACCTTGTGCTAAAGGGAGGATAGTATGATTGGAATACGTCGGATGATGGTGATGGGCATTTTGGCCTTGCCGGCATTCAATGCCGCGTCCTTTGCCGCGAAGGCGGTTTCGATGGAAAAATTCCATATACGAAACCAGATTCCAAACTGGACGGAGGAAAAAAACTCTTACCAATACTTTGGACCGAAAGAACTTTTTAACATCCTCGACGGCGGCGCGCCCGAATACATCGATAATGGAATGAAAGAGGGTTTTTTCCAACGGTTAAAAGGTCCGGATTCCGCGACCATTGAACTGTATGCCGAGGATTTCGGATCCGATAAAAACGCTGAAAAAATGGTCGCCGTCAAACAATCGAACTATTCCGACGCTCCACCCCCCGTCAATTCCGATTCGTCCGGTTTTATCCCGCGGGAGGTGATTGGAGGGTTTTGGGCGTGCGGCGCCGCGCAACGCTATTATTTTGAGATTACCCTTATGGGAATACGGGATAATGCGAAGGCTAAGGTGGAAATTAAAAAGTATTTCGATTATTTTCGAAATACCGCGGAGGGGCGCAATCGATAAAAGGTCACTGCAGAACAACGACCCTGCGTTCGATGGCGCCGGTTGGATCGCCCCTTCGGCCCAAGAGCTTCATTTTGACGATATAGACGCCCGACGGAATTGTTGACAGGGAAATAACGGCGCGACCGTTTAGCTCTCCCCTTCCCCGCTCAACGCATTTTCCCCCAAGGTCCGTCAACGTAATCGAATAATTCCCCCGTAAAGCCGTTTGAATCGACAAATGCTTTCCTTGTGCGTAAAAAGCAGTTTCTTGAAGATTATAATCGTCCCGCAGTATTGCGCCCCGCGACGAAATCGTTGCCGGTTGCATGGATATCGAATCCAGATTACCGATGAACGCGCCCGACATGCCATAGGAGACTAGAATTAATTTCGCCGCATTCGCGGGAACCTTCAACGCGGCATTGAAGGTGAATGAATCCAGCGGCGATACCGCCTGGCTATCGGCGACCGCCACGGTCGTTCCGGCGGCTGTTTTAAATACGGATTTTACGGTTCCTTGAAAAAATATCCCATACACTCCCTGCGCCCGAACCGTATCGTTGGATTGCTGAATCGTAAGTTTTTTTGTTATCAGTCCGGCATCATTGACTGCCAACACCGGGCCTTTCGAACGCGCCGCATACCAGTCCTCCACCATCCGCAGAGAATCATTGGGAGCGAGCGCGGCAAGCGGGCCCATGACTTCTTCCTCAAGAAACGTGGTGCTCCCGCTCGTATATATCTCCACCGACGACCCGCTGTCCGGATAGTTTTTTCCTTCTTCATACGTGAATCGCGTCGCGTAGGCGTAGCCGTCAAGACGGTCCACATAGCATACCCACCCTGCCTTGGAATCGGCGCCGATCTTTCCATCCTTTCTGCGATAGTGAACCCCCATGATTCCGCCCGCGGCAACGTTGCGTTTCCATTGCGTCGTGTCCGTGCCCTGCAACTGGACATAGCCTTTGCCGCTTCCCATGGCGCTTGCGGGATTGAGCGGAAAATAGAGCCAGATATTCGTTGTATCCAACAGGTTATTGTTCCTGCATATCCTTTCCGTAATATCCCATATACCATGTGAAGGGAGCGTTTGAGCGCCCTTGTTTACCATTGTCATCATCACTTTCACGTGCGACGAGGATTTATGGACGGTGATGGTTCTTTTAAACTGCAGGCCGGCGAGCGTGGGATACCCGGCGGTGTTTTCGATACGGCTTTCCAAATAAATAACGCACGAATCCGGATTATTCGTCTTTATCGAGCATGCGTAAGGAGCCACCTCTAGAACCGGGGAGGGAGGCCAGGGAAAACCGGATTGAGGCGAGGCAACCGTTCGAAATCCGCCTAAAAGCGCGCTGACGGCGGGAACCTTGCCTTTGTTCGCGCTGTCAACATACATTGAAGCATGGGTCCCCAGGTCATATTGCATGATCCGGCCGCCTATTTTGGGAACCGCGGCAAGGGTTATGATGCCGTTTTTTATTACATAAACGGAATCCCAGCCCGTGCCCCACGAATTGTAATTCGATTGTGCTGAAACGGTAACATCCGACGTTGCCGCCGCCAACGGCCCCATCATGACTGCAATGCCGATAAAAACGCCATATAAGTATTTCATGTTAGTATCCCCCCTTTTAATGTTCGGATCGCAGAAAGATTCCGGTAATAAAACGCTGGAAATCTTTTTGCAATTTCCAGCGCCTTATAAAGCTTATAGCCCTTCTGTCTACTTGCCGACAATGACCGTTTTAACCAGTTTTTGCCCGGATCCGGAGCACTCCAATAGATAAACGCCCCCCGTGAGCTGGGCCAGCGAAAGAACGCTTGTTCCCTTCCCCGATATTTTTCTTTCAAGGACTTCCCGTCCGGTAGCCGAATAGAGCCGAACCGTATACGTCTCCAAAAGCGGAAGATTGAGATGGAGGTCGTTCCCATTAATAACCGCGTCAGGCTTGGTAAAAAGCACGGATCTTTTTTCCGTCGACACCATGGAAGTCCCCGGCCGGGTCAATTGGATCAATCCGACGCTATAGTAGTTCTGCGTAAAGTTTTTCGTATACGTTCCGCCGGTTATCGTTACCGTTGCCACGGAATCGTAATGGGCGAGCTGGGCCGCGTTGGCGATTGTCGTCCACTGCGCGGCGGTGGGATTTGACGGCTTTCCCATGCCTACCCAAGTTTGGTAAGAATTGCTGTGATTGATATCCACGACAACGTGCTCCATTCTCGCGCTTGTCCAGCCCGTAGGCATCGTAAGGTTCAGCGTAACCTGATCTGTGGTTGATGAATTGCCGGTTGTAGCGTCGATATGGCTATAGACCAAAACGCTGACCGTATCGTTCGTAGCGGAAATCGTCGCGACCGCGTTGACGCCGGGACTGGCCGTTGTCCCGCCCGTGCAACTTACTTTATACGCGCCAAGACGGTGAAGCAATTTGAATGCATTGAACGACGGCTTGGCTACATCCCACGATTGAGGGATGCTAGCCACACCTCTTGTCATCAAGCCATAACACCCTGAAAACGCGGGTGTTTTTCCCGTATTGTCGGTTTCCTCGTAAATGTCCGACAACGTCCACCATCCATAGGTATACGGCGGCGGATAAGCAAGGGTATCATTTGAATTGAGCATGTGGATCGTCTTTGCGATAAAGCTCGCGCTCTGCTCATTGTCGAGACACGTGGTGCCTTGAGTAAAGGTCGCTCCCCACTCGGTATTGAGGATTTGACCGGTAAAATTAGCGGCCTTGCACGCATCAACAATTCCTTTGTGAAAAGTATTTATTCCCGGCGTGCCGATCGTTGCGCCGCTATTGTTGTTGGCATAATCGTGATAGGTAACGAAGTCCAGCTTTAGATTGGCTGCTTTGCAATGCTTAATCAAGGTAGGAATAAAACTCTGCGAACCGCCCGCGCCTTCAGCGGGACCGCCAAGTTTGACCAAAGGGTCCGTAGCGGTTATCGCTTTCGCTGTGGAATCATACAGTCGGGTGTAACCGCTCTGACCTCCGCCTCCGCCGTACATCCAACTTGGTTCGTTCCAAAGCTCAAAATACCAGTTGTTCCTGACCTCGGCGGCGCCATACCTTGTTTCGAGGTGCGTAATAAAGGCGCTGACCAACGCTTTCCATTTGTTCCAATCCTTCGGAGCATTCCAGTTGCCGATAACGTTATTATACCACATGCTGTTTATATGCGTTTGCGCGCTCGCCAGGGCATTGGGCATAAAACTTATTTCCGCCAGCGGCCGCATTCCAGCGGCGGTGATTGAATCATAGATTTTGTCGACATTGGTCCATGAGTAAACCGCATTGCCGCTAGCGTCTTCGGAATATACCTTCACGTCATCGTCAAAGATGCCGTGCCCCCTGACGGTTTGAAATCCCGCTTCGGCATGTGCCTTTTTCAAGGCATTTGAAATGTTTCTGCCGTATGCGGAGCTGATCACCGTGTACATATGACAGCTTGCTACGGCCCTTTCATAGAACCTGTTCCATGAACCGGCTTTGGTTCCCGCGTTAACGGAAATCGTATACGTGGCCGCTTGCGATAAGGATGAAAATGAAATAACTCCCATCGCTACAAGCGCCCCCAACCTTTTACCTGCAATCATAACGCCTCCCCCTTTGTAAATTATGTATATTGATAACCGCAAAATCCCCTTCTTCGAAATCGACTCAAGCAATTTAAATCACCTCTTCAATTCCGCGATCCTTTTCCCGGCAAACTCGAACTGCTCCGATTGCCTCGCGCCGCTTTTCAGGAACAGCGAATAATTTCTCATGGCCCCGTCGAGGTCCCCGAGTTTTTCATAACACATCGCCTTGTTGAAATGGATGGTCGGCTCGGAGAACGTTGTGGAAAGAACGAAGTCAAAATCTTCGATCGCCTTCGCGGCCTCGCCCGTATACATATATGCCACGGCCCGGCGCTTGATCAAGAGCGGGTTGCGAGGGTCCAGATCGATCAATTTGTTTATGTACGGCAGCGCCTCCGCATGCTTATTCGTGGAAAAACAAATGTCGCAGAGCGGTTCAATCGCCTTTACGCATGTCTGTTTGCTCTTTATCGCCGCTTCGAAGTCGGCAAGCGCCTTGTCAAGTATGTTCAATTGCAAATAAACGTTGCCGCGAATGTTGTACGTCATGCCGTCGTCGGGACTCATGTTCGCCGCCACGGATAGGTCCGCGAGCGCCTTGTCAAACTCCTTTTTTGCCGCATAGGCCACGGCCCGGTTCTGATAATACTCCGCCTTGGGAAAGGGCGATTCGATGGCCTTGGTAAAATCCGACAGCGCCTGATCGACGTTATTCATGCCGTACATTATCGTTCCGCGGTTGCTGTACGCGTCGGCATGCGCTGTGTCAAGCAACAGCGTTTCGTTATACTGGAGAAGCGCTTCCTGAAGATCATTCCGCGCTTCGAGGGTCAAGGCGTAAAAAAAATGCGTGGACGTATTGCGGGAATTGTATTTAAGCGCGATTTTGAACTGTTCGACGGCTTCCGGGAATTTGTGTAGCGCGTAGAGGACCATGCCCGCGTTCGCGTGAGTCTGATCGTTCGCCGGATCGAATTTAACGGCCTTGAGCGACGCATCCATGGCATCCGTCATTTTTCCCTGTTTGGCGAACACGAACGCAAGCCTCGAAAAATTCTCCGCGTAATCGGGCTTAAGGGCTATTGATTTCATGATTTCGGCGTATGCGGAATCGTTGTTCCCGTTTTTCAGAAAGGCTTTTCCTTTATCAAGATACACCCTATAGTCCACGGCCGGAGTAATGATCGTTGAAATCCCATCGGGGCTGATGTTGACGAATTCAGGAATGTTCACCGCACGGTTGGGCGCGGTGGAATTGGGAACGAGGATCGCCGGACCGGCGTCGCCGTTTTCGTCGATATGGGTCAGAAACATCTGGGTAAACGGCGTAAATCCCTTGGATGAAAAGACAAGCCACTTGCCGTTTGGCGAGAAGCTGTGCCAGGAATTCATGAGCGGCAAGTTGCACTGGAGCTCCCGGGCCTTGCCTCCCCCGGCGGGAATGATATAAAGCCTGCTGTCGGGACGCATGAGAAGGCCGTTTTTCGCCTGAACGAACACGATCCATTTTCCATCGGGAGAGTATTTAGGAAAGGATACGCTCTTGCCCGTAGCGCTCGCTCCAAGGATCGCCGAAGGCTTTCCGCCCTTTCCGCCGTTGAACGGCACTTGATATAAATCGTATTGAATCCGCGTTTCCAGGGTATCGTTGGCGTACGTTGCCTTGGGGCCGCTGAAGGCTGGGCGGGCCTTTGCCCGAAGAAAGGTTACTAGTTTACCATCGGGACTCCATACCGGATTGCACTGAACATACGCGCTGTCGTCGGCGCCGGGAAGCGTGGCGATTTTTTTGGTTTCGCGGTCGTAATAAGCGATACGGCTTTTCGTTGGGTAAAAAGTCTGTAAAAACCGGAAATCCATATAATTGACAACATGTACTTCCTCGTCCACCGCCGACACGACGAATCGGCCGTCGGGCGAAACGCGGGAAAAAAGTCCGAAGGTGTTTTTTTCGCGATTGTATTTGTTCCAGGTAAAAACGTCCGATTGCCTCACCACGATGCGCTTGGCAATGGGAACGAGCGCGTAGGCGCCCTTGTCGCCCTGGGGCCCGTCCATGTCCATGCCCAGCGTGCCGCCGTTTGAGGAGAATGAATGGCAATTGACGCAGGTGGGCATGTGGTTCATCACTATCGGCGCAAAGGGCCGACCGATATCGCGCAACCGCCATGCAATGAGCGGAATCGCGTTTTCCGAGATCGGCTGAATGACTCCCGTTGTGTTTTGAATGGGCATGAGGGGAACGTCGCGGTAGAAAATAGGCGCCCCCACCGGGTCGTTCGACGTTCGAAGGGTTATTCTCCCGCGCGAAACGGGCATGCTCTTTCCATCAGGCCTCCGGGCCACGCCGTAAATATCGACGCGCGCCGCGCCCCGGCGCGATTGCTCCTTGATCGCCCGCCACAAACCGCTGTCCGGCGTCCATTCATGGCGCTTAGGCGCCTCCCATCGGTTGTTGTTTCGTATGCATTCGGAATCAAGAGGAACCGCGGAAGGCTTACCGCTGGTCAAGGCATACATGCGCGTGGCGCTTGAGTCGAAACCGATGGCGACCATCCACGTTTCCGCGCCGGCGCCCGTATCGTTCCACAAAAAAGCGGGCGCCGTTATTTCCGGGGGAAAAACGCTCCCCTCAAAGGGATACGCGATCTCAATGGGAACGTAGGATTTTGCATTGTTAATGGCGCCGCTGATCTCGCCCAGGAATTGCACTTCGGCGCGCGGGCCTTGTGATGTTCGAAGTACGGCGCCCTCATATATCAGACAACCGTTTTGTTTTTCATAATCATAATAAGGACGGTGACACGAAGAAGCCAATATCGCAATGAGAAACAAGGTCATGACCTTTTCCGTCATTCCCAGGCAAACTGCGCAGTGGGTCGAGAATCGCATTGAGAGTCGCATAATGTATAGTAATTGCTATTATAAACTAGTATAAACCAGAAAAAAAATTACCCCGCCGAATGGCGGATAATAAACTGTAGGTATTAAGTATCCACGCGGTTTGCGTTGATAGTTAAAACACCGTTTCTCATTGTCGTCGTTACCTACTAATTTAACCCATTTCCCGGTATAAAGCCGGAAAAATCTTCCCAAAAACCGCGGTTTAAAAAGATACTTCAAATACAAAGGGAGCACTGTGAAAATGTGGTTACCCGGACAAACACATTAATACGTCTAATCCCTGTCGGGTATAAATTATTTTTTGTAACTACTGCGGTTCCCTGCGCGGCAGAATATTCATGTTTTCTTTAATAGAGGGGTTTGCGTACTATGAATCTTTTCGTTCCAGGCCGTATATGCCTGTTCGGCGAACATAGCGACTGGGCGGGCGGTTATCGCCGCATCAACGCGGAAATCGAAAAAGGATACGCGCTTATCGTGGGCACTAATCAGGGCATGTATGCCGATGTCAAGCCGCACCCGACCAAACTCATTTTTCGCGCAACACTCAATGACGGAAGCGCCATGCCTCCATGGGAAGTTCCCATGGAACGAAACGCGCTCTTGGAACAAATCCAACAGGGAGGATTTTTCAGCTATGTGGCGGGCGTGGCTTATCAACTTATGATCCATTACCGGGTCAGGGGCCTGGAAATCGACAACTACCGCACGGACTTGCCCATTAAAAAAGGCCTCTCCTCCAGCGCGGCGGTGTGCGTGCTTGTTGCCCGCGCGTTCAACCGGACGTACGACCTGAAAATGACGGTACGGGGAGAAATGGAGCTTGCCTACAACGGCGAAATCAGCACCCTTTCACGCTGCGGCAGACTCGACCAAGGCTGCGCCTACGGCAGCCGGCCCATTGAAATGGTCTTCGACGGCGACCGTCTTGACGTTCGTGAGCTTTCCACGCCGTCGGAACTTCACTACATCATCGTGGACCTTAAGGCGGGTAAGGACACTCGCGAAATCCTCACGGGGCTTAACCGATGCTATCCGTTCGCGCAAGATCCGATGCAGCGCAATGTCCAGAACTATCTCGGCCCGATCAACCACAGGATCGTGACCCAGGCGGCTGAGGCGCTCAAAAAGGGCGACGCGCGGCGGCTTGGCGAACTTATGAATGAAGCGCAGGATTTGTTCGATAAAAACCTGCAACCCGCCTGTCCGTCGCAATTGACCGCTCCCGTGCTCCATAAGCTTTTAAACCATGCTCCGTTGAAACCATACCTCTACGGCGGCAAAGGGGTGGGCTCGCAAGGCGACGGAACCGCCCAGCTTCTCGCGAAAAACGCCGAAAGCCGTGATAAAGCCATCGAGATCATCGAAACCGATCTCGGCATGCCGTGCCTTGAACTCATTCTCCGGCCCGCCATGCGCGTGCGTAAAGCTGTCATTCCCGCGGCGGGTTTCGGCACCCGTCTCTTCCCCGCAACCAAGGCCGTGAAAAAGGAACTCTTTCCCGTCATCGACTCAACCGGACGGGCCAAACCGGTCATCCTTGCCATCGTGGAGGAAGCGGTTTCGGCGGGCATCGAGGAGGTGTGCATCCTTGTTCAAAGTTCGGACCGGGAGCTGTTCGAGGAAATTTTCTGCACGCCGCCCAAGGTGGAAAATTTCAACAAGCTGCCCAAGGAAAGCCAAAAATACTCGGAATACCTCATGGACGTCGGTCACCGCATCACGTTTCTATCGCAGGACGTTCAGGACGGTTTCGGCCACGCGGTATACTGCGCAAAGGATTGGGTGGGCGACGAGCCTTTTCTCCTTTTGCTCGGCGATCACCTTTACGCATCAGACACCGATGTCCCGTGCAGCAGGCAACTGCTCGACGCCTATGAACTGGCGGGCCAAAGCGTGGTCGGGCTCAAGGAAACCCCCCTGGAGGAGGTCCGCCACTTCGGATGCGCCGCCGGCGACTGGGTCGGGGGCGAACGATTGCTTTCCGTTACGGAATTCGCCGAAAAGCCCGACATTGAATACGCGCGCGAACACCTTCATATCGAGGGCATGGCGGACGACGTATTCCTCACGGTGTTCGGACAATACGTGCTTTCCCCGAAGATCTTCGGGTACCTGGAGGAAAACATCAAGGGTAATATCAGGGAAAAGGGCGAATTCCAGCTCACCTCGTGCCTCGACCGCCTGCGCAAGGAGGAAGGCATCTACGGTTATCTTGTCAAGGGTCGCCGTTTCGACATCGGCAATCCCGACGCGTATTTGCATTCGCTGGTCGAGTTCAGGAAGGATACGAGAAAAATAGCCGGGTGAGAAGGAACATTGGGAGGAATCCGAATAATAACATCGTAAACGCACGTCAGCGCCGGTTTACTTCCTCTCCCACCATTTTTTCCACCGTTTTCAACCATTTCCTTCTTTCAGCATCCGTGCTTGTCACAACCACATTGAACATTTTTCTCTTTACTCGCGCAATTCCGCACAAATTGAAAATGCAATTTTTCCATAAGGTCTCCAAAGGGTCTTTAAATACCTCGCGCTCCCTTTTCGCAGGTGTATTCGAGGTATTAAAGACAAGAGCGAATTCGGCGTTTAGTAGTCCCCGGGGAATGCCGTCACCTTCGTCTCCCTCCATAAATTCATAGGCCTCGCCCGGCCGTATGACACGGTCGATCCAGCCTTTCAGTATTGCCGGAGGCTGACCCCACCAGTTGGGATGAATAATGATAATGCCGTCGGCCCTTTTAATTTCCTCGCAATGTTTTTTAATGATGGAGGGTAATTTCGCGGTTCTCGGTATTTCTTTATACGGCAACAGGGCGGGAAATTTTTCCTTGTAAAGATCGTGAAAGTGTATATGGTGCTTGTCGTTTTTTAAACGATCAGTACAAGCGCAGGCAATTGCGTGGCAAAAACTGTTTTTGTTCGGATTTGCCAGGATGATGGTGATGTTCATAGGGTTGCCTTTGTGACGCCCCACTGCGATTTAGGGAGCGTGAATTTTACTTTCTTCATTCCAGTGTCCGGAGAAATCAGTGATCAGAGAAAAATGGGGACGCCACTACCCGAAAACCTACGTCCCCGCCCCTGCCATCGGGATTGATCATGTCGCGACACGCGCAACGCGCGTACCTCCGATAGTTGAAGAACGCGCCGCCGCGAATCACACGGTGGTCTCCTTTGTCAAGTTCTTCCCTGCCATCGTCCGGTTGATAGGGATAATCCTTATAGATACTCCGCGTCCATTCCCACACGTTGCCGCTCAAATCAAGAACCCCGTAGGGACTCGCTCCGCCGGGAAAGCAAACGATGGCGCTCGTAGCGTCGATCTTTGAATCGTCGTAATTCGCCTTGTTCGGGTCAACATCATCACCCCAGGGATAGGAACGCTTAGGGAGCGGATTATCGACTAGTTTCGAATATACATCGCTAAACCGCGCTTCATTTGTCATAGACGCTCCCTCCGGTATTTTAACCCCGCCGCGCGCTGCTTTTTCCCACTCCGCCTCGCTGGGAAGGCGGATTTCCCATTTTTTTTCCAGGAGCTTAGAAGCCTGCCATCGCTCGGTCAACCATCGCGCAAACGCCAAGGATTCGTACCAACTTACCCCCACGACCGGATGATTGGGGAGATTAAAGGGATCGCCATAATCGAGCGGCGCGATCCGTTCCATGTCCTCGTATCGCCCCTTCACCTTTCCGTTGTTCCATATTCCCTGGGCCAAGGCTTCTTTCCAGTACTTTTCCCGGGAATAGCCGCCATCTTTAACAAAAGCGTCATAGTGCACATTAGTCACCAAATTGCGTGAAATCCAATAATTCCGGGTCAGGCATTCGTTAAAATGTTGTTCTTTGTCGTCACCCATCCAAAACGGCCCGGCCGGCACTAAACAGAACTCTATTTTATCAACATCCATGACCGCCTCGCGCGGGTCGCCGAGTTTCGCGAGAATCCTCCCTGACGCGGCTCGATCCGGCGCGCTTTGCGTACTTCGTTCAAGCCCTGTAACAAGCCATTGCCGCACTCGTTCCATTACTTGCAATTGCGCGAGCCGGGCCTCAACCTCTTTTCTGCCCGCCTCAAGAAGCACTTCTCCCGCAAGCGTGGCCGTACGCCATTCGATCTCTGAAGTGGGATTCGCTATATTATTCGAAGGGCAGAGTTCCGCGGCAAGATTCACCGCCACATAGGGCATTTTGCTGATCCGGGCCGCGACACCGGCAGCCCAGAGCGCTACCTCCCGCCATTGTCCGTAGTTTTGACGGCACAAATCACTCATTTGAGTGGGAAAGTCAGGTTGCCTCGCCAGGTAACACCCCGCAAGGTATTCCTGGTAACTCCGGTGCGGAAAATTGTAGGTCTGGTTTCCTTTATCAATAAGGAGACCGGCGCGGTCCTGTATATATTTCACCAGCAAGTCCGCCTTGTCGTAATTATCATAGAGTTCCTTAAATACGCTTAAAAGCGTCGCATGACTGATATCGGCAACGGCGGCTTGACTTTCCTGCGAGCTATGCACGATAAATGCCACTTTTTCCAAAGCCGACTCCAAGTCGGATTCTTTTACCGAAAGCGTTATGCCTGTTTCAACGCCAAGGCGCGCCTCCTGCCAACGAACAAGCAGCAGCCGCACCATTTCCTGATACAGTTCCACCCTGTCGTCGGGAAGCCTTCCCCATGAGAATTGCAAAGAGGCCATCATGGCAAGTTGCAGAGGATTCGCGGCCAATGGCGCCAGATCAATCCGTGTACACGCATCGCTCAACCTTTTTTTTAGCTCTTCAGCCTCACATTTGCTTTTCCATTCGAGCCGGCACGCCTCTTTATACCAACCGTCAATAAATGCTGTTATTTGCCCGGCATTCAGGGGAGCGAGAGTATGCTCGATAAAGTTCTCCAGCTTGCACGCAACATCACGATATGCGTAGCCGCGACAGGTAACTAAAAACCGGTTCCGTTTTGAATTAAACGCGGTTACAAACTCCTTAACCGCGGCATGAACCGCTTTGCGTTTCGTGGGCTCCCCTACTTCATCCAAACCATCGAACAACACATATACGCCGCCTTGTTCAAGACGGCCGCGAAGCAAAGGCCCGTAGAGCGCCATTTCATGTTCGGCTAACATATCTTGTACAAAGCTCCAAAGTCCGGCGGCGGTTCCGTTGCACAAAGCGCTCTGGGCAAATTGGCGCAGTGTAATTATCAGAGGAAGGAGCGCGCCATGGGTCCACGCGGGCTCAAGCAGTGAAACGGCCGGTTTGCCATCAACGGCGCTTTCTTCATTTAATTGATCGAGAAGCGTTCCGGAAAGGCAGAGCGCTATATAGTTGACAAAAGTTGATTTCCCGCTTCCCGGATCACCCAACAAGACCATGGTGCGCTCTTGCGCTATCGCCTCAAGCGCCGACAGCATCTTGCCTTCATGCTCATCCTCCGGGCCGCGATCAATGCGTATGCTTTTCAACGGGGCCATTCCTTCTTTTGTTTTTCTTGTTGTGGTATCCAGGAGTATATAGAGCGGTAACAGGTCCATGCTGCGACGTTGTATACGTTCCATGGCGCGCGGATCAATTGCCGAAAGCGGGAGCTTATTTGCCACGATCTGAACCCATCGTAAATAATTGGCTTCCAGCGCCCTCTTCTGCTCTTCACTTTTTGGCGTAGTATCGGACCTGATCACGTTATTATAAATATTTTTTGCAAACGTATTGCCTTCTCCGGTCACGATCATGGCCCCTTTTGCATCCCCGGCTACCACCCCGCGCTCTCCCGCAGCCATGGCGCCATTTCCCTGCGCTATCGCGCCGGTGCCGAAAAGATGATTGTTTTGGATAGGGGCGGTTTTTTCGCCTTCAACTTTGCGCGACCTCACCATTGCGATAATAACCGTGG
>Ga0182017_10000228_pt1 | contig 44666 bp, 39 predicted proteins | sample 712E3DmetaG_FD_120492 | JGI IMG/M metagenome (GOLD analysis project Ga0182017, IMG submission 120492) | Permafrost microbial communities from Stordalen Mire, Sweden - 712E3D metaG | ecosystem: Environmental > Terrestrial > Soil > Wetlands > Permafrost | place: Sweden: Stordalen | collected... | reverse complement strand
TCGTGGTCGAAGCCCACAATCATGCCGACGAACGGTACGATTCCGTAGCTCGATATGCGCGGCAGCACCTCGAAGGGATCGTAGCGGGCCATTTGACCTTTGTTCACCTCTTCCAGACACTCCCGGCTGGTGGTCTCGACTCCGAGGAAAATGACGCTGAAGCGGGCATCGGCGAGCAGCTTGAGGACCTCCTCATCTGATCCGATCATGACTGTCGCCTGGGTGCTGAACGACAGAGGTCGATCCAAACTGCAGTTGTAGGCGATGAGCGCCTGCAGCAGCTCGACGGTGAACTTCTTGTTAACGAAGAAGTTGTCATCGGAAAAGAACACGGTCTCGGCACCGGCGACTGCAGCGGCTTTCACTTCGGTCAGGATCTGCGGGATGGATTTGCTGCGGCGCTGGCGGCCGGCTACGCCCACCACGTCGCAGAAGTCGCAGTTGTTCGGGCAGCCGCGGGTGGTTTGCACCGAGAAGTAGAGATAGTCGCGAGCCCGGACATAGGATAGGGCGGGCGCCGGGACGTCCTTCATGTCGGTGAACCCGCTCTGCTCATACACCGGCTTGGGCTGGCCCGCGTGCCAATCCCGCAGAAACTGGGGCCAGGTGTACTCGGCCTCGCCGATGAATAGGTGATCGGCGAGCGGGCCGGCGCTCTCGCGATTGATAGTGGCCCAGATGCCCCCAACGGCCACCGGGGCGCCGCGTTCGCGGAACTTCGCCGCGATGATCTGCATGCGCTCCGCCTGCAGCGTGTAGCCCGTGATCGCAACCAGATCGCAAGGCTGCTTCCAGTCGATGGGTCCCAGATTCTCATCGCAGAACACGTAGTCGATGTCGATCTCGGGCGGCGTCAGGGCGATCAGGGTGAGAAGAGCGGCATTCGGCATCAGGGTCTTGTGTTTGCCGACAACATCCAGCGTCCCCTGCATGGCCCAGAAATTCTCGGGGCTCTTGGGATTGATGAGGTAGATGACTTTCTTCATCGGAGCCTCGCCGCCCTACCCGACTTTGGGATCGGCGACCGGGCGGCCGAAGCGCTCGCCGGCAAGATCCCGGCGGCGCGCCACGTGGGTTCCGTCTGCCATCTCCTTGCTGACCACTTTCTGCAGCAGCCTGTACATTCGATGGGTTTGCGGTTCGTCGCGGTAAAAGGTGTCCCAGGCGTAGTGGTACAGTTCCATCAGTCGGTCAGGACTCATGTGGCGCGGCTGGTAGACCACATGGTCGGCGGAGTAGAGATCCCAGTCTGAACTCAAGATGCGCCCTTCTCTGGCCAGGTCGTCGCGCGCCCGGGTGTGGGGAAAGGGTGTCAGCACGGTGAACTCGGCGAGGTCGAGTTTGATCTCCAGGAGAAAGTCCAGCAAGCGTTTGATGTCGTCTTCCGTCTGGTCGTCCAGCCCGAGCAGGATGGTGCCTTCGACGGCAATGCCGTGGGCGTGGTAGCGGGCGATACGTCGGCGGATGAAATCCGAGGTATCGAACACCGCCTGGTAGACGTACCAGGCGCCGGCTTGCGCGGCCAGATCCAGCACCTGGTCGTCGTCCTCGATGGGGTGACAACACCATTTCTTCTTGAGAGGAATCATCGCGCGGAAGAGATCGATCTCCCACTGTTTGTCCTGGGCGAGGGAATTGTCGACGAGGAACAGCCGGTTGTTGTCGATGCCGGCCAGCTCTTCCACCACGCGGTCAAAGGGCCGCGGTCGAAAACGACGCCCGCCCAGGTAGCTGACTGCACACGGGTAGCAGTCAAAACGACATCCGCGCGAAGCGTGGAATAGGTCCACCATGCGGACGCCCTTGTAGTGGTACAGCTCGCGCCGCAGAATCGACCTGCGCGCGGGGCCGATCTCTGCGGTGGGAACCGGGGAATCGAGAAAGTCGTAGGTCGGCTTGAGCCGCCCGGCGCGCAGATCGGCAAAGACTTGCTGCATACGGCCCTCGGCTTCGCCAAGAAATACCGCATCAGCGTGGGTCTGGGTTTCCTCCGCATGCAGCATGGTGGCGATACCACCAAAGATGACCGGCACGCCCCGGCGCCGGTATTCATCGGCGATCGCCCAGCCGCGCTTGACCTGACTGGTGAGCATCATGGAGATGCCCACACAATCAATTGGACCGTCGAAACTGAGTGGTTCGACGTTTTCGTCAATGAACTCTACGTCTACGTCCGCGGGCAAGGTGGCGGCGAACACCACCGGACCATGCGGGGGCAGGTGGAACTCGGTTTGCCCGGTCAGCTTGGGCCACTTGGGATAGATAAGGCGAAATCTCACGCGCAACTCCTGCGGGACAATCGCCGGTGCGACCGCAGCGATAGGCTAGCACGGCAAGCGCACTGGATCACTCGTGGTCGACCAGACGCATGTCGAGCTGGTAGCCGCCGGCGCCGGGCACGCGCAGCTCAACTGCGGGGAAAAACCCGTTCGCCGCAGTGCCAAGCAGATCAATATCGCGCGTTAGGCGCACATCGCGATAGGTACGAACCGCGCGCGGTCCATCTGCGCGCAGCACCACGTCGGTGGTTTCGCCTGCCTGCGACCAGCGGCACACGGTTTCTCCTGTGGCGTAGCTGCCGATGGCGATTGGCTCGCCCGCCGGTGGCAGATAGGCGTGGCCGACGTCCGAAATGAGTGAGGTGGCAAAGCCGGGTCGGTCGAACGGCGAGACCGCACGATGGACGGTAAGGTCCGCTGCCCCGCTGGCTTGGCTGGCATCGAAAAGGCAGATGCCTTCGGGCGACAGGAGGACCGCGTGCAATCCGCCAGAACCCACGGCGGTGACCCCCACGACGGCGCCATTCTGTCCGAAGGGCAGGGACGCGAAAATAGTGTGGGTGGCTCGCCACGGCTGTACAGGGAAAGCCTGCCGGCAGCGCGTCGCGATGCCATGCGCGTCCTCGGCAGGAAGTGGCGAGAGCAGCGGCAAATGGGCACAGGCCAGGCCGATCGTGCAGGGGAACAAGACAAGTATCGCGCGCATGGCTAACGTGGCGGTTCGAACTGCTCGTCGGGGATGGCCCTGTCGAACTGGGCGTCCTCGAAGGTGATGTGGGTCACGCCCTCGCCCTCCTCGAGGATGTCGATGGCGTTCACCGTGCCTGGACGCTCGGCAAAGGTGATGATGATGCGAGAGATGATCTTGCCGAGCGAAGGATCCACGGGATGAAGCTCGACCCTTGCGGGCTGGCCCGGCTGGGCCGGGCGCAGTTCGGGCCGGAAGGTCCGGCTCGAGGAGAAGTTGCCGTCGAGCCACAGGTTGATTTCACCGAGCACTATCTTCATGGCTTCGAGCTTGGCGCTCGCATCGGCTACCCAGACACCACCATGCTTGATCAATCGCCGGAGGTTGCCTGCGCGCACGACCAGCAGGGTTTGCAAAGGGCTGCGATACTCCCAGCGAAGTTCGTTTGGGCGCCGATAGGCCATGATCCCTCGTGAGACCAGGGGGTGGGACAGAATCTTGAGCGTGCGGGTCTGCACGAATGAGGCTTCTATGGTCTTGATGCCCGCCGCCGCTCGCCGGATGCTGTTCCAATCCTGGTACCAGGCGGGCTCTGCCCCGCGTGCGGGAGGCGCCGCGAGCAGCAAGCAACCCAGGGCGAATGCGATGCGGATCCTCACGGCTACACCATCCCGCCGTTGACCGAGATGATCTGCCCGGTCACATAGGATGCATCGTCGGAACAGAGAAAACGCACCACCCGTGCGACTTCCTCGGGCAATCCACAGCGTCCCATGGGGATGATCTTCTTCAGCACGTCCAAAGGCAGATCCTTGGTCATGTCAGTTTGAATAACTCCAGGCGCCACCGCATTGACCCGAATTCCGATGCGGGCGACCTCAGAGGCCAGGGCGCGCGTGGCCCCCATCAGTCCCGCCTTGGCGGCCGCGTAGTTGGCCTGGCCGCGATTCCCAATCAACCCGGACACCGACGAAATTGTCACCACACTACCCTGTTTGTGCGGGATCATCTTTTTGATCACGGGTTTGGTGACGTTGAAAAAACCACCCAAAGACGTGTCAGTGACTCTGCGCCAATCCTGGCTGGACATCATGGCAAAAAGGTTATCCGCCACAATGCCAGCATTGTTGACTAGGACGGCGATGCGCGGGTGGCGCGCAAACAGAGCGTCCAGCGCCGTGTTCACCGCCGCCTCATCCGTGACGTCGAAGGGGCACAATTCTCCCCGTCCGCCGCGTTCCTCGATTTGCGCGAGTGTCTGTTGCGCAGCTTCCTGGTTGCTCTTGTAGTTCACCGCGACATGGAGTCCTTGGGCGGCCAACTCCAGGGCGATGGCGCGTCCAATACCGCGGCTAGCCCCGGTGACGAGAGCGAGCGCGGGCGCAGCACGGGAATCGGAGGAAGGTGGCTGTCCGGTCATGACGAGTCTCCGGGTTGAATTGGCGTTTCGGGACGAAAGGCCTGAATCGATCCACTGAGCCATTGAGTTCCGTCGGCGTCTTCCACTCGCCCCGCAAAGGCCAGATAGTTCGGGGCACCATGGGAAATGCGAACGAAGCAGCGAAGATGGGAGCCGACCGGCAAGAAGGGCTTGTGCAGCTTCGCCTCATGGACGCCCACGAGTAGTCCGCCCACACCGCGCTCGCGCTCGTGTCGCTCTCGCCATCCCTGCAAAGCCGCCGCCGATTGCGCGACCAGCTCGATCAGAACCACGGTCCGCACGCGGCCATCGCGTGCGGTTGGCCAAGAATCTTGCACGACGCTCGCGATCTCAATGGATTCATCGTCGATTCTGCTGATCGTCTGTACCAGCCGCATGGGCGCTCGATGCGGGATGAGCTTTTCGATGTCGGTGCACACGGAAGAAGCGTCGCTGGTGGTCATGACAAGCGCTGTGGGCCGAGCGGGTGGACCACCCACGCAGGTGGCAAAGCCCCGGTCGCGAGCGGGGCCATGTCCAGGCCGACGATGGCGTCGCAGACTCGGTTGGCCTCGTCGGTGAGCCACAAGTCGCACGACATATGGCGGGAGCCTACCGAACGTGGAACGACCATGCAGCGCCTTTGCCCGTGCATGAGCGGCGCAGCGATCAGGCGAGCAGCAAACCCGGTGGGGTAGGCAACGTAACCCGCGTAGCGCTGTCCCCAGAGACATGCGAGGTGCATGGCGCCGTCGACCAGGTACGGGCATCCGGCGAGCGACAAATCGGCACGGGGAGGCTCAGGCGAGCGCACGATGCCCGTGCCTCCCTCGCGGCCGAGCCGCACGAATCCGCGAAGGTTGCAGAAACGCGGTCCTAAGGGAATGAGATCTTGGTACGCGCGAGCCGCGGGCAGTTCGACATCGTGGGCAATAGCGGCGGGCGGCTGAGGGATTTTCGGATCGGCGCCTCCGAAAGTGACTGCCGCGTGCGTGCGCGTGCGGTGCATGCCTCCCGCAAGCGCGATGCGCGAGGTGAAGGTGGCGCGCGTACGTGTACCGAGGTGCGGGTCGCTTGCCGCGTCTTCGAGCGTGACCGCGAAGGTGCATCGCTGTACCTCCTCCACCGGCAAGAAGCGAGGGAAGCGCGCCTGCCGCATCGACAGGATGCTCGGCACACCTTGCGATTCCCCATCCGAACCATGCACCGTCACGGTTCGGACCAGCAGATCGAGAAGCTCCACCGCTGGCACGGTAGCGATTCCCGCGATGGCGTGGTCGGCCACCTCCGGCAGATCGGGCAAGAAGACGGACACAGAACGTGGCACAGGCGTCACACCGGAAAGTCCCTGAAGACTGCGATGGTCATGGGGTCGACTGCGACGGGCCGGCCCTTTCGGTTGGTAGCACAGTGGCGGGTGAATCCGCCGCACACCACCGCATTCGACTCCGCATGAGTGATGATGTAGTCGAAATCGACTCGCACGCGATGGATCTCGCGAAATCGGGTGTAGACCCAGATTGCATCGTCGTACTCGAGCGGCCGAAAGAAATCGAGCCCGAGTTGAAAGATGGGGTACACGTAGCCATCGGCTTCGACCTTGCGAAAGGGAAATCCACCGTCGCGCAGCAGGGTGGCTCGCCCGAGCTCGAAGAAGCGGAAGTAATTGGCGTGATACACAGCGCCGGTGCGATCCGTGTCGGCAAACAGAACCCGATGCGACACGCGATGCCACACCAGACCACCGGCCTGGTCGCGCACGTAGCGGTCGTCCTTCTCATGCGGAGTTGGTTGGAAAGTGGGAGCGCGCATGGTCATACGCCCCGAAAAATGAGACAGCAGTTAGTGCCGCCAAATCCGAAAGAATTGGACAACACGAATTCGTGACGGTGGGGCCGGCTGGCCGGCACGAAGTCGGCACCGGCGAGCGCGGGATCGGGCAGGTAGTTGAGCGTGGGCAGGACGGTTTGGTGTTGCAGCGCCAGGATCGAGAGAACCGCTTCCACCGCCGCAGCAGCGCCAAGAGAGTGGCCCACTTGGCTCTTGTTGGCGGTAATCGGAATGTGCGGTAATCGCGCGCCAAAGATCTCGCGCAAACAGGCTACCTCCACTGCATCGCCGGCAGGTGTAGAGGTGCCGTGGGCGTTGACGCTGCCGATGGCCGCCGCGTCGATTTCCGCGTCAGCCAGAGCTTCCCGAATGGCCCGCACAATCGTGGTTTGGTGGGGGCGGGTGAAATGGTGCGCGTCCGAAGTCCAACCGATGCCCGCAATCTCCGCAATTGGCTTGAGGCCGTGGGCCGCGACCGCGTCTTCGGCAGCCAACACCACCGCCGCCGCAGCCTCGGCCAGTACGAACCCACGACGGTCGATGCTGAACGGGCGCGAGGCTTGACCTGGGTTGGCCGCGGCCCGGTCGGTAGGGCGCAGTTTGAAGGTGGCGTTCATGTTGGCGAAGCCGAGTACGATCTCGGGAACCAGCGGCATCTCCACCCCTCCCACCACGGCGAAGTCGGCGTCCCCGTCGCGCAGCATGCGTGCGCCGATTGCGATGGCGTGGTTGCCCGATGCACACGCCCCCTGCGGTGAAAAAATGGGTCCGGTGAAACCAAGCACGCAGCCCGCCTTGCCCGCGGGAACGTTGGCGCAGATATTCGGCAATAGGAACGGGCTGACACCATTGGCGCCAACACTCTGGAAACGCAGGAATGCCTGGCGCAGGCAATCCGCACCGTTGATCGCCGATCCCATGAGGCACGCCGTGCGCGGTCCTACGTCGTCGCCCATGCTCAGCTTCGCGTCGAGCAGGGCATCCTGGCAGACGGCGATGGTCTCAAGCACGTAGGCGGCGCCCCAATTGTGCCGCTCCCTGGGAGTGTCGAAGGCATAGCCGGTGCTGTCCCGGTCGGGGACCTCTCCAACGATGGTGCGCGACCCGACCGAGCAGCGCGAGAGCTCACGAAACCCGGCTTCATTGGCCACCGCACGACGCCAGGTCGCCTCTGCGGTTGCGCCGAGCGGGGTAATCGCTGCTTGGCCGATTGCGAAAACGCGGCGGTTCTTTGGGGCTTTCATGCGAGAGGTGTGCACCAGCGTCGAAGCATTCGCCGTTTGGACAGCCGCGCAGGTGACGCCGCGACCTGCGGAGAGTTCGACAGTATGTCGATTTTATTGCACGCATCCACTGTCCCTGGCAAGAGTTCAGCAAGGTAGTCCCTCGATAGCCGCAGAAGGTCGTGGTCGTAGACGTGGTCGTGGCCGTGGCCGGAGTGATCAGGTCGGCCGCGGCCACGAAAACGACCAAGACCACGTCCACTACCACCACCGAACGCTCCGATTGAGTGCGCGGCTTGATCATGGAAAGGCCTGTCTTTCCGAGGTCGTCTGCCCCTTTCACTCCGCCTGTCGCGGGCCTGGGGCGATTGACGGGCCGAGGTTTCGCGTGGTAGTGCTTGCGCGCGTCTGGAAGCACGGAAAATGGACTACACCACCGCTTACGGCGTCATCGTCGAGTACCTCTCGCAGCGCTTCGGGGTTCCAGTGGAGAAGATCACTGCCGAATCGAAGTTGTTCGACGATCTCGGACTCGATAGCATCGACGCTCTCGACATGTTGGCGCTCCTCGACAATCAGTACCGCGTGAAGGTCAACGAGGAGCAAGCCCGGCGCATTCGCACGGTAAAGGACGCGGTCGAGTACGTACTTGCGAACCTGCCGGAGAGCCCCAAGCCAGCCTGATGGCCCACCCTCGACCGACGCTTGAATTCCGTCGGGGCGACGTTCTTGTTGCGCACGTGGTGGTGTCGCCAGAGGCGGTGTGGTTCCAAGGCCATTTCCCTGGCACTCCTCTGCTTCCCGGGGTGGCCTTTCTCGCCTTGGTCGAAGAAGCGCTGGCGCTCTTTTGGTCGGACGCGGCCGGCCCGCCAGTGGAGATTCGCAGCTTCCGGCGAGTAAGGTTCCGTCAGCCTGTCGAGCCAGGCGCAAACCTTCGCATCCGCGCGCATCGGGTGGAGGGAGAGAGATTTCGGTTCTCGGTCGAGGCTGGCGGACTTGCTGCCTGCACGGGAGAGTGCACGGTCATTGAGTCCATTGATATGGGAACCCTGAAAGGGTTCCCATACCCTCCCGCGATGGTTCGCGGCGAGCAAAGCTCGCCGGCTCCCCACGCGGCGGCTGACCCTCTTCTTGCAGACGTGTTTCCTTCGCCATGGGCGATGCGCACCGGGCACAGTGAGGCCGCATTTTGCTCGGACGGCTCGCGTTTTGCTACGGTGGCCTCGCGCGCGGCAGGTCTTTGCGGGCTGGTGGCTTCTGGCCGACTGTGCGTGGCCTGCGAGGACCGGGTCGACGTGGCGGCGGCCGTGCTCGCAGCCCTAGCTGGCAGGATCGAGGTGGTGTTTCCCCCGGCGCTGACACCGGAAGCCCTGGTGGCCACGCATGCAGCACGCCCCTTCTCCCATTGGTTGGGCCCAGCAGAGTGGCAGTCCCATGTGGCCGGGCTTTCGTGCACTCGCATTGACGCTGCCTCTGTTTCTGCGAACGCGAGTCACCTGGCCTTCGCTGACCTCGACATCGCGCGCATCTTCCTGCAAACCGGAGGCACCACCGGGCAGCCTCGGGTTTGGGCGAAAACCGCGCGCAACCTGCTGGGCGAGATCGTTGCGCACATGCGGGCTTTGCAAGTCGAGCCAGGGGACCACATCTTGGCCACCGTACCACCGCACCACATCTACGGCCTGCTCTTCTCCGTCCTGCTTCCACTCTATTCCGGCGCGACGGTCGAGCGGGTCTCTCCCTTTTTCCCACGCGAGATCGCAGAACGTATCGAGAAGACGTCGGCAACCATCCTGGTCAGCACACCCGCCCACCTGCGGGCCCTGGCGGCCGCGCCGCTGTCGGGGCACCGCTTGCGGCTGGTGCTTTCGTCGGGCGCGCTGCTTCCGGCTGCCGATGCCGCCAGCTACTTCGCGCAGACCGGGCTATGGCCGCTCGAGGTTTATGGGTCCACCGAAACCGGCGGCATCGCTGTGCGACGGCAGGACGTACCCAAGTCGGCGTGGGCGCCGCTGCCCGGGGTGAGCTGCCGCATGCAAGGAGAGGTGCTGGCGGTTCGTTCGGCATATGTGTCGGGCGATGCGCCTCGAGACGGGGATGGCTTCTTCCGCACCGCAGACCTCGCCCGCATCCGTCCCGACGCTAGTTTCGACCTGCTCGGGCGCGACGACGGCGTGGTCAAGGTGGGAGGCCAGCGGGTGACCCTGCCCGAGATTGAGAAGGCTCTGCTATCGCTTGAACAAGTCTTGGGCGCGGTGGTTCTGGCAGTGCCATCGCAATCGGGTCGCGGTCAGGAGATCGTCGCGCTGGTGGCCTCGCGACGTCCGGCCGATGAGATCATCCGCGAACTGCGCGCGCAGTTGCCGCCGCCCTCGTGGCCCCGCCGCCTGCGCTGTGTCGAGGCAATCCCAACCACGCCCACCGGAAAGCGGGATCGCGTCGCCATTCTGCAAATCCTGCACGCGGCCACCCGCGAGCTACCGGATCACTAGAAAGGGGTGAGCTACTTGTCCTCGCAGCCAGGTGCCGGTGGATCGCTACGCCAACGACTGCGGCGCATGCGCTTGGTGCAGAAGGCACTGCAAGAACCGATCGATCCGCAATTGTTCCGGCGGCCTTCAGCGCGAATCGTGGCCGGCCTGGTGCTGATTGGCGCAAGCTATGTAATCGGCTGGCCCGCCATCGCAGCATTCGGCGCTATCGCCGCCTGGACTGGGCAACCCAAGCTCTTGCTGGGCGGGCCTGCGCTCTACGGGCTGTCGTGGCTTGTGTTCGCGGCAGGCCTTGCGCTAGTAGGCAGCAAGGCGCTGCGCTCTGGCCGCGCGTTCGGGTTGCTGCTTGTGCGGCACTTGGCCGAACGCTACCTGCACGAATAGCCAGCATCTCGTAGACCGTGGATCGAAGTTAGCTGTTTCACCACAGAGGCCACTCGGGGAAGGAGTAAAGTGAAGCGAAAAACGCGGGGCGCATATCGCTGTCCGTCATTGGCCAGAACGTTGGCAGAGAAATTGCTTCAGGTTGGAACAATGTAGTCGGCCGACGACGAAAGGATCGCTTCATGAAACTCAGGTGGACGCTCGTATCTACGCTCGCGTTTTCCTTGCTTTCGGCCGCGCAAGCCCATTCTGCGGTCGTGGCGGTCATGCCAGTTCGAGGAATGAATCTTTCGGAGGGGCAGTGCGATGCCATCGGCGTAGTCTTTGCCAATGCCTTTGCCCGCGACAGCCAAGTCGCAGTTGCGTCGCCTCTGGAAACTAAGCCGGCGCTCGCTCAGGGCAAGACCTCCCTGGCTGTCGCGGCACGATTGGGGGTTGCCGAGTATGTCGAACTCAGCGCCATCCAACTGGGAAAGCGAGTCAGCCTGGCTGGGATCATCTACGGCAAGGATGGCAGGGAGCTCTTCCGTGCGGAAACGGCTGCTCCGGGTTTGGACGATATCGACTTGGCAGCAGCCCGCTTGGCGCATGCGCTGATATTGCGAGAGCCTATCCCTAGAATGCCGTTCCCGGAGAGCGTCACGGAGACCCCGGAAGTGCCGTCTGCTCCACAAGCCGGCGTGGCAGGAGCTGCCGAACCTAAGGTCAATCCAAGGGCGCTCGGTATGAAAACCGGGGTCATCTTCCCGATGGCGTCTGGCCGGTCATTCTTTCCCATGGTGTCCTTGCAGTTCGATGGCCGGTTTGGAAGCAGAAGGGCGTTCCTGGAATTCGGCGTTGGCGGAGCCGTACCCACGGACAGTGGATCCAGTTCCAATACCATCGGGTTGTTCGCTTTCTTCGGGGAGTTCGGCGGAAGCTTCTACTTGTCGGATGGCTCTATCGCCCCCTACATTGGCGGTGGAATTTCGCCAGGGTTCTGGGTCTACGATAGAATGGGCGGCGGCAGCAGCGGCAACAGCAACAGCCTTCGCTGCACCATCTATGGCCAAGCCGGGATTACCTTCACGCGTGATTCCCGGACCAAGATCTACGCCGAATTCCGGGCATCCCAGCACATCATCGGCTTCACCGACAGTATCAGCGATGGCTCGACATACAGCACAACCACCAGCGACACCTACCATCCGACCTTACTTGCGTTGCAGTTCGGACTTGGCTGGTAATACATTCAAGGAAAGGATCGCCTCATGAGACTTATTCCGATTCTCTTGCCAGTACTCACCTTGCTCTCGTCGGCCCAAGCCCAGCCTGCGGTGGTCGCAGTAATGCCGGTCCAGGGGGTGAATCTTACCGAAGGGCAGTGCGAGGCCATCGGCGTCCTATTTGCCAACGCCTTGGCCCGCGAGGCCAATGCCGCAATAGCATCGCCCATAGAAACCAAGCAAGCAGTCCAACAGGCCAAGACCTTGCAGGCCGCCGCGACGCAACTGGGGGCGGCTGAATACGTTGAGCTGCGCGCTATCCAGCTTGGTGCCAAAGTTGCACTGGGTGGCATCCGCTACGCAAGGGATGGCAGGGAACTGTTCCGCGCGGAGACGTCGGCAGCGAGCTTGGATGACATGGAAGTGGCAACCGCACGGTTGGCACGCGCTTTGGCATGGCGGCAGCCTATTGTCGGCATGATGCCCTCTGAGACGGTCGCCGGAACTGGGGAACCTGCCCCTATGCCGAGTCCAGCCCCTACCCCGAAGGGCTACCCAAGTACCCTGGGCGTCAAGACGGCGCTTATCATCCCGGTGGCTTCTGGCAGGTCCATTTCTCCGATGATGTCGCTGCAATTCGATGGCCGGATGGGGACCAGGGACTACTTCGTCGAATTTGGCGCTGGTTTTGCCATCGCCACGGATAATGAATACAGTTCCAACTCGTTCCGGATAGATGGGGTCTTCGCCGAGCTCGGCGGGAGCTACTACTTGTCCAATGGAAGTATTGCGCCCTACATTGGTGGCGGTGTTTCGCCGCGAATCATGGCTTCCAGCGTCCGTTCCCCCAACAGCATGTACGGAGACACCTACTACTCCGACGACAGCAACACTGGCGCCCGGTGCGCACTCTATGGCCAAATAGGAGTTAACTTCTCGCGCGATTCCCGATCCCGGATCTATTCCGAAGTCCGGGTTTCCCAAAACGTTATCGGTTTCTCAAATCAGATCACGAACTCGAACGACGTCAGCGTAAGTACCGGCACCTTCTACCCGACCGAATTCGCATTGCAGGTTGGAATCGGTTGGTAGAGGGGTTGATCGCGGCGATTCTTGTTCACGCCAGCACTAGGCCAAAGGTAGACTAGGCGCAATGCGCTTCCGTCCTGTCCAGGCCTTGCTTGCGCTCGCCCTCGCCGCGTCAAGCTGCCGCGGCACTGCTTCGCAAAATGGCGTGTCTCCCCTGGTGGCAGAATTCGACCCGGACACGATCTGCGCGCTGCCCGGCTACCGGGCTGGCGTCGTGAATGAGCCCATCTTCGGGGGAGAGGCCTTTGTCATAGAAGCGGGCCCCACCGATGCCCCCACCGTGGTGCTCGTCCACGGATTGGGCGATAGCGGTGCGCGCGACTTCTACCCTGTGTTGCCATCGCTTGCGGCGCTCTACCACGTGGTGGCCTTCGATCTACCTGGATTCGGTCGCTCGACCCGTGGCCACGAGCTCTACTCGCCGGAGCGCTACGTGGAGTTCATCCACGCTATGGTGGGGCAGCATTGCAGAGGACCGTTCAATCTCGTCGGGCATTCTATGGGGGGTGCGCTGGCCCTGCGCTACGCGGCTTCATTCCCGATGGACGTCAGCCGGCTGCTTCTGATCGACGTGGCGGGAATCCTTCACCAAAAGGCCTACGCCAACTTCGCCCTCTTCACCGGATTGGAGAACGTCCTGGGAGTTCTGGCTGCAGCGGGGAAGGATGCTCTCAGGTTGGCTATGGAAGAAGCCTCGCGGCAGACTCAACCATTGCAACCACTGCTGCAAGCTGCCCCTGACCTGAGGATCTTGCTGCAAAATGACCTGTTTCGCGCCACGTTTCTCGGCAGCCCAACCCGGATCGCAGCGCTCGCCTTGATTCTCGAAAACTTCGGCCCCACCATCGCGCAGGTGCGATCTCCCACATGGATCCTCTGGGGCCGACATGATGCAATCGCATCACAGCGCACTGGACTCGTGCTGCAGGCAAGGCTGCCCCATGCGCAGTTCTACATACTGGAAGCTTCCAGCCACGATCCGATGCTGTCGGAGCCGGCCGTGGTATCGCAGTTGATGCTAAGGTGGCTGGGCACGCCGACGGACCATCTTGCGGTCACCGCCCCGCCTCCTCCGCTTGCGCCTTCGGCTCGTGCCGGCCGTTGCGAAAGCGAGAGGGGGATTCGCTTCACCGGAGACTATTCCCAGATCGAGATCGTCGGCTGCCGGGATGTCAGGTTGAGAGACGTCCGGGCTGCTGCCATACGCGTGCGCAATTCGGAGGTCGTCATAGAGAATACCCATGTCAGCGCGCAAGCGACGGCACTGCAAGTAGTTGGCTCCCAGGTTGAGATCACTGCTTGCGACCTGAGCGGAGCCATTGCCCTGGATAGCGATGGCAGCGAGATCGATCTAGCTGGAGTCAACCTACAAGGGCAACGCGCGGGCGTCCATGTCGCCGGCTCGTCGCGGATGATCTTCTCGGTTTGCCGGGTGGACAGTCCCATCAATCACCGGTACCTACACGATGCAATGGAATTGAACGTGGGAGCGGATCTGTGAAGGCAGGTCGGGTGTCGCGCCGGGGGATCTGGTCGGGGTTTCGAAGTCTGCAGCACCTCGCAATGCACGAGGTTGTGAGATGAGGAGAGCCCTTGCACATGCAGCCGCATGGGAGACAATGGCGATTGCGGCCAGCGTGGCTTTGCTGAGCGGGCCGGTTTTCGCGGCGGGAGGCGAGCCGGCACGCCTTCGTGTCGCGGGGCCGCTGGTCGACGACGTGGTTCGCAGCCTGCTGCCCGCCATGCTGCCCGGACCTACGGCAGGGCCGGATATGAACGCAGCGGCACGTCCAGCGGCGATGCTTACGGAAATGAAGTACTGCGGGGCGACCGACAAGGGGGCTGGCCGTTTTCGAGCGGTGATTCGACAAGGAGCACTCGACTCGGGTGCGCCGTTCCTCCTTGCCACTCGCGAAGCTTGCCGTGCGAGTCTGGCCGATCTGGCGAAGCAGCTAGCCAGAGAACCTGGGCCCGCCTATGGAGCCGCCATCGCAGACCTGGAGGCCACTTGGAAACCCTGGGAGTTGCGGCTGGCCCTGTTGCGTTCCATCGCGCCCAAGTCCGAACCCATACCTGATCTCGACAATCGTCGCAATTTGTGGACCATCTCCACCTCGGATCTTCGCCTTGCCACTGATGCGGGTGAACCGATCATTCTTCACGCTGCCCCCTGGTTTGCGACCGCCGCAATCGAGATCGCGGTGGTTCTGAGCGAGCCTGGGTCTGCGACACCACCCCCGCCTTCGGGACGAGGCGGCGCCCATGCCGCCCTGGTTGGTGAAGCGAACCTTGCCGCGGATGTGCCGATCTCATTCGCCAACCAGGTTCTGCGACGCTTGACCTGGACGCAGCCGCTGGCGATTTCCGTGGATCGTGACGTAGTCGACTTGGAAAGGCTAACTATGACGCAGGATAGGTCGGGACTGACCATTCGCGGAAACGCAACACCTCGATTGATCCGCGAAACTATGCGTTTTGCTGTGGCCATGAATGGGGAGGACCTGCGCTTGGCTTCTGTGCTTACGCAAGGACAGATGGAAAACTGCGCAGGGCAAGGAGCCTTCGCAACCGTGGCCTGCAATCTGCGCAACAGCGCCCGCGAAGGCGTTACGGGAGCGCTGGGTGGGGCGCTGACCCAAAGATACCAAGGTCAACTGGTGCGCGAGCTGTCCGGCCAACGTGAACTTGGCTTCAACGTGGGCGTCCGCCGGCTGCAGGTTCGTGGCGATTTGCTGCGGCTAAGCAGCGGCCCGGGTGGTCTGTCGGCAGTGGCACGATTCGGAGCCGAAGGCACCCGGCAGGAAAGTGATTCGGCAATGTGATCTGACCGTCGAGATGCGCGCTCGTCCGTCAGATGCCCAACTGGAATCCAACCCGAAAGAGCAGGCTGGTGAAATCTAGATGATCGACTCTTGGCCCGTACGACGGGGTGTATGCTGGCCCGCTCGACACGCCCAGGTTGGCATAGCGGAACACCAGGGCCAGCGAAACGCCTTTGGCCCGCGCCACGCCGAATGACAAGTCTGTGCCGAGGGCAAGTTCGATCCCGACCCCCTGGGCGCTCCAATCCTCGAACGAAGCGTATTGGTACGCCAGGCCGGGGCTCGCAAACAAGCGTGCGATTCCCCCCGTGTCGATAGCGAAATCGAGGGATAGTCCCGGGGCCAGGGACTGAAGCCAGTAGGTGTGGCTTTCACCGCCATAGATCTCCAGGATCTTGGGCGAAAAGAGGTAAACCAGATTCGCCCGCAGGCCGAACCAGTGGGTGAAATAGTAGGCTCCCGAAAGATCGAGCGAGAGCAACAGGACCATATCCGAAAACCCCGAAACCACATCCGCACCACTAACCTGCGCCTTCATGTAGTTGTTCACTTGGGACGGGTGGAAATATCCCATGCCATAGCCAAACCTGAGCCGCACGGGGCGGAAGGGAGCCGGGCCTGAGGGTGCCTCCTGCTCCTCTGGCGTGTACGCGGGATACTGCGGGGGATAGCCCGCACCCGGCGGCGGAGGGTATCCAGGTGGGGGAGGCGGATAACCCATGGGGGCTGGTGGGTACGCAGGCGTGGGAGGCACGCCTGCTGTCCCAGCAGCTTGGTCGGTCGCCGGCGCCCCCGTTTGCGGTCCCTGGTTCGAATCCGAGGGAGAGGCCGGCATCACGCCCGTCGGACCGGTGCCGGAAGGTTCGGCTGCCGATGCCATCTGCGGCGACGCCATCACCACGGCACAGGGAAGGAGTGCGAACCCGAAATTCACCCAACTGACATCCGCAATTCTGATTCTCATGGATAGGTACGCTATCGACCGCACGCTACCCTCGTCAACCTAATTCTGCTGCCGTTCCCCGGGGTTCGTCACTGAGATTCGAGCGTGCTACGTACGCGGGTGACAAGTTCCGAGGTGGTGGCTGCGCTGGCCTCTGCGGCGCTGATGCTCGCTAGCTGGCGTACCTCGATCGAGTTGTTCGCGGTGGCATTGAAGGTCAGGCGGCCGGGGGGGAAAACCCGATCGGTTCCCGCCAGGCGCAACACCACGATGGGCGCGGCCAATTGCTGGGCAAGATAGAAGGCCCCTTTCTTGAATGGGGCGAGGCTGCCGTCGCGGCTGCGGGTGCCTTCGGGAAAGACGAGCAAGTTGTCGCCCGACTGCAGGCGCCTCCCTACGCGGTCGATCCACGGGCGGCCTTCGGCGAAGAGATCGGGGCCAAGAAACCCGGCGCCCAGGAGCAACCAGCCGAAGACCGGTACACGAAAGAAGTCAGGGCGCACGATGGTGATGGTGCCGGGGAGGAGCGATAGCAATAGCAGCGGATCGAGAAAGGACAGATGGTTGCACACCACCACGCTACCGCGGGTTAATTGTAGCTGGGACCGTTGCGGGACTTGCAGGCGCACGCGAGGGAGGGTTCGCAGCAGGACGGCGATGAATCCCCGCGCGTAGCTGCGCACGGCCCAAGCAAGGCCCCGGCGTCCTCTGACTATCCCGGCGCCCAGGAAAAGCAACCAGTAGCCGATGAGAAATGCGCCGACGAAGTAGATCCACAGGACAACCGTGACCGCAATGGAAAGAGCCCGCCCATGCCTCATTGCCATGGTTCCTGCGCAAGGGCCTGCGAAAGTGAAACGCAGCGCAACCCGCGGCGGCGGGTTTCCTCAAGAATGGCGGGCAGCGCCGCCACGCCGGCTGGTTCGCGCGGACTGCGCTCCGATGCATCATGGAGCAGAACGATGGCGCCGGGGCGCAACCCTGCGACGACTCGGCTAAGCACCGCAGCGGCCGTCGTGCGCGAGAGGCCATCCCTTCCGCGTACGCTCCAACCCACCAGGGTTAGTCCGAGTCGACCGGCAACCAATGCAGTTCGCGGGCTGATGTGGCCCATCGGTGGACGAAAGAGCCGCGGCTGCTGCCCGGTGGCGGCCGCGACCGCGCCCTGGGCGCGTTCGACATCGGACGCGATGCGGTCGGGATGGCGAAACGACAGTAGCCTATCGTGACGGTCGCCGTGCACGCCAATCTCGTGTCCGGCGGCGGCGATCTCGCGCAACACCTCGGGCGCTGCCAGCGCCTTGCTGGCTAGTACAAAGAAGGTAGCGTGGGCACCGAAACGGTTCAGTGTCGCGAGAACCTTGCGGGTCGATTCGGGCTGCGGGCCATCGTCGAAGGTCAAGACCACCTCGGATCGCCCATTGCGGACGCGCCAGATTACCGGGGCGAACATGGCGAGCCGGGGAATCATCACCCCCGCCAAGATCACGGCGACATACCCGAAAAGCAGCGCCAACCCAATCCAGATCGGTGGGGTAACAAAAAGCATGAGCGCCGAGGCCATGGCCGCCACGAGCAAGGTTAAGCCGAAAAAGAGCATCCGTGCCCCGGACATTTTACCCAGGCACGAGTCTATCCCACAAAGGACCGATCTGGCCGCGCTGATACAGACGCTTCATGACGGCCGCCATGTTGGCGTCCCCCGAACCCAAGACCCAATGGCTACGGCCGCGGCTCCGCGCGGAAACCATGTCGTTGATGACGTCGAGGTGCAGGCCCGCCGGCGCGTAGAAGCGAGGCGCCAGTAGGTCGTCGGTCGGTCCAACCTGTCCCTCGCGCAGGGCGATGGCGTGGACCTGCGTGCCGGGATAGATGCGAACCCCGCAGAAAAAGAAGAGAACGGCGTCCTCGATGCGGTCACAGAGATCGAGCGTGGCGTTCACGGTCTCGACGGTTTCGCCGGGCCCGCCGAGCAGAATGTAGTGGGCGACATGCAGGCCGGCTGCTCGTGCTTCACGGTGGGCAGCCAGGGCGTGCTCGACGGTGAAAGGTTTGCGATAGCGGCCGAGCATTACCGGCGAGAGACTCTCGGTTCCGAACTCCACGTGGCTGAGCCCGGCGTTGCGCAACCGGCAATAATAGTCGGCGCGCGGGCGCATGGGAGCAAAGAACGCACCCCACGGAAGCGTGAGACCGCGAGTTTCCAGGGCCTGGGCCACCGCAAGGTTGTGACGAACGTGACTATTGAAAACCGCGTCTGCCACGAAAAGAAACTTCGCTCCGGCCGACACCAGCGACTGCCACTCGCGGGCGACATCGCCCGGGTCAAAGAGGCGTAGTCTTCGACCTTCGATGGCTGGGTAGGTGCAGTAACTGCAAAGGAACGGGCACCCGCGCTTGGTCTGCAGGTTGAGCATGCCGCCCCAGCGCAGGTAGTGAAGCACGTTGTCCGACGAGGCGAGTTGGCGGCAGAACCGACCGGGCCACGCTTGCGGCGCTCCCACGCGCGCCCCACCCACCAGAACTCCTGGAATACGCAGGTCGGAAGCTGCAACCCCGCGCTGCAAAGCATCGAGGAGTTCCAGCAGCCATTCGCCTTCTCCTACAACGCCATAGTCAGCCCCAAGCCGCAGCATGAGTGCTTCGGGAAAAATGCTGAAGCCGGGCCCCCCAAGCACCAGCCGTGCATTGCTTGCGCTGCGAATGCGAGCCACCAGGCGCTCGATCTCGGGAATGAATCCGTCGGGAGTCGCTGTCTCGGCACTGTCAATGTTGCGCAGAGAGAGGCCAACCACTTCGGGCAGAAATTCCTGGCAAGCCTGGGTGAGAGCGGCCTCGGCCCCGTCGCAGGCGAGGTCCAGGACGCGTACCTCATGCCGGCCCCGCAGTGCGGTGGCCACGTAGTCGATCCCGATGGGATAGACTGGGAACGGCGTAGTCATCCGGTTGGTGGCGACGAGCAGGACCCTCATGATCCCCTCGTCGCTGAGCAACTTGCGGCCATCAGGTCGCGGACCGCGGCACGTCCCGCAATCGCGGACGCGACGTGCAGCACACCCATGCTGACGCCCAGCAGGCCTGGCGCAAGCGCGCTCTGCCCAACCAAGAACATTCCGTCGAGCGGGGGCCGCGACAGCACGAGGTACTCCAGCCCGTCACGGATCGAGTGCCGCGCACCATAGGTATTGCCTTGGGGGGCGCCCACCCAATCGCGCATGGTGAGCGGCGTCCATATGTCGATGATCTGAGGTTGCTGAATCGAACCAACCGCGTCGGCCACATCCGCCATGGCTTGCTGCGCCCGCCGTAGCTTCTCCGCATGGTAGGCGGGACCACGCCGTCCTGACTGGGTGCCGTGCCACGCGGCCCAGCTCGCGTAGTCACTCTCGGTGAGGAGGGTCAGCCGATTGGTGCCCGGGCGTCCGGAGGGGCGCAATTGCGCGTAGACACCTTTGACACTCTGCCTGGGCGTGCCCCTTACCCGGAACACGTTGTGGCCAAGGGCTGGGTGGCGCTTCTCATCCAGCAGAGCCACCACGCCCAAGCTACCTCCGGTTTCTTCCAGCCTGGCGATGCCCTCGCGGTAAGCCGCAGGGAGCGCTTCGGCCGGAATCATCGCGACCATGGTCTTGGGATGAATGCCCGCCACCACGGTGTCAGCCGCGATCCCAGTGCCCGATTGCAGTCGGACACCACGCACGCGGCGATCATTCACCTCGACTGTGACCGCGGGATCACCGACGATGAGACTCACCCCTGCGGCGCGGGCTCGATCGACCAAGCAGTTGGCCAAGTCCGCCCCCGAGCACCCGAGCTCCCATGCCGACATGAGAAGCGATGCGGTGGCCATCATGAGAAACGAAGCCGAGCAGGCCGACAGATTCACCCCCAACAAGAATCCCTGGAGCGCGAGAATGTCCACCAGACGGGGCGGAAGGGCCTTTTCCGCCAGGATGTCAGCCGCCAGCCTGGTCACCGGCAGGGCTGGCGGTGCGGAAGAGCCGGCGGCGCTCGTGCGCAAGCTGGCCATGGCAGCTCGGCAGACGTCCATGACAAAGGCGACGGCCGCCGGGGTATCGCCGAAGCGAGCCCGCAGCGAGTCCTCGAGTTTCTCCGCCGTGTCGGGCAGGTCGAAGACGTCGCCGTCGTCGAACCGGTAGCGATCGATAATCCCGCCTTGGCCGAGGCGGCGAAGCTTCAACTCTTGCCTAATACCGAGCAGGTCGAAGAAGTCTCCCAGCATCTCGCCCGGTGCCGCCGCCCCGAAGTAGTGGACGCCCACCGGACAGTCGACACCCTGGCGGGAGTAGCTGCGCAAACATCCTCCCGGACGGGATGCGCCCTCGACCAAAGTGACCCCGAGCCCCAGGCGCGCAAGCAGGATGGCGGTCGAAAGACCACCGAATCCGGCGCCTACCACCACCATGTTGCCGTTCAAGCGAAGACCTCGACCGCGGTAGCGTGCCTGGCCAACAGCAGGAGCAGCACGCGTTTGCGCCGCAGTGGGATGGGGGCCTGCCCGAAGGGAAGCGCGCCTTCGAGCACCGCGCGGGCCGCGAGCGCGGTGGCGGTCGCACTCACACTCGCGTGCTGGCCAAGCCGATCACGGTAGGCGAGCACGGGACAGGGGTGGAGCACCTCCGCTAGTCGTAGAAGTTCCCTGTCAGCGTCTGCGCCCATCGCTGCGGGAACGCTTAGCGCGACGGCGTCGTAGCAGTCTAGCGGTACGCGGGCGGCGAGTTGGGTGCAAAGCGCAACCGCGGCTCCGTCGCCGCAATCCTCACCCTTGCCGTTCTCGCCCAGCCAGCGCACGCGTGCGCCGGGCGCACCGTCGTCGGGAAGCAGGACCAAGGCAGCACCGCCGTCAGACGCGAGCGGACCGGTCGCTGCCGCAGGGTCGAAGAGCGGAGAGAGGTGGGCCTGGTGGGCTTCTGCCGCCATGACCAACGCGCTGGGCGCGCCTTCTGCCATGGCCAGGGAGACGCAAAGCAGTGCCTGCTCGAACGAGCGATCGCCCGAAGAGCACGTCCAGTTGGGCGCCTGCGCGCCGAGCAGGAGTGCGACTTGGCCTGCGGGGGCGTTGTGAACTGAACCGATGAAGTCCATGGGACTGGAGAACTGATCCCCGGTCTCGAAGAGCTTGCGCAAGAAATCTTGCGTCTCGGCCAGCGGTCCCCACGCCGTCCCGGTGGCAAGCAGATCAGGTGGCGAGGTTCTGCCGCTCGCGTGCAATGCGGTCTGGGCTAGGGCGAGCATGAGGCGGGGCAGACGCTTGAGGCGGCGAATGAAGGCGGCCGGGGCAGCCTTGCTAAAGACAGCGTCGGGCACGAACCCCGCAACACTCTCTCCCGCGAGCAGGGCTTTCCAGGTCTCGGCAAGAGCGCCCCGTGCGGTGAGGCAGGCGGCCCCGGCCACGCGCAGGGGGGGCAAGAGATCTGTCGGTGGGGGCGACGTCCCAACCTCAATCGAGGCTTGCTCAGCGGGCGCTTTGCCCAGGACCAGGCAGGCATTGTTGCCGCCAAACCCGAAAGAATTCGAAAGCACGCTGTCCACCTGCGCCCGCGTGGGTTCGCGTACCGGATGGAGCTCCAGCTTCTCGTCGACAACCTGCATCCCGGTATTCGCCGGCAGCAAGCCGTCGCTGATTGCGATGATGGAAACCACCGCTTCGATGGCGCCCGCGGCTGCCAGGGCGTGTCCCGTCAGTCCCTTGGTAGACGACAGGGCCGGCAGCCTGCTGCCAAAGACCTGCTTGATGGCGCGGGCCTCGGCGGCGTCGTTGTCCACGGTACCGGTTCCGTGCAGGTTCACGTAGTCGATGGCGGACGGATCGAGGCCCGCGTCCTGCAGGGCGCGACGCATGGCGAGCGCGGCGCCGGTCCCCTCGGGATGCGGGCTGGTGGCATGGTAGGCGTCGCAACTCATGCCGGTGCCGAGGATCTCAGCGACAATCGCGCGTCGGTTCGGGGCGGATTCGAGGAGAAGGAAGCCGGCTCCCTCCCCCACCGTCATGCCGGCGCGCTGGGCATCGAGAGGCGCCGATCCCTGGGGAGCAACCAACTGGAGTTCGCGAAATCCATGGAAGGTGAGGCGGCAGAGGGAGTCGGCTCCGCCGGCCAGGACCCGGCGAGCGTGCCCGGATCGGAGGAGCGCGGCAGCCACGGATATCGCAACCGCTGCACTCGAACATGCGGTCGAGATGGTGAGAACCGGCCCGCGAACCCCGAGCGAGGTTGCCAGATGCTCTGCCACCGTGTGAAGGCCGTGAAACCGGTAAGCGTGGGGCGACGTGGACCCGGCCTGCAGGGCGAATTCGGTGGTCAGAATGCCGCCGGTGGTGGTGCCGAGCACGATTGCGTCTGGGGCAGGGCCGGCGGCCAGCGCCTCCTGGGCAGCCTGCAAGGCCAGGCGGTGGGTTCGCGGCAAGGCATCGGGCAGGGTGACGTCGAAGCCAGAAACCTGGGCTACCGGCAGGGCCGCACTTGCGCCCGCGGTGGAAAAGACGGTGGGTGGCTGAAATGAACGCTTGGGCGCCAGCAGGAGTCTGCGCAGCTCGACGACGCTGCCCGCACCGGCGCAGATGGCGCCAAGTCCAGTGACGAAAACCCGGGGCCGAGGAATCATGGAGACGAAGCGGACCGACGCTGACGAATGTATGCAGCGAGCGCGTTGAGAGACGCAAAGGCCTCAACCCCGGCGGCTCGGGTGTCGATCTTGACGCCGTAGTCTTTCTCGATCATGACGACCAGCTCAAGCGTGTCGATGGAGTCGATGCCCAGCCCTGCGCCGATGAGGGGAGCCGCCGGGTCAACCAGGTCTGCCGTCGTGTCGAGGCCGAGGGTTTCGACCATCTTGCGTGCAAGCTCGACGACCAGGCAATCGGTTTGTTCAGGCACCGTAGTTCCTACCGCGTTGGGGGGTTGAGGGAAGGTAAAGGCAAGCGGACTATTCCTATATCGCATCGCTCACTGCAAGCGACGGAAAATCAGGCAGGTGTTTGTGCCACCAAAACCAAAGGCATTCTTGAGCACGTACTCCTGGTCGCGCAAAGGACGCGTCTCGGTCACGATGTCGAGGTCAATCTCGGGATCGTGAACGAAATTGATAGTGGGAAGCAGCAGACCATTTCGCATTCCCTCAAGCGCAAGCATCGATTCGATCGCGCTGGCCGCGCCCATGGCGTGCCCGAACTGCGACTTGTTGGCGCTGACCGGGGGCACATGGTCTCCGAACACATCGTGCAGCGCCTCGGCCTCGATCTTGTCGCCCAGGCGGGTGGAGGATGCGTGCGCATTCACCGCCGCGATCGCGCTCGGGCGGAGGCCAGATCTCGCAATCGCCTCGGCCATGCACGCGGCAATGGTCGGGCGAAAAGGTGCCACCGGATGGTGGGCATCGGAGGTCAAGGACCAGCCGCAGAGTTCGCAAGTGGGGCAAAGTCCATGTGCCTTGGCAAAGTCGGCGGTGGCCATGACCACGCAGCCGGCGCCCTCGGAAATGACAAAACCGCGTCGGTCGACGGAGAAGGGCCGACTGGCCCTTTCGGGGTGACAGGCGTCTTCCTCCGTCTTCGGCCTGAAAGCACCGTTCATCGTGGAAAAGCCCGCCACGATGGACTCGACCAAGGGAAAATCCACTGCGCCCGCGATCACCAGGTCGGCCCGACCTGCATCCATCAGCATGGCCCCCATCGCCATGGAGGTGCTGCCCGTGGCACAGGCGGTGACGGTGGTGATACACGGACCGGTGGCCCCGGCCAAGATTCCGATCTTTCCTGCGATCATGTTCACACAGGAGTTCGGGTTCATGTAAGGCAGGGGAAGCGCGCCGGTGGCCACGAACGCGCGATCGGCATCCACCAGAGCGTCGAGACCCCCAATTGCCGTGCTGAAGGTAACCGCCACGCGCGGTGCCAGGGCTGGGGTGATGGTGATCCCCGACTTTGCCAGCGCCCGGTGCACCGCCAGCATGCTGTAGCGAAACACCGGCGACTTCCAGTGCGCCATTTCGCGCGGACGCAGGCACGGCGGGCACGGGTCGATGGCATCGGGATCGAGGTTGACCTGCCCGGCGATGCGAACCGGGAAATCCGGCCGCAGCGGAAAACGGGTGAGCGGGACGATACCGCTCTCGCCCCGCACCGCCCGTTGCCAGGCCGCGGACCAGTCGAGGCCCATGCAGGAAACGCCATCCCATCCGAGCAGCACCGGTCGCGACTGTGTCATGGCCGGCTTTCGGCTACCACGGGATGAAGCGATACAGTTTGGCGAACATCTCGTAGACCTCGATCCAGTTCTGCAGATCTTGGGCCGTGCGCATGTGCGCTCGCTTGTTCACCATGATCCAGCTCATGTGGGCCGCGCCATCCTTGCAGGTGCTGCAATCCCGTGTGGCCGAGGTGCAACAGCGGTGGGTCGTCTTGAGGTCGGCCGACCAGCGGATGAAGCGAATCAGCCGGCGCGGTTGCGGTACCCGGGTGTCGTGGGTTTCCGACACCGAAGGGCATTCCTCCCAGCCAAAACGCCGCCCCAGCATCGTCCCGGTGGTTAGCACCTGGTGGTAGTAGCGCGAGGAAATGACTGTGTCCGGGTAGCGGTCGAGCAGGTCGTCCATCTCGCTGCGCAAGTCCGCGAGCTGCTCCGGCTGCCAGGAAAAACCGTCGGCGCCCTCGTCATTGGACAGAAGCTGAAAGTGAACCTTGACCCCGATGTCGCGGATTCGCCGCACCATCGCTTCCACCCGCCCCACCTGTTGCGACGTGATGGTGTACAGGTAGTAGGTGTAGGCGTCCCCCGCGTAGTTCTTCGACGAAATCTCAAATGTGTCGCGCCCGCGCAAAGACTTCTCCGTTTCCGCGTCCCCCCAAAGAGATATCCCCACCATCATCTTGGGAAAGCGATCGCGGGGCACCTTGATCAGGCCATTGCTCGCGCAAAAAGTTGGCAAGCGTTTGAAAAACGCCTCAACCCGATCGAGGTGCAGAGTGGGCTCGCCCCCAATCAGGATGGCGAGGTTCACCCCACGTCGCATCTCCGCATCAATGAAACCTTCCCAATCGTGGACCTCTTTCGCCTCGCCTGTCAGGTGCTCGTCCGAGGAGAAGAAGAAACATCCCCGGCAGCGCAGGTTGCACCCATTCGTCACATCGTAGATCGAACTGCGAATATTGAGATTGCAGATCTTCTCGTAGCGTTCGTACCAGGCGTCGTCGAGCAGGGAACGAACCGTGATCATCGGTCGGTTCCCGCGGCACGCCCATCGCCCTTGCCCTGCCCCATCGCGAGGCTGGGCGAAACCGGCGTGGCGCACAAGTTGTCGCCTTTGGCGTAGCCCGGAACCCAAACCGCAAGGTAGGTATCCACGTAGTCAAGCCACGCTCGGAATTGCTCCGGGCTGGAAATGTGGCGGTTCATCCGCGCAGTCACGATGGCGCTTCCCGCGGCATAATGCCGGCAATCGGCACAGTCAGTGTCGGGCACACAACAAGCGGCCTCGCGCACCCAAGTCAGGTCAGACCGGTACTGGCGAAAGGACCGCCCCAGACCAAACTGCCCCGGATTTTGTCGTGGGTACGGGCAAGAGAACAGCCCGTGCAGCGAGTGTTGGTCGGTGTGCGCGGCGGCACTATAGGGCGAAAACAACACCTGCTCGGGAAACTCGTGCAGCAGTTCCAACATGGTCTGCCGGGTTTCCCCCAGCGATGCGGGCGTGTGCGACAGCGGACCCGAGTAGCCAATGGTGGGCGAGAATACGCTGAAGGTCACTCGACAACCTTTACTCGCCAGGTCCTGCAACACCTCTCGCGATTCGGCGATGTTCTCCCGGGTGAAGGTGTAGACAAAAACCGCGCGCGCATCGTTGGCGTAGTTCTCCATCTGCCGCACCAGCATCCGCTTGGCCCGCCGAGTTCGTTCCGAGGTAGCATCGTTGCCCCATACCGAGATGTGAATCCGGTAGCCAACCGACGTCGGTATGCGCACCAGCCCATTGGTCGCGATGGCTCCCAGGGGAATCTCCCGGTAGCACACCTCAAGCAACTCAGGAACCAGTGCTGGCTCCGCCCCGGCAAGCACCACGAAGGTTATGCCGCGCACTTTTTCCGCGCGCATCAGGGCTCGCCAGGCATCCGGATCGACAATGTCCCGCGCATTCTGCTTGTCGCCTTCATAGTAGTAGCAGCCGTGGCAACGAATGTTGCACCGGCGGGTCATGTCGTAAGTCGATTCGCGTAGGAAGAAATAGCCGCGCACCTTGGCAAAACGAGCAGCGATGTCCGGACTCTTGAGGATGTCCGAAAAGCTCCCCGCGCCGGGCGCCGATGCTATCGAAGGCTTCGCCGAAACTGGGGCGTGAACGACTAGGTCCATGTCCATTTCGGTCTCTACCACCCCTTGCGAGTTGTGCTAGCGAAGCTCCGCCCCAAGCCACGGAGGTGACGACGGCCGACGATCCGGGCCGCTGAACCCACCCCACGCGGTCTGCTGACCGCGTGGGGGCCCCGGGGCTACGTCGGGCCTGCGCTTCCGGTCCTCAAGTACATCAGTACATTCCGGTCCGGTTCTCGGCCCTCCTTGCCAGCAGCTCGGCTTGTCGGCCGGATGCAAAGGGACATCGCGATCTGTACCTTGCCGAAGTGCAGCTGGAATCTGACTCATTGTCATTGAAGTGCGGACATATGGGGTGCTAGCTGGCGGCACCCTGAAGCTGCTTGATCTGCGCCGCGATAGCGCGGACCGTGTTTAGAGACGGGTAGCTGTCCTCATCGAATTTCACCTGGTATTCGCCCTGCAGCACCAGGACCACCGTAGTCAGGTCCATGCTGTCAATGCCAAGCTCTTTGACCAAGTCGGTCGTCACATCAAACGTATCGGGCGTGACGTTTTCGAGCTTGAGCTCCTGGATCAGAATCTCAGCAATACGTCGTTCCATCGAGCCATTCTGCGTCTGGGTCATCGGGGTTCGACCGGCCTTTCAAGCTACCAGCCTGCCCCGCCTTTAGCATGCCTTTTCGGGGACAGTCAAGCAAGGGCCCTCACCCCACAATCCCGCGCCAAGCGGAGCGAAGGCGCGGATCGCCCCAGAAGAACAAGCCTTTCCATGATCAAGTCGCGCACTCAATCGGAACGATGGGTGGTGGTCGTGGACGTGGTCCTGGTCGCACCGTGGCCGTGGCCGTGGCCGACGGCGATCACTCCGGCCACGGCCACGACCACGGCCACGTTTACGACCACGACCCTCTGCGGCTATCGCGGGATTAGGGCTCACCCCACAATCCCGCGATAGCCGCAGAAAGTCGTGTTCGCCCCTTCGCTCCGACTGTCGCGGGATTGGGCCTTCACGTTCCACCACGACCTCCTGCGGCTACCGCGGGACTTCGCGGGCAGCCGCTTGCGCTTCCGTGGTGGCCCGTGCAAACTGGCGCTCGGCCGGGCGCGCTTGCAGCCAATCGACTCGTGGATCCCGGGGTGGGGCGTGTCTCATTTCCAACCTATCTGCTATTCCTGCTATCGCATGTCGCACAAATCATCTGAACCCTGTGTCGTAGGCGCTGGCCCAGTTAGCATCGATTCTCTCATTGAGGTGGCCATCCACGGGGCGGAGGTGCGGCCATCCCAGGATGGCGATTGGTTGCGGCGCATGACCGCCAGCGAGCAACGGCTAGCCGACGCGGTGGCGAATGGCACGCCCATCTATGCCGTAACCACCGGGTTTGGCAGCAATTGCGGCGCCCGGGTTTCGGCGGAAAGTATTGCCGCCCTTGGGGCTGGACTGCTGCGCTTTCACGGATGCGGAACCGGGCCTGCCCTGCCGGTACCCGCCGTGCGCGGGGCGATGTTGTGTCGCGTGTTGTGTTTGACGCTGGGCTATTCCGGCGTGCGGCCGGCACTGGTGCGGCGGCTGATTGACTTCCTCAACCGCGGAATTACGCCGGTGGTTCCCGCGCAGGGATCGGTGGGGGCGTCGGGGGATCTAACGCCGATGTCCTACGTGGCCGCGGCATTGGCCGGGGAGCGTGAGGTCTTCTTTCAGAACCAGCGGATGTCGGCGGCGCGTGCGCTCGCTTTGGCCGGACTTGCTGCTTTCGAGTTCGCGGTAAAGGAACCTATCGCCCTGCTCAACGGTACGTCCATCATGACCGGCGTGGCTATCCTGGTGGTCGACCAAGCTCGGCGCATCTTGGCCGCGGCCACGCGGGCGAGCGCCATGGCCGTGCACGCCATGGCCGGGCACGAGTATCACCTGCACCCACTTCTTTTCGAAGCGAAGCCGTTTCCCGGGCAGAAGGCAGTCGCCGCACATTTGCGGTCGCTCATGCGTTCGCAAGGGTGCGCGCCGGAAGCGGAGGTTCCCGAGTCGCTGCAGGATCCCTACTCCTTGCGTTGCGCGCCGCACGTGCTCGGCGTGCTGGCAGACGCGCTCAACTGGGTCGAACCCTGGGTTGAGGTGGAGGCGGGCGCGGCGACCGACAACCCGCTTTTCGATCCGGAGTCCGGGCGTCCGCTCATGGGGGGAAACTTCTACGGCGGGCACATCGCTTTCGCGATGGACGCGGTGAAGGCAGCGGTGGCCTCGGTCGCGGATCTGTGCGACCGTCAGGCGGCGCTGCTGGTCGACACGCGTTTTAGCCGCGGCTTGCCGGCACACCTGGCCGTGCCTTGCTCGCCAGGGCTGGCGCCCCGACATGGGTTCAAGGCGATGCAGATTTCCCTGTCCGCGCTTACCGCCGAGGCGTTGCAGGCGTCGATGCCAGCAGCTTCGTTCTCGCGTTCGACGGAATCGCACAATCAGGACAAGGTAAGCATGGGGACGCTGGCGGCGCGCGAGGCTCTGCGGGTCTGCGAGCTGGTCAGCCACGCTGTGGCGGTGCACTTGCTTGCCACGGCACAGGCGTGCGAGCTGCGGGGCGGGCTGGGGGCGCGCCCGGCGATTGCGGCTTTGGTGCGCGCGGTGCGCGAGTTGAGTCCGGCGCTGGAAGACGACCGTTGCCTCGACAGCGACATCGAGGTGGTCAATCAGGCGGTGGTGGCGGGCGAGATTGGGCAAGGACTGGAAACCGGCGCGAAAGGAGACTAGTGGACCAGCGCCGCTGCGCCACCGTGCGTTTCAGCATTCCGTTCTGCGATGTGGATGCGCTGCAAGTGGTTTGGCACGGCAACTACTTCAAGTACTTCGACGCCGCTCGCGATCGGCTTTTCCGCGACGCGGGGATCGACTTGTACCGGACGGTCGAGAACACTGGGCTGGTGTTTCCTATCACGCGGACGCAAACCAAGCACATTCGTCCCCTGCATTTTCGGGACGAGGTCGACTGCAAGGCCGTGCTGGTGGAGGCCGAGTGTCGGTTGGTGCTCGATTTCGAACTCCGACTAGCGGACACCGGAACACTTTGCGCGAAGGCGCGGATCGAACAGGCGGCGGTTCGGGTTGCGGATGGAACCCTTGAGCTGCGCTTGCCCGAGTCAATACGCCGCGCACTTGGCTGTGCCTGCCATGACGGTGAATGACGGCTAGAATGGTTGCGGACGAAACCGCAGGCGATCTGCGAACCGCGCTGCGCGCTGGGTATGCCTGCACCGTGGCCTGGGCGGAGCTACTCGATCGCATCAACGTCTTCCCGGTGGCTGATGGGGACACCGGACGAAACATGGTGGTCAGCCTCGCACCCCTGCGCGATCGCGTGGCGAATGATGCCACCGTGGCAGAGCGTTTGTTGCTGTCCGCGCGCGGGAACTCCGGCAATATCGCCTGCGCTTTCGTGCGCGCCCTGCTCGACGACCGCCGCAGCCTGGCCGAGCGTTGCGTGCGTGGGGACGCGCTCGCGCGGCAAGCGGTTGCGGTTCCCCAGCCGGGGACCATGCTGACCGTGCTCGACGCGCTCGCGGACGAGGCGAAAACCGGCCTTGCCGGCCATCAGGTGGACCGCCTCTTGGCGCGCCTCGCGCAGATCGTGAGCGAGACCACCAGCGCCCAGGAGTCCTTGCGCCAGGCCAACGTGGTGGACAGCGGGGCGCTGGCAATGCTGGTTTTTCTCGACGGGATGTTGCGTGTGTACTTCGGTCTCAGCCAGGCGCAAGACGCCCTGGCCGGGCGGTTTCGTTCCCTGGTTCTCTTCGAGCGATGCGCTGCCACGGTGAAGGCCGACGTCGGGTTCTGCGTCGATGCGGTGGTGCGCGGCCAGCGCCCCTCGGACGCTGCGCTTTCCTGCATCGGCAGCGAGGTCGTGGTCCTGGACAATGGCGATTTGTGGAAAATCCACCTGCATGCGTCCGACGTGGCCGTGGCACGGGCCGCGCTCGGCAAGCTGGGCGAAATCGTTCGTTGGTCGTGGGACGACCTGTACGAGCAGATGTCGATACGGCCGGCCAGGGCCAGTAGCGACGATGTGCACATCATGACCGATGGGGCGGCGTCCCTGTCCCGTCGCGAGGCTGAGGCGCTGGGAATCACCTTGCTCGACAGTCATATCAACCTTGGGGATGTCTCGCTGCCTGAGACCCGGCTTGCGCCCGAGGACCTGTACCGTGCCATGCGCCGGGGGGTGCGAGTGTCGACCTCGCAGGCGTCGACCTACGAGCGCCACAAACACTACGAGCGTGTGGTGTCCCAGTGGCAGAGTGCTCTTTATCTGTGCGTGGGATCCGTCTACACCGGCAACCATGCGGTGGCACTGGATTGGCGATCGTCGCATCCTGCCGGCGCTCGCATGACCCTGCTCGACTCGGGTGCGGCGTCGGGCAGACTGGCGGTAGTGGTGCGCGCCACCGCGCTCGCCGCCCGCGGTGGCAAGCCGGTTGGGGCACTGGCGGACTTTGCCCGTGCAGCCTTGGCGCACGCCGAAGAGTACATCTTTCTCGAACGCCTCGAGTATCTGGCACGGGGCGGGCGCATGTCCAAGACCGGGGCGTTCTTCGGCGACGCCCTGCACTTGGCACCGGTGGTCTCTCCCATGCCGGACGGCGCTCGCAGGATGGCGCTTCTGCGCAAGCAGGAAGACAGGATCGTTTTCGCATGCGACTGTGCCGCGCGGGCGCTCGGCGCTGCGGGTAGGAAGGGATACCTCTTGGCCGAATACACCGACAATCGTGCGTGGCTGGTCGAGCAGGTGTTGCCGCGCCTGCGTGCCGCGGCGCCAGGGGCGGAGATCGCGGTTGGGGCTCTCTCGCTCACCACCGGAGCTCATACCGGTCCAGGCACTTGGGCCATCGCAATGCTTCCTGAGCAAGCATCGCAAGGTGCGTGACAGGGGCACCCGACCCCTGGCATGCTGTTGCCGCACATGACCAGAGGAAAACGCGTCGTGGTTACGGGAATCGGCCTGCGCTCGCCGCTCGGGCACACCCTGCCCGCGCTGCGCGCGGGGCTGCTGGCCGGACGCAGCGGGGTTCGCGCCATGCCCGAATGGGCCGCGCTGCAAGGTTTGCGCACGCGCGTGGGGGCAGCCTGCGACGGCATCGATGCCCGTGAAATCCCGCGCAAGCACAGCCGGACCATGGGACGGGTTGGGATTCTGGCGGCGCTATCTGTACGTGACGCTATCGCCGATGCCGGACTGTCCGCCGATCTGGTGGCCTCGCCGGCGTGCGGGGTGGCGTTTGGCTCGACCACGGGCAGTTCCGCGGCGCAAGAGGATTTCTTGCGGCCTATCCTGCAAGACAAGTCGATCCGCGGCCTGCTGTCGTCTTCCTACTTGCAGTTCATGAGCCATACTTGTGCCGCCAACATCGCCCTCATGTTTGGCTGCAAGGGGCCGGTCATCGCCTCGTGCACGGCGTGCACCTCAGGCTCCCAGGGGATCGGGATCGGCTACGAACAGGTGCGCTTTGCTCGCGTGCCGGTCTGTCTCGCTGGCGGGGCGGAAGAATTGCACGTGCTGCACGCGGGGATCTTCGACATCATGTTCGCTACCTCGGCGGGCTTCAACCAGACCCCCGAACAAACCCCACGCCCCTTTGACCGTCGACGCGATGGCCTGGTGGTCGGCGAAGGCGCGGGCTGCCTGGTGCTTGAGGAGTACGAGCACGCGCGCCGTCGCGGCGCCGCCATCCACTCGGAGATCATCGGATATGGTTCGGGCTGCAACGGCAGCCACCCGACCAATTCCGATCCGGATGGAATCTGTATCGCGATAAATGCAGCCCTGCGCGACGCGGAACTGGCGGCGACGGACATCCAGCACATCAACGCACATGCCACGGGAACCGACGTTGGTGACGCCGCGGAAGCGGAGGCGGTTCATCGCATCTTTGGGGCCAAGGTACCCATCAGCGCGCTCAAGGGCTACCTGAGCCACACCCTGGGTGCCAGCGGTGCCCTGGAATCGATCGCAACCATTCTAATGATGAAAGAGGGGTTCATGGCGGTGTCGAAAAACCTCGATGAACCTGATCCCAAGATCCCGCCGCTCGATCACGTGCTGGGCAGCGCCCGGCAGGCTTCGATCAAGATCGCCATGAACAACAACTTTGCCTTTGGCGGGATCAACACCTCTTTGGTCTTTCGCGCACTTTGCTAATGCAGGAATCGACGCCTTCGTGGGAAGCCTTGCGCGCCCGCTTCAATGCCTGTGGCCTTCCCTTTGCTTTTGTGATCCCGGCCTACAATCACGCGCGCAACCTTGGTACTGTGGTGCGGGCCGCCCTGGCGAGCGGCGCACCGGTTATCGTGGTCGACGACGGGTCCACCGACAGCACGGCCGATGTACTTGCCGAACCCACGGGAGCGGTAGTGGTGCGCCACGAGAGAAACCAAGGGAAGGGTGCGGCGATCCTCACCGGGCTCAAAGTGGCGGCTGGCCCCCCACTGGGCGCCCGTTTCGCAGTGACCGTGGATGCCGACGGACAGCACCGTCCCGATGACGCCCGCAACTTGCTCGCGGCGATCGAGTCGGAGGCCGCCGCTTGTCTCGTGCTCGGTTCGCGCGTGGGCATGCGTGGGCGTGCGGTGCCGTGGTCGAGTCGCTTTGGGCGTGGTTTTTCCGGATTCTGGGTTCGTGCCTCGGGCGGACCGTCCGTGTCGGATTCGCAGACCGGATTTCGCGTGTACCCATTGCCCGAAACCCTTTTGCTGCCCACCCGCGCCCGGCGTTTCCAGTTCGAGGTCGAGGTGCTCGTGCACGCACACCGGGCTGGGATCCCGATTCGCGAGGTGCCAGTGGGCGTGGCCTACGATCCCCCGGGCGGCCGGGTGTCGCATTTTCGCCCTGGGCGGGACTTTGCTCGCAACGCGGCCACCTTCACCCGATTGATCGCGGGCAGGTTCTTGCCGCCTTGGTCTTGCCGCAGTCGTTCGCCTAGCCAGGACTCTCGCCATGGCAGGTAAGTCAACCATCCGCTGGCCGGTGCTGATCGTCGCATCCGTGGTGTCAGGAGTCTTGGCGTGGGCGGGCCAGTACCGTCTGCGTGTGGACACCGACATCACCTCCGCGGTTCCGACTGGCAACATCGCCTTTGCCAGCGCTCGCAAGGTTCTGGCCCGCCATCCTTCGCTGGACCGCCTGGTGGTGAATCTGTCGTTTCGCGACGGCCGAGCCCAACCCGACGCGCTCATTCTCGCGGGCGACATGGTGGTGTCGGAGCTTGAGCGGTCGGGGCTGTTTTCCGCGGTGGGCACAGCGGCGGCGGCCCGTGGGATCACCGCGCTCTATGCCGACGTGCCTGCGCAACTTCCGCTGCTGTTTTCGCGCGAGGATTTGCAGCGCGAGGTTGCCCCGCGCCTCGAACCTGCTGCCATCCAGGCCCGGCTTGCCGCCCTCGCGGCAGACGCGTCTGATCTTGCAGGGATTGGCTCGGCTGCGCGTGTGGCCGAGGATCCACTCGGCCTGGGCGAGATTGCCCTGGCTCGCCTAGGGGATCTGGTGCCCTCGCAGCAGGGTCGCATCGAACACGGACACATCCTGGACGCGGAAGGGAAGAACCTTCTGGTGGCTGCCACCCCGCGCGCGGCCACGCTCGATACGCGCACCTGCCATGCCATCGACCACGCGATACGCGCTTTGGCCCTGCGCTTTTCATTGGCCAAACCGGGCGAGGTTGGAGAGGGCGTAGTGCTTACTTCGGTGGGCGGGTACCGCGCCACCATCGACAACGAGGTTCTGGTCACCCGCGATGCCAATATCGCCATGCTCGCCTCCACCATCGGCATCGCCTTGCTCTTGCTCGCGTGTTTTCCACGTCCGTGGCTCGGCGTATTTGCATTGCTTCCCGCCTTTGCCGGCGGGTGCCTGGCTCTGTTCGTGTACAGCCTGATCGAGCACGACATCTCTGCGCTCGCCCTCGGGTTTGGCGGGGCTCTGATATCCATCACCGTGGATCAGGGGGCGGTGTACCTGCTGTTCGTTGACCGCAAGACCAAGACGGCGGGCCACCGGGCCGCCCACGAGGTGTTCTCGATTGGCTCGCTCTCCACGATCATCAACATCGGGTCGTTCCTCTCGCTGCGCCTCACCGGGTTTCGCGTGCTGGGACAGATCGGAATCTTCGCCGCGCTCGGCATCGGGTTTTCCTATCTCTTCGTGCATCTGGTCTTCCCGCACATCTTTCCCTCCGTGCCGCCGGCCTCGCGTTCAGCCTGGGTGCCGGTCGACAACTGGCTGCGCCGGATCACGGTAGGTCGTGGTTTCCGTGCCTTGACGGTCGCGGCCTCGCTCTTCGCGTTTGCCCTCCTGTTCGCGCGGCCCCGATTCGTCGTGGACCTTGCCGCCATGAACACGGTGCTGGCGGAAACTGCGCGCGACGAGGCACGCGTCCGGGCGGTCTGGGGCGACATCTTCCACCGCGTGTATGTGCTGATTGACGGCAAGGACGACGCCGATTTTCGCCAGAAGTCCGATGCGTGGCTGTCACTCCTGCAAGCGCAGAAAGCGACGGGGGTGGTCGCTCACGCCTTTTCGCCCTCTATGCTGAGTCCTGGGCCGAATGTGGCGGCCCAGCATGGGTTGGCGTGGACGCAGTTCTGGACCAGCGAGCGGGTGGCGGGGGTTGCGGCGGCCTTGCGCAACGGGGCCGCGCAGGCTGGGTTTGCCTCCGACGCCTTTGCCCCCTTCTTGGCTCGACTGACAGCCCCGGCGGTCGCAGCATCCTCACTTCCCGACGGGGTCTTGGCTCTCTACGGTGTGGGTCCGGGCCGCGACGGCCAAGGCGTGGTGTGGCTCGGCATCGTGGTGCCGGGCCCGAAGTACGCCCCGGTGGCCTTCGCCGAAGCGGCGCAGAAAGCAGGGCTCGAGGTTTTCGACGGTGACAATTTCTCCCAGACCCTGGCTGACCTCCTGGCGCGGACGTTCCGCTCCATGTTCGTGGTGGTGGTCTGCTTCGTGGCAGGGGCGGTGCTTCTCTTCTTCCTCGACCTGCGCGTGGCTGCCCTCGCGCTCGCGCCCATGACCTTTTCCTTCGTGCTGACCCTCGCGTCGCTGCATTTCATCGGACGTCCGATCGACATCGTGGGTCTGGTTCTCTCGGTGCTCATCTTCGGCATGGGCGTCGACTATTCGTTTTCGTTCGTTCGTGTCTATCAGCGTTGCCTCGATGAACACCATCCGTCGCACGGTCCGGTGCGAACCAGCATCTTTCTTTCCGCCAGCGCGACTCTGATCGGGATGGCCACCATGACCACCGCCCAGCACGCCGTGACCCGCAGCGCTGGCATCATGGCCACGTTTGCTATCGGTTACTGCGCCCTGGGAGCGTATGTAATCTTGCCGCCGGTGCTTCGCCTCCTCTATCGGCCACGTCCGTTGCCGACGCGGGATCGTGCGCACCCGGAACGCTGGGTGATGCGACGCTTTCGCGGGCTCAGTGCTTATCCGCGACTGTTCGCGTGGTTCAAGATGCGACTCGACCCGATGTTTCCGCGTTTGGCTGACTTCCTTCCCGAAGACGGCACGGTCCTGGATATCGGGTGCGGTTTTGGCGTGGCGGCTGCCTGGATGCTGGCACGTTCCTCCGGACTGCGCGTGGTAGCGATCGAGCCCGACGAGGATCGGGCGGTTACCGCACGCTTCGTGCTCGGGGATCGCGGCGTCGTGCACGAGGGCGGCGCGCCTGAGGCTTTGCCTCACATCGAGGCATCCGTGGTGACTTGCCTCGACGTCATCCATCATCTCGACAACGCGGGGCTGGCTGCGACGCTGGTGCAGGTTCGCGGGTGCCTATCACCCGGAGGCAAGCTGGTTCTGCGCACTACCGTACCCGGGGCAGGACGGACGCCCTTCTACCGGTGGTACGAGACCCGGCGTCTTCACATGCTCGGCATCTCGCCCCACTTCCGCGACCGCGAGTCGATTGTGCAGGCCCTGGCTGCGGCAGGCCTACGGGTTGTCCTGATTGAAGCGACCGCCCCCGGCCGCGAAGAAACCTGGTTCATTGCCGAGGCAGGCGACGGCAAAGCTGCTGCGAGGCCGGCGTGATCACACTTCTCTACCGGGCGATTGCCAAGCTGTCTCGTCGGTTCGGGCTGTGGATCCTCCGGCTCATCGGCGCGATCGTCGCTGCCGCTTACTATCTACTCTTTCCCCGACGCACGGGCCACAGCGTGCGCTTCTATCACGCGCTCTTCCCCGAGCGATCGAGGCTCTCTGCGTTCTGGTGCGCGTGGCGCCAGTACCAGGACTTCGCCCGTGTGTACAGCGAACGCCTGGAAATCGACCGCCGCACTGATGTGAGGTTCGACCGGGAAGGCGAGGAATATCTTGGGCAAGCCCACGCCGACGGGCGTGGCGCGATCTTGCTCATGTCCCACTTCGGCCGCTGGGAGATCGGGGCACGGCTGCTCGCTCGTCGGCAAGCGGGGCTGACCCTGGTGATGGGTGGACAAGAGGCCGGTGGTGCACGCGCCGGTGTAGACCGTGACCTCCGCAGCGCGGGCGTTGGCGTGGTGACCATACCCGAGGGACGTGGGCAACCCCTCGACATCTTCCAGGCGGTCCAGGTCCTGCGCAAAGGCGGCATCGTCTCGCTCGCAGCGGATCGCGCTTGGGGGGATGCCCGGGTGTTGCGCTTGCCCTTCCTCGGCCACACGGTTGCGGTTGCGGCGGCGCCCTTCGCCCTCGCCCTGGTCAGCGGCGCTCCCTTGCTCGTCGTCTTCGCCTTGCGCATCGGCCCGCGCCACTACCGCTTCGTCAGCGATCCGCCCGTCACACTCGCCGCTTCCGACCGGAGCGACCGACAAGCGGTTCTCGTGAAGGCCGCGGCCGCCTATCTGCAGCGCCTGCAGGCCATGGTGAAGGCCTATCCCGAACAATGGCAGAACTTCGGGAGGTTCCTTGGCAAAGCTGAGTAGTCTGGGCAGATTCCGCAATCGTCAGCTAGTTTTCTTCTCGGCAGACAGGCGACGCGAAGTCGCGCCAAATTGCCAAAAAGGGCGCAGTATGTCAGCGGCGACTGCCAGCGTATCAATCCGGTCATCCCGATATGATGATTCATCTAATCTGGGCGCTTGTCTCTGGGCGCTTGTCAAGCTGCCTTAAGCGAGCCAATCTTCGTGCCGATTAGGTGACCAGTGAAGTCTCGAACACCGGAGGGCGGCACGGGCTTCATGGATCGCTTTGAGCTTAAGAGCGAGGCAGGTACGGGCGGGATGGGTACCGTGTATCAAGCAATCGATCGTCAGACCGGGGCAGTGGTTGCGCTCAAAGTTCTTCACGTTCGGACCGCCACTGAAAGCGCACGTTTCGACCAGGAGGCACGCCTCCTGGCGGAGCTGTCACATCCGGGCATCGTTCGCTATTTCGATCGCGGGACGGCACCTCACGGATCGCCCTTCATCGCCATGGAGTGGCTTGAAGGAGAAACCTTGGAAGAGCGCCTGTCGCGTGGCTCGTTGGGACCCGCGGCGGTCGCGCACCTGGCAAGTCCGGTGTTGGAGGCGCTGGCCGCTGCCCATCAGCGCGGAGTTGTCCACCGCGACATCAAGCCAAGCAACGTCTTTCTCGTTGGCTGGAAGCTCACCGACACGCGCATCCTTGATTTTGGCATCGCCCGCCGGGTGTTCGACCCAAAGCGATTCACCCGCAAGGGCTCGACGGTAGGGACGCCACTCTACGCTGCGCCCGAGCAGGCACGTGGCCGCCACGACGTGGACGGCCGGGCCGATATCTTCTCCCTCGGTTGCGTTCTGTACGAGGCGCTCACCGGTGAGCCGCCTTTTACCGGCGACGACGCCACCGAGGTGATGCAGAAGGTGTGCGCGGGGATGGTGGCACCACTGTCGTCGCGCCGACCCAACATTCCGCCTGAGCTGGAGCGCATCATCCACCGCATGCTGCAACCGGATCCGGGCGCGCGCCCCCTGTCGGCGAGCGCCCTGGCGGGCGAATTCCGCGCTCTCGCGCAGCGCCTGGGCGACCTGGGAGAGGAAACCGCGTCGTCCAAGCCGCCATCCCCGCTGCTGCGGCCCAATAGCATCAGCGAATCGGAGGAGCGCACCCTCTGTGCGATGCTGATCTCACTGGCGCGGCGGCCGGTTGCGGACGGCACGCGGCGGGCGGTGCGGGACCGGCGCCTCGGGCCACATGGGGCATTCCCCTGGCAAGCCGCGAGCAAGACGGCCGAAGTCAAGGATGACAGCCCGGAGCGGGTGGCCGCCTTGGAAAATGCCATACGCGCGCTGGGGGGCGAGATGGACCGCCTCATCGATCGCACGCTCTTGGCGACTGCGCCAGCCGTGGGGACAGCACGCGAGCAAGCCATGCAGATTGCACGCGCTGCTCTATTGTTGCGGGAGATGGAGCCGGACGCCAAGATCGCCATCGGGTCGGGTCGGGCCGCGTTCATGGCGCGGGTTCCGGTCGGTCGCTTGATGGACTCGTTGCCCGCGCTCATGCAAGGCCAGCAAGCAGGCACCATCCGCGTCGACCAGACCACGCGGCGCCTTCTGCCCGGTCGCTTCGTGGTGGGGGATGCGGATGGGGTGGCGCTGCTGTTCGCCGAAGCCGGCGGGGCCGGGCCAGAACGACCACACGGCGTAGGTGGACAGGTAAGCCCGCTGCTGGGACGCGAGCGAGAGTTGGACTTGCTGATATCGCTGCGCAAGGAATGCGTACGCGAACGGGTGGCGCGCGCTGCGCTGGTGGTGGGCGGGTCGGGCACAGGGAAGACGCGTTTGGCGCGTGAGTTTCTTTCGCTGGCGGCGGAGCCACTTGAGAACATCATTCGCTGCACGGGAACCCTGGTTCGGCCCGGATCGGATTTCGCAATGCTGGCGCCCTTGCTGGCTGCGGCTGGCATCCAGACCCAGGGACGAGAGGCGGCCGAGGTCAAGCGAGAGTTCGTGCACTGGTTGCGGGGCAGGTGCACCGCCGGTGCTCCGATAGTGGTGTTGGAGGATCTGCAGTGGGCGGACGCAGCCAGCGTTCAGGTCATGGACGATGTGTTGGGCCATTTTTCGGATCAGCCGTTGCTGATCTTGGCCTTGGGTCGGCCGGAGGTGGAAGAGCGCTTTCCCGGCTTGTGGGGCGAACGCATGGTGGAGTACCTCCGGCTGGCATCCCTGCCGCGCAAGGCCGGGCAAAGCCTGCTGCGCTCGCGGGTTCCCCCGCTGCCGGCCGAAGCCGAGAACTTCGTGCTCGACCGCTGGGAGGGCAATCCCATGTTCTTGGAGCAGATGGCCGACGCCCTGGCGGCGGGCCATTCGGGAGTCCCCGACGTCGTGCTAGCCGCGGTCGAAGCCCGTTTCGATTGCCTGTCGCCCGAGGCTCGGCGGGTCTTGCGCGCCGCGAGCCTGTACGGCGACAAGTTCTTCTCGACCGAGGCGTTGGTCGCGGTGTTGGGTGAGGCGAGCTGGCGCGAGATGGGCGAGTGGCTGGAGAACCTGGTCATGCGCGACCTGGTGCAAAGGCAGGCGGATGGCACCGAGGTGGCGTACCGGGTGCGCAACAAGCTGGTGCGCGAAGCGGCCTACCGGATGCTCACCTCGGCCGACCGCGTGCTCGGCCGGCGGCTGGCACGGGCCTGGTTGGAGGGCGCCGGGCGGACCCTGCCCGAATACCTCAGTGCGCCGTCATCGCAGACCGACCGGCGGTCGGCTACGGGAAGCTGAGGCCGCCAGGACCGGTGGCCGGATCCGGAACCGGCCCCGGTGGCCGGCCCGCCACAGGGGCGACCAAGAATTCCTTCCTGTGCACCCCGTTAACTTTGTGGTGATATCTGAGTCATCCTCATGCTCGCCCTCGCTCCCCTGCTCGCTTCTGTTCTGCTTGGCGAAGCGCCGCCTGTCGAGGCACCATCGGTCGAGGTGTGGGCTGGCCATCAGATTCTGCGCGGGATGCGCCACGTGCCCCTGCATAGCGATGTGCTCGACGAGACCGAGAGCTACATCCTGGTGAAGGTGCAGCGCAAGGGCAGCCACATCGAGTTGCGCCAGCACTTCTGTCGAGTTGAGAGCAAGCCGGTCAAGGGCGTGACCGTCGTCCTTTCGTCCACCGGCGTGGCCCACATGCCCTCCACGACCATAGCAATCGACGTGGCAGCCGACGGCGGGGTGAAGGTCGGGCCGTGGGACGTGGCCTGGGGACAAGAAGACATGGATGGCGACGGCAAACCTGGCGCAACCTTCACGGTGGGCGGAACCTTCTGCTCGGGCAACCTCTACGTTGCGAGCCAGTCGCACTACACGGTAGAGCGGGCGCAGCTCGACGAGCACGGCCTTTCGGGTGAGCTCAAGGTTGCGCAGAAACAGCAGATTCTCGGCGCGAGTGGTCTGTGTCTACGGGCCATGGCGGGTGACAGTACCGAGTCCCAAAAGGGAACTTTCGCGTATCGTCCGGTGCCAGCGGGTACCACCTGCCAATCGCTGGCGGGCAAGCCCTGGCCGGTCAAGGCGCAGAGGAAGGCAGACAAGCCGTAGCTAGCCGCGCTCGCGTTCCACGTCGATCACTGCAACCGGTCGCGGGCTTTCCGGCAGCGACTGCAAGAGCACGAGAGCGCCCAGGCCGGCCAAGTTGCTGATGACGACCGCGACCGGACCGATCATGTTGCCGGGTACTTTCAGCGCTAGGCAAGTGGGCGCGGTTATGGCCAGCGAGGCAACGAAGGCAATGTTGCCGGCCAAGATGGTTGAGGTCCGACGGGTCAGCGCTGCCAATCCTTCCCGGTGCGCGCGCAAGCCTGAGGTAAATGGATACGCGACCAGGAGCAGTGCAGCCACGTAGACCAGCGAGAGGTCGGCAGGGGGCAGTCGCTGCAACGAAACGTAGTACCAATGGGACAGTCCGGGGAGTGTGAAAAGCAGCGGGACGAACGACACGATCGCGCCCGCGCGCAGGGCGAAACGCAGGGTGAGATTGTCTTCGCGTGAGCGCGGGGGGAAGTAGAGCACCACGTTCTGCAGGCGCGTGGCTGCGTAGGCCATCGGGTTGGCCAGCCCGATGGCCAGATAGTAAGCGGGCAGCATGCGCTCCGGTTGGCTGGATCGAGCGATGACGGCACCCAGCAACATTCCGGACAGAGTCATCAGAAATCCACCCAGCGAGAGCGGCAGGTTGAACCAGACGATGGCCCGCCGCCTCGGCACGTCGTCGTCAGCTTCGGCGAATACCGAGGCGAACGGTCGGCTGTAGTACCACGCCACCGCCACCTCGACCCCCACGGGGATGGCCTGGCAGACTACCGCCCAGCGTGGACCGACCAAGCCCGCCCAGACGAAAAGCGGCGCGAGTGCAAGCGTGAGCGCGATGCGGGCGAAGGTGGCGGTACTGGCGCGCCCGGAAGCGCCGTTGTTGAAGAGAAGAACCTCGTAGGGGTTGCGAGCGAAGAACAAGAAGTTCAGCAGGATGGTCAGGGGAAAGGCCTCGCGGGCAGGAATCTCTATGGAAGGCGGCAGGCCGAGAATGGCGCCAAACACGGCGTGGCCAACCGGGGGAATGCAGATCACGGCCTGTACCAGTGCTGCGCTGGCCGCCATCAGGTTGTTGACGGCGAAAAAGCGGGAAAATCCCAGGCGGGACCTGCCAAAAACCATGCCCGAGGTGACCAAGCCCGCCCCGACGGCTCCCACGAGAAACATTACGATGTTTGACTGAGCCACGCCCGCCAGGTTCAGGGTGCCGCCCGGGCCATGGGTAGCCACCATGGCGACCAGTGGGTAGGTCAAGCTTTGCGAGGCCGCCTGGAGCGCCAGCGGAATGAAGAAGGCGGTCAGTTGTCGGTATGAGGGTGCAGCAGCGTCGTTCATCGGGACGACGAAAGATACATCGTCGTCGGTACCCGTGTCGGCACTAACCAGCATCGCGTGAACCGTGGATCGAAGTTAGCTGGTTCACCACAGAGGGCACAGAGGCCACAGAGCCGGACCGGAAAGAAGGAAGGGTGGACTGTTCTGTCCGAACCCCTTCTTCTCTTCCGACCTCTGTGTTCTCTGTGCTCTCTGTGGTGGAAGAGCTAGCCAACAACGTATTGGATCGCGCCCGCGAGATCCTGGTCAGCGATTGTGCGCCGCGAACTCGCTGAGTGGGCCAAGCCCGCCGGTCAGCATGCCCGAATGCGCGCACCTCACCTTCCCCGGCGCGGCCAAGGCAGCAAAGCCGGCAGGGAGGTCATAGTCTGCGCCCAGGCTGGGTGTCGAAGCAACAGGCGCCGATCCATCCAGGGCACGCTCACGAATACAAAGAGCAAGGTAATGGAAAGCGGGCCGACGACGGACCATGCCCACGCCGGCTGGGCAGCCACGCCAAAAAGGTAAAGGCCCCACCAGAACAAGACCTCGCCCAAGTAGTTTGGGTGTCGGCAGAGCGCCCACAAACCCTGGTCGAGAACCGCCTCGGGATCGCTCCGGGTGCGCAAGAAGACCCTCAGCTGCCCATCGGCCGTGGCCTCGATCGCGATGGCCGCCACGGTCACGGCCAGGGCTGCAAGATCAAGTACCACGACGGGGCTCGGCCGAGCCAGAGCGGGATAGATGGGCAGAAGCCCGAGAAAGACCCAGATGGTCGGCATCAGGTGAATCGAGACAAAACTGGCGGGCCAGTACAGGCGGCCAGTCCGGCGACGGATCTCCTGGTAGCGGAAGTCCTCGTCACCGATTCCGCGCCAGCGCGCAGCCCAATTGCCGGTGAGGCGCGCGCCCCACAAGGCGATCAAGGCCAAGAGCAGAACCTGCCGCGGCCCGCTCGCAGCCGCCCAGTACAGGGCGATGGGCAATGGGGCCACGCTCCAGTACGGATCGTAAAGGCTGGAATTGTTGTACCCGACGCTGAAGCCAAACACGACCAGGGTAGCGACCAAATCGGCTGCCGCAGCCACCAAAATGGGATGCCGATCGCGCAGAGCCCAGCCCACGGCCAGCGCCACCACCAGGGCGGAGGCGTAGGCCAGCGCCACACGGGCAAGGTCGCGGCGGCGGCGAAGCTGGTCAGGACTTGGGGCTGCCATCGCGGCCAGCATACAGCCGCCGCGTGGCGCGGCCCATGATTCGCACCGCCACCCGGCGTGGCAACAGGCGGTTCATGACGAAAGCCGAGAAGCGATAGAACGCGCCAGGAACCACAGACGGCTTGCGGCCAAGAGCATCCAGCGCCACGGCCGCGACACGGTCGGCTTCCAGCAAAGGAACCCGGCTAGGCCGGGGCTGCGAGGCGGCGTAGCCGGGCGTGCGCGTGGCACCGGCGCGACAGGCGACCACATCCACGCCACGCTCGCCCAGCTCGTCCCACAGCCCCTCGGCCAGCACCAAGTTGAACGCCTTGGACGCCGCATAGGTGGCCAGCCAGGGCCCGCCCTGTGATCCAGCCATCGAAGTCATGAGCACGATCCCGCCGCAGCCGCGCTCCGCCATCGCCTTGCCCAAAAGGTGCGCAAGCACCAACGGCCCGCGGCAGTTCACCTCGAGGACGCGCAGGTGTTCGTCGAGCGAGTGGTCGACGAACGGCCCGATCACCGAGTGCGCGGCGTTGTACACCAGCAAACCTACTGTGAGACCGTCCACCGCGTGCTCAACCACCTCGCGCAGATCGGGCCGGCTCAGGTCCGCGGCCAGGGTTCGCACCTCAATGGCGTAGCGGGTGCGCAGGTCCTTCGCGAGCCGTTCCAGTGCATCCGGCCGGCGCGCGATCAAGATCAAGTTGAGGCCGCGTCCCGCTAGGCGGCGCGCGAAGGCCTCGCCCAGTCCCACCGAGGCGCCGGCAATCAGGGCGTACGGGCCGTAGCGCTCGCGAAAGTCCATTTATATGGGAACCCTGAGAGGGTTCGCTTCGCCCTTCGGCCCCCCACCCGCCACCCCCACCCCGCTCGCTTCCCCCTGCGGGGACTTCGGGACCTGCACCCTCCCCACCACCCCCGCTCGCTGCGCTCGCGCCCTCGCGCTC
>Ga0182017_10000227_pt1 | contig 44767 bp, 32 predicted proteins | sample 712E3DmetaG_FD_120492 | JGI IMG/M metagenome (GOLD analysis project Ga0182017, IMG submission 120492) | Permafrost microbial communities from Stordalen Mire, Sweden - 712E3D metaG | ecosystem: Environmental > Terrestrial > Soil > Wetlands > Permafrost | place: Sweden: Stordalen | collected... | reverse complement strand
GCGGAGTTGGGCGGCTTCGTGGTGGCTGCGTTTCACCTCCGCTGTCTCGTCGAACGCTGCCTGGTAAACTCGAAAACGGACGGGATTGACGTCCGCCTGTTCGACGGCGGCCGGCCAGACGAGCGGCGCCTGCTGTACGCGCACGCGGCCGGCGGCCCGAGCGCCCGCCCCAACGAGTGGGCTACACAGCCCATCCGCGCCAGCGCCCAGCCCGTCGCCTGGCGCGACCAAGCCGAAGACCCCTGGGTGCTGGAGTGCGCACCGGGGTTGGGGTATCGCGCCACGGTGGAAGCCTGGTCCGCCTGGGCGGTCTTGGCCGGCGGGCTGTTGCTCACGGCGTGGCTGAGCGCTTACCTGCTCCTCGCCCTGGCGCGGCACCGGCGGGTCGAGCAACTCATTACGTGCCGGACAGCCGAGCTATCGGCCGCGAACCGCCAACTACTAGGCGAGGTCGCGGAACGCACACAGGCCGACGAGGCGCTGCGGGAGCGGGAAGCCGTCTTGCACGGCATCACGGACTCGGCCCAGGACGCCATCCTGATGATGGACCCGCAGGGGTGCGTGTCCTTCTGGAATCCGGCGGCCGAGCGCCTGCTCGGATACGCGGCGGGCGAGGCGCTTGGGCAGAATCTGCACGAGCTTCTGGCACCGGAGCGCTATCGCCGCGCACACGACCAGGCGTTCCCGGAGTTCCAGCGCACCGGACGCGGCCAAGCGGTCGGCCAGACGTTGGAACTGCACGCCCTGCACAAGGATGGCCGGGAGGTCGCGGTGGCCGTGTCCCTCTCCGGTGTCCAGGTCGACAACGCGTGGCACGCCGTGGGCATCCTGCGTGACGTGACCGAGCGCAAGCGCGCCGAGGAAGCCCTGCGTCAGAGCGAGGAGCGCTTCCGTCTCGCCGCCCAGTCCATCACCAACATGGTGTGGGAATGGGATCTTGTCACCGGCACGCTCGACTGGTTCGGCGATATCGAGGGTCTCCTCGGCTACCCGCCGGGAGAGTTTCCGCACACCGTCGAAGCTTGGAAGGCGCTGGTAGATCCCGAAGACCACGACCGCGTCATGGCGGCTCTTGACCGCCACGGCAAGGGCGACGCTCCGTACGACGAGGAATACCGCGTCCGGCGCAAGGACGGCGGCGTTTGTCATTGGCGCGCCCGGGGCACCGCGATTCGCGACTCGCAGGGGAAAGCCATCCGCATGTTCGGAGCCATTGAGGACATCACCGAGCGCAAGCAATTGGAGGATGAGCGTAGGGAAACACGTCGGCGGCAGCAAGGCGTCAGCCACCTCCGGCAGTTGCTGCTGGCGCCGGCCCCGCTCGAAACCAAACTCAAGAGCGTCACCGACGGCATCGTCCACCTGTTCGAGGCCGATTTCTGCCGCATCTGGCTGATACGCCCCGGAGATAGGTGCGAACGGGACTGCATCCATGCCGAGGTGCACGAAGGCCCGCACGTCTGCCGCTACCGTGACCGGTGTCTGCACTTGCTGGCGAGTTCCGGTCGGTACACCCACATAGACGGCCCAGGCCACCGGCGCGTTCCGTTCGGGTGTTACAAAATTGGGCGCGTCGCATCGGACGAGGAGCGCGGGTTTCTCACCAACGACGTGCAGAATGATCCGCGCGTTCACAATCACGATTGGGCCCGCGAGCTGGGACTGGTGTCGTTCGCGGGCTACCGGCTTCGCGCGCCCGAGGGAGACACCCTGGGCGTTCTGGCCCTGTTCGCCAAACATCCGCTCTCCGCCGACGAAGACGCCATGCTGGACGGACTCGGGAGCACGGTGGCACTTGTCGTCCAGCAAGCCGCGGCGGAGGACGCGCTGCGCCTGTCGAAAGCCGGCTTGGAGCAAGTCAACGAGCAACTGCAACAAGTTAGCGCGCGGGCCGAACAGATGGCGGTGCAGGCCGAGGCCGCCACCCAAGCCAAGAGCGAGTTCCTGGCCAACATGAGCCACGAGATTCGCACGCCGATGAACGGCATCATCGGCCTGAGCCACCTGGCCCTGAAAACCGACCTGGACGCCAAGCAGCGCGATTACGTGACGAAGATCCAGTCCTCGGCGCACGCGCTGCTGGGCATCATCAACGACATCCTCGACTTGTCCAAGATGGAGGCCAGCAAGCTCAAACTGGAGTCCACTGAGTTTCACCTGGACCAGGTGCTCGAACGCGTGTCGGCCATGGTGGCCCTCCAGGCCGAGGAGAAAGGCCTCGAACTCTGTGTGTCCCGGCCGCCGAATGTTCCGCTGGCGCTGGTGGGCGATCCATTGCGGCTGGGGCAGGTTCTCGCCAACCTCGCCACGAATGCCGTCAAGTTCACCGAGCGTGGCGAGGTCGTCATCGCGGTGGAACGGATCGGCCAGGACGACGACCAGGCGGTCCTCAAGTTCTCCGTGCGCGACACCGGTATCGGCCTGACCGAAGAGCAGCGCTCCAAGCTCTTCCGTCCCTTCACCCAGGCCGACGGCTCGACCACGCGCAAGTACGGCGGCACGGGCCTGGGCCTGACGATCAGCAAGCAGCTCGTGGAACTCATGGGTGGCCAGATCGATGTTGAGAGCACGCCGGGGCGCGGCAGCACCTTCGCCTTCACGATCCCCTTCGGCCTCCAGGCGGCCAGCGGTCCCCAAGCGCCGGTCGTCCCAGTTGACCTGCGCAACATGAAGGCCCTGATCGTTGACGACAGTGCCTCGGCCCGCGAGATCCTGAGCGACACCCTGATTTCGCTGGCCTTTCAGGTCACAGCGGTCGCGTCCGGCGAGGCCGCGCTGGCGGAGCTGGAACGTGCGGCCCAGGCCGGCGGACGCTTCTATGACCTGATCCTCTTGGATTGGAAGATGCCCGGCCTCGACGGCATCGAGACGGCGCGCCACATCAAGAGCAATCGGCGTTTGCCCAAGACGCCGACCATCTTCATGATCACCGCCTACGACAACGAAGACGTGAAACGCCAGGCGAACGATCTCGACTTGGACAAGCTGCTCACTAAGCCCGTCAGCGGTTCCCAGCTTTTCGACGCCATCATGGAAGTCTTCACCAGTAGCTCCGTCAAACCGCCGATCCCCGACACGTCGCCTTCCTGCGACCTGGCGGCCGCCGTGGCCATCCGCGGCGCCCGCGTGCTGCTCGTGGAGGACAACGCGATCAACCAGCAGGTCGCCCGCGAGATCCTCGGAGGTCTCGGCCTCACCGTACAGATCGCCGGCAACGGCTGCGAGGCCGTGGAGGCCGTCCTGGCCGGTCAGACCGCATTCGACGTGGTCCTCATGGACTTGCAGATGCCAGAGATGGACGGCTATGAGGCCACGCGCCGGTTGCGCGCGCGGTTCGGACCTGAGCAACTGCCGATTGTCGCGATGACGGCCCACGCTCTGGAATCTGAGCACCAGAAATGCCTGGCCGCCGGCATGAACGACCATCTGCCCAAGCCGGTCGATCCGGAGCAGCTCTTGGCCACGCTGGCCCGCTGGATCAAGCCGGACGCGAGCCGCCAGGCCAAACCGCTGCCTGGCGCCCGAGCCGTATCCGACGTACCCGGAGACTTTCCAGTCGCAGTGCCCGGCCTTGATCTCGATGCCGCGCTGCGGAAACTGGGCGGCAATCGGCCACTGCTCTTGAAGCTGCTGCGCGACTTCCAGCGCGACTTTGGCGAAGTCGTCACCAGGATCCGCGCCGCCCTCGCCCACAACGATCTCGAGCTGGCCCAGCGCACCGCCCACACGCTCAAAGGCGTGGCCGGCAACATCGCCGCGACGGATGTGTTCGCCGCCGCCCAGGCCGTCGATGCCGCCCTCCGCAAGTCCGAGCAAGACCATCTGGGCGCGTTGCTTGACCATCTGCACGCCAGTCTGCAGACCGTCCTGTCGGGTATCCCCGCAGCGCCGCCGCCGAACCCGCCGGCGTCGCCGCTCGCCGCGCCGACTCCCAATCGGGCCGCACTCGACCTGCCCCGGGTGACGCAGGCCCTCGCCGAGCTCGACGGCTTGCTGAAGCGGAACAACCTCGCAGCAAAGAAACACCTCGGGCCGTTGCATGATCTACTGGCCGCCGCGGGGGTTGCAGAACTCCTGGCGCAACTCGAAAGTTGCGTGAACGGGTTGGACTTCAAAGGTGCCCAGGCGGCCGTGACCGCCCTCATGGAAGAACTCAGCGTGGCCCTGCCATAGCGAGGAGTCGCCATGGATTCGGCGCTCTCTGCCCCTCAGACCGTCCTCATCGTTGACGACACTCCGGCCAACATCGAGATCCTCAGTTCCATTCTCGGGGCCGAGTACGAAGTCCTGTTTGCGACCAGCGGTCGCGAAGCCCTCGACCTCGTCGCCCGCCAGATCCCCGACCTGATCCTGCTGGACATCATGATGCCCGCTATGGACGGCTACGAGGTCTGCAAGCAACTCAAAGCCAATCCCCAGACGCGTAACGTCCCCGTGATCTTCATCACCGCCCTCAGCGAGGAGGCCGACGAGGCCCGCGGCCTGGAGGTCGGTGCCATCGACTATATTTCCAAGCCCATCAGTGCCCCCATCGTCAAGGCGCGCGTGCGCAATCACCTTCAACTGAAGCGCTACCGCGACATACTCGAAGACCTCTCGGCTCGGGACGGCCTGACGGGCATCGCCAACCGGCGCCGCCTCGATGAGTTCCTGGCCCAGGAATGGCTCCGTGGCCGCCGCACGCAGAGCCCCCTCTCCATTTGCCTGACAGACATCGACTTCTTCAAACGCTTCAACGGCTGCTACGGACACGCCGCCGGCGATGACTGCCTCCGTCGCGTCGCGTTGGCCTTGGCCAGCGTCAGCCGCCGCCCCGCCGACCTCGTCGCGCGCTACGGCGGCGAGGAGTTCGTCTGCGTGCTGCCGGATACAGACGCCGCTGGCGCCGCCCTGCTGGCGGATAAGTTCTCCGACGCTGTCATCGCGCTGGGAATCCCCCACGCAGACTCAACCGTCGCAGGACATGTCACAATAAGCGGTGGGGTCGCCACGGCGATTCCGACCGAAGAGTCGTCCGCAGCACAACTACTCGAAGCCGCCGATCGGATGCTCTACCAAGCGAAGAAAACCGGCCGAAATCGGGTCCTGGCGCCACTCTGGGAAACCGTGCATTGCTAACGTGCCGCAGGCAATCACTGGAGCCTGGCTGTCCTCCGCTTACGTCCTGGATGCACAACCAAGGCGTTGCGGCGCGCGCCGAGCCACCCTGCGTAGCCCGCCGTCCGCTGGGCTCGCGCGATGGCTCAGCCGCCGGGCCGACCCGGCCTGATCATACGCCATCTTCCGAGAAGACTCGGGGCGACAAGATTCGAACTTGCGACCTCGTGGACCCAAACCACGCGCTCTAGCCAGGCTGAGCTACGCCCCGCGGTCTTGGCCGACTATCATAGCCGCCGGCGCCAGAGATGAGAATGGATCAGGGCCCCGCAAAGATCACCCCCGGGACCCGGGAGACGGCGCGCAGCCTCCACTCCGGGCAGCGCGGCCGTCCCTAGTCCTGGATGCTTCTTTCACACCGGAGAACACCGACGGGGCGAGCCCGCCAGCGCTCACGCGCATTGTGCCGACGATCAAACATGTCTTAATCGGATGGCGTCTCCGAAACGCCACATCGCCGAAGTTGGCCGCCGTGCTGTGTGCCCCCCGGCGCACATTCCACGCCGCTTTCCGGAGCGGCGGCCCGCAGCCACGGTGCCGCGAGTCATGCAGAACAAGAGCGGCAACTCAGACCGGAAGAAACAGCAGCGACCGGTGCGCCAACAGATCACGACGCAACGTCCACTGCGCCAACCCATCCCACGCTGCGGCCCGCACCGGAGAATCACACGGCACGGAACACGCGGAACGCTCCCGCGTAATTGGGCGACCGGCTAGATGGGACAGGGCCGGGTCGCCGACGTCGACAGTGCACCGCGTCGCGTTTACTTCACACGTCGCGGTCCAAAACTAGTATAGCACGCGAAGTGCCTGCGGCAACGTCAAGTGTGACAATAAAGTTCGCGTCTTACTTCACGAACAACATCTCGGAGTAGCGCGGCAGGGGCCAGACGTCATCGGGGACGGATTGTTCGAGGGTGTCGGAGATGCGGCGGGCTTCGGCCATTGCCGGGAGGAGCTTGTCGCGCGTGTGGTGGGCGCGAGTGACGTGGTCGGGGAGGCGGAGGGCCTCAGCCTTTTCGACGGCGACGATTGCGGCGCTAAGCTCGGCGAGGAGTCCAACAATGCGCACGAGCTGGGCTTTCGTGTCGGGGCATTTGACGCCGGCCGACTCGCTGGAGGCGACGGCGTGGGCGAGCTCGGTTTGGAAGCGCAGGGCGGCGGGCTGGACCTCGCGTTTGAGCATGGAGACCAGGGTGCGGGCCTCGATGGCGACGGTGCGGTTGTAGCGCTCGAAGTTCACGTCGACGCGGGCCTGCAGCTCGCGCTTGTTGAGCACGTTGTACCGCTGAAACAGCTCCTGGGCCTTCTTGGTGGCCAGGGCCGGGAGGGCGTCGACCGTCGTCTTCAGGTTGGGCAGGCCGCGGCGCTCGGCCTCCTTGTGCCACGCCTCGCTGTAGTTGTCGCCGTCGAAAATGACGCGGCGGTGCTTCTTGACGACCTCCTTGAGCAGGGCCTTGACGGCGGTTTCGAGCTTGGCGGGCGCGGGGTTCTTGCCGGCGCGCGTTTGCAGCTCGGTGGCCATGAAGTCGAGGGACTCGGCGATGATCGTGTTCAGCACGGTGTTGGCCCAGGCGATGGCCTGGCTCGATCCGACCGCGCGGAACTCGAACTTGTTGCCGGTGAACGCGAAGGGGCTGGTGCGGTTGCGGTCGCCGGAGTGGCGGGGGATTTGCGGCAGGGTCCGGGCGCCGAGGTCGAGGCTGCCACCCTTCTTGGTGGAGTGCGCGCCGCCCTGGGCGAGCTGAGCGAGGATGTCGCTGAGCATGTCGCCGAGGTAGATCGACATGATCGCGGGCGGGGCTTCGTTGGCGCCGAGGCGGTGGTCGTTGGCGGCGCTGGCGACGGAAGCGCGGAGCAGGTCGGCGTGCAGATCGACCGCCCGCACGCAGGCCAGCAGGAAGACGAGGAACTGCATGTGCGTGTGGGTTTCGACGTGCGGGTCGAGCAGGTTCACGCCGGTGTCGGTCGAGATCGACCAGTTGTTGTGCTTGCCGGAGCCGTTGATGCCGGCGAAGGGCTTTTCGTGGAGGAGGCAGACGAAGCCGTGGCGTTCGGCGACGGTGCGCAGCATCTGCATCATGAGCATCTGGTGATCGGAGGCGACGTTGGCGCTCTCGAAGATGGGGGCGAACTCGTACTGGTTGGGGGCGACCTCGTTGTGGCGGGTTTTGACGGGCACGCCGAGCTCGTAGAGGTGCCGTTCGACCTCGGTCATGAAGGCCATGACGCGTTCGGGGATGGCGCCGAAATAGTGGTCGTCGAGCTGGTGTCCCTTGGGGGCGGGGGCGCCGATGAGCGTGCGGCCGCAGAGGCGCAGGTCCTCGCGGCGATCATGGAACGAGCGGTCGACGAGGAAGTACTCCTGCTCGCTGCCGATCGTGGTGATGACGCGTGAGACGCCTTTATGCGTGCCGAAAATCCGCAGGATGCGCAGGGCCTGGTCGCTGACGGCCTGGATCGAGCGCAGCAGCGGGGTTTTCTTGTCGAGGGCTTCGCCGGTCCAGGAGACGAACGCCGTCGGGATGCACAGCGTAGCGCTGTCGGGGGTTTTGAAGATGAACGCGGGGCTGGTGGCGTCCCAGGCGGTGTAGCCGCGGGCCTCGAAGGTCTCGCGGATACCGCCGGAGGGGAAGGAGCTGGCATCGGGCTCGCCCTGGATCAACTGGGGCGCGGAGAAGGCCTCGATGGCGCCGCCGACGCCGTTAGGCGACAGGAAGGCGTCGTGTTTTTCGGCAGTGTGGCCGGTGAGGGGCTGGAACCAGTGGGTGTAGTGGGTGCAGCCGTGCTCGAGGGCCCAGGACTTCATGGCGGCGGCGACCATGCCGGCGACGGCGGGGTCGAGCGGGAGGCCGCGCTGCATGGTGTGGACGAGCTTCTCGTAGGCGTCCTCGGGCAGGTGCCGGCGCATGACTTCGCCGGTGAAGGTCAGGGCGCCGAACGTATCCGACAGTTTCGTCACACCGCCGTTGGGCGACATGGGGTGGTACCTCCAAGCTCATGCGCTACAGACGAGTTTTCCGTCTCGATTCACCAATACATCGGAGTCGGGGGCCGGGGGGCTGCAAGAGCGTGTGTCGGCCGCGCGAAAAACGACCGATAATCGCGCCAGCTGCAGGCACCGCGGCTGCACAGCTCCGGCCTGAACCGAACGCCGCGCAACGTAACGCTGCACATGGACGGCGACAAGAGCGGGGGGGCAAACAGGGCGAACGGCTAGTCCGTCGAAACGAGTGACGCTTTTCCGCCGGCGGTCGTCGCGGTTGGCACGCCGGGAGCGTTTGCGCCCCAGTTGCGAAGCGGTCGCCCGGTGATCCGACGCCGGGCTTGGTGTAGGGCCATGGTCGCGAAATAGCGGAGCGGATGCCGGCCGGGGACGAGGGTCGCCTGTCGCAGGGCGGCGCGGAACTCCGCAGGGCCGTCGAAGGCGGGGACCATCTGGCAGCATGAGGCCAGGTAGCCGCGCAGGTGGGAATCGTCACCGACGTAGGGCGTGATCCCGTTTTCCTCGGCGAAACGCTGAGCCCGCGTGTTTTCCCAAAGCAGAAAATCCTGCGCGTTGCAGACCTCGACGGCGTCGAGCCAGGGCCGCAGGCGGGCGAGCGCCTCCGGGCCGAGGCTGTGTTGGCAGAGGATCGTGAACGGGTGCGGGGCGAGGACGAGGCCGCCCTGGTCGCGAATCCGCTGGGCCGTCTCTTCGGCCGACAGGCCCGCCGGCACGTGTTCGTGCATGAACAGGCCGATGATGTGCCCGTCCGTGGACGTGATCTCCTCCCCAACGATGATGTGGACGCCGCCGAGCGCCTGCGCGGCCAGCGCCCCGGCAATCCCGTTGTGATCCGTGACCGCGACACAATCGACGCCGGCGCGGCGGGCCTCGCGGACGAGATCCTCCGGCGAGCGGTTGGAGTCGTACGAGTAATGCGTGTGTACGTGAATGACCGTTTTCAGGCGTGTCATCGCATTATCGCCAGTTATCAGATGTTGCGGCGGCGCCACCTGTTCTTTGATCGGCTTCCGGCGGCCGGCGCAAGAGTAGCGCACACACGCTCAGAGTATAGGCGTGTTGGGGCGGGCGGGGGGGTTCCGGGCTTCCAGCCGCCGCGAGGGCGGGCGGCGGCCGGACGGAGTGTCGGAGGCACGCGCGTTCGCTTGCGTCAAGCTGCCGGGTGGCGCACCATGCCCGCGAGCCGTAGGAGAGCGATATGGAACGCGCGTCGATTCCGTTGACCGAGTTGCAGATGCCGACGTTCGGGGCGTGGGAGCCGGGGTGGTTTTCGCTGACGGCGGGGGAGAACCGGCCAGGGGCGTTCAACAGCATGACCGTGTCGTGGGGTGCGCTGGGCGTGATCTGGCACCGGCCGCTGGCGGTGGTGGTGGTCCGGCCGCAGCGCTACACGCGGGAGTTCATGGAGCGGTACGACACGTTCAGTCTGTGTGCGTTCGACGAGTCGTATCGCCCCGCCCTTAACCTGCTGGGCACGCAGTCCGGGCGCGACACGCGCAAGATGACGGAATGCGGGCTCACGCCGATCGCACTGACGACGATTCCGTGTCCGGGCTACGCGGAGGCCGAGCTGATCCTGGAATGCCGGAAGATGTACTTCGACGACCTGGAGCCGGCGCACTTCCTGGCCGACTTCATCGCCCCCAACTACCAGAACGATTACCACCGGATGTACTTCGGGGAGGTCGTGGCGGCGGCGGGAACGGCCAGGTTCCGTTGCCCCGGCGGCAAGAGAGAGACAAAGCGGCGAGAGGCGAAGGGGAGAAAGCCAAAGGGGAAGAATCCGTCTCGCCGCAAAGCCCGCAGATGAACCGATCCCCCGTTCCTGCGCGTGCCTACGCGTTCTGCGGCTCGCGCACCACGTGAATCCGCAGCCGGTTGATCCGCCGGGGTTCGGCCGCCATGACGTGCAAGTGCACGTTCGCATGCTGGAATTCCTCGCCCGCGGCCGGAATCTTGCCCAGTGTCGCGAACACGAAGCCGCCGATCGTCTCGTATTCCGCGTCCTCGGGCAGCTCGACCCCCAGCTCCTCGTTGATGTCCGTAACGTGCACGCGGGCGTCCACCTCCAGCGTGTCGGGGTCCAGGCGGTTCATCGCGGGCGGCGGCGGCTGGTCGTACTCATCGTTGATCTCCCCGACCAGCTCCTCCAGGATGTCCTCGATCGTCGCCAGCCCCGCCGTTCCGCCGTACTCGTCGAGCACGATCGCGATCTGCACCTTCGTGGCGCGGAACTCGTCCAGCAGCTCGCCGAGCGTCTTCGTCTCGGGCACGTAGGGGGCCTTCCGCATCACCTGTCGTGCGTCGAACGGCTCGCCGGCATCGAGCCGCAGCAGGTCCTTCGCGTAGACGACGCCGATGATGTGGTCGATCGAGCCTTCGTACACCGGAATTCGCGAGTGCCCCTTCGCCAGGATCACCGCCCGCACGTCCTCATACGACGCCTCGGCCGGCACCGCGTCGACGTCGGTCCGCGGCGTCATGATCGTGCTCACCAGCGTCTCGCGCAGCTCGATGACCGACTCGATCATCTCCTTCTGCCCTTCGTCCACGGCTCCGGAGGCTTCGCCCTCGGAGACCGCGTCGAGAATCTCCTGCTCGGCGCGTTCGGATTCCTCCTCGTCGCTCACTTCGGCCTTGCCCAAGAGACGCCGTACGACGAACTCCGTTGCGTCGAACAGGCGGCCGACCGGCCACAACACGATGCGCAGGACCACGAGGAAGGGCAGGCTGCGGGCGAGGATCGTCTCGCCGGCGTGCAGCGACAGCGCGTGCGGGATTGCGATCGCGAACACGGTGAGCAGGATCGTCGCGACGACGCCCGCGACCACCGCGGTCGCGGCGTCCGGCGTGTAATGCAGATCCCAGATACACCAAGACCAGACGACGGCCATTACGGCGAGGCTCAGCGCCAGCCGCAACAAGCTCGCCAGCGTATGCAGCTCCCACTCGCAGCGGTCCAGCCAGGCGAGCCAGCGTTCGCGGCCGGGTTCCGGAAGCAGGTCCGCGAGGCGGGTCCGGGAGTGCACGGGCAGCGTGTACGCGAGCGTAGAGATGTAGGCGGTGACGGCGAGCAGCAACAGTCCAATAACTACGGTCAACACGTTCTCCGCGCGCCCGAGGTCGACGCATCGGCTGCTACATGCCAGCCGACCGGCATCCACGATGGTATGCTATCCGAGGGCCGCCCCGCTGGCCACGGGCGTGCGAAGCCGGTCTCAGGCACCGGCGGCTGGGGCGCTGAGCTGTAAGAGTTTGTCATACAATGCGTTAAGGTCCGGCGCTGCGACCGCCGCGCGCAGGATCTGCACCTGCCGTGGCGTGTATGCCGCTGGCATGTCCAGGTCGTCCGCGTGGCGACCCGCGCTCGCCAGCAACATGCGACACAGGTCGTCCAGGCCGGCGCGACACGTCGCCGAAATGCCCAACGCCCGGTCGCGCCAACACGGCGGAAGGGCTGCGCCCACGGCGGTCGTCCAGTCACCAAGGTCGCACTTGTTCAACGCGACGCACGCCGGCGCCAGACTCGCGTAGGCGGCCAGGAACTCCGTGCGCGCGGCCTCGCCGGCGGGGGAGCCGTCCAGGACCACAACGACCGCGTCCGCGCCTTCCAGCAGCGCACGCGACCGCGCCACGCTCGCGGCTTCGAGCGCGTCTGTGCTGTCGCGCAGCCCGGCCGTGTCCAGCCACGTTACCGGAAACCCGCGCGCTTCGCCTTGGATTCCGACCCAGTCGCGCGTTGTGCCCGGCGCCGGCGAGACGATGCTGGCGGCGCGATCCGCCAACGCGTTCGCCAGCGTGCTCTTGCCGGCGTTAACCGGACCCACGAGGGCGACACGCAGCGGCTGAGCGAACCAGGACACGACATTCGTGCGTGCAGCCACATGACGGCAGACCGCGCACGCATCCGCCAAGGCAGCGCGCTTGGGCAATGATGTCACGAGGTCACGCAGGCGGGCGGGTTGACCCAGCAGCCACTGCGCGCCGCGCAGCGTCGGCATCTGCGGCAGCAGGGCGTACGCCTCGACTTCCAGCGCGTCCTGCACGGCCCACAGACTCGTGTCCAGCGCCTCAGCAGCACGCAGGTCGCACATTTCCGCCAATTCCGTGCACCGCCGCACCAGTTGCGGGTTGCCGTGTAGGTGCAGGCGCACATCCCAGGCCGGCGGCGTGGCGTGGACCGATATCACGATGTCGTCGAGAACGGACCCGTCAACGTCGAGTAGCTCGGCTCGCCGCACGTCGCCGGCGGCGGCAGCAGTCAACGGTCGGCGGGTGCGGATGTAGCGGGTGAGAAAGGCCTCGGCACGCGGTCCGCAAATGCGGACGACGGCAATCGCGGCCGGTCCCGGGCTCGTGAGCACCGCATACCCCCCCGTGGGCCTGTCGTCCGCGGGCGTCACGTCTGGCCTGCGGCCTTGCGATGCGCCAGCGCGATGCCGATCAGGCACAGGTCGGGCACGACCGCGTCCACGAAGTCGGCCAAGTCGGCGATGAGCGGCGCGTTGCCGCCCGTGATGACGAGATGCGGCCATTCGCGCAGGTCGGTCGCGAAGCGCTCGACGATCTCGCGCAGCGCCCCGAGCATCCCGTACACGACGCCGTTGAGGATCGCGTCGTGCGTGTTCTTGCCGAAGGTTGTGTTGGGGGCGCGGGGGCTGACGCGTGGAAGCTGGGCGGTCCGCGTGTGGAGGGCGTCGCAACACAGCTCGAAGCCGGGCAGGATGGCCCCGCCCAGGAAATGGCCGTCAGGCGAGACGCAGTCAATGGTGATGGCGGTTCCGAACGAGGCGACCGAACACGCGCCGCCGACGCGGTCGTAGGCCGCCGCAGCGCAGCAGACGCGATCGACGCCGACCTCGCTGGGGTTGTCGAGGTCGAGCGGCATGGGCAGCGGCAGGTCGTCGCGCACGCGCAGCACGGACACGCCGCTGACCGCTTCGGCCAGTTCCTGCATCCGGACGGTACCCGGCGGGTTTACGCTGCCGATGACGATGGCGGGTTTGCGTTGCGCGATCGTGCCCCAGGCCTGCTCGATGGCCGGCTTCCAGTCGTCGGGGCGGCTGACCGCGACGCGGCGTGTGTCGTGCAGGCCGTCGCCGTCCCAGACGCCCAGCCCGATACGCGTATTGCCGATGTCGATCGCAAGTACTGCGTCGGCCGGTTCGACCGCAATCATGCCGGAGGCTCCGAACGTCCCAAGCGACGATCCACCATAAGTACGTTATCGCCGTCGAGGCGGGCGTCAATCGCGAAGTGCGCGGGGGCGTGCGGGTCGGCTGGACGTGCTATGCGCTCACATCGGGTGACACGTCGCCGCTGCCTTCCAGATCGATCTGCACCGGCTTCTGCTCGCGCTCGGCGGCGCGGACGCGCTCGACGGTGGTCCAGAGTGTCTCGGCCAGCTCGCGCAGCCCGGCGCCGGTTACGCCGGAGATGCCGAGGATGGGCTTGCCGAGCGTGGCGCGCAACTGTTCGAGCGCGGCGGGGGCGTCGGTGAGGTCGAGCTTGGTGCCGACGACGAGCTCCTCGCGCTCGGCCAGCGCGCGGCTGTATCGTTCCAACTCGTGCCGGATGACGCGATAAGCCTCGGCCGGCGACGGAGAACCCTCCGGCGGCGACAGGTCGATCAGGTGGAGAATGACGCGCGTGCGCTCGACGTGTCTGAGAAAAGCATCGCCGAGTCCGACGCCGGCGTGTGCGCCCTCAATCAGCCCCGGCAAGTCCGCCAGCACCAGCCGGCGGTAGCCGGATAACTCCATGATCCCCAGGTGCGGCTCGCGCGTCGTGAACGGGTAGTCGGCGATCTTCGGGCGGGCGCGGGTCAGCCGCGAAAGCAGCGTGCTCTTGCCGGCGTTCGGCAGACCCACGAAACCCACGTCCGCGATCAGCTTCAGCTCGAGCCGCAGGGTGCGCTCCTGCCCCTTTCCGCCGGGCTCGAATTCACGCGGCGTCTGGTGGGTCGAAGTCGCGAATCGAGCGTTGCCGCGGCCGCCGCGACCGCCGCGGGCCACGCGTACGCGTTGCTCGTCGTCGATGAGGTCCTTGAGCAGGCGGCCGGTGTCGGCGTCGTAGACGAGCGTGCCGGTCGGGACGGTGACGACCAGGTCGGCGCCCCTATGACCGGAGCGGTTGTTGCCCGAGCCGGGGCGGCCGCTTTCGGCGTGGTAGTGGTGGCGGCCGGAGAGGTCGAGCAGGGTATCGACGCCGGTTTTCGCGACCAGCCAGACGGAGCCGGCGTGCCCGCCGTCGCCGCCGTCGGGTCCGCCCTTGGGAACGAACTTCTCGCGGCGGAAGCTGAGGCAGCCGTCGCCACCCTTTCCGCCGCGGACGTGGATCGTGACCTCGTCGACGAAAACCCGGACGCTCCTGGAGTCGCGTGGCATTGAAGTGGAGTGCAACGCAGGTTGGGGGTGGTGTCAAGCGGGGGTAGAGCTGAGTCATCCCCACTTTGGCGCGATCTCGGCGGTGGCGGCGAGCGCGGCGGCGAAGCCCGACACGGCTCGGTCCGTCATTCGTTCCCGCATGATCCGCCAGATATTGGATGGGAAAGCCGGTGACGCTGGGTCGTCAAGCGGCCGAGCCTCTCTCGTTACGCGCGATACGCGCCGATCGCGGTTGTCCGCTCAATCGCGATGGGCCGCGAGCGAGCGATAGTACGCGTCGAGCAAGGATCGCAGTTCGTCGGGCACCTGCTGCTCCGGCGGCGGAGCAATGCGGCGGAGCCCGTCTTCCGGTCGCTCGCCATCGGCCACCTCGCGCTGCACTTGCTGCGAAAGCCCCCGCCCGGCCGTGCGCGCCCGCTCGCCCACCCGGGTATCAAAGACCAGCCGGCGAGTCGCGCCCTCCGGCCCCGCGGCGTCCGTCAACTCCTGCAGCCGCCGGACGGCCTGCATGAACGCGGTCGCTTGCTCCGGCGACCAGCCGCTCTCGACCAGCATCTCCTCGGTCACCGCTGCGCCCTGCGCGATGCGTTCAATCAACTCCCCAGCGGCGGCGCGTTTGCGCGACTGGCCCGCCTGTGTGCCGCCGGAACCCTCATTCGGCTGGCCGGCGCCGGCGGCCCCAGCCTCGGGACGCTCGCCCGCCTGCTCGCCAAGTTGCGGACTCGATTTGTCGCCGCTCTGTGGCTCACCGGCGGTTTGCGGAGGTTCGGATGGTGCTCCTGGCGTCGGCTTCGCGCTCCCCTGTCCGTCCTTGCCGGCGTCCGGTTTCTCCTCCGGTGACGTGTTGTTCCCTGTTGGTTCGTTCGACGCGGTGGGCGGTTTGGTGTCGCCGGACGACTCGCCAGGCTTGCCTGAATCCTGCCCTGGCTTCTCGCCGGGTTGCTGCTGCGTGCTGCCTGCGTCTTGCCCGTCAGCCGGCGGCTTCGCGTCGTCCCCATTTTGGGATTCGGTACCCTGGCTCCCGGGCTGGTCCTGGTCGGTCTTGCGCAAATGATCGACCACCTGCTCCGCCTCATCCCCGTGCTCGCGCGCGAACTTCTCGAGCTCCTGCTCCAGCGCCTCGCCGGCCTGCGCTTCCTTCTCGCCCGCATCGGCGCCGGGCGCGATGTCCGTTCCCCCTTCCACTTTGTGCAACGGCGTCCCCTCCTGCGGTACTTCGTTACTCGGCTGCGCCTCGCCGGCCGGCGCACTCGAGGGGGCGCTGGCGGGCGCGGTCGAGGGGGCACTCGCGGGCGCACGTTCGCCATTGGGCGCCGCCCCTGTCTTTCCGGGCGGCTCCGCCGGCTTTCCGCGGTCACCGTTCCTATCGTTCGTCCCGGGCTGGGACGCCGCGCTCCCCGGCTCCCCGTTCGCGGCATTGCTGTCGCCGCCGGCGGGCCAGACCAGCGTCACCACGCGGCTGCGCGCAGTCTGCGGCGCCTCGCGCCCGTCCGGCAGCACGCGGCCATCCAACGCCTCGAACCAAGCCCGCGCCGTATCGACTCCTGCGAGCCGCGGCAACGCCGCCACATTGATCTTCCCCGTCACGTGCCGGCCGGCATCGGCGCTGGCCAATCCGCGACTCGTCACGCCGCCCTGCTCGACGTAGAAGAGCAGGGCCACGACTTTCACGTCGTCCTCGGCGGCACCGACGAGCTCGGGGAATTGCGCCACGTCCACGACGTCGTCCGGAATGTCCGCGGGGCTGGGGCGGACGATCTGCACCGTCGGCGGAGCATCCGGATGCACCTCCACGCGGTGCGGTAGCGGGTCGCGGTACGGCGCCTGCCACGGATCGGAGAAATAGACGCGGTAGGTGCCGCTCTCCGTCGGCACCAGCGTGACCGCGGCCTGCTGTGGCTCCTCCGCGCTCGTACTCATACGCGTGCGCGTCTGCCGGCCCCCGTCGAACACAAACACCGGCTCGCTGATGGGCGTATTCGCCCGCACGCGGAACGTCGCCCGCGTGCCCGCTAGGATGCTCAGATCGGGGTCGTTTGTGACCGCCGTGGGCTCGCCCGTATACGCCGGCGGCTCCAGCGTGACCTCGATCCGCTCGATGTCCGGCTGCGGATGCACCGCGAGCACGCCTTCCAGCCGCGCATCGCCGGCCAAGCAGCGATAGCGGATGTCGTCGCGAACTTCGACCGGCGGCAGCGTGAAGCGGTGGTGCTCATCCGTGTCGCGGCCCGATGCCGGCGACGTATACTCCCGTTTCGTCGTGCGGACGTTCGCGGCGGGGTCCAGGATGTCCAGGCGCACGTCCGATACAGGGCGCCCGTGCACCGCCACCTCAATCGTCAACGCCTCGCCGGCGTGTACGGCCTCGTCGAGCGTGGGGTGGACCAACTCCAGCCACGTCGCGGTCGGCGCCGCCCGGTCGGCACCGAAGAACCGGGCGAGCGAAGGTCCGATCGGCTTCGGCGTGGCGCCCGTGTAAAGCACCCAGGCCGCCGCCGCCGCGAGCAGCACCAGCGCGGGGACTCGGCTGCTCCGAATTTCGGGCGCACTCGCCGACTCGTGCTGCGTCAGGTCGCGAACGGCCTGGCGGACGAGCGCCTCGGCGGCGTAGGCTTGATTTGCCGCGCCTTGGAGTAGGACGGCGTTGACGACCGTATTGTGCGAAATCTGGTATCCGCGTTCGAGTTGCTGGGCGACGAACGCCGGATTGAGGTGCCGGGCCAGCGTGAGAACCACGGTCGCCAGCAGCCCCCCGCCCACACCGACCGCCCACAGCAGCAGTGCGCCGTGCAACGCGGGACTAGGCAGCCCGCCGGGCCAAAAGTGGTCCGCGACCACGACCAGCAGCGGCAGAAGCACGAACGGCGTCAGCGCAATCAGCACGCGCGTGCGCAGCGCACGGTGCGTGAGCCGCGCGCGGTATGCGTCGAGCGTGCGCGCAAGGACCATCTCCGGACTGGACGCCGTTGCGGCGCGCTCGGAAACCCCGTTCCCAGGCTGGTCTGCGGCCATGCCCGTATTATACCTCCCCGCACGCGCCCCGGCTGTGAGAGAAGACTGGCTGCTGCCGGACGTAGGGTGCAGATGCTACCGCACCGCCGCCGGCGTGCCGACCGCCGTCTTCGTCTTCACCTTGTTCAGCGCCTGGTCGAGGTCGGCGATGATGTCGTCGGGGTGCTCGCCGCCCACGCAGAGGCGAATGAGATTCGGCGGGATGTGGGCGAGTTGGCGACCGGCTTCGCCCTGCTGCAGATGCGTCGAGATCGCCGGGATCGTGGCGACGCTCTTGATGCGACCCAGATCGGTCGCTCGCCAGATGCGCTGCAGCCCGTCGAACGCCTTCCGCGTCGCCTCGACGCCACCCTTCACGCAGAATGACATCAAGTGCCCGTAGCGATTGACCGGCTTGCCGTACTGCTCGTCATATTCCGCGTCCACGAGCCACATGTACTTGCTTGCCAACTCGTGCAGCGGGTGCTCCGGCAGCCCGAGATACTCGACGCGCTCGACCTGCGGGTGCCGGCTCAGGAACTCGGACACCTTCAGCGTGTTGCGGCTGAGCATGTCCATCTTCGAGCGCAGCGTGCGCACGTCGTTGAGCGTCATGATCGCTTGCAGCGGGTGCAGATTCGGGCCGTAGTCCCGGTTCGGCAGGTACTTCACGTACAGCGCGAAATCCTGCTTCAAATCGTCGTTGTCGACGCGGCAGATCAGGTTCTTCCGCGCGATCACCGCCCCGCAAATCCCGAAGCCGCTGCTGGTGAGCGATTTCGTCGCCGACTGCACCACGATGTCCGCCCCGTGACAGATCGGCCGCAAAAGCGCCGGCGTCGCCACCGTGCTGTCCACGATCAGCGGCAGATTGCGGCTGTGCGCCAGGTCCGCAACGGCGGCGATGTCGAAGAACCCCTGCTGCGGGTTGCTCGGCAGCTCGCCATAGAGGAAACGTGTGTTCTCGTCGATCTGCGACGCCCACTCGTCGATATTCGCCGGGTTCTGGACCCAGCGGCATTCGATGTCGCGCTCCTCCATCATGCGGACCTTGAACTGCTGGAACGTCCCGCCGTAGCACTGCGCGGTGGCCAGGAAATTCCGCGGCTCGTGCACGTGGTGCCGCTTGTGGACCAGGAAGGGCTGCACGGCGGTCATGATGGCGGCCATCCCGGACGACGTGGAGCAGCACGATGTATCGCCCTTGAAGCCGTAGCCTTCCAGCAGCGCCAGCGTCCACTCGTAGTAGTACGTGGACGGGTTCGCGATGCGCGAGTAGCACCAAGTGGGGATCAGGTACGCCAGCGCGGCGGCCATCTCGTCGGCGTCGCGGTACGCCTGCGAGCTGCTCATGAAGATCGGTTCGATGATCGCGCCCTGGTAGTCCTCGAGCGCATCCTGCACGGTGTACAGGCCGTGCACCGCGATCGTGTCGAACTTCCACTTCTTGACCACGTCGCGGATGTACTGGTCCCGCTTGGCGAGGTACGCGTTGTTCTTGTCGATGTAGCGCTGCATCCCCGGGGTGATCTTGATTTCGTCGCTGGTGAACATACGCGTGCCTCCTCAGGCGCCCCGGCGCGTTTATCGCCCGCTACAGGATACCCGAATGCCGTGCCGCCGCCAACGGCGGCTTGAGCCCCGGCGCGGCGCATGAGCGCACCCGGCTGAATCCATGTCTTGGTTTGACATGCCCGTGTGCGGTTTCATAGACTACGCGGTAGGCGGGCGGACCCGGGCTGGACCCACCCGCGTCGCCGGTGTAGCTCAGTTGGATAGAGCGCTTGACTGTGGATCAAGAGGTCCCCGGTTCGACCCCGGGCGCCGGCAATCGAGTCGTAGCAGTCGCATGACGGGGGTCGCCAGCACGAACGCCAACACGCCCGCCGCGTACCACGGCCAACGCGTCGCCGGTGCGTATGTGAAGCGAATCTCATGCCGGCCCGCGGGCACCTGCACAGCGGCAAAGCCCGGCGTGACCGGGAACACGGTCGCGGGCACGCCGTCCACCGTGCCGCGCAGACCCGGGTGGTAGCCCGCCCGCCGAACCACCGCCGCGGGACGCGCGAGTTCCGCCGCGCACGACCACGAATCGGCCTCCTGCGTCAACGTGCCCGCCGACGCACTTAGCCCCGCGGGCGCAACCAGCACGGAATTCGGATCGCTGTCGTCAAACCTCGCCACCGGCACGTCCGCCGGCCCACGCCCGCCGATCAGCAGCGCCGGATACTCCCGGCGGACCGGCAGCGTGCTCTTCAGCCACGCGTTCCCCACGTTGTACACCGTCCGCTTGGTGCAGCGGATCCCATACGGCACATCGACCACGCCGAAGTACGATGCCTCCGGCACCTCGTAGACACGGTACCGCCCGAACTCCGCGCGAAGCTGGGCAAACGCCGGCGGCGCGCGGTTCTGCTCGAACACGAGATACCGCACCCCGAAGATGCGGCAGTGCAACGGGTCGTCCGGGTTGAACCACACCTGTATGTCGCCGGCGTACGTGATCGCGATCCACAGGAACCCGAGCGTGTCGATGCCGTCGAGCAGGCAGAACGCCGTCAGCGGAATCCCGCCCACGCGTAGGTACTCCTTCTCCCGGCCGGGAATGCCCACGTACACGCGGCCGCCCTTCAGCGCGTGCAGTTCCGCCAGCAGCGGTTGCAGGTCCGCGTCCGCGCGGACGCCGACCAGCGCGTCCTGCTTCCACTTCTTGCTTTGCAGGAGATACGCCGCCCGCTCGTTCACTGCGGGTGCCAGCAGCAGACCGAGCACGGCCCCCGCCGCCGCCATGCGCAGCCAGCGCTGCGGCGTCGCGATGCACTGCATCACAAACGCCAGCCCGCAGCCCGCCAGCGGAATCGCAAAAAGATGCACGCCGCCGATGAAGCGGTGCAGCGGCGCGTCGCGCGCCAACGGCAGCAAGTCGATCAGCCGCCCCCACGTCGGCCGGCCGAAGTACAGCAGCAGCCATGCTATGCACAGGCCGCCCAGCAGGCGCAGCGGCGTGTCGCCGCGCCGCGCGGCATAGAGCAGCCCCAGCGCCGCGAGAATCGTCACGACCGGCACGCGGCCGTTGTCGAACAGCCGCCCCGCGAGCAAGTGCCCCAGCACGAGCTTCCCATCGGACAGGTGCCCCAGCACAGCCTTCGCGCCGAGCGAGTCCATCTTCTCCTGCTTCTCCCAAACGCTGTGGTTGGCGAACTCAGCGTCCTGGAGTGCGGGCACGATGAAGCACGAGCCGATGAGGAACGTCGCAACCGCCAGGAGCGCCACGCGACCGGCGCGGTGCAGCCGCCGGGGCCCGGGCACGATGAACGCCAGCGTCGACAGCGCCATCATGTACCCGTACACAAGCTGCGAAGCGAACGTCGCCGCAATGAGCAGCGCCGCCCGACCCAGCCCACGCCCCGTCGCCACAGCCCGGTACGCGCTTGCAAACGCCAGCGGCGCCAGCACCGACGCGAAAAGCTGCGCGTACAGCCCGCTGCCGCCCCACAGGTACGATTCGAAGCCGAGCCCGTACAGGTACGGCGTCGACAGCAGCGGCGCGATGAGGGCCGAGCAACCCGCCGCCAGCGGCCGCAAACCCAGCCGTCGCAGCGAGCCGTAAATCGCCAGCGGAAACACCGCCAGCAGCACCCCGAACACGATGCGGTACGTCGTGGCCAGCGGAATGAGCCGCCCGACAACCGCGTCCACCGCGACGAGAGACAGGTGCGGCAAGAACTGGTAATGCCGCAGCAGCGGAAAACCGAGGGCGACGTCCGGATACCAGAAGTCGATCGGCGACTCGCCGCGCGCCAGCGCCTCCTTCATGCGCTGTGCGATGGCTACATGGTAGGCCGAGTCGTTCAGATCCGGGCAATTAATGACCAGTTCGGGCACCGCCCCCGCCGCAACCGTGAGCGCCACGAGCAGCGCGACGCCCAGGCCCAGCCAGCGCTCGCCGGGCGATCCGTCGCCGCTAAGCGAGAACGTGTCGGACGCGTCGGCGTCGCTCGCCGCTAGTGGCGCGGTCCGCTTCGGGGACGTGCCCGCTTTTTCAGCCGGAGCAGCCATACGCGGAAGATTACAGCAACCCCGTCAGGGGGCCAACTTGCCTGCCGACGGGCCTTGTGGTACTTGATCGGCTCCGGACGCTTCTTCTGGAGGTGACGATCTTGGCCGGTACCGTCGAACCACGTTTGCTACGGGGTCTGCGGGATTACTTCGCCGCCGACATGCACGCCCGGCAGTGGATCATCGACACGATCCGCGGGGTGTACGAACGCTACGGGTACGTGCCGCTTGGCACGCCGGCGCTGGAGTACCTCGACATCCTGCGGGGTACCGCCGGCGAGGAGAGCGAAAAGCAGCTCTTCGAGGTCAAAGGCCCCGACGAGGAGCGGCTCGGGCTGCGCTTCGACCAGACGGTGCCGCTGGCCCGCGTTGTCGCGCAGTATCCCGACCTGCCGCGGCCGTTTCGCCGCTACCAGGTCTCACCGGCGTGGCGCTGCGACAACCCCTACGAGAAGCGCGGCCGCTTCCGCGAGTTCATCCAGTTCGACATCGACGCGGTCGGCGTCGAGTCCGCGGTCGCCGACGTCGAGATGATCACGGCCATGTGCGACACGATGCAGGCGCTGAACGTCGGCCGCTTCCGCGTCCGCGTCTCGAGCCGCCGCGTGCTGAATCTCCTGCTCACGTACGCCGGCATCGCCCACGATCGGGCCCATGACGTATTCCGCGTCCTCGACAAACTCGACAAGCTTGGACACGAGAAGGTCCGCCTGGAACTGACCATCGGCTACAAGGACGAATCGGGCAGCCCGATCCCGGGCCTGGGGTTTTCCAGCGCGCAGGTCGATCGAATTGACCAGTTCCTCGCCCTCCGCGCGGCGAGCCGCGAGGAGGCGCTCGCACAGGTGCGCGACCTGTTCAAGGAAGTGGAGGGCGCCGCGGCCGAAATCGAGCTGCTCGCCCGTATGTCGCAGCAACTCCACACTTTGGGCTACGGCGACGATGTCGTGGCGTACGACCTGACCATCGCCCGCGGCCTCGACTACTACACCGGCACCGTGTTCGAGACGCTGCTGCTCGATCTGCCGGACTTCGGCTCGGTCTGCGGCGGCGGGCGCTATGACGACCTCGTCATGCGGTTCCTCGGCGAGCGCGTGCCGGCGGTCGGCACGTCGGTTGGGGTGGATCGGCTGCTCGTCGCACTGGAGCAGCTCGGCCGGCTGCCGTCGCGGAAATGCACCGCGCAGGTCCTCGTCACCGTCTTCGACGACGTGCCGATTGACGAGTATCTCGCGATGGCCTACGAGCTCCGCCGCGCCGGCGTCCCCACCGAGTTCTACCTCGGCACCGAACGCCGCTTCGGCAAGCAGGTCCGCTACGGCGACCACTACGGCGTCCCGGTGCTCGTCGTCTGCGGCGCGGACGAGCGTGCCCGCGGCGAAGTGCAGCTCAAAGACATGTCCGTCGGCCGCAAACGCACCGCCCAAGTCGCTGACCGCAGCCAGTGGAAGTCTGAGCGCCCCGGCCAGTTCAACGTGCCGCGCGCCGAGCTTGTAGCGGCCATTCAGAAGCTTCTGGCGGAGATTGCGGCAGGGGGCTGATGTGGAACCCTACGAGATTCACTTCGAGTTGACGGACGACGAGTCCCGCCGCGCGACGCGACGCTTCTGGTGGCGCCAAGCTGGTTCGACATTCGTGGGCGTGGCGAGTGTCCTCACCGCAACCGCCTGCCTGTCGTCCCTCGTGCGTCCCTGGCACGAGTCCCTGGCGATGGCGCTATGGACGGCGGCCACGTTCTGTTGGCTTCAGATTCCGCTGGGGTACCGTGCGTACCAAAACGCTCGGGCGGCAGTCCGGCGCCTCGGGAGAGACCGCTCGGTGACGATGCGCTTCAGCGCCGCGCGGATCGAACAGGAAAGTACGAACGTCGCCGTGTCGATGGCGTGGAGACTCGTCGTCGCCGTCTGGCGCCACGACGACATGTGGCTGCTCCTCTTTGCCGGTGGCGGATTCTGGGCGATGCCAACCACGAGTCTGGACCCGGAGCTGCGCCAGTTCATTCTCGATCAGATGAAGCGCACGCGACAAGTCCGCAAACGAATGCCGCGGTGCTTGCGCTGCGGCTACGACCTGCGCGGCCAGACCACGCCGCGCTGCCCCGAATGCGGCCTGGAGTTCGATCCGGAGCACTTGGAGACGCGACACTGATCCAATCCGGCGGGTGCCACCGCCATGCCGGCCGTAGGGAACCACACCCCGTTCCACGGCCGGCCGGAGCGCCGACCGCTACAGTTCCGTCGCGTAGCATTCCCCCGGGCCGATGAACTCCGGCCACACGCCGCGCTCGAAAAGGAACCGCCGCACGTGCGTACACAAATGGCACTTGCTGGCGTAGCCGCCGGGCCGTTCCTCGTACCCGAGCGCCTTAGCCCGTTGCAGCAGCTCATAACTGCCGCCGGCGGCGACCGCGGCGACCACGGCATGCTCGCGCCAGTGCGCCCTCAGTTCCTGCCAGATGTCAGCGACCGTTCGCTCGCCGGCTCGGCCCAGGATGATGCCCGCGCACGTGCCGGGGAAGACGTGGGCGTACGGATCGACGTGCACGTGCTGGCTTTGCAGCACCTCTTTGACGCAGTTCTGCCCCGCAAACGCCTCTGCCGGCCGGCATTCGAGCAGCGGCGCGAGCTGCTCCGCCGCCCGGCCGGCTAGGCGGTCCTTGTGGCGCGCCAGCGCGGCGCGGAACGCCCGCGCTCTTTCTGCAGAATCCAGCCGTCCCGCCTCGACCGGGTTCTGAAGGAAGTCCCACCACCGCACGATGACCCGCCCGGAACCGAAGACAGCCCGACCGATCTCCACGCAGCGCCGTACACGCTCCGGCGGCACGAACTCCTGGTGAAAAACGTCGGTGCTGACCACCAGTCGCCGCACGCCGAGCGCGTCGAGCAATTCCAGCCGCGACCGCGTGACGCCGTCATCGGTGGCCCAGAACGCGTTCGTTTCGACTTTGTCGACCGGCGTCAGGCCGGCCGCGCGGGCCGCCCGGACGATCGACACCAAGCGCACCCAGTCATGGAACGGTTCCCCGCCGGAAAGGTGAATCCGCATCGTCTTGCCGTGTGCCGCGGCCAACTCGTCAAGGCTGCGCCACAGCGCCAGCGCGGTCTCGACGCGCATCTCCCCGCCGCGCTCCGGTCCGCAGTTCACGTAGCAGAATGCGCAGCGTGCATTGCACCAGTACGTGAGCAGCAGCCCGGCGAACTCCCACACCGCCAGTTCGGCGGCGCCCTCCGACTCTGCGGCCTCGCGTGTTCCCATGCGGTCATTCTACACCGCAGGGCGAGCGCCCACTTCGCCGTCACGGCCCGACGCGGTACACCATGTACAGGAACATCGCCACACCGATGACCCCTGCCGCCGTGAAGCGTATCCACTTATCGGAGCGCGTCTCCGTCTTGCGGGCCACGGGCGCGGCCTCCTCACTCAGCACCTCGTCGCCGCCGAACTGAACCTGCGCGATCAGCAGTTGCGCCTGAAACTCGTTCAACCCCAGCTCGCGCGCCCGCTCCAGGATCATCTGTCGCCGCGAGTAACGCAGCAGCCCGTCCTCGAGCGCGGCGACGATCAGGCGGCGCAGCTCTGTAACGCGGTCCAGCGCGCCCGTCCGCGCCGCGAGGTACTCCGCCTGCCGGTGTGGATCGCGCAGGACGGCGTACGCAACGTGCAGCTCGTCGAGCTCCCCGCGTGCGTCGGTGTGCCGAGCCGGGTCGCGAAGTTCCCCAAGCAGCCGTTGCCGATGCACGTCGAAGTGTCGGGTGATCTCGCCGGGATCGTACGCGCGCGGGGCGAGTCCGAGAACAGCGAAGTAATCACGGGCCATCTTTCCAGCCTCCTATCTAACGATAGGCTGCCCGGAGCTGGAGACAACGGCCCGCTGGCCCGGCAAAGGGCCCGCGGTGCCGCTGCCGGCGTCCGGCATGGGTTTTCGCCGGTCCGAGTCGGGGCTGGCGGACGCGGGTTCCGAAAACACTTGCACAACCGCCCAGGGGGTTTGCGGAAGGAGGTTCTCCGCGCGGTTCGTCAGCGTGGCGGCCGCCCGTCAACGAGGAGCTTTTCGTACTCGCTCTTCCCCTCGGAGTCGGTGAGCGGCCCGGTCGACGAGCCGGTGAGGAATTGTTGAATGAGCCGGTCCTCGTTGGCGGCGAGCTGACCCGGTTCCGAGTCGCGCAGCGCCTCGAACTCGGGGCGCGGACCGATCCGCAGGATGCGCCCGGCCTGCAGCATGACCATGCGGTCCGCGATCCGGAACGCTGAGTCCATCTCGTGCGTCACGACCACGCTGGTGACCTGGAGCTTGCGGGACAGGTCCATCATTAGCTCGTCGATCGCGGAGGACGTGACCGGGTCCAGCCCCGCGCTCGGCTCGTCGTAGAACAGGATCTCCGGGTCGAGGGCGGTCGCGCGGGCCAGGCCCGCCCGCTTCTTCTGGCCGCCGGAGAGCTGGGCCGGGTACTTGTCGCGGTGCGGCAGCATGCGCACCTGCTGCAGCTTCATGGTCACGACGATGTCGATGATGTCCTCGTCGACGTGCGAGTGCTCCTTCAGCGGCAGCGCCACGTTCTCGGCCAGCGTCAGCGAGCTGAACAGCGCCCCGGACTGAAAGAGGATGCCGAAGCGCTTGCGGACGGCGTTACGCGTCTTCTCGTCCGCCTGCGCCAGGTCCACCTCGCCGAGGTCCGGCAGATGGTAGAGAATCCGCCCCTCGTCCGGCGTGATCTCGCCGATGAGGCAGTTGAGAAGCGTGCTCTTGCCGCAGCCCGACCCACCCATGATGGCCAGCGTCTCGCCGCGAATCACGTCGAACGTGACGCCGTCGAGCACGGTGGCACGCGTTTCGTCGGCCGCCTCGAAGCGGACGACGAGGTCGCGCACGGACAGGACGATGTCGGCGCTCTTGTCGCTCACGCCCCGATTCTAACCGCTCGGGCAGCCGGGAACATCGGGCTTCGCGCGTGCGGCCCTACCCCGAGCGCGGCGGGTACGCCGGTGAGATCAGCGGGCCGAGCCCGGCGAAATGCCCGACCGGGTCCTTCAGCGGGACCGGATGCGGCAGGGCGAACAGCTCGCCGTACTCAAACCCCGCCCGCGCGCCGTCGTTCGCGTCGCGGGCCCGGATGCGATGCAGCAGCCGCGCCAGCCGCTGCTCGTCGAACTGCGACTCGTACGCCGAGATCGCCGCGATCTTCTGTTCGTACACGTCCGTCACGTCCGCGACAAACGTCGCCGGCCAGTGGTCCTGCTCCGCCCCCATCGCGACCGGACGGTACCAGAGCCAGTCGATGCGGTGCGGCGGCGTGCCCTCGAACCGGTCGTCCCACTTCGTCAACTGCGAGTAGAAGCGGGCACCTTCGAGAATGAGCTGCCCCTGATAGTGGTCCGGCGACGCCCCCGGCGTGTGACCGGCCATCCCGACCACGATCCGCGGTCGATACCGCCGGAAGACCGTGGCGACCGCGTAACGTGTCGGCGGGCCGTCCATCAGCTCGCGGTTCGTCAGCGGCAGCGTGATGACCTGCTGCACGCCGAGAATGCGCGACGCGGCCGCCAATTCCCGCGCGCGCACCTCCGGGGTGCCGCGGGGCGTCGGCTCCCCGTTGGTCATGTGCACGACGCCGACCCTGTGGCCGAGCTTGACGAGCTTGGCGATGGTTCCGCCGCAGGTGATTTCCAGGTCGTCGGGGTGGGGCATGGCGAAGATGATGTCGAGGTTGTCCACGGGGTTTCTCCACGCAGGTCCCGCACAGCGGGGGCCACAAAACACGCGCGTGATTGTATGCGCGGCGAGCCCGGCCACATCCCCCTCCGCCGCACGCGCGGCGACGCGCGCGACGCATTCGATCCGCCGGCCCCTTGGGCGCCCGCGGCCGGGCCGATACACTACGACCCCGGACGCGGACGCGGGCGGGCGCGGGCCCCGCGGCGGACGAGGGTCCGATACGCGGCGGGCAGGCGAGCGGGGGCAGGAGTGCGGACGCTTTGGCGGATACTGCCGTCCAACGGTTCTATCGCTTTCACGCGCACGTGTACGACGGCACGCGCTGGATGATCCTGCACGGGCGGCGGCGGGCGGCGGCGGCGCTGCACCTGCGGCCCGACAGCCGGGTGCTGGAAATCGGCTGCGGCACGGGGCTGAACTTCCCCTGCCTGCTCGAATACCTCGACCCGGTTGCCGGGCGGCTGGTCGGCCTGGATTTCTCGGCCGACATGCTCCGGCAGGCGCAGAAGCGCGTCGCGGCCCACGGCTGGCGGAACGTCCGCCTCGTGCAGGGCGACGCGACGGCCATGCAGCTCGGGCAGACGTTCGACGCCGCGTTCTTCGGCTACAGCCTCACGATGATCCCGGATTGGGTGGCGGCGATCGAGCGAGCCCTCGAACACCTCGCGAGCGGCGGCACGCTCGTCGTGCTGGATTTCAGCCGGTTCCACGGCTGGGGGCCGTTGGCACCTCTGATGCGGACGTGGCTGCGGCTCAATCACGTGGAGACCCTGCGGCCCTACGAAGACATCCTGCGGCAACGCCTTGACGATTTGGAAGTGCACTACTGGCTGGGGGGCTACAACTTCACCGCCGTGGGGCGGAAAGGCGCGTGACCATGCCAGTGGTTGTGGACATGCCGATCACGGAGAACCGGGGGTTGTTGGAGCGGCTGGTCTTCCACGGCATCGTGTTCAACATGTCGTGGGAAGACCCGGAGATGGACCGGCAGGCGTTCAACCTGACGCCGGCGGACACGGTCGTCTCGATCAGCTCCGCCGGCTGCAACCCGCTGAATTTCCTGTGTCAGAGCCCCAGGAAGCTGATTTGCATCGATGGCAACGCGGCGCAGAACGCGATCCTCGAGCTGAAGCTGGCCGCGATCCGGGCCCTGAACCACGCGGCGTTCTTCGACATCTTCGCGGCACGCCGGCCCGCTGTGATCACGCGCGTCTACCGCGGGCGGCTGCGGCCGCAGCTCTCGCCGCGCGCGCGGGAGTTCTGGGACGAGAACCTGTGGATGGCGGCGCGGGGGCTGTACAACTTCGGGCGGATGGGGCTCTTCTGCCGGATTCTGCGGCCGTTCCTGGCGCTGCTTGGCCTCCAGAAGCAGCACGTCGAGGCGTTCTTCGAGCTGCGCAGCCTGGAGGAGCAGGCGGTTTGGTATCGCCAGTACGCGGCCCCGAAGCTCTGGGGCCCGTGGTCGCGCCGGTTCGTGATGTTTCGCCCGCTGCTCTACCTGTGCGGCGTGCATCCGGAGCAGTACCGGCTGGTGAACGGCCGGCACGACATGTACGAGTACGTGAAGGAGCGGGTCGAGTACGCGCTGACGCGGGTGCCGATCTACGACAACTACTTTCTGAGCCAGGCCGTGACGGGGCGGTTCCGCGGCAACCGCGTGCCGCCCTATCTGCTCGCGGAGAATTTCGACACGCTGCGGCGGAACCTCGACCGCGTGACGATCGTCAACGGCTGGCTCGGTCCGTATCTCGACACGCTGCCGCCTGCGTCGATCAACAAATTCAACCTGCTGGACATTTTCGACTGGATGACGCCGGCGATGTTCGAAGCGACGCTCCAGAGCGTGCTGCGGGCGGCGGCGCCGGGGGCCACGCTGATCTACCGCTCGGGCAGCTACGCGCTCGATCCCCCGGCGTCGATTCTGCAGCACGTCGAGCGGCACGACGCCTTGGCGCGCAAGCTATTCGCGACCGACCGCTCGACGACGTATGGCAGCTTCTACATTCTGACGGTGAAGCACCCGACCGAACGGGCAGGAATGCCGGGGGTTCAGTGGTTGACGGGCTCTTCGAGCGGTGGGGCGACAAGACCATCGGCCGTGGTGCTGCGTGGCTCCCACTCCGACCCGCCGGGACCGAAGTTCACGCGGCGGGCCTCATCCCAGTAGCGGCCGGCGTTGTGCTCGAACGCGGCCCGCATCGCGAGTTCCGCCACGAGCCCCAGCATGATCGAAAAGCAGCCGAGCAGGAAGAAGATGACGCCGACGAGCGGCGCTTTGCCCCAGAACGCCTTCCACGCGTCCTGCGCGTAGATCGCCCGCCCGATGCCGAAGATCATGCATAGTGCCGCCGCGAGCCACGACCACTGCGTGATCTTGCCGAAGAAGTGCATCGGCTTCGTGCGGTACTTCTGGAGCATCCGCACGAGAATGAGATCGACGGCGACCTTGAAGATGCGGCCGTAGCCGTACTTGCTCTCGCCGGCCGTGCGGGGATTGTGCTGGACGATGACCTCGCAGATGCGCGCGCCGTGCATCGACGTGTACACGGGGATGAAGCGGTGCATTTCGCCGTAGAGGCGCGAGTCGCGAATGACGTTGGTGCGGTAGGCCTTCAGCGTGCAGCCGTAATCGTGCAGCTTCACGCCGGTGACGCGGCCGATGAGCCAGTTGGCGGCGCGGGAGACCTGGGTCCGGAGCCAGGGGTCCTGGCGGTTCTTGCGCCAGCCGCTGACGACGTCGTAGTGGCCCTCTTCGAGCATGTCGCAGAGGCGGCCGATTTCCTCGGGCGGATTCTGGCCGTCGCCGTCCAGCGGCACGATGATCGGTGCGCGGGCCGCCCAGAATCCGGCCATCAGCGCAGCGGTCTGGCCGTAATTGCGGGCCAGGTGGATGACGCGGAGGCGCGGCTCGCCGGCCGTCAGTTCATCCAGCAGCGCCCCGGTCCGATCGCGGCTCCCGTCATTCACGACGATCAGCTCGAAGCTCCGGCGTTGGGTCGCCAGCGTCCGCACGAACTGCGGAATGACGGTCGGAATGCTGGCTTCCTCCTGGAAGACCGGCACGACGACCGAAACTTCGGGACGCGTCGGGAGCATCGACGATTACCTCAATCCGGACACGGCGGCGGGGCGTGTGACCCGCTCAGAAGGCGGTATTATAGCCGAACGGAGCGAATCCGATAGCCCGAGCGGAGCGTGGTCATGTCCGGCACCATCGACGTTGCTATCCTGATAGGCAGCGCAGCGGATTGGGACGTGATGAAGGCCACGGTCGAAACGCTGCGGGAGTTCGGCGTTTCATGTGAAACGCGAGTGCTCTCGGCGCATCGCACGCCAGCCGAGACCGCGGAGTACGTCCGAAAATGCGACGCCGCCGGCACGCGGGTGTTCATCGCGGCGGCGGGGATGGCGGCGCATCTGGCGGGAGCGGTCGCGGCCCAGACGACGCGGCCGGTGCTTGGCGTGCCGCTCGCGACGTCGGAGCTGAACGGCCTGGATGCGCTGCTGGCAACGGTGCAGATGCCGGCGGGCATTCCGGTCGGCACGCTTGCGATCGGGCGGGCGGGGGCGATCAACGCGGCGTTGCTGGCGGTCAGCATTCTCGCGAACGAGCGGCCGGAACTGCGGGAGAAGCTGCGGGCCGCGCGGCAGAAGCAGGCCGAAGAGATCCGGGCGGTCCGGTTGACCTGACAGCCACAGGGGCGCGTGCTACATTTCGCGACATGGAATCGCCGGGGAGCACGCTTGGGGCTCAGCGGGACGCGGTCGCCGCGTTGCTGCGCCGGCCGCCGCGGCCCGCGCCGCTGCTGTGGCCCGCGATCGCACTGATGGCGGGGATCTGGCTGTCAGACGAAGTCGGCGCGGTGGCGGGTGCTTCCCGCGGGGTTCTGCTGGCTGCGCCCGTGGTCGCGTTCGCGCTGATTCTGGTCGTCCGGCGGTACGCGCGCGGGGCGCTCGGGCTCAACGTGCTCGTGGTCGGCATGGCGCTGGCGGTCGGCTTCTTGCGGCATCAAGTCGCCATTGACAAGCCGCCGAACCATGTCGCCAGCGCATTGGGCGCCGAGCCGGTGCTCACGCGCGTCGCCGGCCGGATCGTGACGGCGCCGATCGTCCGGCCGCCGCTGCTGCTGAACCCGTTTTTGCCATTCAATCCGCCGCCGCGGACACAGTTTGTGCTCGCGCTGGACGAGTTGCGGGTGACGGTGCCGCCGACGCCGGTGGTCGGCAATGTGCGCGTCAACGTCGAGGCGGCGGATCTCAACCTGCAACTGGGCCAGCGCGTGCAGGTGACGGGCAAGCTGTACCTTCCTGTCCGGCCGCAGAATCCAGGCGAGTTCGACTGGTCGCGCTGGTATCAGCAGCAGGGGATCGACGTCGGGCTGAGCGTCGAGGGGGCCGAGCACGTGACGGTCCTGCCGGAGCCGCCGGTGTGGAGCTACCGCCTCGTGACGAGGGTGCGCAGCGTGGCCCGCAGTCTGCTGTTCGAGCCGTACGCGGACTGGGAGGGCGACCCATCGGGCCGGCTGCTCGACACGATGGTGCTGGGGCAGCGCAGCGCCGTCGATCAGAAGATCAACGAGGCGTTCCTGCGCGCCGGCGGGATGCACTTCCTGGCGGTGAGTGGATTCAATGTGACGCTGCTGGCCGGCGCGACGTGGTGGTTTGTGCGGCGTTTTCTGCGTCAGGGTTCCGTCGTGGCGGCTGTGTCGGCGGTCGTGGCCATCCTGCTCTTCGCACTGGTGGCAGAGCCCAACGCGCCGATCCTGCGGGCGACGGTGGCGGGCGTGCTGGTGGCGCTCGCCGCGGTCACGCGGCGCCCGATGTGCGTTGCGAACTGGCTGGCGCTGGCGGCGGGCTTCGTGCTGCTGTGCAACCCGCTGGAGCTGTTCCGCGCGGGGTTTCAGCTTTCGTTCTTTCTGGTCGCGGGCCTCTACGTTTTCGCGCCCGACATGCGCTACGCATTCCTGCGACCAGACCGCATTCCGGCACCAGCGCCGGAGCCGAGCACGTTCACGCGCCTCGTGTGTCAGAAGTTGCGGCGCGCATCGTTGGTCCTGGCGCTGGTGAGCATGTATGCCTGGCTGATCTCATGTCCGCTCGTGATGTGGCATTTCCAGCGCGTGGCTCCCTGGGGTTGGCTGGGCGCGCTTTTGGCGACGCCGCTCGTGACCGCGATCACGCTATTGAGCTTCGTCGCCATGCTGGCGCACGCGGTCGTACCGCCGCTCGGGGCTCTGGTCGGCGCGGCACTACATCACCTAACGGATCTTCTGCTGTGGCTCGTGGACCTGTTCAACTATATGCCGCACGCAGTACTCGAATGCCAGCGCCCGCCGTTGGGATTCGTGGCCGCCAGCTACGCGGCCCTGGCCCTGGTGTATGTCGCGCTGGGCCGTAGCGCGCGGGATTTCGAGGACGTGCGCGTGTTGCCGGCACTCCTGCCGCTGGAGCGGGCGGCGCGCACGCGTCGCGGTCGCCTGCTGCTGGGGGTTGCCGGCGGCCTCGCGGCGCTGGGCACGCTGTCATGGATCGTGTGGCCGACACACGGTGCCGCGGCAGATTTCTGCGTGCACGTGCTGGCGGTCGGCAACGGCAATGCCGCGCTGCTGACGACGCCCGACGGGCACGCCGCCGTAATTGACGTGGGTACCGACACGAACTCGGATGCGGGGCAGGTGGCGGTGGACGCGCTGCGGACGGCCGGGCTGCGCCGCGTGGAGGCCGCGCTCCTCTCGCACGCGAACTTCGACCACTACAGCGGCCTGCCGACGTTGTGGCAGCGGTTGCCCGTCGACCGTTGGATGACCAATGCCTACTTCGAGCGCCAGGCTTCAGACACCCGCGCGCCGTGCAAGCTGCTAGACCAGCTTCCGCCCGGCGCACCGCCGCCGGAGATCGTGCGGGCCGGCGATCGGCTCCACGTCGGCGACGCAGAACTCGAGGTCCTCTGGCCGCCCGACGATCTCGACGCGCGTTGGAAAGCCAACAACACGGCGCTCGTGGTGCGCGTCACCGTCGCGGGGCGCTCGATCCTCCTTACCGGCGACATCGAGCGGGAGGCGATGAACGCGTTGCTGGAGAGCGCCCGCGCTGGGCGCATCATGTTGCACGCCGACGTGCTGGTCACGCCGCACCACGGCCAAGTGATCCAGCGCGTGACGGAAGCGTTCTATGCGGCGGTATCGCCGAGCGTGGTCGTGGTTTCGACACGTACGCCGCGGCCGAAGGTCGCACTGGCGGTGGCCAACGCGTTGGGGCCGGGTGTGCGGGTCATCGCGACGCGCGACGCGGGTGCGGTCGCGCTGCGGATCACGTCTGACGGCCGCTTGACCGTCGAAACGCCTTGCGCTGCACGAGAGAGAACGGCTCCTGATCCCGCTCTAGGCGAACTGGGCCAGCACAAGCCCGACGAGGGCGGCGCCGAGAATCAGCCAGGCTCAATTGAGCTTCAAACGCCAGAGCAGCACGGCCGTGGCCAGCGCGAGGGCAACGGTCGGCACATCGCGGATCGCGACGCGGCCAAGGTGCCAGGTCACGACGGCCATCAGCGCGAGCGAGCCCGCATTCACGCCGTCGAGCACCGCGCCCGCGAGGGCGGAGCGGCGCAGGCGCGGCACGAGCGGACCGCTGATCGCGACGAAGAAGAACGCGGGCAGAAAGATGCCCACGGTGGCTACGACAGCGCCGGTCGTCCCGCCCAGCACGTACCCGATGAACGTCGCGGTCGTGAAAACCGGACCAGGCGTGATCTGGCCGACGGCGACCGCGTCCAGAAGCTGACTTTCGGTTAGCCAATGCCAGCGCTCCACGAGGTCGGCCCGCAGGAACGCGAGCAGCACGTACCCGCTGCCGAATAGCACCGCGCCGATCTTCAGGAAGAAGAGAAACAGCGGCCACAGGCCGAACGGGGCGGCCGCGCCGAGCGCCGCCGTGGCCATCGTGCCCATCGTGGTAGGCCCCGCGGGCACGAGTGCCAAGAGCAATGCCGGCGGGCCCCTGCGCCGCGTGCGGTTGAGCAGATCGCGTATCAGCGGCGTCGCGACACCCGCGCCGAGCAGGATGAGCAGCTCGTGGATACCCAGGAAGCCGCTGACGGTCGCGAGCAGCGCGACGGCAATCGACACCTTGTCCTTCAGGGCCGTGCGCGACAGTCGCCAGAGCGCTTGCAGCACGATCACGACCACGACGGGCTTGACGCCGTAGAGAATGCCCGCGACCTGCGGCAGCGTGCCGAAACGTACGTACGCCCAGGCGATCGCCGCAACCAGGACCGCGGCCGGGAAGATGAAGCACGCGCCCGCGAGGAGCAGGCCGGGAAAGCCCGCGCGGCGGTGCCCCACGTGAATCGCCATCTCCGTCGAGTTCGGCCCCGGGATCAGGTTCGTGGCGCCCAGCAGGTCGACGAATTCCTCGCGCGAAAGCCACTTCCGCCGCACTACGACCTCGTCCTCCATCATCGCGATGTGGGCGGCGGGGCCGCCGAAGGCGGTGAGGCCGAGGCGGAGGTACAGGGCGGCCAGCTCGCGCAGCGGTCTGCGGGAGCTGGCGGCCGGACTGGAAGCGTCAGATGGCATCGTCGGGCGCGGTTCGCTCGGTCTGCGTCCGCGTGATGAGCGCGTCGATGGAGGCGGCGCCGGCACCCACGATGAGCAGGAAGATCAACCCGAGCAGCATGGAGTAGTCGACGCGGGCCTCGTGCAACATGCTCCAGAACCCGTAGCGCGCGAGCTTCGGTAACGAAAACGGTCCGAAGCCGTGGCCCAGCAGCATCGGGATCTTGGTCGAGATGATCGCGACCGAGATATTGATGATGAGCGGAATGGTTGCCAGACGCGTCAGGAGTCCGAGGACGACGAGGGCGCCGAAGACGATCTCGACGACGCCGACGAACGGGGCCATGACCTGCGGCGCGGGAATGCCGATGTGCTCGAACCGGCCGACGCCGAGTTCGCCCGGATACAGGAACTTCTGGATGCCCTCGGTGAGGAACACTCCGCCGACGATGATCCGGACCAGGATCGTCGCGCAACTCGCGTCCGTCCGCAGCAGCCGTTGTCCGAGCGTCATGCTCACTCCTTTGCCTGCGGCGTGAACTGCGCCAGGTCGTAGATGCCGAGCGTCTTCTCGAGCGCGGCCACGTCGCCGACGACCTTCTCGAACCCATCGGCGCCAAACAGCTTGTTCTCCTGGTCCTCGAACTCGTCACCGAGCTTGTCATATTCGGCGGGCGTGACGAGCGCGCGGAAGGCGGGGAACAGGACGGTGTCCTCGCGGGCCGCGTGCGGGCGGTACAGGCGGAGGAAGGCCCGCAGCGACTCGGCCAGGATGCGGCTCTCCGCGGGGCTCTTGAGGGCCGCCGCGGTCGCCCGCTGGCGGATCTGGTCCGTCAGCCGCCGCCCGGCTTGGTGCTGGGCTTGCAGCACGACGACCAGCTCGACGAGCTTCGCGGCCTTCTCGAAGCGTGGAAATAGGTGGTTTTCCTCGAGCTTCTCGTGGTAATCCTCGACGAACCGGCGGACGAGGTCGGCCGCGCTGACCAGCGGCTCCGGCGGCAGATCGACCCGAGCGTCGATGCGCTTTATGGCCTCTTCGTAGATGAGCAGGATGCGGCGGAGAGCGCCGTGCTCGCGCATCAGGTCCTCGACAGGGGTGACATCGTCGGCTGCGGGTGCCTTCTGGTCCTTGCCTTGCGGCTGGGCGGGTTGGCCGCGGGCCGCGCCCGCGAAGCCCGCGACGAGCAGGCTGCCCGAGGCGAGGGCGCTGCGCTTCAGGAATTCCCGGCGGCCGGCGTGGTGCGTGTGCGTCATGACGTAGCTCCTGCGAGGTGTGTGTGCGTAACGGCCCGATCTGTCGACCCGAACGTATCGACTGCCGATGTCGGCAATTATCAGTCTAGTCGGCGGGGCGGCGGAATCAAGAATGCGCGACATCGGGGCGCTGGCGTCGTGCAAGCACGCATGGAAATTTAGCGCTCGCGCGTCGGCCGGTCGCTCGAGAGTTCCCGGCTGATCCGCTGGCTGCACCAGTCGCGGCCGCACATCGAGCAGAAGTCGGCGTCGTCCGTCAGAGTCTTGTCGCGGCGCTGGGCGGCCGTCTCGCCGTCGAACGCCAGCTCGAATTGCCGCGTCCAGTCCAACTCCGCGCGGGCCCGGGCCATCGCATCGTCCCAGTCGCGCGCCCCGGCGATGCCGCGGGCCACGTCGCCCGCGTGGGCGGCGATCTTGTAGGCGATGCACCCCGCCCGCACGTCCTCCAGATCCGGCAGCGCGACGTGCTCGCTCGGCGTGACGTAGCAGAGCATGGCGGCGCCGGCGCGGGCCGCCTCGGCGGCGCCGATTGCACTGGTGATGTGGTCGTAACCCGGGAACACGTCGCTGACGACAGGGCCGAGCACGTAGAACGGGGCGTCGTCGCAGACGCGGCGCTGCGTCTCCATGTTGAAGGCGACCTCGTTGAGCGGGATGTGCCCCGGCCCCTCGACCATGACCTGCACGCCGGCCGCGCGGGCGCGCTGCACCAGCTCGCCGAGGACGTGCAGCTCCGCAAGCTGCGCAGGGTCGCTGGCGTCGGCGAGGCAGCCGGGCCGCACGCCGTCGCCGAGCGAATAGGTCACGTCGTACTGCCGCATGAGGGCGCTGATCTCGTCGAACAGCTCGTACATCGGGTTTTGCTTGTTGCGGTGGAGCATCCACTTGGCCAACAGCGACCCGCCGCGGCTGACCAGGCCCTGTGTGCGGCGGCGGATCAGCGGCAGGTGCTCGCGCAGAATGCCGGCGTGGATGGTGAAGAAGTCGACGCCCTGTTGGGCCTGGTGTTCGAGGGCCTTGAGGATCGTGTCGTGATCGAGCTCCTCGATCGTCCGGCCGATGATCATGCTATAGATGGGGACGGTGCCGACGGGGGCTGTGCTGTGGTCGATCATGGCCTGGCGCGTGGCGTCGAGGTCGCCGCCGGTCGAAAGGTCCATGACGGTGTCCGCGCCGTACAGCAGGGCCACGCGGAGCTTGCAGAGTTCCTGCGGCATGTCGCTCGACACGGGCGAGGCGCCGAGGTTCGCGTTGATCTTGGTCGTGATGGCGCGGCCGATGCCGGCGGGGTCGAGCCGCTTCGGAGCCCGCACGCCGCGCAGATGGTCGGGGCTGTCGAGCCACGCGCGGCGCTGCGCGACGGTTTGATTGACCCACAGGGAATTTGGAGTGCCGAATGGCGAATGGCCAGTGGCCGGCGCTTCGGCGTTCGCCGCCTTCGATTCGCCGTTCGCGATACGCGCTTCAGCCTGCCCGCCGCTGCCGGCCAGGTGCCGCACGTTCGCGGGGATGACGAGGCGGCCGGCGGCGACCTGTTGGCGGATGAAATCGGGCGCGGCGTTTTCGCGTTCCGCGACGCGCTGCATCGCCGGCGTGATGATGTTATTTCGCGCTGCTTCAAGCTGGGTCATCGTTGGCGTCCTCTGCCCCGGGTCTTCCGCTCGGTGCCGCGCGCCCTCGGGGTACTCGTGGACACTGGCCGTCGGGACACCTCAAGCCCGAGCCGGGCGCGCACCGCCGCGCGCACCCGCACGCAGTGACCACAGGCTTCCCGCGCAAGGTCTTTCGTAGCGGAGCTGCCTGGGTACCGGAAGGCGACCGCGTACGTCGTCAGGCGGCGCATATCCGGCCGGAACAGCTCCCACTCGGGTTCCAGCGTCACGAGCCGATCGAGAAGCAGGGCCAGGTCGTGCGTCCGGTCAAACGCCACTCCGGCCTCCTGCAGGCGCGCCTTCAGGTACTTCTCTGCGCACTGCTGGGCATGGAAGCAGGCGCTGTCGTAGTTGGGATCCCTGCGGGCGCGTAGCTCGCGCCGGGCGGAAGCGAAATCGCCCTCCGCCTTCGCGACCCACTCACGCGTCAGCGGCTTCATAGAGTACTTTGCCCTTCTCCACGACCGCGCGCATGAACCAGTCCTGTTGCGTCAGGCGGCGGCGCACCTCCGCGGGCGAGCGAACCAGGAGATCAATGGCGAACTTGGGGTCAAGCTGGTCGAGAATCTCCACCGCTTTATGAATCGGGTGACCGCGGTGCGGCATGACGACCAGCAGGTCGACGTCGGATTGCGCGGTGGCCCGCCCATCCGCGTACGAGCCGAACAGGATGATCCGGCGCGGCCGGAACGCGGACGCGATCTGGCCGCAAAACTCTCGAATCACCTGCATCGACACCATAACCGTCCGCTTCCTTTCCGCCGGCTACGCGGCCACGCTATATTCTACGCGTCAACGTAGTTTGCGAATACCATCTCGATCACCCGCGTCCGTACCCATCCGCTTCACGTGCAAACTGCATCGACCTCGATCTCGATCAGCATCTCCGGGTCGATCAGGCTCTTGACCTCGACCATCGTCGTGCAGGGCGGGTGTTCGCCGAAGAATTCGCGGTGGGCGCGGCCGAATTCCTCCCACCGCCGGATGTCCGTCACGAACATCCGGGTGCGCACGATGTGCCGCATTTCGACATCGAGCTGCTTCAGCGACCGCTGGATGATCTCGAAGCACCGCCGGGCCTGCTGGTAGCCGTCGCCCGGGGCGAACGTGCGGCCCTGCTCGTCGACTGGCGCCGTGCCGGTCACGAACACGTGGTCGCCGGCGCGCAGCGCCCGGCAGTAACCGATCTTGGCCTCCCACGGCGCACCGGAGTACACGCGTTCAAAAGCAGCCATGCCTTGTCTCCGTCCCGTCCGGCTCCGTCGGCCGCCTCGGCCGTCAGTGTGCCGGTCGTTGCTCCCGCAGCATACTGATGTAGTCCAGCGCGGGCACTGGCGCGCCGAGCTGGCGGAACATGTTCAGGACCTGCGCGCGGTGGTGCGTCCCGTGGCAGCAAAGCTGCAGCATGGTCACGCCGAGCGGGAACGTGCGGTGGACGCCGGGCCGCGGCGTCGCCGTGGTCGGCCGCAACAAGTCGGCATCGGTCAGCCCGTCAAGAAACCGGTCGCGGGCGGTGCGCGTCTCGTCGAACAGCGCCGTCAACTCCGCCACGGGTAGGCGCGTGTCGCTGGGGGGAAACAGCCGGCCCGGGCCAAGCGTCCAGTTCTCGAACCACCATTGCTCCGCAGTCCGGATGTGCAGCAACGTGGCGCGCACGCTGCCCATGCCGATCTCGAACGTGCGGTCGAGCGACTCGTCGCTCAGCTCCGCCGCGGTCGCGTGAACCCGCCCGCGAGCCCAGTCCGCATACGCGTAATGCGTGCGCACGGACTCCCGGTCGAGCGCCGGCGGCGGAATCGGCGCCGTCGCCGCAAGCTGCTGGAGCTTCATGAAAATGTAGTCCAGGCCCGACTTGGGCAGGGCGGTGCCGATGTGGCGCAGCATGTTGACCGCCTGCGCGCGGTGGTGCACGCCGTGGTTGCACACGTGCAGCAGGATGTCGCCCAGGGCGTTGGTCTGGGTTTTTCCGTCCCGGTCTGCATACGCGATGTCACGCCGCAGGTCGTCGTCGGACAGTGTCGCGAGCCACGCGCGGCGTACACCGGCCAGGGACTGTGCCGCCCGCGTCAGATCCGCGACGGCGGTCAGCGTATCCGCCCGCGGCAGCGCCGTAGCCCCCGGCGCGCCGGTGCGCTCGGCCCAAATCCGCTCGGCCCCGTAGTGATGTTGCAGCGTGGCCCGCAGCGATCCGGCCCCCATCGCGAACGGCTGGTCGAGCTGGCGGTCGTTCAACGGCGCTGCCAGGGCCAGCAGTCCGTCCCGAGCCCAGTCGTTGAAGGCGAACAGTTCGCCAGCGGCGGCGACGGCAATCATGGCCCGGGCCTCCGAAAAAAGTGCTGCGCGATCATGCTGTCTCCCTGCGCCGCCGGCGCTACCCCGTGGCGAAATCAGTATACCGGGCGGCGGCTCGCATTTCCCGCCAGCTTGCGGTCTGCTTGACTGCGTTGTCCGCCGACTCGTATATTCAGCACGACCCAACCGGGGTTCGCAGCGGCTTTGAGGGCCCGGGCGGCGAGGCGATCATGGCGGAAGTCATCCTCGAGAACGTGAGCAAGGTCTACCCGGGCGACGTGAAGGCCGTCGATGACGTCAGCCTTCAGATCCGCGACCGCGAATTCGTCGTGCTCGTCGGCCCCTCCGGCTGCGGCAAGAGCACGACGCTGCGGATGATCGCGGGGCTCGAGGACATCACCGCGGGGACGATTCGCATTGGCGAGCGCGTCGTCAACGGCGTCGCGCCCAAGGACCGCGACATCGCGATGGTCTTTCAGAATTACGCCCTCTACCCGCACATGACGGTCTACAAGAACATGGCGTTCGGGCTGTTGCTCCGCCGCCAGTTCGGCGCGTGGGACAACCCTGTGGGCTTCCTGGTGGCGCACGGACATTGGAAGAAGGCCCGCGCGGAGCGGCGCGAGATCGACCGGCGCGTGCGCGACGCGGCCGAAATCCTCGGCATCCGCGAGCTTCTGGAGCGGCGGCCGAAGGCGCTCTCCGGCGGACAGCGCCAGCGCGTGGCGGTCGGGCGCGCGATCGTGCGCTATCCGAAGGCCTTTCTGTTCGACGAGCCGCTCTCGAACCTGGACGCCAAGCTGCGCATCGGCATGAGAGCGGAGCTGAAGGCGCTCCACCGCCGCGTGCAGACGACCACCGTGTACGTCACGCACGACCAGGAAGAGGCGATGACCCTCGGCGACCGCGTGGTGGTGATGAAAGACGGGGTCATCCACCAGTGCGCCACGCCCTACGAGGTCTACGAGCGGCCGGTCAACCGCTTCGTGGCCGGCTTTGTCGGCACGCCGCCGATGAACTTCCTTACCGGGCGGCTGCTGCGTGAAAACGACCGGCTTCTGTTCGATGAGGGGGACCAGCGCCTGGCGGTCAGCGCGCAGCACCACGAGCGGCTGGCCCGGTTCGTCGGCCAGCCCGTCGTGATGGGCGTGCGGCCGGAGATGCTGCGGCCGGCGGTCGACGCCCCGCCGCACACGACCCTGAACGTGCAGGTCTCAGTTGTCGAGCCGCTGGGCGATCGCACGGACGTTTATTGCGCGACGCCGAAGCACGCCCACCTCATCTGCCGCGTCGAAGCGCGGGCCCGCGTGGCGGAAGGCGCCCCGGCGGTCATGCAGGTGGATCTGGACCGCGTGCACTATTTCGAGGCGGGGGAGAACGGGCCGAATGTGACGCTGGGCCACGGGGCGGACTGACGCGGACATTTTTGTTGCCGATTCGACACGCCGGTTGGTACGATGGATTCGATGCCGCCGGGTGAAATGGTCCCCGGCGTCGTCGTGGCACTTCCGAGGAGGAACGCGCACATGGCGTGGGGGCTGAGGTTACGCGTGTGGCTGGCGCTCGCAGCCGCGGCGGGGGGCGGGGGTATCGTGCGCGGGCAGTGGCAGACGTACGAGACGACCCACTACATCGTGCGCACCGACCTGGGGCCGGACTGCGCTCGCGAGGCGAACCTGCGAACCGAGGTGCTGTTCGACGCATATCTGGCACGCACGCAAGCCCCCAAACGGCTCCTGGAGGACAAGCTGGAGCTTTGGCTGTTCCGCAATCACACGGAGTACGCGACCCGCGGCGGCCGTCACACCGGCGGCGTGTACAACGGCAGCCATTTGCTCGTCTACGTCGGGACGAAAACCAAGGAGCACGACTGGGCGATCGTGCAACACGAGGCCACGCACCAGTTCGTCCACAAGGTCCTCCAGGGCAACATCCCGCTCTGGGTCAATGAGGGCCTCGCGTGCTACTTCGGCAACGCGCTGTTCACGGGCGACAGCTACGTCTTTGGCCACGCCCCCGAGGACGCCGTCGAGGACGTCAAGGGCGGGTTCAATAACAACACGAACTTCAAGCCCCTCGCCGAGTTCATGCAAATCGACGGCGGCAAGTGGTCGCAGGACATCGAGCAGAGCCGCGGACGGAGCGGCCGCAACTACCTCCAGGCGTGGTCGCTCGTGTACTTCCTGATGCACGCGGACAACGGCCGCTACCGGCCGGCGTTCGAGACGTGTCTGCGCGACGCGGGGCGCGGCGAGTCGTGGCAGGCGTGCTGGACGCGGCAGTTCACGGCCGACGCCCGGGTGCTGGACGCGGCCTGGCGGAGCTTCTGGCGGAACCAGCCCAGGGACCCCACGCACGCCGTCTACGCGGAGGCCATTGCGCGCACGCTGACGGTCTACCTGGCGCGCGCGTCCGCGCAGGGGCAGCGTTTCGCGACCGCGGCCGATTTCTTTACCGCCGCCCAGGGCGGGCTCTTGCGCCAATCCGATGCCGACTGGCTGCCGCCGGCGCTGGTCTTCGAGCGCGTTCAGGAGGCGATGAAGCTGGGCTCGTGGACGTTGCAGGCGGTGGGCCCGCGGCTCGAGCTGGTCTGCAACACGAACAAGGGCCTGATCGCGGCGGGCACATTCGAGCTCAAGGACGGCCGGGTCGAGAACCTGCGCGCGAAGGTGGTCTCGAAGTACAGCACCAGCCGGCCGCTCGCGTCACCATAAGCTCCAGTCTCCGGCCCGTTGCGACGGTGGCAGCGGCCGGAGTCGCTGCCCCCTTGATCTGCGCTCGCGCGGCTCCGCGTTATTCGTATTAGCGGCTATGCTCTAAATTCGGAAGCGCCGCTCGCGCGTAAATCGCTGCATCATAAGCGTGGAGTCGAGGGTTTCTTGGCCTGTGAACACATTTTCGGATAGACGGGAGCACCGCGGCGACTTGAAGGGCATGCCAGTCGATGAATTTGGCGAGGGAAACGATCATGCGTTGTTTTTTCGACCGGCTTCCAACCTCGGTGTCAGCCAGTCAAGCACGCGGCCCGTCAAGCCCGGCACGAACAGCGCACTAACGTGACCGTGAGGCAATCGCCAGATTTCAGGTTGTTCCCACTTTTGCCAGAGTTCCTCCATCCATTGCCTCTCCCCGAACAACTCATGGATGCCTTCAATCAACAGAATATCTTCTTTCGGGATGACTGGCGTGGATAAAATCAGGTTTAACCGGGTCGTATCCATTGCTTCCTGTGCCGGCCTTAGAGCCTGGAGCGCTTCCCTAAGCCTCCGCCAGACGACCGGCTGGGAGCACCTCATGCGCACACGGGGCACAGTCAGAACGGCACAGGCGATGCGTGTATCGCTGCACGCAGTCAATCCCGCAAGCCATCCCCCAAACGAAAAACCCAGAAGCCCCACGGATGGGCAACCTTCATCAAACAGCCAGCCGGTCAGCGCGCGAATCTCGGCGACATTCTGTGCAATCTCCCGCGCAAACTCCAAACAATTCTCTTCAATGGGTCGGCGCGGACGGCGTTGAAGATTGTAGGGAGCGACCAATGCGGCCACATTGAATCCTGCCCGATTGAACCGGCGCGCAAGCAATGGAAACGCGGAATGGTAACCGATGGCGAAACCGCCATCCAATAGAATGATCACCGGTCGTTCCTGCCGGCGTTCCGCACACCGATAGAGCCGGCCATACACGATGTTGTTCTCCTCGACTTTGCTCGGGCGCGGCGTGGAAAATTTGAAATTCCGCGGCCCATCAAATTCAATCCGCGCCGGATCGCTTGCGGCGGGGATAAAGTCCGGTACATTCAGAAATTCGAGCGCTTCCTCCAATTTCCATTTTGGCTTGGGCGCGTGTTTTAGCTCAACAACAACGGCGTATGCCATCTGAAGAGCTGCCCAATCAATGAATTTTGCGAGGGGGGCGATCATTCGTTGTTAAGTTCCTTTCCTTCGCTATCCGGCAGCCCCGCCATATGGTGGATTACCGCCGTAGCCAGCGGGACAGGCACCTGTTTTCTGCACTCGCCGCACGCGGATGATACGCGTTGCCACTGCCATCGTACCGGTACGTCCACATCATGTTCATATCCAGCCTGTGCTGCGGCCCCGCCAACCCGTGCCCGCCGAGCCCGGCTGGAGCCGCGCCGCCCAGTATAACTTCTCCCCGCCGTCCCCGCCCCGCTGTCTGCGCAATCCGCGTAATCTGCGGACCGTCCTCGCGCTCGTCTTCTGTTTGCCGTGTGCCTCTGCGCTCTCCACCGGTTTTTCTTCTGGAATACCAGGAGTATCTCTGCGTTTTCTCTGCTTCTCAGCGACTCTGCGGTTGCCTTTTTCCGCCAGAATCCGTCAATCTCCGCCACCCGCCGCCAAACTCCGCCAACGCTTCCTTCCCGCTTTGCTTTCCGTCTCAACGTGGGGAATACTTGAGACGCTCACGCAGTGCCAGAGCCTGCCTTGACGGCCCGCTCGGCGGTGTGGCACCGGCCCCCCAGCCGGTGAACTGTGCACCCCACACCTGCTGACCCGGTTCGAGACACGTGCTCGGGTGCGTCTGCCCCGCGTAGGTTGAGCCGACTCTTCAAAGCTCAGCTTCCGCGCTTGCGGACGGAGGACGCCCGACGCACCGGCGATCGCCTGGCCGCGGCTGCCTGTGAAGTCCCGGACCCTCCCGCGACTCAGCGTAGCACCGGAGCGGAAGGGACGCCTCGC
>Ga0182017_10000226_pt1 | contig 44848 bp, 46 predicted proteins | sample 712E3DmetaG_FD_120492 | JGI IMG/M metagenome (GOLD analysis project Ga0182017, IMG submission 120492) | Permafrost microbial communities from Stordalen Mire, Sweden - 712E3D metaG | ecosystem: Environmental > Terrestrial > Soil > Wetlands > Permafrost | place: Sweden: Stordalen | collected... | reverse complement strand
CTCCATCCGGGAAAGACCCGCAGAAATCCAGGACCGCGCCATTCCCGGTCATTGGGAGGGCGATCTCATCGGCGGCGCAAAGAACAGTCACGTTGTGACCTTGGTGGAGCGACATTCGCGTTTTACCGCACTCGTAAAGGTGCCCAGCAAAGATACGGCGGTTGTCGTCGCCGCACTGACTCGGCATGTTCGTAAGCTCCCCGCGGCACTGCGCCGCTCCTTGACATGGGATCGCGGGCTGGAGATGGCCAAACACAAGACCTTCACGGTGGCTAGCAATGTGAAAGTCTACTTCTGTGATCCGCATAGTCCTTGGCAGCGCGGCACCAACGAAAACACGAACCGGCTGTTACGGCAATACCTGCCTAAGGGAACCGACCTGTCCTGCTTTGCGCAATCGGAACTGGACAAAGTGGCACTGCGCTTAAATCAACGCCCGAGAAAAACCTTGGGTTTTCAGACTCCTGCGAGTAGACTTCAAGCAAGTGTCGCGTCGACCTGTTGAGACCGCCAACCTTTGAAGACGTTCAGAGGGGTAGCTATGTGCGCATGAACCAGATTCAGAGGCTCTTAAAGTCTAGCCAACTGGACGCATCACTATAGTGGAAATAAGGAGGGATGGAAATAGTTTTCCCTCAGTGTCCCGTCTGGCCACCATTCTTGGAACAACTGCTGCCTTTCCTTTTTTTTGCTGCGCCCGATTCATTTCGCTAAGATATTCATTTATAAAGAGTTACAGTACCATCAAAGGCTCTGGCCCCGCGAGAATATAACAGCTTTGGCGGCTTGATTGCTTTATACTACCAATAGATCATGCCAGGTTTGGGACTTTCATGGCGGTAGCTTATCTGCGATCAGGTACCTTGCAGGTTAATCTTCTCCCCCGCCGGATTGTTCTCAGCTGTTCACCCCCACTTGTTACGAGACTCCGAATCACCTTAGTCTTCGTTTGCGTCAAGGAAGATTGAAAATCAACAAAATCCTTCGGGTGCTACCCTTAGGCATTCCCTGCTTTCCGTGAATCAAAGGGAACTCAATGGCCACTATGACGTTGACTGCTGAAACTCCACAACAGACCACTCTGAAACCTTAGAGTATGAAGATCTGCACCCCCTGTGCAGCCGGGGAGGTTCGCCATAGTGAAAAGGGTAAGCTTAGCCGATGACGGCGTGTGTTGGTCGAAGTGAAGATGCACCGAACCCCAATCAAAACTAGTCCAAGCCCGGACCTTTCGCTGGTCACAAAAAATCTTGCGACCAAGCCTATGGCCCTATCCGATTCATTCGGAACATCGTCTCCGGGTCAGTTGCTAATCGAAGCCGGGAGCACCGAGAGGCAGTATTGGCGGGATCTTTGGCGCTATCGGGAATTGTTTTACTTCCTCGCTTGGCGCGATCTGCTGGTGCGCTACAAGCAAACCGTCGTGGGAGTGAGCTGGTCGTTCATCCGGCCACTCCTGACAATGATCGTGCTCACGGTTGTATTTGGAAAGCTTGGCAAAATGCCTTCTGGCGGGGTGCCGTATCCGCTGCTGGTTTTTTGCGGCATGCTGCCCTGGCAGTTCTTTTCTACCGCGGTGACCGAAAGCGGGAACAGCCTCGTATCGAATTCCAACTTGATTTCCAAGGTGTATTTCCCGCGGCTCGTCATTATTGGCAGCAGCGTCATCACCAGTTTTGTGGATTTCCTGATCTCCGCAGCCTTTCTTGTCGTCCTGATGGTCTGGTACCACTACGCACCTCCTGTCGCTGTGTTATTTCTGCCGTTGTTTGTGATGCTGGTGTTCGGTGCCTCACTCGGAGTTGGCTTGTGGATTGCCGCGCTCATGGTCGAGTATCGTGATTTTCGTTTCATTGTGCCGTTCATCGTCCAGTTTGGCCTTTATATCTCGCCAGTCGGTTTTCAGAGCGGCGTTGTCCCAGAGCGCTTTCGCTTGCTATACGCGCTTAATCCGATGGTGGGGATCATAGATGGTTTCCGTTGGTGTCTGCTGGGGGCGCGAAACGGCATTTACCGGCCTGGGATTTTGATCGCGGTGATTGACGTGATCGTCCTCGTTGCGTCGGGTATCTGGTATTTCAGAAAGACCGAGCAGACCTTTGCCGACGTGATATGAGCGACGCTGAGGCACCGTCCACGACCCCTGCCATGCCCGATCCTGCCATCACCATCGAGAATCTTGGCAAACGGTACACCATCGGCCATCAACGGGCCAACGTTGACGGCCTGCGCCATGCCATCGAGGGCGCGATCCGCAATCCGCTTGCCTGGCTTCGGTCTAGCCGGCAAAAAAAGCTGCAACATGTGGATTTCTGGGCGTTGAAGGATGTTTCTCTTCAGATCCAGCAGGGTGAAGTGGTCGGCATCATCGGCCGCAACGGTGCGGGGAAGAGCACCCTGTTGAAAATCCTGAGCCGGATTACCATTCCCACCGAGGGACGATTCCGCATCAACGGCCGGACCGCCAGTCTCCTCGAGGTCGGTACTGGATTTCATCAGGAACTGACCGGACGGGAGAACATCTTCCTTAACGGGGCCATCCTGGGCATGACCCGCGCCGAGATCATCCGCAAATTTGACGAGATCGTCGAGTTTTCGGGGGTGGAGGAGTTTCTCGATACGCCCGTCAAGCGCTACTCCTCAGGCATGTATGTCCGCTTGGCTTTTGCGGTGGCAGCTCACCTTGAACCCGAAATTCTGATCGTCGACGAGGTGCTCGCAGTCGGCGACGCCGCCTTCCAAAAGAAGTGCCTCGGAAAGATGGGGAGCTTTGCCCAGAGTGGGAGGACGGTCCTGTTCGTCAGCCACAATATGGAAGCCATCCGCACCTTATGCCAAAGGTGTGTCTGGATGAAGGATGGGCGGCTGCACAAAGACGGAAAGGCGGATGAAATTGTCGAGGCCTATTTCAACAGCATTTCCAGTGAACAATCTTTTTCCTGCTCGAATCCGGATTATGGACTGACCATTCAGAAGGTCGTGTTAAGAAACGACCGAGGGGAGGAAAGCGGTCAGTTTCGCCCAGGCGAGGATTTAATCGTGGAAATATCTTATGACGCACATAAGTGCATCGAGAAACCAATTATCGCGCTGGGGGTGTTGGGAGTTAACGGATCCTGTTTCACTTCCAATATGTTACTCGATGGACACAGGCCGGACTTTTTGAACGGGGTTGGAAAGATAACATGTACCTTCAGGTCGATTCCTCTGCTGCCACAAAATTACACAGTCAAAATGATCATCCGTTCGGCGAATGTAAAGGACCTCATCGTTAACTATCAGGAGGTAGCCGGGTTCAGCGTGGTCGGAGATCTTGCCGAGTACGGTTATAAGGGAGAATTTCTGACGTTTGCGCGCCACTCGACGCCCGTTGTTGTGCCTTATGAATGGCGGTTCCCCGACGGTACCACTGCGGCGGTGGCATTGAATCGGCCGACCGCGCTTGTAGCCGATCCGCGAACCTAAGTTTCGGGGACCGACCGCAATGGTTATTTATCATGTCCTCGGGTCGGGCGTTGCTACATAATCCTGGAAACATGCGAAAGGCAGCCAGCACCGCCGGCGAAGCGCGGTCTTCATTTGCAACATTGCCGACCCCTGCCCGCTTAAAGGTATTCCTCGTCGGTGACAATCGATCCACCGTCGGCTGGGGCCGCGGCGCCAGTCTTGCGCTGGGTCAGTTATTGTCAGCTTCATTCGAGATCACCGGCCGCGTTACTGGCGACTTCTTCGACTTGTCTACGGCCGAGGCCGGCTACGTGGGTACCTTCATGCCGGCAAGATACTACCGGCACTTTCGGTACCTGCTGCTTCGACGTTGGCGGCGGTCGATTGCTTGGTATATCAACCTGGAACGATTGTTTGGTGCCCAGGATTTCATTGCTGAGGATCCCGCTGTAAGCATCGACAACCTGCTGGCCCACAAGCACCGGCATCCAGCGCTCAGCCGGATCTACGATCAAGCCGCAGAAGCCGACCTACTGGTGCTAGATGGAGATGGGGACATCATTTTTACGACCCCGCCTCGCCGCGTAACTCTCTTCCTGCTTGCTATGATCGAACTGGGTATTCGGCTGAAAAAGCCGGTCTTTCTTGTGAATGCGATGATTTCGGATTGTCCCTTGACTGGAAGAAATGAGACAACACTCGCGGCGGCTAAGCGGTTGCTTGCGCAATGCCGGGCCGTAGCGTTGCGCGACCCTGAATCCCTGGAGTATGTGCAAAAGGAAATTCCGGAGGCTAAGTCCTGCTTAATTCCCGATTCGCTGTTTGCCTGGTTTTCACTCTACGCAAACGGCAGCTCCTACCCACCATTGAACGGCGACTTTTTGCTGCCTCATCCCGAGAAAGATGAATATTGGGGCAAGCTTGATTTTTCTCAGCCGTACATATGCATCGGAGGAGGAGCTTTGGTTGGCAGCCAGCCTGATAGAGCGGTGCGATGTTATGCGCGGCTGGTTGATGAGGTAAGTCAGCTCGGATATCGCGTCTATCTGACGGAGAATGATTTGCCGGATTCATTTCTGCAGCGAGTTGCGAGGGAGAAGGATCTCGGCATAGTTCCAGTGGATGCACCCATTCTCATGTGCGGGTCCGTTTTGGCCCATGCCCGGCTGTTCATCTCCGGACGATATCACCCTTCGATCTTTGCCTCGCTCGGCGGCACTCCCTGCATCTTTCTGGCGTCGCATGCTCACAAGATGGGGAGCTTGTCCCGGGTGCTGGAATATGACGTCCACCGGCAATTCAATGCATTTCCGGACGATTCGGAAATAGCCGAAATTGTGTCAACAGCGAGGCAGTACCTTGAGCAGGGCGAATCTCTGCGAGCCCGAATCAGTCACGTTGCAAAATTGCGTTCCGATGAGGCAACCGAGCTGCCAGCCCTTCTGAAACGGCACGTGAATGGCTGACCAGCCCCAACCACGGACTCTTCTGCACAGCGCGAAAAGCCTAGATGAGATTGTTGTAATCGGTGGCGGCGGCCACGCGAAAGTCGTGATCAGCATTCTTCGGAAGCTGAACCGCCACCGCATTCTCGGTTATACGGATCTGGAGGATCAAGGCGCTGTGCTGGGAGTTCCCTATCTCGGATCCGACCGCGCATTGGCTGTAAAGGCGGTCGGGCCAAAGAAACTTAATGCCGTGCTTGCCGTGGGCCAGGTTGGTTTGGGGAAGCCGCGGCACGAACTCTGGGCGCGATTGCATTCGCTCGCCCTGTCCTTTCCCCTGATCGTCTCGCCGGACGCAATCGTCAACGAGGAAGTATCGGGTGGCGAGGGCGCCGTGGTGATGGACGGGGCGGTCATTAACAGTGGGGCGACCATCGGCCGCGGTGGGATCGTGAATACGAACAGCACCATTGAACATGATGTCCTGCTGGAGGATTGGGTACATGTCGCTCCGGGAGCTACGATTTCCGGACACGTCACGGTCGGGCGGTTCTCGATGATCGGTGCCGGGGCAACTGTCATTGAAGGAATCAAGATCGCGGCTGGCTGCATGGTCGGAGCGGGAGCGACCGTTGTGCACGATCTGACGGAACCGGGTGTTTATGTCGGTAGCCCGGCTCGTCGTATAAAATAGAAATCTTATGCCGCACGTATTCATCATTGCCGAGGCGGGGGTGAACCACAACGGATCGCTTGATCTGGCCCTGCGGCTGGTCGACGCGGCCAAGGCCAGCGGCGCCGATGCAGTCAAGTTTCAGACATTCCGGGCTGATCTGCTCGTCACTCGTTCTGCACACAAGGCGCCTTATCAGGAGCGAACGACGGCAAATGGGGAATCGCAGTTCGAGATGTTGCAACGGCTGGAACTGGACGCCGCAGCCCACGAGCGCTTGATCGACTATTGCCGGCAGATCGGAATCCAGTTCCTGTCCAGTCCCTTCGATGCGGAAAGCGCGGACTTGCTCGCCGCGATGGACGTGCCGATGTACAAGGTGCCTTCGGGTGAGATCACCAACCTACCTTTCCTTCAGCACCTGGCCCGTAAGGGCCGGCCATTGATTCTGTCGACCGGCATGTCGACGTTGGGCGAGGTGGAAGAGGCCGTGCATGTCCTGCAGTCCGCGGGCGCCTCACAGTTGACACTGTTACATTGCGTGACTGAGTACCCCGCGCCGTATGCCGAGGTCAACCTCCGTGCCATGCAGACGCTTAAGTCCGCCTTTGGCCTGCCCGTGGGTTACTCGGACCACACTCCAGGCATCGATATTGCCATCGCGGCGGTGGCCCTAGGCGCCGAGGTCATTGAAAAGCATTTTACGCTGGATCGCTCGCTCGCGGGCCCGGACCATGCTGCTTCCCTCGAACCGGTCGAGCTTCAGCAGATGGTGGCGGCCATCCGCCATGTTGAGGCGGCGCTGGGCACGGGCATCAAATCTCCAGCCCCGTGTGAACTGCTCAACATTTCGGTTGCCCGCAAGAGCGTAGTGGCTGCCCGCGCGCTGCCCGCGGGACACCAGCTCGCGATCGGGGACTTGGACATTAAGCGCCCGGGTAATGGGCTCGCTCCAAAGCTCCTGCCGGCGTTGATCGGGCGGACTCTCCGTGCTGGCCTCGTCAAAGACGAAATCATCACCTGGGATCATCTGGCGTGAAACGACGTAAGATCTGCGCGGTGACAACCAGCCGGGCTGACTTCGGACTCCTCCGCGGGCTATTAAAGGCCATTCAGGCTGATTCCGCTCTTCGGCTGCAAGTGATCGCTTCAGGCATGCATCTGGCCCCGAAGTTCGGCCGGACTTGGCGCGATATCGAGGCTGAGGGCATCCAGATTGACCGGAAAATCAGCTTGCGGCTGACCGGGGAGTCGTGCTTAGACAATCTAAAATCGATTGGCCTGGGCTTGAACGGCTTCGCCGAGGCCTTCGCGGAGTTAAAACCTGGAATTGTGGTCCTGCTCGGAGACCGGTTCGAGTTGCTCGCCCCCGCGATCTCAGCATTGATGCTCCAGATTCCGATCGCCCACATTCATGGTGGAGAGTTAAGTGAAGGCGCCATCGATGATTCAGTGCGTCACGCCATCACCAAGTTGGCCTCCCTTCATTTTGCTGCGACTAAGGCCTATCGCCGAAGGATTATCCAGATGGGAGAATCACCCGATCGCGTGTTTAACTTCGGGGCTCCGGGACTTGACCAGCTTTATGGTCCAACCTTGCTGACCCGGCAAGAACTTGAGAAGGAACTTGGGTTCAGCCTTGAAGATCCTATTGCTCTTGTCACTTACCATCCTGTGACCCGGGACGGGGGCACCGCCGACGCCCAAGTCAGCCGCCTAGTGGCCGCAATCAAAGCGAGCGGGCTCAAGGCTGTATTCACGATGGCGAATGCAGACGCCCAAGGCGCCCTGATCAACGACCGCTTGCAGGCCGCATGTACACGGAATCCTGGGCGGTTCAAATGGATTCCCCACCTTGGGCATCGCCGCTACCTCAGCTGCCTGAAATACTTTGCGGTGATGGTGGGAAACTCCTCGAGTGGATTGACCGAAGCGCCTTCCTTTCGATTGCCCGTGGTGAATATTGGTGATCGACAGCGGGGCCGGGTCCGGGCGGCAAACGTTATCGATGTTTCATGCTCCCGGGCTGCGATTTTAAGGGGAATCATGAAGGCAATCTCCCCGCGTTTTCGGGCTTCGCTGCGTGGCATGCGCAATCCGTATGATCGCTTTCACGACGGGCGAGCGAGTGAACGAATCAAGGATGCGCTCAAACACATACCTCTCTCCGATGATTTGGTAAAGAAGAACTTTCACGATCTGCTGTAAAACTCAACCCAGAGAAGTTTCCCTTGACCAACAGGACAAATCTGCCAAGATCATGCGAGACGATACCCATGAATGACAACGTTGCGCCGTTTCTCATACCCCAGACGCATACCATCCGGCAGGCGATGGAGCAGTTGGAGAAAACAGAGGAAAAAATTGTCTTCGTGGTTGACGAGGAGTCACGGCTGATCGGTTCCCTTACGGATGGCGACATACGACGTTGGATCTTGTCCGACGGGGACCTCAAGGCGCAGGTGCTTCACATCTGTAATCGCAAATCCTATGTCGTTGAAGAGGGGTTTAGGACCGAACAGGTCCGTGCCAACATGCTGAACGGCAATTTCGGCTGCGTTCCCGTCATCAATCCGTCCCGAGAAATAGTGCAACTACTGTTCTGGAAGGAGATGTTCCAAGGCGGGGACGCAATCAAAGCGAAGCGTCGCCTCAATCTGCCGGTCGTCATCATGGCCGGGGGCCAAGGGACTCGGCTTGCGCCTTTCACCAGTGTTCTTCCCAAGCCACTTATTCCGGTGGGTGACAGGACGGTCATCGAAATTATTATCGACCAATTTCTGCCCTACGGTCTCGATCGTTTTTACCTCTCGATCAACTACAAATCCAAGATCCTCAAATCCTTTTTTGAAGAGCTTGCCCCAAGCTACTCCGTGACGTACTTGGAGGAGAAAGAGCCGCGCGGCACGGCCGGCAGTCTGCGGGCGCTGTATTCGTCTACGCCGGAGAATTTGATCGTCACCAATTGTGATATCGTGATCCAGTCCGACTACGCCGAGCTCGTATCATTCCATACGGACAACAATTACGACCTCACCCTAGTCGCGTCGCTCAAGGACTATCACATTCCATACGGAGTGTGTGAACTCGAAAAGGGTGGCAGCCTTGCCCGCATCACGGAAAAGCCGCAATACAGCTTTCTCGTGAATACTGGGATGTATGTCGTGCGCCGGGATCGGCTTGGATTGATTCCGGAGCAAACACGGTGCGACATGACCGAATTCATCGAGCAGATCAAAAGGGTCGGAGGGCGCATCGGCGTCTTCCCGATTGGCGAGAATGCCTGGATCGACACCGGGGAATGGACCGAATACCGCAAGGCGCTCAACAGCCTGGGCCGGTTGGGCACGCGGGGCATTATTGAATAATGAAGCCGACGCGCCGCATCCCATGCTGAACGGAAAACGAGTCATCGCGGTGATTCCTGCACGGGGCGGCAGCAAATCGGTGCCCGGGAAAAATGTCCGGCCGCTGAGAGGAAAACCGCTGCTTGTCTGGTCGATTGAAGTGGCGCAGCAGGTGAGCGAGATCGACCGCATCATTGTTTCGACCGACGACACCCAGATTGCATCGGTCGGCCAGGCTCATGGTGCAGAAGTGTACGCGCGCCCGCCGCATCTTGCGACCGACGAGGCTCTGGTGATTGATGCCCTCAAGGATCTTCTCCAGACGCTCCGGTCGGAGGGTGAGACGCCGGAATGGGTCATCCTGCTTGAACCGACTTGTCCTCTGCGCGCGGCGGACGATGTGCGCGACTGCCTGAAGCTTGTCGGCCAAGGCGGTTACGATTCGGTCGCTACTTTCAAGGACGCCGACTTGAATCCGCACCGGGCCTGGCGGCTCGTCGATGGCGTTCCAGAAGTGTTCATTGAGGGCTCCATTCCCTGGCTGCCCCGGCAGAAGCTGCCGAAGGCTTACCAGCTGAACGGTGCGGTCTATGTATTCCGTGCAAATTTACTTGCACAGGAAGCTAAGTCCTTATTAGTGGGAAAGCTCGGCGCCGTATTGATGCCGCGAGACCGGTCCCAAGACATTGATGATAGCGTCGACTTCATTATCGCTGAGGCGTTACTGAAAGAATCGAACTTATGAATAAATCCCTGAGAGAGTTGCTCTCGTTGAAAGATAAAACCGCGGTCGTCACGGGCGGCGCTGGCTATCTAGGTACCGCCATTAGCGAGACGTTCGCCGAGCTTGGTGCCAATTTGGTCATCGCCAGCCGAGACCGAGCGAAATGCGAGAAAAAATGTGAGGAAATCGTCCGGCTGACGGGAGGTTCAGTTAAGGCAATTGCATTGGAACTTGACTTGTTAAAGAAGGATTCCGCAACGGAGTTCTTTGCTCAGGTGCACGAGCACTTCAAGGCCATCGACATACTCGTTAACAACGCGTGGTCAGGCAATAAGAACTCTTGGGAGTCGATCACGGATAAAGATTGGGAGTATGACGTCAACATAAGTCTGAACTCGGTCTTTCGTATGACCAAGGCGGCTTTCCCTGATCTGAAAACCACCCGGGGGGTAATCCTCAACATCGGTTCGCTGTACAGCCACCTTGGACCCGACTACCGGATGTATGATGGAAAAGAGTTTGCGAATCCACCGAGTTACGGTGCAGCCAAGGCAGGAGTTATTCAATTCACCAAATACCTTGCCAGCTTCCTATCGCCGTATGGCATTCGCGTGAACGCTCTTAGCCCCGGTGCTTTTCCGCATCCGCCGACCCAGAAGCATAAGGAATTTATGGAACGGTTGGCCGCCAAGAATCCAATGAACCGCATTGGGCAACCCGATGACCTCAAGGGTGCCGTTGCGTTGCTTTGCTCCGATGCCGGGAGTTATATCACCGGACAAGATCTCCATGTCGACGGCGGATGGGGAGTCTGGTGAAGTCGTTCGGGATCATCGGACTGAGCGAAGGGAACGGGCATCCGTTTTCTTACGGCTCCATCATCAACGGGTACTCGCCCGAAGGACTGGCGGCTTCCGGGTGGCCGGGTATTTACGAATATGTCAGGCGGCGGCATGCATCGGAATTCGGACTGGATGGCTGGACGATAACGCACGCATGGACTCAGGATCCTGAATCCACGAAGAAATTGTGCGCGGCCTGCCGCATTCCCCACAGTGTAGGCGATTACCTTGAATTTCTGGGCACGGTGGATGCGGTAATCATCGCCCGCGATGATTACGAAACTCATTTTCAGATTGCCCGTCCTTTTCTTGAGGCGGGTCTGCCGGTGTTCATCGACAAGCCGCTAAGCGTGGACGTTTCCGAATTGCGTGCCTTCAAGCCGTATCTGGAGAAAGGCCAGCTGATGTCCTGTTCCGGCATGCGCTACTCCCGTGAATTGGATGAACCGCGGGCTTATCTGGCCGCTTATGGCCGGCTGAAGTTGATTCGCGGCGCGATTGTCTTATCGTGGGAGAAATATGGTGTCCATTTGCTCGAGGCGATTCTGGCAATCGTCCCTGCGCGTCCTGTCTCTGTGCGGATGCCGCTGGCCGAGCATGCCTCGGCGCTTGTGCGCCTGGATGACGGGTTGCTAATTCAGATCGACGCCTTGGGGGAATGCGCGCGGACGTTTCACGTTGAGCTCTTCGGCACGCAGCGCACGGGAGCGTTCGACATTACGGACAATTTCTCGATGTTCCGCCGCATGCTCTGGGAGTTTGCCCAGTCCATTCGGACTGGCCAGCTGGCCATTCCGCCTGAACGGACCCTCGAAATCATGCGGGTGCTGATCGCTGGTCGCATGGCTCGCAATGAAAACCGGGAAGTGCTTCTCAATGAAATCCAACTATAAAACTCTTTTCGAACTAACGGGGAAAACCGCCGTTGTCACCGGCGCTGTGGGCATCCTTGGGCAGCGATTTTGCCGGGGCCTTGCCGAATTTGGGGCGCAGGTAGCCGTAGTGGACTTGGACCCAGAGCGCTGCACCGTCTTCGCCGGGGAACTCGAGCACGACTACGGCGCGCGGGCCCTCGGGGTCGCCTGCGATGTATCCGATCCCGCCTCAGTTGCGAGCATGGTGGATCAGGTGGTCAAATATTTTGGTGCCATCCATGTCCTGCACAACAACGCCGCTTCAAAGTCGGCCGACCTGAATGCGTTTTTTGCCAGCACGGAAGAGTATTCACTGGCTGAATGGCGGAAGATCATGTCCGTCAATGTCGACGGCATGTTCCTGGTTGCGCAAGCGGTAGGCGGCCAGATGCAAAAGCAGGGAACGGGCGGCAGCATCATCCAGACGGCCTCCATTTACGGGCTCTTATCATCGGACAAGCGAATCTACGAGGGATCGTTCTATCTTGGTCGCCAGATCAGTAACCCGGCGGTGTATTCGACTTCCAAGGCCGCCGTCGTCGGGTTGACTCGATACCTCGCGGCGAATTGGGGTGATGCGCGGATTCGGGTTAACGCCTTGGTGCCGGCTGGCGTGGAGAGCGGGCAAAACGACACTTTCAAGTCGCGTTATTCAGCCCGCGTCCCACTGGGCCGCATGGCCCAACCGGATGAAATGGTCGGCGCGCTGGTTTATCTCGCCTCCGATGCCTCTAGTTATGTCACCGGTCATTGTCTGGTAGTCGATGGCGGCCTCAGCGCGTGGTAGCGAGTGTTTCTTATTTTTTATTGCTGTGCGTGAGCCGTTTGGTGTGTTTCCCGCGAAGCCCTTCGCTCGTAGAACTACTTGGGGATGGGCTTCCACAGCTCGGTGCGCCTCAAATGAGAATCTTTTCACATTGTGCACTTGGGGAAACAGGTACGATTCACGCTCTTTTTGAAGTCAGGAAGGATATTCCAGCTTATTAGTGGGGGCACTGTGCTCAAGTACTCGATTGTAATTCCTTTCCACAACGAACAGGAGAACGTTAGCAACCTGTGCGCGCGGCTGAAGTCTGTGATGGAGGCCAGCGGCGAAAGTTTCGAGATGGTGCTCGTTGATGATGGCTCGGTCGATGGCACGTTTAGTTTGCTGCGCGAGATTGCTGCGGTCGATAGCCGCGTCATCGTCGTCAAGTTGCGCCGCAATTTTGGCCAGACCGCCGGGCTCGCCGCTGGCTTTGACCATGCCCGCGGCGAATACATCATCGCCATGGACGGCGACCTGCAGCACGATCCTGCCGACATCCCGCTCTTCCTCGAAAAGATTGCCGAGGGCTACGACATCGTCAGTGGCTGGCGCAAGAATCGCGTGGACAACTTCTGGCTCCGGCGCATCCCGTCGCGCTGTGCCAACTGGATGATGGCCAAACTGAGCGGCGTCGATATTCACGACTTCGGCACGACGTTTAAAGCCTATCGGCGCGAAATCCTAGGCCAAGTTCCACTATACGGAGAGCTGCACCGTTTCATTCCGGCGCTGGCGTCCTGGTATGGCGCTTCAATTATTGAAGTGCCCATCAAAAATGTGAACCGCGAGCGCGGCATTTCGCATTACGGAATTTCGCGCACCTTGCGGGTCTTTTTCGATCTGATCACCATACGCTTCTTGCTCAAGTACCTCTCGCGGCCCTTGCACTTTTTTGGTACCGTAGGCATGTTCAGCATCATGGGCGGCGTCGCCGTGGCCGTGTGGCTCGGCCTGCAAAAGCTCCTGCATCAGACCAACGTGATGTTGGAGCACGGCCCACTCATGATTTTCGCCGCAGTGCTGCTGCTGGCCGGGCTGAACATGCTGGCCATCGGGCTGCTGGGAGATATGCAGGTCCGCTACTACCACGAACCAGCGCCGCGCGCGCCATACTCAGTAGAGCGTGTGCTCCGTGCGCAAAGCAAAGAGAGCACGATCTCGGGGTAATTGCAGAAGGCAGAAGTTATATTTCAAGAGTTTGAATCACTCGGGCGAGGCACGGACAGGATTTATATGTATCTCTTGCGGCGTGTTGATGGCCACTCATGAGGTTCGCGCGCGTCAACTTGCAAGCCGCGTGCCCGCATTAGCTGTTGCCCTGATTGCGCTGACGTTGTTCCTGCATCCGGTAGACTCGAACAGTTGGCGAGGCGCTCTCTATGAGAGTCTGCTGGTGCCGCCGGCAATTAGTCTTGTATTGCTGTTCAGCCTGGAGCGCGGGCCATGGCTTCGAGCCGTTCTTTGTAGCAAGCCCTTCCAGGCAGTGGGCGTAACGTCTTACGGCATTTACTTATGGCAGCAGTTTTTCACTGTGCGGGAAAGATGCTTCCTATTCGGCAGTCACGTTGCGCCGCTGCTTCTGCCGCTTCTGTTCTTTGTTGTGCCTCTGTCGTCTTTCTTGATTGAGAAGCCTGCAATGCGTTATGGCAGGTCTCTCTCGCAACGGGCAAGAGAGGCTTCGACTGGTGCAAGAGCAACTGAAGAGCGCCTCTTGCTTTCGTAAGCGGCGTGTGACGGCAGATGCCGATTAAGTGCATTCCAGCGCGAGCTTAGCCGACATGATGGCCACCAATGCCAACCTTAGCGTTTCTTTGCACTCCGAACACCGGATAACCGTCGTTATGGCCCTGGTTTTCCTACCGTGGATAGTGTCCGTGTTCTTTACCGCGGGGGGCTGGGCGGCGCTTAACTTTCTCGGCTATGCGATTCTGGTCTTTGCGGCCGGCTACAGCATCGTCAGAATGGCGTTGCCTGCCTCCGCCCGAACCCAAACCATGGTTTTCGCTCCCGCAGTTGGCACTCTGGCGATCTCGGCTCTGACCGCATTCTGGCTCAGGCTTGGACTTCCGCTTATTTGGGTCCCGGCCCTTTGGCTCGGACTGGTGGCGGCCGGAGCATTGTGCCTCTGGAGCGATCGCGCCCTCTGGCCGAAAAGCACAGTCGCCTATGGCGGGACGCTTGCTCTTCTTTCAGTGTTGATTTGCGCGGTGTACTTCCTTCCAGGGGCTCGCAACGACGCCGTCCTGAGGCGCGACGGCAGCTTCAATTGGATCTACGTGGATACGCAATGCCACTACGCGATCGCTGCGGGTATCAAGAGAGGCGAAAGCCCGCCAAAAGTACCGGGAGCGGCGACCGAGGAACTTCTCTACCACTTTGGACCCTATGCACCGGCTGCGGCCATTTCCCGCGTTACCGGACTTGACTTGGGCGACGCCTTCGCCCGCGTGACGCGTGGCGCATCGCTCTGGGCGCTGGTGCTCTCGTGCTTTGGACTGGGCACGCTCTTGTCACTCAAGGCCACAGGCGGAAAATTCGGTGGAATCATGTCCGTTGCCGGCCTTTTCTTCTACGGGTCGCTGTTGTCCCTCTTCTCCGAGGAGTTGAATACTTCCAGCCGTGTGACCGGAGCCATTCTCTTCAAGATACCTAGGGTGGAGGTGCTCGCCGATGGGGGCCCTTTCAGTCATCTCATCCTAGGCCATTCGATGCTTTTCGGTCTGGGTGCCATTATTGCGATCATGGGCCTTTGCCTGGTTCAAAGAGAGCTGCAAGCGGTCCTGACATGGCGCGGGATCATTTTGCTGGCGCTGCCGGCCCTTGCGGTCCCAGTCCACTCGGCGGCTGCCTTGTACTGCATCGGCGTAGCGGGCATGCTCTTATTTTGGGGGCGTCTCGGGGCGGCCCGTTCGTGGCTGCTGATCGTGCTGATGTTCTGCCTGTTTCTCGTAGCATGGAAGATCATGGGTTATGACCATGCCCCGGACGCAGGGGCGGCGACGGTCAAGAAGGACATAGCTTCGCAGTGGTGGACGCTTGCGGTCTGGTTCACTGTTGGCCTGGGATTTCGGATCGTGGGCTTTCGTTGGATTTCTTGGCCCTTGAGCAATCCTCTATCCGCCTTGGTCCTGGCAAGTGTCTTGGGCCTGCTGTCGTTTTCCTTCCTACTCCAACTCGGAGATAACAACGAGCATTACGGCATATATTTTCTGCAATGCATGTTCAGCATATTTGCTTTCTCCCGCCTGACGCCCCGTTGTTGGCGCAGCGCCGAACGCTCCCAGTGGGTCGCAGAGTGGCTCACGTTGGCGAAAAACGGCATGATCGTGCTTGTCGCCAGTGTTTTCTTGATGCGCATCGCCGTCTATGTGACTCATAGCGAAGTGTGGATAGCGTCCTTTCGCCTCCAGATCCTCCCATGCTTAGTGTTGGTCTTACTTCTGGCTGGCATGTCGGCACTGATGAAGCGTAGCCGCCGCTTTTCGACGGTCGGTTCCGCAGTTCTCATGAGTGTGCTGGTGATCGGCTTTCTGGCCTGGATTACGCCTTGGCTCAATTTCGGCCAGGGGCGGATGAAGATGGACGTGACTCTTACGCCCGGCGAAGTTCGAGGCCTGCAGCGTCTCGGTGAACTCGCTAAGCCGGCCGAGCGGTTTGCGACGAACAAACACGCCGTGGATAGTTTCGCGGCCCGCGGCGAGCGTTCTTACGCTTATACTGCGATCTCCGAACGTCCCGCTCTTCTCGAGGGATACTTGTATCGGGGTGTGACGGCCCTCCCGTGGTTTAATACCCTGCTTCGCGACAATGACCTCATGTTCAGTACCATCAACCCGGAAACGCTGCACGACATCGCCAAGACCTGGCATGTCCGATGGCTTGTCGCTCGTCCCGGTACTGACATCGCCCTGCCCAGGCCTTTGCCCACATGGCTGGTTGAGCAGCAAAACTGCGGCGACCTTAGAATTTACCGGATCGATTAACCCGCCATTGTCCCGATGAACCAACCTATAGGCCAAGAACCTGTGGGCCTTCCGAAGCTACCTGGTTCGGACCTACAGACCGAAGAGTCAGCAGTGAATTGGGTCGACCAGGTCAGATTCTTTGAAAAGGCGACACCGAAGAGCTCACAGGGGTAATGCCAAATAATAGCGTTGCCGCCCCCACCCGGACGATGACGAAATCACTCTCCCATGATCCGGAACTCAAGCTACAAAGGGCCGGCTCCTGAAGGGGGCGAGGTCGCACTTGTGCAAGAGACCGGGGACAAGTTTAAGTTCCGGACCGAGATTCCAACGCTGCGAGCACAAAAATGAAACTAGCTACGGAACCGACCTTGAAGTTTCTAGAGGTCCTTGCCTGGGCTCTGCTGGTGTTTCTGGGAGCTAGTTCAATGCGTGCTTTCCGGCCATTGCCGCTCGATAATGATAGTTATCAATATCTAAATGTAGCGGAAAATCTTAACCATGGTCGTGGGCTGACTACGTCGCTCATTTACTTCGATACGGAACGATCTCATGGTCGCATCCCTGGGCCGCTTACGTCGTTGCCGCCTGGGTACCCGGTCGTGATTGCGATTACAAGTCGTCTCGGGGTTAGTCCCGAAGGTGCGGGCAGGGGTGTGTCGTGTGTTTGCTATGCCGGTACTGCAGCTCTCCTAGCCTGGGCGTTGATTCTGATTGGTGTGCCGACGTTTTGGCGGCAGCTGGTGTTGTTACTCTTCGCTACAAATGCCGCCGCCCTCGAGTTTGCAACCTGGGTCATGACCGAGCCGTTGTACATGTTGCTTTCTACCGGTGCCGTTGTGGGGCTGATCTAGTCTGAGAAAGGTGCGCTGCCGAAGCACAGGGTGATCGCTCGCGCCGTCATAGCATACTCGGTAGCTGGTCTAGCCTGTTGGATTCGGTACGCCGGCTTGTTCTTAATTGCAGCGGTAGTCGGCTACGCATTGCTCCTGTGGATCCTGCAGAGGAATCGCCTTCGGACAATTTTCTTGTTGACCGCCCTGATCCCCGTCGCGCTAGCCGGGGGCGTGATGCTGCGCAATCTGGTCATCGTCGGCACTTGGAGGGGCGGCAACGACATGACAGTCCACCATCCGCTGAAGCGGGTGATGGCTGAGTATGCTCGGGCGCAACTGCATCTGTTTTTTGGGGAACACCCTATCACCTTCGGCGTCTGGCAGATCTTGGTGCTAGCGGGTGGCTTAGGTGCCGCCGTGGTTTTGATTGCTGGGGTTCGGAAGGGAGGCCTGCCAAGCACCAGCTGGCTGTGGACGGGCTGGTGGCGGAAACCGGACGCTGCGGAGCTGCTCGTGGGCCTCTGTGTCTTGGTCTATTCCGTTTCGATGTTTTATGCGGGTTTGCGCACCGTAATCACATTCGGAGTCCGGATGTTCCTGCCTATACTGCCACTCTACCTGCTCCTGCTGGGCATGGGCATTAATCGGTTAACGGCTTGCTGGCCGGCCAGTGCCCAGAGCGCGTGGCTGAAGGCAGGGCTTTTGTTGGTCATAGTGGGGTACGTCGGACTCAATGCGCATGACCTGCATCGACCTTTCGCACCCCCGCGGCACGAAATCCTCGCACCGCTTTACGCCAAGTCGGCCGCCGACGGTCAGCCTCTACTAAAGTGGGTCGAGTCAAATATCAACGCAGGCGATACGATCATGGCCGCCGATGGGCAAGGGACCGGCTATCTGCTCAATCGTCGAACTATAGGTATGGTTACCGCTTCCTACAGTCCCGTGCGTTGGGAATGTGATGAGGTAAAGAACCAGATGAAACGCTTCGGAGCGAGTTACCTAATTCTTTATAAGCTGTCACCCATGGACGAAGACCCTGAGGTCTCCAGGGCTTCGCGGATCAGCAACGAGAGTTGGCTTTTGACAGAATCTCATTTTGTCGCCACCGCTGTTTCCCAGCGGCCGCCTTGCGGGTTTGTCATCGCCGCAGAGAACTCCAGTGTCCGCATTCTGAAAATCGGCGGCGCGGAATCAGCCTCGCGGAACTAGTATGAACCGACGGGTAACCATCGTCATGTATCACTATGTGCGCGACCTCGAAGGGTCCCGATTTCCTGCGATTAAGGGTCTTTCGGTCAAGCGCTTTTGTCGGCAACTTGATTACATCCAAGCCCGTTACACACCCATTTCGGTCGAGAAACTACTGGAAGCCTTGGGTGCCGCGAGAGAGAACCTGCCGCCGAACCCCATTTTGTTGACTTTTGACGATGGCTACGTCGATCACTTTACAAACGTGTTCCCCCTCCTGGAAGCGAGAGGCATCCAAGGCTGTTTCTTTCCTCCCGCTCAAGCGGTCCTCGAGCACACAGTATTGGACGTAAACAAAATTCACTTTATCCTCGCGGTTGTCCCCGACACCGGGACCCTCCTCGACCAGCTGTTCGTCTCCTTGGAGGAGTTTCGTTCGGAACATACGCTCAAGACAAGGGAAGACTATCTCCGGGCGGTTACGGAGAAGCATCGCTACGATACCCGCAAAGTAACCGTGCTCAAGCGACTCCTCCAACGCGAGTTGCCCGAACCGGTACGGGCAGAGATTGTGCGGCGGCTGTTTGCCGAGCACGTGACCGCCGACGAGGCGGCTTTCGCATGTGAATTGTACATGTCGATGGACCAGATCGCTTGCCTGCGGCACCATGGAATGCACATTGGCAGTCATGGATACACCCATGCCTGGTTGAATCATCTTTCGTCCAAAACGCAGGCTATCGAAATCGATCGTGCTCTTGATTTCCTCCAGAAGCTGAGCATAGGGAAGGACGAGTGGACCATGTGCTATCCCTACGGTGGCTTTAATGACTCGCTCCTTCAAATCCTGCGGGCTCGTCAGTGTCGGCTGGGATTTACCGTGGAACCCCGTGTTGCGGATCTGGACATTGATGATCGGTTGACTCTGCCGCGTGTGGACACCAACGATTTGCCGAGCTAGCCCATTAGATGAAAACCATGATGCAAATCTTGCGGGACCTCACGCCGCTCAATCGGGCTGTTTGTTCGCTCGGTTACGATCAGGCTGTGGATTATCTGCGCGAGGTGCTGCCGTTTCGCGTGATCTCCGTGCCGAGTTCCCGCGAGCACAACGGATGGGTGATTCCTCCCTCGTGGGACGTCGAGGAGGCCAGAATCGTCAAAGACGGCCGCACCGTTTACGATGGCACCGCCCATCCGCTTGGGGTGATCGGACTCTCGAAGAGCTTTTCCGGAACGGTAAGTCTGGAGGAACTCCGACGCCACCTCCATTACGACCACCGCCATGACGACTCGATTCCTTGCCACTATCGGCAGCAATTCCGGAGCTGGAGTCGCGATTGGGGATTCTGCATGCCGAAGCGAATCTTCGACCAGCTCGCCCCGGGTTATTATGAAGTCGTAATCCGCACGGAGGAAGCTCCTGGTGCGTTAAAGATTCTCGAATACAAACACCCGGGCTCGCTCGACTTCACCATCGTCCTCGGTGGCAACCTGGATCATGCGGGTGCGGCCAACGACGGATTGGCGGGTTGCGTGGTGGGCCTGGAGGTTCTGCGCCGCCTGCTAGACCGAAAGACCAAATTCACGTATTCCCTTGTCCTTTCACCAGGCATCATCGGTTCGGAGCTATATCTTGCCGGGCTGAACCAGTCGGAGCGTAGCCGGATTCTGGAAGGTATCTTTCTGGAAATGCTTGGATCCGCCACACCTCTTGCGGTTCAGGAATCCCGGCGCTGCTTGGTCAGCGCGCTGCATGCCCTTAAGGCCAGCCTCGACCAGCTTGGCCTCTCTTACCGAACCGGCCCGTTCGAAAGCATTATTGTCAACGACGAGTACGTCTGGGAGAATTACGGTATTCCGATGCTTTCCTTTTCAAGGTTTCCCTATCCTGAATATCATTCCAGCCGGGACAGTATGGAGATTATCGAGGAAACTTCGCTCAATGAAGCTGTTGACGCCCTAATCGGAGCCGTGGATTGGCTAGAAGCGTCGCCCCTGGTCATAAAGAAATTCGAGGGCAACGTCTGCCTGTCCAATCCGCAATATGACCTCTACGTCGACTATGGCCAGATCGCCCTGGGCGACACCCTCTCCGCCCAAGGAAGGCAGATGCGATGCCTGATGGACTTCGTGCCGGCCTTGGATCGCCCGGTCAGCGTTAAAGCAGTTGCCGACCACGTTGGGCTGCCCGAAAAAGAGACTCTTGAGTACCTTCAGCGATGGGCCGTTAAGAGGCTGATTGACCTGCTTTGACCAGTATACCGGATTATTTCTGAGCTAACCGCCACGTCGCTTTGGGCGCAAGGTTGAGCCCGCCCAAGATCCCGCGCGTCCAAATTCCTCGGCTCAACTTCGAGAGAACACTTACTCGTTCAAAGTTTTCCTGGAAGCTATTGCACAACCCTCCGTAAGACGATCATGAAGCAGGCGATATGAAAGAACGCGCCATAGATTTTGAGCGAGCGGTCGTAGCGCACCACCAAGCGGCGGAAGTTCCCCAGCCAGCCGATGGTGCGTTCCACGATCCACCGTTTTCGATAGCGGCGCAGTGCGCGGCCATCTTGTGTTGCGGGGCGAACACGATTGCTCTTGTGCGGGCGGATCAGTTCGATCCCGCGCCCTCGCAAACGATCCCGCAACGGATCGCTGTCGTACGCTTTGTCGGTAATCACGCGCACCGGCTTCTGGCGCGGCCGGCCCGCGCGATGTCGGCGGCCTACGCGGATCGCCGCGAGCGTCGTTTCCGCGAGCCGGACTTCCGCCGGGGATGCAGAGTGAAGCTGGTCTCCCAGAGGAACACCCTGGCCGTCGACCACCACCATCCACTTCGTCCCCTTGCCCCGCTTGGTTTTCCCGACTCCTGCGCCCCTTTTTTCGCCGGAGCGAAACTGCCGTCCAGAAACGATCCGCTCCAGTCCAGTTCTTCGCGCTCGTTCAACTCGCTCAAAAAGACGCGCCAGATGTTCAGCCAGACGCCTTGCTCCTCCCAGTCGCGCAGCCGCCGCCAGCACGTCGAGGGATGTGGATATTTCTCTGGCAGATCCTGCCAGCGAGCGCCGCTGCGCAGAATCCACAAAATCCCTTCCAGCACACGACGGTCGTCGATCCACGGACGACCGCCCTTGCGGTGTTTGGGTGGCTTGGGAAGCAAGGGCGCGATTTTCTTCCACTGCGCTTCGGTCGGCAACGGTCGCGACCGTGCCATCGGCCCTCCCTCGGCGCTGCTGACTTTGCTTATCGCTCATTTCAAAAACCCCAACTACCCTTATCTCAATGGCTTGTACCCGGTTGTGCAACAGCTTCTAAAGGATCCGTCATGGACGCAAGCACAGGCCTGCCCCCGGTAAATGAGATCAGGCTGAGGGCTTGGAGGCAATCATTTGGTGGCGACTTCTATGGGGCGCTTCAGGTGGCTGCAGATTACTGCGGACTGCAAAAGGTCCCGCCCCGTTTCCCTGGCAACTGGCAGCACGGCGTATGGCCTCCATGGCAGCAGATCCAGCCCGAGATCATCGTATATGATGCCCCAAAGTCAACCACGTGTTTCGTCGCTCGACAAGACGAGGTCACCTTTTTGAAGCCTGCTGGCTACCGCAGGGTGCGAGCCATCGGACTACCGATCATTTACACCCAACCTTCAGGTTTGCAGAGGATACCCAAAAGTCTGCTGGTCATGCCTACCCACTCGCTCGCGTCTGACGTTCTGATGCCTTCAACCGAACAATACGTCCTTGAAATTGCCTCTATAAAAGACAGATTTGGCCTTGTGGCCGCCTGTGTCTCGCCTTACTGCATTGCGAAAGGCCTATGGAGTTCTCAATTTACAGAAAAAGGTATCGAGGCAATACGCGGTGCCGGAATAGCCGACACTAATGCACTGAATCGCATGCGCGCGCTCTTCGAAAGATTCGAATACGTGACAACCGACGGTTATGGCAGCCATGTTTTCTACGCTCTCTACTTTGGTGCCAAAGTTTCTATTTGGGGCACACCGACTCAGGTGTTTCGTGAGAATTACCTCAGCGACAACGGGTGTGCGGCCTATCCAGAGGCTATCGACATACTGCTCTCCGAAGAGACAAAGCGCAAAGGAGAAGTGTATCTTGGGCCATTAAGGGTCGATCCATGGATCGGCGTCCAAAATGTCGACTTAGGTAAATTGATGCTGGGTCAGGACAACAAGCTCAGCCCTGAGGAAATGCGAGCAGCATTTGGCTGGACTCCGCTGAGAAACCTCGTCGGGTTTGCTGGAGAGAGCGTCCGCCGTTCTCCACTCTGGCGCGCTGCGGGGGCGGCGAAGCGAAGCCTGCTGGCAACCGCCAGGATTCGAGCTCGTTGAATGGTGGGGAATTGTGGATGTGCTCCGGCTCCGGGTAAAGAGACAACTTGCCAGGGTGCGAAAGTTGGGAGAGAGATGACACGATGAACATACTAGTCACTGGCGGTGCGGGCTATGTTGGATCAACTCTGGTGCCTCTGCTCCTAGCCGACGGACACCGGGTCCGGGTGCTGGATACCCTTCTGCATGGCGGCGAATCATTGCTGGGTGTGTGGTGTCACCCTGGCCTTGAATTCGTCCACGGTGACGTGTGTGACCGAACACAACTGCAGGCCGCCGTCACCGGAATGGAGGCGGTGGTCCATCTTGCTGCCGTGGTCGGCGACCCCGCCTGTGCCCGCCAGCCGGATCTGGCGCGCGCCGTCAATCTTCAAGCCTCGCTCGCGCTCATCGAGGAAAGTCAGCGGGCCGAGGTCAGTCGCTTCCTCTTTGCTTCAACGTGCAGTAATTATGGAAAGATGAAAGACACAAATAAATACGTAGATGAGGAAACCGAATTGAGCCCTGTGTCTCTCTATGCGGAGACGAAGGTCGCGGTGGAGAAAGCGTTGTTGCAGAGTAGTCGCAATGGGAAATGGTGTCCGACACCGATGCGGTTCGCAACCATCTTTGGCGTGTCCCCGCGCATGCGATTCGATCTAACGGTGAACGAATTCACCATGGAGATGCTGACAAAGAAGCACCTTAAGGTGTTTGGTGAGCAATTCTGGCGGCCCTACATACATGTGCGGGATGCCGCCCGGGCCATTCAGCTCGTGCTCAATTCACCGGCAGCGAAAGTCGCAGGCGCGGTATTCAACGTCGGAGCAACCGATCAAAACTTCCAAAAGCAGCAACTCGTCGAGATGATCCGACCTTATGCTCCGGACGCCGTCATCGAATTTGTGCACAAGGCCGAAGATCCGCGGGACTACCGTGTCTCGTTCACCCGCATCACTGACCATCTCGGTTTTAAGATCACCCGCACCGTGGCTCAAGGCATCGAGGAAGTGGCGCAGCTTGTGCGCAGTAGTGTTATCGGCAACTTCGGCGACAGGAGGTACCGCAATTGAACCCGGTGGAAAAACTTGCTCCGGGGGCGCCTCCGCCCGCGGATTTCATTCCCCTGATCGTGCCCGAGATCCGCGGGAACGAGTGGAAGTACGTTAGGGAATGCCTCGATACGAACTGGGTCTCGTCGGTCGGCAGCTATGTCGACCGGTTCGAGAAAATGGTGGCGGAACGGGCTGGCACGAGATACGCCATCGCCACCGTCAACGGGACAGCGGCCCTACACATTGCTCTACTGCTCGCCGGCGTGCAGGCGGACGACGAGGTGCTCGTTTCCTCGCTCACTTTTATCGCCCCGGCCAACGCCATCCGCTACGTTGGCGCCTGGCCGGTTTTCATCGATGCAGAGCCTACATACTGGCAGATCGACCCGGCTGGCCTGGTCGATTTCATCGACAACAGCTGCCGTTGGGACGGTGAGTCATTGCGAAATCGGCGGACCGGTCGGCGAGTGAAGGCCATCTTGCCGGTCCACATCCTCGGCCATCCCGTCGACCTGGATCCGATCCTGGAAGCTGCGGCGAAGTACTCGCTGCCGGTGATCGAGGACGCCACCGAAGGCCTGGGCGCGCGTTACCGGGGAAGGAGTCTGGGTAGCGTCGGGCACGTGGGCTGCTTCAGTTTCAACGGGAACAAGATCATCACCACTGGCGGCGGCGGCATGCTCGTCACCGACAACGCCGAGTGGGCTGCACGCGCCAGATACCTCACCACGCAGGCGAAAGATGATCCGATCGAGTATGTGCACAATGCCATTGGCTACAACTACCGTCTCACGAACCTACTGGCGGCGATGGGTTGTGCGCAGATGGAACAGCTTGACATGTTTGTGGAAGCGAAGCGACAGATCGCGAGACGATATCGGGAGGCGTTGATTTCTCTCCCGGGAATACATCTTCCGGAAGAGGCGGATTGGGCGTTTAGCACCTTTTGGATGTATACAGTTCTGATCGATGAGAAAGAATCACGCATCGATTCGCGCGAGCTTCTCCGGGAACTGGCCGCCAGAAAAATCCAGACTCGTCCGCTCTGGCAGCCGATTCATCGCTCGCCGGCGCATACGATCGCCGACAATCCTTCTTGTCCGAATTCCGATGCGCTCTATCGCCAAGCGATTAGCTTGCCGTGCTCGGTCGGATTGAGTTCCTCCGCTCAGAACCAAGTAGTTGACGTTCTGTCGAGGCTCCTCCTCAGACATGACGTTTCGCCAGTATAGGTTGGTCATATGAACTAATTGAGTGCGTCGATGAGGAGCGAGGCCAGGTTTTCTCAGCACTCTGTATTCACCGTGAAGTCGCTGTTGCGGCTGCTTCAGGCGGATCGCAAGTTACTCGATCCCGATCACAAGAATCTCGAACGAGGCTGATCTTGAAGAGAAATGCACAAGCAAGGCCTTCGTCACAGACGACTCCAAAGACCATACTATTTGTCACAAAAACAAGCGAATTTGGTGGTGCCGAAAAGCATCTTCTTGAATTGATGCATAGGCTTACCAGATGCGAAGTTCGACTTTCGGTATTGTGTTTAGAGGAGGATTTTTACACCGACCGCAAAAACAATGCCCAGGTAAATGTAATCAGCTGCAAAAATGGACTGAAGACCTTCTATGATTGGTTTCGAACTTTTCGAGGCATGCGGCCTGATGTTGTAGTTTTTGTCAGAGCCGTTCCTTGGACCTACAACTGGTACACACCCGTGGCCGCTTGGTTGGCCGGGATTCCACGGCGGGTTTCGATCGTACACCTTCCCCCACCATCGACGCCCGCGAAAGTCGAGGGATGGTCGATTCCGAGCGTCTTGTGTCGGTTCCGGCGGTCACGCCGTCTGATGTCATGGAGAGTATCAGCATTCTTTGAAGACTCAACCATCTGCGTGAGCAACGCAATCCGGGACATTCTGGTAGGCGATTATCGGTTTCCGGCAAAGAAGACCATCACCATTTACAACGGCGTATCACTATCTGAGTTTGATCATTACGAGGACAAAGCGCTGGATCTGAGAACCAAGCTCGGTCTCGGTCCGCAAGAGTTTCTCCTAGTGTGCGTCGCAAGACTGAGCGAGCAGAAACGAATTGATCTGCTGCTCTTGGCTGTGGCTCGTGCCTTACGGAATGGTGTGTGTTGCAAGTGCATCATTGTAGGTGACGGTCCCTTGAGAGAAGAGCTAGAGGAACAGGCTTTAGCTTTGGGCTTGTCTGGTCACGTATTTTTTGAGGGATTCCGAGAAGACGTACGACCATACCTTCAAGCTGGTACGGCCTTTGTGCTCACTTCGCGACGAGAAGGCATGCCGTTTTCGATTCTTGAGGCCATGGCTTGCGGGCTGCCCTGCATAGTAACCAGAGTAGGTGGTAATTCGGAAGTAGTGACCCACGGGATTAACGGCTTGGTGGTGAGTCCAGGATCAGTGGATGAAGTGGCCGACGCCATTTCATACCTGGCGACACACCCGCAAGAGCGTGCGGAAATGTCACGAATGGCGCGGTCAAGGGTACATGAGGAATTTAATATAGAGGACCGCATGGCGCAGGTTAGGGAGGCGATCCTGCGTTGATTGCACTTATGCGGAGCGCGGAATTTGGGTCGCCACCATGAAACCGGAGCAGAGCTCTTTCATACTGATTTGGGGTCAAATTTCAGGAGTGAAATCTCGCGCCCCAGGGAAGGCACGGATTTTGTTTGTTGGGTCACGTCTAGCATAATGAGTGCACTCTATCGACTTGGATTCGCAGCCTGCGACCTACCCCCGAGCACCAAGAAACGATGAACGTTACCGTTATTCTATGTACTTATAACCGCTGCGCGACCTTGGCAAAGGCCTTGGAAAGCGTTGCCGCTAAGAGACTCCCCGATTCGATCGAGTGGGAGGCGCTCGTGGTGGACAACAATTCGACCGATCAGACACGGGAGGTCGTCGAGGAGTTCTGCCGCCATTACCCCGGCAGTTTCCGCTACCTGTTTGAGCCACAGTAGGGCAAATCGTATGCGCTCAACGCCGGAATTCGAGAGGCGGGTGGCAATGTTCTTGCCTTCACGGATGAAGACGTAACGGTCGAGCCGCCTTGGCTAAAGAACCTGACCGCGGCCTTGCATGATGGTTAGGCGGACGGTCTCCTAAGCTGGAAGATTCTGCGACGGAAAACAATTTGGTTCAATCGCAAGGGCCCGGGGGTATGAGTGTGGCTATCCGCGAAGTCAAGAGGAGGTCCCAGGCAGAATGTGAATTCCGGCCTGATGGCCTTCAACAGTTATTCCGGCATAGGCCTACTCGATTGTTGTGTCTCTCTATCATTGATCCCGTCTAGATATACACTTCTCCAGCAGGGCGAAGCCAAGCGAACGTCCTGATTGACGATTATGATTGAGCTGGCACTAGCTTACAGGCACCTCCACGACTCACGGGATCATTTTCTATCGCCACCGAGGCAGCCCGTTCCGTGTTGCAATTCTTGGGATTGGGCTCAGTCTGATTGTCACCACCAAAAAAGGACCTGATCTCGGATGAAACAGATCATGTGGGTTATGGGCTCTCAAGCAGAAATAGACCGCTGACAAGTCACCTTCTGCCTTCGATAATAGAATGCCACTCTCCGCACTGAGCGCCATGCACCGCAGGATGCCTTTACGAACGAATTCGATGCAATCTCAGCCAGAAACCCAGTCGAGCAACCAATGAGCTCGAAGACTAAAACCGTCGTTTGTCAGTCGTCCCCAAGGACTCTCAAAGGCGCCAAAAACGTACAATCGAAAAGATGAACATCACAGTCATTTTGTGTACTTACAACCGCTGCGAAAGCCTGGCGAAAGCGCTGGAGAGCGCTGCTGCACTAAGGCTTCCCGAGTCAGTCGAATGGGAAGTATTGGTGGTGGACAACAATTCGACTGATCAGACGCGTGAGGTGGTCGAAGCATTCTGCCGCCGTCACACGGGGCGCTTCCGCTACCTCTTTGAGCGGCAACAGGGTAAATCGTATGCGCTCAACGCCGGAATTCGAGAGGCGCGTGGCAATGTTCTTGCCTTCACGGATGACGACGTAACGGTCGAGCCGACTTGGCTACAACACCTGACTGGCTCCTTGGACACGGGTGATTGGGTCGGTGCCGGAGGTAGGACTTTGCCGGAGCGGGCCCTCTCGGTTCCGCGTTGGCTGAGGCTTGAGCACCCACACGCGCTGGGTCCCCTAGCCATGCTCGACCTTGGTGTCGAGGCGCGTGAACTCAGTGAACCTCCATTCGGCAACAACATGGCCTATCGAAAGGAAGTGTTTGAGAAGTACGGCGGTTTTCGAACCGAGCTAGGCCCCCGTCCCGGAAGCGAGATCAGGGGCGAAGATACCGAATTTGGTCAGCGACTACTTTCGGCAGGAAAACAGCTGCGGTATGAACCGTCCGCCATCGTCTACCATGCGATACCGACGAACCGGATCCAGAAAAGTTATTTTCTGGCTTGGTGGTTTGACAAAGCACGGGCAGACATTCGGGAACTCGGCATTCCCACCGATACCAGATGGTTTGTCGCCGGCATTCCGCTCTACCTTTTTCGTAGGGTCATTGTCTGGACGCTACGGTGGATGTGTAGCATCAGCCCATCCCAACGTTTCTTCTGTAAGCGTCAAACCTGGTGGGTGGCCGGGACGATCATGGAATGTTTCCGCCAGTCGCGTGCGCGGAGGCGATTGTCTGCCCAGAAGGGGTTCTGAGACTAGATTTTCTGCGGGGCAGAAGTTCCAAAAAAGTCAGCACGACTCTTTCTGAGCAACCGAGAGGGCCGTCTTGCCACCAAATTCTCACCTGCTCTTCAGGGTTCAGATATAACTTCTCTCCTTCCTTCGCCTGAAACGCTGGACACCAGGGATCAATGTTCCGCATCGTATCCGTCCGGTATCGTGCCGGCGCATGCGGGTCCGTCAACACCTGCTGCCGCAGCGCTCCTTCACGAGGCTTGCTCGCCCGCGTCTGTCCATACGCCAGGAAAAACTGTTGCTCGCCCGTGAATCCGTCCTGGTCCGCGGGTTTCTTCCCTGCGAGCGATGCGTGATAGGCATCGTAGGACGCCGCGAGTCCGGCCACGTCTGCGATGTTCTCCGCCAGCGTCTGCTTCCCGTTCACCGCCAGATCCGGAAACGAAGGAAGCACCGGGGAAGAGCGTCAAAGCCAAGTCTGGGCTCAACCGTTCCATCCTAGATGCCAGTCCGTTCGAGCTATGTCGCCAGTTGGAGTACAGGACGAAGTGACAGGGCGGTGTGCTTGTTCCGGTGCGACCGCAGAATGCGAGCCGCACATGCCCGGTTTCCGAAGGCGGGTGCAGTCATGTATCGCAAGAGAACCGTAAGACGCAAGAGCAGTTCCCCTGCGTCAGGTGCGGATTCTCCGGCAATGCCGATTGGGTTGCTGCTGTAAACATCAGAGATGCGGGGCTCGCATCGCTGGCCTGGTCGCCGTCTGCGCCTGCTAGCAGGGCGTCGTGTCAGAAACCCACCGAAGGTATCCATGCTTAATCATGGAACCCGTAGGAATCCCACGACTTTAGGCGGGGGAGGATGTCAAGAAACCGCCTGAATGATGCTTTACCAGGTCCGACGGTCGATAGTGGATTTCGCTTGCGAACCGTTTCGGGGGCGGTCGAGATTGACGACAGGTGGGTGGTACTCAGGCCGGTAACTGAGGCAGCCGACCGTATCCCGACCTGCAGGAGTGACTCCATGACCAGTACCTCTAGTTCTTGCTACTTCAAATGGCCCGATCTGTTCCGTCGCAAACCGTTTCTTCTTCACTGCAATCCTCCCTTTTCGTGCCTAGCTTTGCCGGTAGCCAAGCTTCCCTTTTGAATCAGAAAGATCAAGGTCTCATTAGGGAAAACATTTGCAAATTTGTGGCGTCACAACTCCTCCAGGTCACGTTGCGCCGATGCTTGCATGAAACGTAAATGCTTTAACAACAACAACTTGCCAATTGATGAGGATTGGTCCCGGTCGTGCTGTTTCTCACCGTGTTGCTGCTGATTGTTCTGCCCACGATCGATTTCTCGGGTGTGCGTCTGTCAGGTCCGGTGTTTCAGAGTTCTGGAACTCTCGGCAGGGGCAGCGAATCCAAGCGCAAGGTGGAAAGATGACAACGAGTATGAATGTGAAGTTGAGCCTGAACTATCCCCCAATTGTCTCGATCGACAGCGCGGTGGGAGAAGATGTTATCCGCGTGGGGGTAATCGGCTACGGCTATTGGGGACCGAACATTGTCCGGAATTTTCACGGACAAGAACATTCTCGCGTCATGATGGTTTGCGACAAGAGCCCGAAGTCAGTTGGGCGTGTGTGGCAGTCCTATCCAAATATGCTTGTGACTGGGGATGCGGACGAAATACTGGAGGCGACTGACATTGACGCAGTCGCGATTGTCACACCGGTTCACACTCACTTCGAACTTGCAAAAAAAGCCTTGGAAAACGGCAAGCATGTTTTCATCGAGAAACCCTTTACCAGCACGAGCGCTCAGGCTGAACAATTGATCGAACTGGCAGAGCGCAAGAACTTGAAGATCATGGTCGACCACACATTCTTGTTCACCGGCGTGGTGAAACGAATGCGCCAACTCATCGACGACGGTGTACTGGGTGATTTGTACTACTACGATTCCACACGCGTAAATTTGGGACTGTTCCAGCATGATGTAAACGTCATTTGGGACCTCGCGCCGCACGACCTCTCGATCATGGATTATCTCATCGCGGAGAAGCCCCAGGCTGTGGTTGCCACTGGCGAGCACCATCTGAATGGAAAGGTCGACATTGGATTTTTGACCGTATACTACCCCAAGAACATCATCGGTCATGTCAACGTGAACTGGCTCTCTCCTGTAAAAGTCCGCACTACGTTGATCGGGGGCGAGAAGAAAATGCTGGTCTGGAATGATCTCGACGCTGACGAGAAACTCAAGGTATATGACAAGGGCGCGAAAATGACCAACGCAGAAGGAGTGTATCAACTGCTTGTCAGTTACCGCTCTGGGGATATGTGGGCCCCAAAAGTTGAGCAAATCGAAGCGCTCAAAGTCGAAGCAACGTACTTTGCTGATTGCATTCTGAACGACAAGAATCCCTTCAATGATGGGCATGCTGGGTTGCGTGTCGTGCGGGTGCTGGAAGCCGCCAACCAGTCCCTTGAACAAAAGGGCAAAATTATCCACCTATAATGGCTTATTCAAGCCTGATGGACCGATCCGAGGACTTAGTCCAGGAGAAGTGAGGGTTTTTGCATCACTCATCGGACCAGGAGGTAGTGTCCAGAGTTTTTCGCACATTTGTTGAGGCTTAGGCCTGGTGGTGCTCGGCTCCCCCGAGGGGGAGCCGAAAGTTTTTGCGTGGGCGATCATGCTGTCTCGCTCGCATCCGAGAGGCGATTCATGTCCAGATACCGCCGCGTGCCCCACTTCGTGCCGGCGACGTGGCGCAGTCTTGCCGCCGCCAACATCAGCGCTGACTTTCCATCCGGGAACGCACCCACTGCCCGCGTTCTTCGTCGCACTTCACGCAACAACCTCTCCAGCCTGCGCACTCTTGCCTGTTGACTTCAACGCCTTCATTTTCTGTTACTTGCAGATCCTGTTGTGCTTTCCTGAGGTCACTACTAAAAATAAGGATAGACATTTGCCATTTGGTGGAACTTTTCGGGGACTAATCTTCGTCCGGCGGAACCACGACCTGCTGTGACAATACCCCTAAGTATAAGGATACAAAATACTTAGAATCTATTCCGCAGTTCCTCATGTCCATCCGCACCTTGGAGAGAGACTTGCAACCTCCTCGTTGGCAAGAGGCTTTGTCCCTGCAAAAGCCGGTCGGCTTTTGTTTCAGGAGCTACTATGTCCATGGACCAAATCCAAACGGTCATTGCTGAAGATTCGGCGACGACCGGGTTTGTTTACGGCCTTGGACCCGTCATGCTCAACTTGAATGCCATGGCCGCAGAGATTGCTCGAACTGATATCCCTGTTCTCATTTTCGGCGAGAGCGGCAGTGGCAAAGATGCTTACGCCCGGCTTATTCACCGCTTGTCCCCCCAAGGGAATTCACAGTTACGGAAAATCAATTGTTCCGCGTTTCAGCCCGGTGACTTGCTCAGCCATGCGAATGAAACCATGGGTGCAGCCTCAAACGTGGAGACATTTGGAAGCGTTTACCTCGACAACCTTCAAGAATTGGATCTGGCCGCCCAGCGTGTATTGCTCTCACAACTACCAGATAGCGAAAGCGCGGTTTCCAAGGACGAGCCGAGTGCGCGATTCATCTCTTCGACGACTAGGAATCTGGAGTCTGAAGTCGCCGCAGGCCGCTTCCGCAGTGAACTGTATTTCCGGCTCAATGGTGCGTGCCTGCGACTACCTGCGCTCCGGGAACGAACGGAAGACATTCCAGTACTAGCGGAGTACTTTCTGAATAAGCACTCGACGCTGATGAAAAAGAAAGCGCCGCCTCTTAGCAACAAAGTGATTCAGACCTTGACGGCCTACCATTGGCCGGGCAACATTCGTGAATTGGAAAACCTTTTGCGCAAGATTGTGGTTCTCGGCGACGTGCAGATCGCCCTGAATGATCTGCGGAATTCCAGCATCGTGACGAGCAAGCCAGCCATAGTTGCACATGGCGCTTCACTCAAGGTGGCGGCCCGAGCCGCTTCCAAACACGCGGAACGTGAATTGATCATGCACGCGCTCGAGCACACCCGATGGAACCGCAAGCGAGCGGCCCGCGAATTGCAGATCAGTTACAAATCACTTCTCTACAAGATCAAACAGATGGAGGCCTTTCAGGGGGATCGCGAGAACGGAGGGGGAGAAGATTAATATGCATTTGAGACTTCACATAGTGTTAACTTCGCTGCTAATGCTGTTTGGCTTTGGTTGGAATGCCGGCGCCCAGTCCACTGACTCGACTTCCGGCCAGAAGCGCGAAGCCGAAAGTAAACCCGCTGCTGCGGCTGTGACACCCACAACAACCGATCAGGAGTATCACATCGGACCCCAGGATGTAGTGCAGATCGACGTTTGGAAGGAACCGGAAATTACACGCACCATCCCTGTGCGTCCCGACGGCAAGATTTCCTTGCCTCTTTTGAATGATGTGCAGGCCGCGGGTCTCACCGCCATGCAACTTGCCGGCAGCATCCGCGAAGGTCTCACCAAGTATCTCAATAATCCGCAAGTCACGGTCATCGTTTCCCAGATCAACAGTCGACGAGTCTTCGTCACTGGTGAGGTCGCCAAGTCCGGTGCTCTCCCTCTTCTTCCCGGCATGACGGTTTTGCAAGCTCTATCGAGTGCCGGCGGTTTCACGCAATTTGCCAGGGAAAAAGGTATTTACATTCTCCGTAACGAAAACGGAAAACAGGTGAAGCTACCTTATAACTACAAGGATGTTCTTAAGGGCCAAAAGGAAGACATCCTCCTGCAATCGGGCGACGTAATTGTGGTGCCGTAGGGGTTTGACCCATGAATTGCCGTATAGCCATCTTCGGAACTTGGCTTCTTGCCTTTGCCCTTTCTCTTGGGGCGTTGGCTTCTTCTGCACAGGAACAGCCACAGCCTGTGCCTGATGCTCCGCAAGAGCCTATGCCCGAAGCTTCCCCAAAGCCAGCAGGCTATTTATTTCCGAGTTTAGGAATTGGCCAGCCAGAAGGTGAACTGCAACCCGATTTCTCTCCTCTCACGGGCATGCAAAACAGTACTCTGGGCTTGCCCGAAATTCGCCATAGTTATTGGGTTCCCGGTCTTCAGTTTAGCTCTAATGCACTATCCAATTCCTACGGTCAATCCAGCGGCTCCAATTGGTCTGCCAATAATTACTTCATCGGGAATCTCAGTTTGCTCGAAGCATGGAGTCGCGCCACATTGGCTGTCAACTATTCTGGCGGCGGATTTATCTCCACGAATTCCCAGCAGGGAAGTGGATTTTATCAGCAACTGGCCTTGGCTCAGAATTTTCAGACGGAGCGTTGGCTCATACAGATCGTCGATCAATTCTCCTACATCCCGCAGAGTGCCTTTGGATATGGCGGTGGCACGAACCTGGGCATTCCCGGTGTCGGTGGCTCGCTCGGTAATACTATCCTGGGTCTTGGTGGCGACTACGTCCCTAACCAAAGCGTTTATGGCGTTGGGGCCTCGTACAACAACACCGCTGCTCTGCAGGCTACCTATGCGCTCTCGCGCCGCAGTTCCGTAACTTTTGCCGGTTCTTATGGTATTTTGAGCTTCGTCGAGGCAGGTAACTACGATTCCTACACTGCGGTCGGGAGTATCGGCTATAACTACGCACTGAGTCGTAACGACACCGTCGGTTTGGTCTATCGCTTTAGCTCCTACCAATTTCCCGGTAACCCCCAAGCCTACGGTTCTAGCGTTATGAGTGTTGCGTATGGCCGCAAAGTTACAGGCCACCTTGCCCTCCGGCTTTTCATCGGGCCGGAGATTACCAATTATCGTATTCCCCTTGGCACCGCATCGCGAACAACGGGCTTCTCCAGCACTGCTAACTTGACTTACGGTTTCCATCACGGAGCTTTCACACTCGGCTACATCCACGGCTTATCTGCTGGTAGCGGTGTGATGATCGGCTCCGACTTGGATCAAGCGACCGCCAGTGCCTCCCGTAATTTGACGCGCGTTTGGACAGGAAACCTTAATTTTGGCTACGCACGCAACAACCCCGTTGCGGGTACTGCGACAACTGGCTACCCAGCCTATGACGACTGGTTTTTAGGTGGCGGTGTGAGTCGCCCCATTGGCCGGAATTTCAACTTTGCCGTCGCCTACACCGCAACCATTGGCAACTATTCTGGAACCGGCTGCACGGGTACGGGTTGCAACACTTCCAACACCTATAACACTGTAACTATCAATTTCCAGTGGCACCCACGTCCCTTCGTTTTGCCCTAGTTTCTCATCTGGTTTTCAGGGCAGGGCAGGGCTTGGCCACGACCCGCAGCGCATCGAGCTCGATTGATAGGTAGAATAGTAGTTGGAACTCAGAACGAAAGAACCCAGATCATGTACAAGAGCTTTTTCGGCCTCAAAGAGAACCCCTTCAACGTCAATCCCGATCCACGCTTCCTTTTTCTTACGCAGCAGATTGAGGAAGCCCTGACTGGTTTGATGTACGGCATTCAGACTCGTAAGGGGTTCATCACGCTTACCGGCGAGGTCGGAACCGGCAAAACGACGCTCATCAACAGGCTTCTGGACTGGCTGCACCACCGCCGGGCACGCACGGCCTTTCTCTTCAACTCACGGATGAATTCCAATCAGCTCTTTGATTTCATCCTCGCTGAATTTGATATCCCCTGTGATTCCAAATCCAAGAGCCAACAGTTGATGAAGCTCAATCACTGGCTCCTCGAGCGCTACCGCATGGGGGAAACCGTCGCTCTGATCATTGACGAAGCCCAGAATCTTACCTATCCGGTACTTGAGGAGATCCGTCTCCTGACAAATCTGGAGACTTCTACGGATAAGCTTTTGCAGATTGTGCTGTCCGGCCAGCCCGAACTTGAGGAGAAGCTCAGGCTTCCCCAGCTTCGCCAGCTCCGGCAGCGCATTATGCTTCGCTGCCGAACCACGCCTTTGTCTCACGAACAGACAAAGGAATACATTGTGGAGCGCCTGAAAATTGCCGGCGCCGCAGGGGAACCCATCTTCAGCACGCAGGCTGTGGACACCGTTCATCTCTATTCTCTCGGCATCCCGCGCGTTATCAATCTGCTCTGCGAGCACTCGCTGGTGAATGCTTTTGCCGAACAACAACGCCCGATTCAGTCGAAGATTGTCGAGGATGTGGCGCGGGAGTTCCAGCTTGACGAAGTCGAACCCATTGCGCCAAATGGCGGCTCGAGAATCGATACGGATGTTTATAATTCGGAAGCCTTCATCCAAAACCTGGGCGAGGCCCTTTCCCGCTTCCGTCTAAGCCCTTCCACAACCACTCGCCAACGAAAATGAACAGACCGGATCTGAGTCATCGAGCAAGGTTTCTGCAGACTTCATTTCTTCGATTGCGCGTGAAGTCTCTCAGCCGTGGACGTGTGGTTTTGCACGCTTCGGTTGTCGACAAGATAACTGTTGAAGTATCACAGTTCCGCAGGACGAGCGCCCCTGGTCGAATCTGGATTCGTCGTCGATACTTGGTCTTGTTGAATGGCTCTTCCAAGTTGTGCTTTGCCCTTGACAACGCAAGTAGTCCTTGGAATCATGCCCGCCACGTTTTTGTTGCAAAGTTGCCCCCTTCCGGCTCCGAAGTGCTTCGAGAAATGGCAATGCAACTCTGTTGCTTGAACGCTAATGGCGTCCCAAGAGCAATTTCTCTGGAAAAAGGAACTGAATCCGCATGAGCACTACTGGGAATGATCTGTTTTCTTTGTCGAACAAAACTTTCTTGATTACCGGGGGCACGCGCGGCATCGGCCAAGCCATTTCACTTCGCTTCGCGCGGGCCGGTGCAACGGTAATCGCGAACTATCTCCGCAACGAAAAGGCTGCCGAACACTTGAAGGCGATCGCTACGGAGGAAGGTTTGGCCATTGCGCTGTGTCGTGCAGATCTGACCAACGAAAGAGGTCTAGAACAACTTGACCGCTCGCTACAGGAACGGGTTCCGCATCTTTCTGGGTTGGTTCATTGTGCTGCCACTGGGATCCACCGCCCAATCGAAGAACTCACCGAGCGCCATTTCGACTGGACATTTAACCTAAATGTCCGCGCCTTTTTCAAGTTGATTAAGCTTCTTATGGGGCGCCTTTCCAAAGGGTCAAGCATTGTCGCGGTCAGTTCCTGGGGAGCCTTACGTGCCCTCCCGTGCTATTCGTTGGTCGGTTCGTCCAAGGGCGCGCTTGAGGCGCTGGCGCGCCATCTCGCCGTCGAACTCGCGCCGCGTGGCATCCGCGTCAACATTCTAACGGCCGGAGCAGTGCTCACCGATGCCTGGCAAGCGGTGCCAAATAGCGAAGCGCGCATCGCCGAGACCATCCGTCGTACCCCGACAGGGTGCTTGGTCACAGCCGAGGAAGTCGCGTATGGGGCCCAATTCCTTTGCTCCGATGCGGCCGCAGGGATCATTGGCCATACCCTTGTCCTTGATGGTGGTACGGGGATCATGGCCTGAGTTTATGAACCCAAAAACTTTGCTTTTCTGTGACACGTTGTGCCAAGGGCGAAGCTGTTTTGAGCAGGTTGTTCTATGAACTCGCTAGCAGCAACGCATTTTAAGAACCGACTGCCACTGCGTTATCACCTAAGAGCAAGCACTCAGAAGCGTAACTTCAAACAGATGCACGAAAGGGGCAAATGAACGATACAGATTACATCTTAAGCAAAGTCCGGGAGGCCTTCAAAGCCGCCTTTGACATCGACCCGCAATTGGTGTCATTGGAGACCAATGCAAGTGACATCCCTGGCTGGGATTCTGTGGGCCATTTGTCTCTCGCCAGTAATCTGGAGCAGGTTTTCGGGATCACCCTGGATGTGGATGAGTTGATGGAAATGGAGAATGTTCGCGAGATCGTGCGCATCATTTCGAAGAAACTTCCCAAGAAAGTATAAAGTGACAGCCACTGCCGAATGGAATTTCGCCGCGCGATTGGTAGAGCGCCTAGGACCCTTTTCCTACTTAATCGATGCGGCCACCAGCAGCACGATTTGCCCGGAGGATTTGCCGCGGCTGATTGCAGTTTATGGCGCCTCCTTAATATCCGCTGGTTTGAGGGAGGGCGATCGCGTGCTAATCGGTTGTTCTCTTTCTCCCTCCAGCACCTTGGTTTATTTGGGAGCCCTGTATGCGGGCCTCGTAGCGGTGCCGGTGGAAGATCGCGCCGTGAGAGCCTCAGCAACAATGCTGGTGGAAGCAACGGGCGCCAAAGCCGTGTGGACTGAAACAGGTCTTCGGGGGGGAGAGCCTCACAAGGGATCCATCCTTTGCCTGCAGGGTGACTTGGCCAAGGATCTCCCCAAAATGATGCCGCCTGCTGCTTGCGTAGCATCGGATCTTGCGGCGTTGATGGCCACCTCCGGTTCCACCGGTGTTCCTCGTTTCGTTATGGTCAGCCATGGGAACCTGATTGCCAATACGGAAGCCATCATCCGCAGCCAACGATTGGCCAGCGACGAAAGAGCCATGCTGATTCTCCCAGTGAGCTACTGTTTCGGGGCGAGCCTGATGCAGTCGCATCTCTACCAGGGCGGTGGCGTAGTGTTTGACCGCCGCTTTATGTTTCCTGATAAAGTGCTCCAAGCCATAACTGAATATGGTTGCACCACATTCGCCGGCGTGCCGACAGTTTATAATGCGCTACTTCGACGATCGAACATTCGCGGGATCGCCATGCCTTGCTTGAGGCGTTTTCTCCAGGCTGGAGGGGCCTTGGCGTCCCAGAGAATCCGTGAGATGCGGGAGGTTTTCCCGCTGATTAAGTTCTATGTGATGTATGGGCAAACCGAAGCAACCGCTCGGATATCGTGTATGGAACCGGAACGCTGGGAGGAGAAGTCAGGAAGCGTGGGCCGACCTTTGGACAACCTGACGGTTCGGATCGTCGATGAAGAAGGAAATGATTTGCCCGCGAGGCAAATCGGTGAGCTGCTGGTGAAGGGACCGTCGATCTGCTCCGGTTATTTGAACGATCCGGAAGAAACGCGTCGCGTCTTCTCTGACGGTTGGCTGCGCACCAGGGACCTGGCTCGGCAAGATGAGGAACGTTATCTATGGATCGAAGGACGCAAAGGGGCATTTCTGAAAATGCGAGGAATGCGGGTAAGTTTTCCGGAAGTTGAAGCAAGAGTCACAGCGATTCCAGGGGTTTATGAGTGCGCCGCCAGTGCCATCGATCATCCGGAAGTGGGAGAAGCGCTGGTTTTGTTTATCGTGCCCGATCAAGAAGCGAGAATTGGGGTGGAAGAAGTTCGCCGTCACCTTCCAGCCCATTGGACGATCGACTCGATTCGTTTGGTTTCGGAATTGCCAAAGACGTCCACAGGGAAAATAGCGCTTTCATCGCTTCCCATTTAGGCAAAGAGTTTCTATGCATCCATTTGAAGACAGAATAGACCGCCTTCTCTCAATGCCTCCTTATGGTCAGCCTCCTGAGGAAAGACAGGCGGGTCTGTTGGAAATACTTAAGGAGGAGCTCGATTACGCATGCCAGCGGCACGCCGGCTATAAGAACTATGTCCGGCATTGGCCAAAGGACTATCGATCTGCTGCTCAGGTTGCCGATCTTCCCTTTCTGCCGGTGGGAATTTTGAAAGCCAATCCCCCCTTGTCTTTCGTTAGTCCCGGTGAGATCAAAAGAACCTTAACCTCGAGCGCTACAACGTCTCAGGTGCCCAGCCGCGTGGTGCTCGATGCGCCGACCGCGCGACGCATGACCAAAGGAATCGTAGCCATTGTCCGGGATTTTATCGGTCCGGCCCGCAGACCTTACTTGGTTGTGGACACACCGGGTTTCCTAGGAGGCGGAAACGAGCTGGGGGCGAGGGGCGCGGCGATTCAAGGGTTGCAGCCTTTTGCCAATGAGACCACCCACTGCCTTAGCCTAAGTGAGCAAGGTGGCCTGATGCTGGATCGGGACCGACTGAGAGAATTCGCCCGCGACCGCCAGGATACGGAGTTATTGGTGTATGGCTTTACGTTTATTCTCTGGAAACACTTGGTGGAGCCTCTCCTGGCAGAAGGTATCTGTCTCAACTTGCGGGAAGCCCGGATCCTGCACAGCGGCGGCTGGAAGCGTTTGCAGGACCAGGCCGTTGATAAAACGGTGTTCAACGAACAGTTGGCTCACGTGTTTGGATGTTCCCCTGAGCGCATCATCGATTTCTATGGCATGGTAGAGAGTGTGGGAGTCATCTATCCGGATTGCTCGGCGGGCAACAAACATGGACCCGTGTTCGGCGATGTGATTGTGCGAAACCCGCTCACCCTCGAACCCGTCGCGGCAGGAGAACATGGCATTGTTCAGGTCTGCAGTGTTTTACCAACGAGCTTCCCAGGCCACCTGCTACTCACTGAAGACATGGCCCAAGTGATCGCTTATGATGGTTGCCCCTGTGGGAGACGGGGCATCAGTTTCCGATTTGCGGGACGGATACCCAAGGCGGAACTCCGAGGCTGCGGGAATCTCGAAAGTAAACGATCGCCAATGGATTGAATTACGAGTCTTTCGATGACTGAGCTTACTCATACGGTTCATTCACCCGCGGAGATCTCCACGGCCGCAACCAAACTGCGTCAAGCGGTATTGGACGCGGAAATTTCACCGAATGAGGTTATGACCGTTTTTGATTCTTGGGCGAAGAGCTTAGACGTCCGCGAATTTGACGATCTGCCCGGGATCGTTTTCCTTCGGATGTGGCTAAGGCGGGGAACTTTAGAACCCATCATTGCCCGCGAACTCGGGTCCAATGGTCTACATGGCGGTTGGACGGAATATGGTCGTGCTAAGTGCAAGGCTTTCCCCTTGGGCGTGGTGGGCCACTGGCCCGCTGGCAATGTAGAAATCCAGCCGATTCTGTCCATGACCTGCGCTCTTCTAGGGGGCAATGCCGCCTTGGTACGCATTCCAAGCGGTCTTGTCGACTTGACGCGGGTTTTAATGGAAAAGTTGGTACAAAGCGACCCGGGCGAACGGTTGACCCGACGCATATTTATGGCTGCGTTCGAGCATGGCCGGCGGGATTTGCAGGAAGCAATGGCGCAAGTCGTGGACGGAGCCATGATTTGGGGCGGAGAAGAGGCCGTTTTGCAGATTCGGGCCTTACCGTTTCCCCATTGGGCGAGAGTGGCGGTTTTCGGACCCCGGATATCTGTCGCAGCGATGGACGCAGGGGCTTGGGGCAACCCCGACGAACAGAAGTCCTGGTGCGTGCGCATGGCGCGGGATGTCTGGCAATTTGACCAACAGGCCTGTTCCTCACCCCAGGTTTTGTACCTCGAAAAAGGGGCGGGCCGGTCAACCGCTCAATTTCTGTCGAATCTGCAGCGTGCCTTTGAAACCGAAAACCAGGCGCATCCGCGGCGAACCATTCCTGCCGCCTTGACTTCAAAGATTTGCCAGGCACGCGCGTCCTGGCTGCTGAACGACGCCGCGCATCAGGCAGTCTTTCCGATGGGTCCGGATTGGACGTTGCTGTTCGGCTCGGGATCGGATCTTCCTCCACCCATTCAAGGTAAGACCTTGACGGTACTGGAAGTGGACAATTTGCTTGATCCGGTTTCAAAATTCGATGGAAATGTGCAGACTCTGGGTCTGGGCATGGCCGATCCGGAGAAAGAAAGAAAACTTGCCTGGCTGGCCGGGAAAAGAGGTGTGGACCGAATCGTGAAACTGGGGCGCATGCACGTCTTTGTTCCTCCGTGGGACGGCGTTGATCTAATCCGGCCCATGGTCCGAATGGTTCGTCATGTTTGCTCGACAGACTAAATGCACTACCAAGGACAACTAAAATTATGATGGATGCCAAGGCGTTTCTTAGAGGTCTGGAGACAAAAGCCAAGACGTTTGCTCCCTCTGCCCGGGCCACGTTTGAGGCGAATGAAGCACTCTGTTCCTGGATGTTGGACCCGCTTGCCCGCTGGGCGGAGGCGGCCTATGGCGACCGCGCCTTTGAAGATGCGGCGAAGGGCTACGCCAAGTATTGTTTGGGCGTGTGGAAGTGCCAACAACTCTATGAGAAAAGCGGCCGGTACACGCCTGAAAGCATGCCAGACCTCATCTCGGAAGTTTATGAAGACGAAGGCTACATGGTTCCCTACATGTGGGCTGCGATTTTGATTTATCCTTTCTGGCCCTCGATGGTCAGCCACATCGCGTTATATCGGGATGATTTTCTGAAATCGCTGCCAGTTGGCGCTAAACTCCTGGAGTTGGCCTCGGGTCATGGAGTGATGGGCCTGCTGGCGGCCGAGGCAAGGCCGGACATCCATGTAAATGGTTTCGACATCAGTCCGCCGGCGGTGGCTGTGGCAAATCGGCTGCTTGGCGTCTCCGGGCATGGTCACCGGGTAGCCTTTGAGGTCAAAGACGCCCTAAAATTGAACCTGACGGAGAACCGCGGAGCATATCAAGGAATTATTGCCGCCATGCTGGCAGAACATTTGGAAGATCCGCGCCCCTTGTTTGCCGTGCTAGCGCATCATCTCGCTGACGACGGGCTCGTCTTTTTCAGCACTGCGCTGGAATCAGCCCAGCGTGATCACACCTTTGAGTTTCATCACGAAAGTGAGCCCGTGAAGATGGCCGAGGAAGTCGGCCTCCGGGTTACCCGGTTGATCTGTGATGCGGGCGTCCCTGCTCCTGGTGGCCGTTTTCTTCCGCGTGCTTTGGGCATGGTGCTGCACCGGCGTTGAGGAGGATCATGGAATTGCAATAGGGACCAGTTTCCAGCTGTGTGAATGGCGGTCAAACCGAATTTTCAATCGATGATTCATGACCATGACCTTTGAAGAAGTAGAAGCACATTTAAAGCAGCGATTCCCGCTCATTATGGTGGACAGGGTCTTGGAGTGGGAACCTGGGAAACGCATCAAAACCCTGAAGAACGTCACAGGCAACGAGATTCAATTCCTGGGACACTTTCCTGATTTTGCCATCATGCCTGGAACTTTTATCATTGAAGCCATCGGACAAAGCGCATCCATCCTGTTTAGCTGTACCACTGGGAAAGGCATGAACCCAAAGGAATTCATGGTCTTGGCCATCGTAAACGACATGAAGTTCCTGGTGCCGGTCTTGCCAGGTCATACCATGATTATCGAAGTGAACATCCTCAAAATGACGGAGGAAGCGGCCTTGGTTGAAGGAGTCGCCCGCGTGGAGGACACAGTGGTGGCGCGGGGCAAGCTGAGCTTTGCCCGCAAGATTGTGTGAATATGCGCGACCCAAACTGCCGCGGTTGGCGTGGCTCTCGCCGTCGCGGAATCGGTTTGAACTGGCTGCATGAATAACAAAGATGTATCTGTTGATCAGGAGAAGATAGCGACCGAGCTATGAGTAAAACTTTGCCCAGAAGAATCTTCAACCGCATCCTGCATCTGATGGCCAGGTTCCTGCCCGGGTCGACTAATCTAAGGCCGTTTCTTCATCGGTTGCGCGGCGTTAAAATCTGCGGCAGAGTATTTATCGGCGATGACGTTTACCTTGAAAATGAATATCCCGAATGCGTGGAGATTCATGATGGCGCTGTGATCGGGCTCCGTTCTACGGTTGTAGCGCATACTAGTGTTGCTCATACTAGGAGTCCCGGCAAGATCGTTATCGAAAAGCAAGCAATCATTACCGCGGGTTGCTTGATCGTGTGCGCGCAGGAGAAAACGTTGACTATTGGCGAAGGCGCTGTGATTTCGGCTGGCTCAACGGTGCAAAACAGCATCCCGCCCTATACCCTTTGCGGGATGCCCCGAATCAAAGCATTCGGCAAAATAACTGTACCTCTCACTTTCGATACGGAACAAGAGGATTTCACGCGCGGCTTGAAGCCAATCAGAGCAAAGGAGAGAGAAGGAGAAAGCTCTTGACGGGCCAAACCAGGAACAGATCTTTCACAGCCGTCCGTTAGTCCCCGTGGTTAAGAATTCGGAGTATTTTGTGGACCGTCCTTTCGATTTCCCGCTGATCTCCGCAACCCACCCTCCCACTACCAGAGCTGGGCACCCAGAGTCGCCCTGGCATTTGCAGTCCGGGCCAGTCGGCGAGTAAGGGGCGATCTTCCCCAGATCTCAGCACGCGAAGAAACGCTAGTCACGCTTGCTGAGCCTGCCACAGCGATGACATTCTGAATACGGAGAGTACAAACTGATTCAGGAGGATTGTGCCGACCGGAGCGTTAGAGTCCGCACACAATTGACATGGAGATACCGTCCCAGAACCCATATTTTTCCGTGGTGAGAAAGCAATTGAATTCCTATGACGGCTCAAGCAAGCAGTACTACATCATTGAGTTTCCGCGCCCCGCCGTAGGCGTGCTCGTCACGCGAGGTACAGACGTGCTGCTGATACGACAGTACCGGCCCATTGTGGATGAATACGTGTGGGCGATTCCCTCTGGCGCGGTAGGCCTGGAAGAGACACCGGCGGAAGCAGCAGCGAGAGAATTGGAGGAAGAGAGCGGCTACCGGGCGAGGTCGCTGGTTCCGTGGATGAATTGCTATGCCTCGTATGGTTGCAGCGACCAGCGCTTTGAGATTTTCTGGACGAGTGACGCGGCCGAGACCGAGCGGGGATTCGATCCTGCGGAAGTCATTGAGATTCGGTGGTTCAATCGAACGGAGCTGCGTGAGTTGGTTCACGGCAACGGCGTCGTGGACAATTTATCGCTCTCGCCATTGTTGCTGTTTCTTCTTAAGCTGAGCGAGAGGACAGAGCCGGAGTCACACGATTGAAGGCCGTTGGGCTCTCGGCCGGGAAGTTCTCAGTTAGAAGATCAGGCAAGGTTTGACTGGGGATTGAATCGCAACGGCGACTGTTCTTCCTGCTGCGGGAAGAATCGATAAACCGGAAGACAAATATGGAATTGCGTCTGTCTAAAAGCCTCGGGGTGGAAGACACAGTCCAGCTCAGCTCTTCTCCATCTGTAACGTTCTACAGAAAAGATTTTCTCAGCTGCGCGCACGCTACGAGGGAAAGGCGTCAGCATACTCCGACGTGTGTGTCTAGATCCCGGTAAAGCCTTTTCCATCATTTGCTCGAGCTGGTTAGGTCTCGTCTCTAACTTTAGCCGCGATCTGAGTATGGGCCGGAAATCCGTTCTAAGGACTCTCTCAGTTCTCCTGGATTAAAGCCTCGCGTCGGTCGATCTCTTAGGTCAGGCGAAGGCCCACGCCGCTTGACTCCCTGGTTGGCCGAGAGTGGCGTACAGGCGAACACGGGCCGAACCACAAGAAACTTGAACCAAGAAGATATGAATGGAAAAATAACTCTCCGCAATAGGTTATTGGCTAGGCTTAACCTGCACTGTCCTCGCGTTGATCTTTCGGATGTTCACTGCTCTTAACATTATTCTGCACCGTATGGGTCCTCCTGGCGCAATGTCATTTCCTACTTGAGCTTCTTCCACGGTGCGGCACTGTTTTTCTTGCTGGCGATTGCGAGCTGGTGCCGGACTGCAAAGTCCTAGCCCATCTTCGTCACTAAGAGGTCTAAAAAGGGGTTAAGTCCTTTGAAATCAGTTTAGGCTATGGCTGAGTTTTCACTACATTTTAAGATCTGAGTGGGCTCGAGCAGCTCCGGCCACT
>Ga0182017_10000225_pt1 | contig 44870 bp, 35 predicted proteins | sample 712E3DmetaG_FD_120492 | JGI IMG/M metagenome (GOLD analysis project Ga0182017, IMG submission 120492) | Permafrost microbial communities from Stordalen Mire, Sweden - 712E3D metaG | ecosystem: Environmental > Terrestrial > Soil > Wetlands > Permafrost | place: Sweden: Stordalen | collected... | reverse complement strand
CAAATCCGGGCTCCATTACAATGACCGCTGCAAAGAGCGTTACCGCGACATTTGTGTTCAAACAATTTGTGCTCACCATCACCGCGACAAACGGGACCGTGATCAAAGCGCCTAATGCGGCACAGTATGATTCGGGAACGGTAGTAACGCTCACGCCGGTCCCTGCACCGGGATATCAATTTACCGGATGGAGCGGCGGTTTGACCGGTACGGCCAATCCAGGCTCCATTACCATGACCGCTGCAAAGAGCGTCACGGCGACCTTCACGATAAATCACTACACCGTTACGTTTAATTCGCAAGGCGGCAGCACGGTGACATCGCAAACTGTAAATTACGGCTTATTGGCCACTGCGCCGAGTCCGGCTCCGACCAAAGCATGCAACACCTTTGTTGCATGGTACCTGGGAACTTCCCCATTTAGCTTTTCTACGCCAATCACCTCAGACATCACGCTCTTGGCCAATTGGACGCCTTCTGTTTACACCCCAACAGCAGCCGTAACACCATCAGCCCCCGTATGCGCAGGAAATAACGCCACTTTTTCGGCTACGATGTTTAATGGAAACGCTCCCTATAGTTATCAGTGGTACAAGACGGTTTCCGGAACTCCAAGTCCGGTTGGAACGAATTCAAGCAGCTTGTCGATCCCTACAACGGCGGAAACCGGGGGTGCCACGGCAAGTTATACTATAACTTGTTATTGCACTATAACCGATAACTGCGGAAAACAGGCTACAAGCAGTCCCGCTAACGTAACTGTTTATTATCTACCGGCAGCCCCCATTGTCGAATTCGCGACTGATATAGATGGTATTTTGCTACATTGTAGTGTGATGCAACAAAACGCAAGCACCTATTTTTGTTGTTATTATCAGTACAACAAAAATGGTACCGGTTGGACACCCTGGAGTAATACCGGCGGTGGAAACACGTGCGATGGCTTGCAGACATATATGGAAAATGCTCAAGCCCAAAGCGACGTTATACAGTTCAAGGCCTACACAAAAAATACATTGACAAACTGCGTAAGCGCTACTACTACCGAAAATTGGCAGCCATAGACCTGTGCAAAGGTCCGTTTTCGTATTTCTTTTTTAAATCACTCAAGGGCCGCGTTTTTCAACGCGGCCTTTTTAGGTGTGCCCCGTGTGTTATTTTAAAGAACCTCGTTGGTCGGATTCCACTGGAGATATCAATTGCAATTACCCTTCCTCATAGTCTCCGACTCCAAAGGCAACGTATTCGAAATTCCCGAACTATTCATGGCCGCCTGGTCGGCTGAGGACGACTATACTCTCCCGGATAACCGGGAAATAATTCCCCTGCCGCAAACAAGTATATTTTTTACGCTACCCGGCCGTGAGGCCGTGGGCTATGATGCCAAGCGCGATACGTTTGTAACGATAAAGGAGTATCACGGCGAGCGAGTGTTTCCCGTTGCCGCGTTCATGCCGCCCGGATACCTGCGGACCCTTCATGCCGCCTACCGGGAAATGAAAGGCGCTCCGAGGCTTCCTCTCTACTGCTACGCGGCCGCGGGGTGGAAGAGCGGACGTTTTTACGTTGCCGGGACCCGTATCGACCGGAAACAACGCCACGAAATAGCCGATGCCGATCTTCCCCGCGTGGACGCTTTGGCCGCGGCCATGCTCAAGCGCCATCCCCGCAACCGGGTGGTCGCCCACCTGATGCGTGATTGCGTTATGCGCTACCGTTGTCCCAACGCCTGCAATCTTGCTCTTGGCAGATGGGAATGCCCCGTCCCGGTCAGCCCCGCGTGCAACGCCTCGTGCATCGGCTGTATCTCCCATCAGGCCGAGGATAGCGGCTTTCCAGCCTCGCAGCACCGCCTCGATTTCGTTCCCACGGTCGAGGAGATCCTGGAGTACGCGGCCGATCATTTAAAAACCGCGCCGAACCCCATCGCCAGCTTCGGCCAGGGCTGCGAAGGAGAGCCGCTCTTGCAAGCCGGTCTTATCGAGGAGGCTATCCGCGGCATCCGGGCGCGCACTATCCGGGGCATCATCAATATGAATACCAACGCGAGTAATCCCGCGGCAATTGAAAAGCTTTGCCGGGCCGGCCTCAATAGTATTCGCGTCAGCCTCAATTCCGCTCAGGACGTTTTTTATAGCGCTTACTACCGGCCGCGCGGTTATTCGTTCGACAATGTCCGGGAGTCGATAAGAATCGCCAAACGCCTTGGCGCGTGGGTATCGCTTAACTATCTGGCGTTTCCCGGATTTACCGACCATCCCGCCGAAATCGCGGCGCTTAAAAAACTGCTGCGTGCCACGAAGTGCGACATGATTCAGACCCGCAATTTGAACATCGATCCGCAATGGTTCAACCGCGCGATGAATTTTGGAAAACTAAAAGGCGGGGCCATAGGCATGCTTGGATGGATTGACGAAATGCAAAAAACATTTCCCGCGTTGCGATTAGGATATTTTAATCCGACGAATGGAACGATGAAGATGCGGGTGTTACGGGAGAAGGCCTCGGTATCCCGGCCATAGCCATGGCGGATGAATTTACGCGAGGGGAGATGCTAAAAAAAACACCCGAAGTGACGAAAATTCCACTCCGGGTGAGGTTCCATATATTCGCGCGATATTCTGCGCGCAGTCAGTTGTTAGTATCGGTTTCTACCGCCGCCGCCACCGCCACCGCCGTAGCCGCCTCTACTGCCACCCCCGCCGCCGCCGCCAAAGCCGCCTCTTGATCCGCCTTCGGCTTTCGGCCGCGCTTCATTGACCGTGAGGGCGCGTCCATCGACTTCTTTGCTATTCAGCGCCGCGATTGCGGCGCTTGCTTCTTCGTCCGTGCCCATTTCAACAAAGCCAAAACCCTTTGAACGGCCCGTTTCACGGTCCATGATAACCTGGGCCGATACAACGGCGCCACATGCTGCGAACAACTGCTGGAGCTCGCTGTCTCCCATATTGTAGGATAGATTTCCTACGTACAACTTCTTACCCACTACAGACTCCTCGGAAATTGGTTTCGAAAAACCATATCCGCTGGAATACTTTTCACAGACGGTGGCTTCTCTTGGCTATTAAAATAACTATATGCCAACACACAATAGTAAATTTTTTTAAAGTTTGTTTCCTTCGCTCGGTTTTTTCACTCCTTCAGCGTACCCCGTTTTCGATATCTATAATTATACTAGGTACTACGCCGAGATCAAAAGCCCTAAGAAAAATAAAGAAAAAATATAATCATCCGATAAAAAGTAATGAGGATACGGAAGAAGGAAGGACCTTAGTTTCCAGAGGTTTCAAGGGAGTGAAATTTATTTTTTCATTATAATAAGGAGGATCGAATGGATCCATCACTATTAGCCGGGCTGTCCGGAAGTTCAGGTGTTCAAGGAATGAGCGGTGGTCATCATCATCATCGGAAAAGTATTTCCGACCAGGTTAATCAGATGGGCACGGCTATCGACAATGCCTTGAGCGCGGGCACAATGACCGGCGACCAGGCGTCCGCCTTAAAGAAGGAACTGGCGGATATTACGAAGACATTGGCCGGCGCTCAGACATCGAGCGCAAGCTCAACCGCTCAGACAAATAAGACAAATCCGCTTTCTCAGCTTTCGGAGGATGATCGGAAAAAAATATTCAGTGAACTGCAAGACGTCCGAAAACAACTTAAAGCGGCAAGCTCTCAAGCATCAGGCGCCGGTTCCGGCAGTGACGCGGTAAGCAAATTGTTCTCGCAACTCGACACCGATGCTAACGGGGCGATCAGCAAAGATGAATTTAAGCAATTTCTTGCTCAAGTTGGGGCAACGGTGCTTGGATATACTCAAAATGGGACATCGAACGCCGCATCCGGCAACATTTTTTCGGCCATAGGTTGAAAAAATGTTTAATTTGGTTTTATCCGGCGGCGTTTGAATGTGAATATGTATAAGCCACTTTCCATAATAAAAAAGTGGCTTTGAAATCCTGCGGCATCGTTCGGAGAATTTGTCCTCCGCTACGATTTAAATCAAATGGTATAATCCCAACCCTTCTTGCCTTTCCCCCCGATTCCCAGGTATTTTATACTAACCCGCTTAAGAGCGGATAAGTTACTGATAGTCAGGAATTATCTACGCGTGCCGCATAGATAATTCAGACAGCGTAACTAACGTTTCATTTTCTTGACAAAAATCTTTTACCCAAAGGGATCTTTCCATGTTGTTTCAACCCAAATTCCTCGCGACGGGCATCGGCAGCATGCCGTTTATTGATCCGGAACACGCGATTGATGTTTCCTTATTACGAATGCCGCAGGCGCCCATTTGGCCGCAGCTTCCCCAACTCGGCTTTAGGGAACATATGGAAATACAGTATTCCGAAGGAATGCCCTGCACGGTGATCGACGAGGAAAAGGGACGTATGCACTTTGATACCGTAAAAGATTACTCGGAGGAATTCGCGGTTTTTTACGAAGCGTATATGGCCGCCATGGACCCCGACGGCGGTAATGGCGATTGTTCGGCAATGGCCATGAGCCCCGAGTATTCAAAAGGCATTTACGCGCTTCTCAAACGGCTCAAGGCTACGGAGGTTCATTTGCCCTTTATTAAAGTGCAGACAACCGGACCGTGCAGCTTCGCGCTGACCATTGTCGACCAGGACAAACGGGCGATTTACTATAATGAAGAGTTCCGCGACATGATTGTCAAGGCGCTTGCCATGAAGTGCCGCTGGCAGATCCAAAAGTTCAAGCCTTTGGCCGAGCGGATCATCTGTTTCATCGACGAGCCTATACTTTCGGCATTCGGAAGCTCGACCTACGTATCGGTAAAGCGTGACGACATCGTCGGACTGCTTGCGGAAATGATCAGCGCCATTCACAGCGACAGCGCGGTTTCGGGCGTGCATTGCTGCGGTAATACCGAGTGGAGCATTCTCATCGACGCGGGCATCGACATCGTCAACTTCGACGCGTTCGAATTCGGCGACACCATTCTTATGTACTCCGACGCGGTAAAAAAACATCTCGAACGCGGCGGTATGCTGGCTTGGGGAATCGTTCCGACATCGCTTAAAATCCGGGAACAATCAATTGATGGCCTGGTTGCCCGGTTGGAATCCATGATCGATACATTATCCGCAAAAGGCATCGATAGATACTTGATTGCCCAACAAGCGATTCTGACGCCGTCGTGCGGAACCGGCTCCATGGAACCTCAGGACGCGGAAAAGGTTTTTGAAATGTTGGCGGATTTATCCTTGGCGATGAAGAAAAAATATTCGTTTTGAAAAAAAAGAAGTCAGAATCGAAAATCCATGATTCAGAATGAGTGCATCACAAGAATTTCTAAAGTGAATTCCCCAAGTATTCTGAATTCTGAATACCGGTACAATAAAATGAAGCCAATTAAAATCGCCATATCCGGAAAGGGCGGAGTAGGCAAATCCAGTCTTGCGGCGGCTTTGTGTTTACTCATGGCCCAAAGGGGGCAAAAGGTCCTGGCCGTGGATGCCGACCCGGACGCTAATTTGGCCGCTTGTTTGGGATTTCCCGAAGAGTTGCAACGTACCATTGTTCCCGTCTCCCGGCAAAAAGCGCTTATTGAAGAACGGACGGGAGCTAAAGTAAAACAATACGGGCAAATGTTCAGGCTTAATCCGGAAGTTTCGGACATCGCGGATCTTTATGCTACAACTTTTCATAATGTTGCATTGCTTGTATTGGGGGCAATTGAAAAAGGCGGTTCCGGATGCGCGTGTCCGGAGAATGTTTTAATTAAAGCTTTGGTAATGGACTTGGTGCTGCATAAAAACGAAGCGCTTGTAATGGACATGGAGGCGGGAATCGAACATTTGGGCCGTGGAACCGCGCGCGGCGTCGATACGTTATTGGTTGTGGTTGAACCCGGACAACGGTCCATTGAATCCGCTAAACGGATAGTTTCCATGGCCGCTGATATCGGTTTGATAAAAGTGCGGTTTGTAGCCAACAAGGTGGCTAATGCGGATGACCTCATGTTTATTAAGGCTACGCTTCAATCCGATCTCCTTGGCAGTATCCCATACTGCGAAGAATTACGGCAAACGGATCGAAACGGCAAATCGGTTCTCGATGGATTACGGCCGGATGTTGCGGCGGAATTCGAAAATATTTTGAATGGACTTTATTAATTTTCCTTGATCCTTTCTTTGGTTGCCTGTTATTTTACTATCCAGTGGCAAGTACGCAAATGACATGAATAATGTTGGTTGCCGTAAGGGTCACGATTTTTTTTAGAAAATGCTCAAGTCCGGCTGATCTTTCCAATATATATAATAGTATATTGATTGTAGGAAGGGGCATGCCGGAGGTGAAGACCAAGGAAATGTCTGAGCAGACAATTCTGTGGTCTTTTTTTTTATTGATTTTTTTCAACAAAATCACGGTCACGAAAGGATGGTTATGAGTTCGAATCAAAAACTCAATGCATGGGTTGAAGAAATGGCAAACCTTTGCACTCCTGATACTATTCACTGGTGTGACGGCTCACAAACGGAATATGACGAACTATGCCGGATCATGGTGCAAGCCGGAACCTTCACCCCTCTCAATCCTGAAAAACGGCCCAATAGCTTTTATTGTCGTTCAAACCCCGCGGATGTTGCCCGCGTCGAGGACAGAACTTTTATCTGTTCCAGGAAAAAGGAAGACGCGGGTCCAATCAATAACTGGCGTGATCCCGATGAAATGAAAAAAACCATGCTTGCGTTGTATAACGGTTGCATGAAGGGGAGGACCATGTATGTGATTCCTTTCAGCATGGGTCCTCTCGGCTCGAATATATCGCATATCGGCGTGGAAATTACGGATTCTCCGTATGTAGCGGTCAATATGCGCATTATGACGCGCATGGGCAAGAGTGTTCTTGACGTTATGGGAGCAACCGGCGATTTCGTGCCATGTCTTCATTCAGTCGGCATGCCCTTGGAAAAGGGCCAAAAAGACGTTGCCTGGCCGTGCAATGCCGACAACAAATATATCGTTCATTTTCCCGAGGAACATATGATTTGGTCGTTCGGAAGCGGCTACGGCGGAAACGCTTTGTTGGGTAAAAAGTGTTTTTCCCTTCGTATCGCGTCCGTCATGGCACGGGAAGAAGGATGGCTGGCGGAGCATATGCTTATTTTGGGCATAACTTCACCTAAAGGTATTAAAAAGTATGTTGCGGCGGCTTTTCCCAGCGCATGCGGGAAAACCAATCTTGCCATGTTGATACCCACGATCCCCGGATGGAAAGTCGAATGCGTTGGAGACGATATTGCCTGGATGAAATTCGGAAGCGATGGACGATTGTACGCCATTAATCCTGAAAACGGTTTTTTCGGCGTTGCGCCGGGAACTTCCATGGATTCCAACCCCAATGCAATGCTGACTATGACGAAAAATTCGATTTTTACCAATGTCGCACTTACTCACGACAGGGATGTGTGGTGGGAAGGCATGACCGATGAACCGCCCGCCAGGTGCATTGATTGGAAAGGCCAGGAATGGACGCCCGGCTGCGGACGAGCCGCCGCGCATCCGAACGCCCGGTTTACGACCCCCGCAGGACAATGCCCGGTCATCGACGCATCATGGGAAGACCCCAAGGGCGTTCCGATTTCAGCGATCCTTTTCGGCGGCCGCAGGCCAAGCGTGGTGCCCCTTGTGCATGAGGCCTTTAATTGGCAGCATGGCACGTTCTTGGGTTCCATAGTGGGTTCCGAAATGACCGCCGCCGCGGCGGGAAAGATCGGCGAACTGCGGCGCGATCCATTTGCAATGCTTCCTTTTTGCGGTTATCATATGGGTGATTATTTCCACCATTGGCTGTCTGTTGGAAAAAAGTCCAAGGCCGGCAAGCTGCCCAGGATATTCTATGTTAATTGGTTCAGGAAAACTTCGGACGGCAAATGGCTATGGCCCGGATATGGTGAGAACAGCAGGGTGTTAAAGTGGATTTTCGAACGTACGGAAGGAAGTGATAAAGCGGTGAAAACCGCTATTGGATTCGTTCCCGCGATTGACGGCATTGATATGGCCGGGTTAACCATTTCAAGGGAAAATATCGTTGAGCTTCTTAAGGTTGATACCGATGAATGGCGCAATGAAATCACGACGATTAAAGAGCATTATAAAAAATTCGGCGATAGGCTTCCCAAGGAACTTTGGGATGAGTTGGCGGAACTTGAAACTCGTTTGAAGATATAGGCGTTGTAATTATAGGTGGATATTCGGTTTTTTTTGTGTATATTATTCACCTATAGTCTTTATAATCCTTATTAGGGGGCCTTATTTTACAGTGGAAAAGCGGTCAGTATCTAGTATATTCATTAAAAAGGAAGTGTATCAATGCCTTGGTTCACTAAGAATAAAATAGAAACTGAACAAAAACCGACTAAGGAAGACATTTGGGTTCGTTGCGAATCATGTAATGCTCATATTTTTAAGGAGGACTGGTATTCCAACTTGAAAGTATGTCCTAAATGTAATTATCATGCCAAACTTACCGCTTTTGAGCGAGTGGAACAAATCATCGATTCGGACACTTTTAAAGAAATGTTCGAATCAATCACTCCCTGCGATCCGCTTCATTTTGTGTATAATAAGGGAAGTTATTCGGATAAAGTAAATGATGCCAGGATAAAAACGAAACTCAATGAAGCGGTCGTTACGGGTATCGGAAAAATCGATGAAGTCGCGGTTGCGGTTGCAATCATGGATTTCCGTTTTTTAGGAGGCAGTCTGGGAAGCGGTACGGGTGAGAAAATCCTCCTCATGTCGAATTACGCCTATAGTCACCGCATCCCGTTCCTTATTTTTTCAGCTTCGGGAGGAGCCCGGATGCATGAGGGAACGCTATCCCTTATGCAGATGGCGAAAACCTGCGCCGGAATCGCCCGTCTCAATGAAAAGAAAATTCCTTATATTTCCATCCTTACCGATCCCACAACCGGCGGGGTTTCGGCGAGTTTTGCCATGGTGGGCGATATCAATATAGCTGAGCCCGGCGCCCTTGTCGGTTTTGCGGGAAGGCGCGTCATTGAACAGACCATTAAACAAAAACTGCCGGAAAACTTCCAAACCGCGGAATATTTTTTGGAACACGGGTTCATCGACATGATTGTCGAACGAAAAAACCTGAAAAAAACGCTCAAACAAATACTATCGTATTGCACGCGTTAATTAATAAGGGAAATAGACAGTATGGATGAATATTTTGATTTTGAAAAGCCGGTTGCCGAAATTGAACGCACCATCGAGAAATTGAAGAACCTTTCTCCTGAAAAAGGCAACATGGCCGACGAAATAGCCGAACTCCAGAAAAAATGCATGGTTTTACGCGAGGACGTTTATTCCCATCTATCCCCCTGGCAAATGGTCCAGATCGCCCGGCATCCCCAAAGGCCGGTATTGCAGGACTACATTTCAATGATTTTTTCCGATTTTGTAGAACTGCACGGCGACAGGCGTTTTTCGGATGATGAAGCGCTCATCGGCGGTTTTGCGCGTCTCAACCGGCAGCCGGTCATGCTTATCGGCCACAATAAGGGGAAAAATATCGATCAAAACATCAGAAGAAACTTTGCGCAGCCACGGCCCGAAGGCTACCGCAAGGCCCTGCGTCTCATGCAACTGGCGGAAAAATACAAATTGCCTATTATTTCCTTTGTCGATACGCAAGGGGCTTTTCCCGGGTTGGATGGCGAGGAACGCGGCGTTGCCGAGGCGATTGCCCGTAATCTCACCGAAATGGCCCGTTTGGAGACTCCCATCATCGTTGTCATCACCGGTGAAGGTGGAAGCGGCGGGGCGTTAGGCATCGCGGTTGGGGATGTGATTCTCATGTTATCATACTCGGTTTATTCCGTAATTTCAGCCGAGGGGTGCGCTTCGATCCTTTGGCGCGACGCGTCATACGCACCCCAGGCGGCAACGGCTCTTAAAATAACCGCGCCTTCTCAATTGGAACTTGGGGTAGTGGATGAAATTATCAACGAACCGCTCGGCGGCGCCCATCGTGACCCGGAGGCTACGGCATCGGAAATAAAGAGAGTATTACTGAAACAACTTAAAAAAGTAACCGATTATTCAACATCCAAGCTGCTGAGCAGGCGTTTTGAGAAATTTTCCAACATGGGAAAATTCAACAAATAATGGTTAAGGAAATAAAACATGAATAAGGCCGTAAAAGGAAAAAAAGAAAAAAAACTGCATACAATACCCCTTCGTATAACCGATACCACCTTACGTGATGCGCACCAGTCGCTTTGGGCCACTCGCATGCGTTCCGACGACATCATGAAAATCGTCGACGTGATCGATCAGGTCGGTTATTATTCCCTGGAATGCTGGGGAGGCGCCACCTTCGACGTATGCCTCCGTTTCCTACGCGAAAACCCATGGGAGCGGCTGCGTTTGATTAAGTCCAAAGCGAAAAAAACGCCCTTGCAAATGCTGCTGCGCGGGCAAAATCTCGTCGGATACCGAAACTATTCCGACGATGTCGTTGACCGTTTCGTCGCCCTTGCCGTCGAAAACGGCATGGATATATTCCGGGTATTCGACGCGCTTAACGATACGCGCAACATCGAAGCCGCCATAAAGGCGGTCAAGAAGCACGGCGGTCATGCGCAGGGTACGCTCTGCTATACCATCAGCCCCGTGCACACCATTGAAAAATACGTCGAATACGCAAAGGAACAGGTCGCCGTGGGCATCGATTCCTTGTGCATCAAGGACATGGCCGGCATCCTCTCGCCGCTCGCGGCCGAGCAGCTTGTCAGCAGCCTCATTAAAAACGTCAACGTTCCCATCCAGCTTCATTGCCACGCGTCCAGCGGCATGGCCACGTCGGCCTACGTTGAAGGCGTGCGCGCGGGCGCGGGCGCCATCGACTGCGCGATCGCCGCCATGGCGGGAACCAGCAGCCAGCCGCCGGTGGAAACGCTCGTGGCCATTTTTTCGGAAACCGATTACCACGCGGATCTTGACAAAGATGCAATGCACAAGGTGCACCGGTATTTCGCGGAGCTCTATCCCCAGCGTAATTTAGAGGTTGCACAACAGTTCTGTATCGATCCGCAAATCCTTATCTATCAAATTCCCGGTGGTATGATCTCCAACTTCCGGTCGCAACTGACCCAGCAAGGCATGCTTGATAAATTGCCTCAAGTCCTGGATGAAGTCGCCAGGGTTCGTGAAGAGCTGGGGTGGTGTCCGCTCGTCACGCCGACCAGTCAAATCGTCGGGGCGCAAGCGGCTATGAACGTGATCACGGGAGAACGCTATAAGGTGGTTTCCAATGAGGTTAAGGATTATTTTCGCGGGCTGTACGGCCGCGCTCCGGGGAAGGTTGACGCGGGACTTACGGCGAAGATTTTAGGGGAGGAGAAACCCATCACCGGAAGGCCGGCCGATACCCTTCCCCCCATGCTTCCCAAAGCCGCCGAGGGCGTCGATCCAAAATTCATCCACAATGAGGAAGACATTCTATCGTACTGCATATTGCCCGAACCCGCTCTAACCTACTTCAAATGGCGCGAGCTGCCCGCGCAGGAGCGCCCGGAAATTCCCGCCGATGCCGAATTGAAGAAATTAAAGGAAAAATCCCAACCCGCGCGGGCGCCTGAGCCCCAACCCGCGCAGGCCCCCAAAGCCGACGCGCCCGCTCAAATGCTGCACCCCGATGATTTCAAGGGGCTGTTGGATATGCTGCATACGGCGAATAGCCTGCGATTCAGCGAATTGACGGTTAGAAAAGGCGACGTGGCTCTGACCCTTCGCGTTGACGGGACCGTTCAACCCGCTATTTTCGCGCCGCTTCCGGCCGCGCCGGTCGCCGAGGCGCCCCGGCTCCACCCCGCGCCCGCGGCACAAGAACCGACGCCGGCCGCCGAACCCGCATATAGCCGCACCGTAAATTCTCCGATCGCCGGGACTTTTTATGGGGCGCCGGGCGCCGGAAAAACGAAATTCGTCAAGGTTGGAGATGTCGTCAATGCGGGCGATAAGGTCTGCATCGTCGAGGCCATGAAGCTCTTCAATGAAATAATCGCTCCGGTCAAGTGCAAAATAATAAAGGTGCTTATCGAAGATGGCGGGCTTGTCGCCAAAGACCAGCCGCTCATCGCCATTGAGGAAATAAAATAACCGGTTGGGGCGAATAATCATTCGCCCTTACAAGCCTTCCGCGATATCGCAGAAAATGGCGACTTTGTCGAGTTCATTGACCAATTGCAATTTGACGTGTTCAACATCATCCTGCGAAAGCCCGAGGCGGCTCACGGCTGCGTCGTCAAGCGACGGAGCCGCGTACGTTTCATCGATGGTCAGTTTCAGATCATAGCAAAGATGGTCGGCGAAGTGACAGAGGGCGACGATGGCTTCGCAGCCTTCGGTATGGCGCGGATCATGGTGATAGACCATGGGAAGGTGCAGCGGCGCGGGCAGTTCCCAATGTTTCGTCAGCCATTGGGCTACATCCGTGTGCGCGTAACCGAGCGCTTCTTTTTCAGCCTGATATAAGGGGATTTTGACGGTTTTCGCATGATGCAGGGCTCTGTGGAAGTCATCATGCAAGTATTGTTCCATGACCACTTTGCCGATGTCGTGGAGCAGGCCGGCGCAAAAGGCTTCCTCCGCGTCGAACGAAAATAAAACGGACATTCGCTGCGCCAAATACCGGTTAATGAGAGCGCAACTGGTGCAATGCCTCCAAAAGGCGGTACGGTTGAAAAGCGCCGATTTCCTGTCGCGGGGGAACATATCGAAAACCGTCAGACTCAGAACAATCGTGCTGATCACCTTGAAACCCAATACGACGATCGCACTGTTGATGCTGGTGACGGATCGCGGAATGCCGTAGAAGGCGCTATTGGCAAGGCGGAGTATTTTCGCGGACAGCGCGACGTCTTGTTCCACCGCGCCGGCGAGGTCCCGCGACGAGGATTCTTTATTGTTAATGATCCGCATGACGCGTACCACGATTTCAGGCAACGTAGGCAGGTTGGAAATTCGTTCGATTTTTTTTTGCAGGGTGTCGGCGGCTTTTATAGCCATGTCGTATTCCTATTGATTTTTATGCTATTTCATGCGATCATTCATTCGATGCGGCGCCTTTTTTGCCGTATAGATACATTGTATATGGCTCAATACTTTTTTGCACGAAATTTTTAACATGGTTGCATCGATATTTCTTAATGATTATTTTAGAAACATAAAAAGAAGGAAAACCGATATGCATCGTGGATCATATTTCGTATGGAGCGTGTCGCTTTTATTTCTATGGACGCAGCCGGCATTTCCAAGCGTCAATGCCGACGGGCAAAACGGCGTCGTGCGGACCCTTTCAGCCATTCCCTTCGGCAAGGCGAAGCTCAATATCGGGGTCGGCGCCAATTTCGCCCAGTCCAGCGATTACGTTCAAGGGCCCACGATCGCGCCTTATTCCATGGACCGCGTTGTACAGGTTGCCAATCCGAACGATAGTTTTTTTCTTGAATCCGCGAAAATGTTCTCCTCGAATATTTTCATGGGTTTGGGACTTGCCGATTTTTGGGATGTTTCCGTCGCGCTGCCGTTTTATTATGATTGGGCCGGTTTTCAGGACGTACGGGACGGAGGCTTGGGCGACCTTGAATTTACTTCAAAATTTCTGCTTCCGCCCATAGCCCTCAATAAACTTTTTTATGAATCATTCGTCGTATCAGTTACCGCTCCCACCGGAATGAGGGGCAATGGTCTTTTCCCCAGGACGCCGCATTTTATCGCAAGCGATAACCGGTGGAACCCCGCGAACAATTTTTATTCGACCGATTTCATAACGGTCAAACCCATGTTGGCCCTCACCTTCGACGTGGGCGCGCCGAAGCCGAAACTACCGCTCAAAATCCACCTCAATATAGGCGGTGTATTTACGGAAGCTAATAAGCAGAACACCGTGCTGGGCGCCTTTGCCCTTGAATACGCTCCGAGGGATTTCCTTACGATTTTCATCGATATCTCCTCCGAATCGCGGTGGAAGAACCTGTCGGCCGGATACGATGTCAGGAAAGACCCGATATGGGCGACTCCGGGAATCCGGATCACCACGCCTTCGGGAATGTACATTTCGTTCGCGGGGGATTTCAGCCTCTCTTCGGATCGCGTTGCCGACAGGATGAATTGGGAGAATAAAGGATACCGTTACTCAACGGGAGTGATGCCGAAGTACGGCGTTCAATTTTCATTGGGGTGGAACGGTTTCATGATGACGCAGGACGATGACCATGACGGCATTCCCAACTCCATTGACAAGTGTCCGAATGAACCGGAGGACATCGACGGTTTTGAGGATTCCGACGGGTGCCCCGATCCCGATAATGACAAAGACGGAATTTGCGACCCATGGGTCGCGGAGAAGGGCTTGCTGGAAAAATACGCGAGCGTATGCAAAGGCACGGACAAATGCCCTAACGTCCCGGAGGATCTCGACGGGTTCCAGGACGATGACGGATGCCCGGACCCTGACAACGACGGCGACCGCATTCCCGACGTTCAAGACCAATGCCCCAACGCTCCGGAGGACTATGACGGGTTCCAGGACAATGACGGATGCCCAGATTATGATAACGATAAGGACGGCGTGCCGGATTCCCTGGACAAGTGTCCCAACGATCCCGAGGACATTGACGGATTCAAGGACGACGACGGATGTCCGGACCTTGATAATGACAACGACGGAATCCCCGACCTCAAGGACAAATGTCCCAACGAACCCGAAACATTCAACGGCTATATGGATGAGGACGGATGCCCGGACACCGTTCCCAAACCGCCGCCGGTGAAAAAAGAGCCCGATTTTCCCCGTCAGCAAATCCTGCAGGGGCTGGAGTTTAAAAACGGCAAAGCCGAGATAATATTCGGTTCCTACGCCATTTTAGACAAAATGGCAAAATCACTCAAGGAATTCCCGGAATTGGAAATCGAGGTGCGGGGATACACCGACGGCCTGGGAAAAAACGCGGCGAACACGCAGCTGACTCAAATGCGCGCCGAGGCCGTTCGGCAATACCTTATCAACCAGGGCGTCGATCCGCAGCGCATCAGGGCCATGGGTCTCGGTTCGGGCAATCCGATCGCCGACAACCGCACAGCCTCGGGGCGCGCGGCCAACCGGCGCATAGAGGTGATCAGGACGAAATAAGGGAATGGTACCAGTAAGTATCATGCGACTCCGTTAAGACATGAAGCGGCTATGTTAAGTTTTGACAAGATCATTCAAAAATGGTATATTTGTGTGCGTCGGTTTTTCAGGTAATCCGGTTTTGTAAAAAAATAAAAGGAGATGACATGTTTTTTCTCAACAAACTTCGTTCCACAATTGTCTTAACCTCATTGTCGGCAATAAGTTTCCTCGCAACTCCCGGTATCTGCGACAAGTGTTGCCTCTCAACCATGATGAATATAGAGACAATGAAAACCATTTGGATCAATGCCGGCTACACCGATGTGCAAACCGTTTCAAATACCTGCGACCTATTCAGCTACTCAGGCGCTCGTTATGGCATCATATACACTACAACGTATAAGGCGCTTGACAACAACGCTGTTGAAACCATCCTGACCATGACTTCAAGCGGCCAGATAATACCGGTATCCGATGCTACCTCGCAAGACTTTTGCACTACCGCTGTAAAAAAGAGCACGATCAACATTCCTGCCGTTAATCTGCCTCATTTTAAGCCGAGCATATTCCATGGACGGATTAATGTCGTCTTCAATAATCCGTCTCAAAGCGCCCATATTAAAATTTTCAACGCACAGGGAACAATGGTTGCCGAGCAGAATACCATTCGTGAAGCTCAGTACGCCTGGACGCCGACTGGCATCAACCAGGGTCTCTATGTTATCAATATTGTTACGCGCGAAAATACACAAACACGACAGGTGATTTATCTGAAGTAACCATTCACCTCAGCCCTGCCGCCGCACTGAGCCAAGTCGAAGCGTCGAAGGATGACCGGGATTAAGGGATTACCAGGATGGGGGAAGACAAAACGTCTTCCCCCTTTTTATTTTATGAAGACAGTTGTATATTTAATGTAAGTGGGCTTTTTATATTTTATCCAGGATGTTTTATGATCGATGAGCAGCTTCTTAAAAGAATTGTTATTAATCCAAAAATCATGGTCGGTAAACCCGTTATTCAGGGTACGCGATTAACCGTGGAATTTGTTCTCAATATTTTAGCCCATGGCGCCACAATCCCTGAAATGATAAATGAATATCCCGGGTTAACACTTGAAGATATTCACGCATGCATTTTATTTGCTTCGAAATCAATTGAGGATTCTTCTTACATGCCATTGAATGAAGCCGTTGCATAGATGCGGTTTATTAACAAAATCAATGCATACTCATGTAAAAATCGCCTCTATTCTTTGTATTCATCTGCTTCTCTTCGCGCCCTTTCCTGCAACCGCCGCGCTCCTTCGTCCCTGCTTAAAACAGCTTTCGGCAAAAGACACCCTCTGTACCGTTTGGGTTATATTTTCGGACAAGGACGCGGGGCAACCGACGTCGAAATGCTCCCCGCATGCGCTGGCGCGAAGGGCCAAGGCGCGCTTTACGCCCGCTTCCGCGGACGCGCCTGTTACGCCGCGCCATATCCGCGGGGTTGAAGCGATGGGCGGGCGGTGCAGGAATATCTTCGATTGGGGCAATGCGGCGAGTTTTTCCATACCTGCTGCGGCGCTTCCCGCGCTCGCCGAACTGCCATATGTTAAGGAAATCATCCCCGTAAGGACCGTGACGAGGAAGGCGCCGCCGAAAACAAACGCGGCAGCCGCAAAAAAAAGTTCGTTCGATACCTCCGGCGTTTACGGATTCAGCGCGATGGAGATGGGTATTCCATCGGTTCCCGCGGCCCACGATTATCTTATCAACACCTTGAAGAAAGTTCCTGGCGACGGCGTGGTCATCGGCTTGTTCGACAGCGGATTCAGGCTCAATCACCGCTGCTTTACCTACGCGCTATCGCGGCGCGCGTTCATCGCCGACAGCGATTTCGTGGAGGGCGGCGGCCGCGTATCGGACCCTGATTCCATTCGTCAGGCATTTCGCGACGCCGGTTCATCGCCGCCGGAGGAGCACGGAAGCTGGACGTTATCGCTTATTGCCGGGTACGATCCCGGCAGGTTCATGGGCGTGGCCTGGGGAGCGGATTTCGTGTTGGCGAAAACGGAATGGGTCGGCCGCGTCATGAACGGCAAAGAGGCCGACGTTGAAATTCACGCCGAAGAGGACAATTGGGCTTCGGCGCTGGTGTGGGCGGAGAGGCTGGGAGTTGACATCGTCAGCAGTTCGGTGGCGTATAAAACCGGATTTACCGATTCGCTGGGCCGGTCCCGGCCCCAGGATGATTACTCGTTCAGCGCCATGGACGGCTCCACGACCATTATTTCCATCGCGGCCCTCGAAGCGGCGAAACGCGGAATGATCATCGTGAATTCGGCGGGCAACGACGGGCCCGATTCCTGTTCAATCAATGCTCCCGGCGACGTTCAGAACGTTATAACCGTGGGCGGCGTGGCCACCGATAAATCAGTCGCGGTTTTCAGCAGCCGCGGGCCCACCGCCGACGGAAGGATCAAGCCCGATCTCGTCACTCAGGCAACGGTGATGTATTTGCCCGACATCTATTCGTCGGATTCCGCGTCCTATTTCATAGGCGAACAAGGCACGTCGTTTTCCGCGCCGGTGACCGCGGGGATATGTGGTCTTATTTGTCAATTGCATTTCCGGGACTCCGCGGCGGATATACGCCGGCGCCTGTATGCATCGTGCGCGTTCGCTCCCCGGCAGAAGGCAATCGATAACTCCTACGGCCGGGGAATCCCCAACGCGCTTTTTGCGTGCCGTTTGGATTCGCGGGATTCCGCGTTGATAACCCTGAAAGTGTATCCGTCCATTATCGACATCGTACATAAAAAGCAGCGCCTGAACCTTGAATTTATCGCCGCGCCCGACAACCCGCTACGCTATTCCCAGCTTCTCCAGGTTGCAATAAGGGACTTTTCCGGGGGCCTTGTATGGGGTCACGCCGAATATTGCGCGCAGAATAAACCCGTCAATCTCCAATGGCCGGGATCGGACGCGGCCTTCGCGCCGGGGATGTATTATTGCATCGTTACCTATGCGGGAAAAACCTATACCCGTAAATTCATCATTCTCGGGTAGGCGTCGTTTTATCCTTGGATCAGCCATTGGAAACCCCACCTGAAAGTGAGGCCGGGCATGCGGTAGCCGGGAATATAGGCGTACTTGCGGTTGAGGATGTTATCGACTTTGTAAAAGAGGCTGAAGGTTTTTATTTGCACCGATGTTTGAAGCCACACGTTCAGGACCTCCCTGTTCCAATCCGTGACCCCTCCATAGGTAAGCGTATCGCGCGCGCTCCAGTAATCGAACCCTCCGTCGACGAGGATGTGCTCCCTTCCGCCAAGCGGATGCGCCTGATAGCTAAGGCTGTTGCGCGCCTTCAAGCGCGGCCCGGCGTCCGAAAGCATCCAGCGCGAGCAGACCGAAAATCCGTGCCACGCGCCAAAGACCGGCGCGATGACCCACGCCACATGGGGTTGCCTGTAGGGGAGGATGTTTTCGGGCCAAACCTGCGTTGAATCGGCGGCGTCTAACCCCGAAAATCCGCAGACTCCGGTCATGAGGCCAACCTTTTTCCAGGTAACATACGCTTCGGCGCCGTAGGATTCATAGAAGGTGGAAAAAGAGCCGAGCGGAATTTTGACCGTATCGAAAAGCAGGGGATAGGGCGCGCAATCCCGAAGCGCGAAAAGACGCAGCATACGGTGAGGAGACTCAATGAGTGCCGAAAGGTTTCCGGTCCATTCGTTTTCGGTTGCCGTGTTTTTAATTTTTAAAAAATGTTGTCCCACGCCTCCCGACAGGGCGCCGTTCATGCCCAGGAAATAGAAATGATGCGCGTAGGCGATAGCCGCGTTTCCCTCATGGGCCGTGCGTTTGGAATTATCGTACAGGGTTTGTTCATGCCGTGTGAGAATGACGGTACACGAGGCCGTGTCGTCATGGAAAGGAATAGAGGGTTTTAAGGCGAGCGCATATTCATTATCCCTGCCCAAACGCTCCAGCCCGGTTGAAAGGGCGTGTTTCGTATGGCCTTCACTGATCAGTTTCAATTCAACGTCTAAAAGGGCCGGATTGAGCCGAAGTCCGTTTATTCCGGCGGTTGCATTGGTCCCGAACCTGAAAATCCTGTCCCAGAGCAGGGAGTCTTTCGTTGAGTCTTTTCCGCCATGCGATATTTCATTTTGGTCATCGTCATACCCAACGGATACATAGCGTCGCTCGCCGTTTTTTCCCGTTGAGGAGAATCGTAATTGCGAATTCTGTTCGGCGACGAGGGGGTTGTGCCCTCCTTGCGCAAGGAGGTTGGTGTCCTTGACGAAACCATCAAAGAGCGATTTGATATCGCCCGCCGTTGAATAGTTTATGGATTTGAAAAAACGGTTATTGGATGTGAGGGAAAAATTGAGGTTTCGCGATAATGGCCTGGTAAATCTGACGTTCAGGAGACTTTCATAGAAGAGCCCGTTTTCCCAAAGGAAATCGGTTTCGGGGACCGTCAGGTTGTCGGAATAGGGTGTAACGTTCAAGTTTCCGGAAGGCCCGAACTCAAGTTCGGATACGTGCGTTGCTCCTATCATGTCGCTTCCATCGCACCACCGGATCTTGTCGCCAAGAAGTTCTCCGCTTGTGGTAATAATACCGGCGGGAAGTGGAAAACCATAGGGCAGGGAGCGATTGAGGCTATTGGACAGGGAAAACGGCGCCGCTATCATTTGCGGGCGGCGTTGCGCGATATCGGAAACACTGATGGCGTTGGAGCTGAATATCTCATTTCGCCGCACATACCGCGGATTGTGCGTGGAATCCAAGGAAACCGGAAAAACCTGATACAGCAGAATGTGGTTGGTTTTTTCAGTGATCAGCGAATCGCGAATGATTGATTTCTCAGCTGAATCGGCGCTCGAAAGAGAACCGGAAACGGGAGCGGCTTGTTCGGCGCTTGTTTTTTGCGAAAGCATTCCGGCAATTGAATCGGCCATGGCTCCCTGGGACTGATTGGTGAACCACAACAGGGCAAAAAGCGCGGCAATCGTAGTACCGCGAAGATATCCGTTTGAGATTTTAGGCATTGGGCGCATAGATGCATTCAACCGGAATTCCGTGGCAATCGGGGGTATTGTTTCCATGAAGTTCATGGCGCATTTTCAAAAATACAAAGTGCTTGCGCGGCAATGGGGCACAATTTGATCGAGCCGGCAATCTTTGGGTATCTTATTCGTATTTGGGGTGTGGTTTGAAGTGGATAATATATATTTACGGTCACGATTTAAAAAGGCTTTTTCTTTCCTTCCCATGTTTCGCACGATAAAAAAAACGCTCTTCAAATGGACGGCATGCGCGGCGGCAGCGGCAATTTTATGTATTTGCCAATGCATTTATTTCAACGTGTTTTATAACGCCAAAGCATCCTACGACACCGCCTATCACGACCACTATAAACTTCTTAAGAACAATCCGGATTCCACGCTTGCCACGCTGCCCGCTGATATACAAACCAATTATGACCGCGCCATTGAAAAAGCCACCAAGGTAATGGAAGAATACCCCAAAGACGTAAAGTGGCACGACGACGCTTTTTTTTTAATTGGCATGGCGAATTTCTATAAAGGCGAATATGAAAAATCGCTCCGCAATTTCGCCCGGCTTCAGGAAGATTATCCCGGGAGCCCTTTCATTCCCGAATCGTATCTTTTTACGGGTAAAGCGTATTTACGGTTGGGAAGTCTGGACAGGGCCGAGCAAACTTTTTCAATGATCCTTGAAAAATATCCCCGGTTCAACGACAACCAGGAGATTTCGCTGCTCATGGTGGAAATAGCCTTGGGCCGTGAAGGCAAATCCATGGCCTTGGAACTCATGGAAAAAACCGCCGCGAAGGTCAAGTCCAAGGAAAGAAAAATCGAACTTCTTTTAAGGACCGCGGGCCTTGCCATGGACCTTAAACAGTACGATAGGGCCATCGCGCTGCTCAAGAGTTGTTCGCGGGATAAAAAGTTCCCTGATAAACTTTTTCTCATTGATATGACTCTTGCGGGATGCTATGAAGCCAAGGATTCGTTGCAGGAGGCAATGCGCATCGTATCGCGGATGCTCGGCAATAAACTTTACGGCTCGTATGTTCCGGAAATCCAACTGAAACAGGCTACGTTATTTTTTAAAATGGGCCGGATCGAAGAGGCTATCATCGCCTATACTTCAATTATAAATGTTTATGCGCCTGATTCCTCTTCCCGCGCTTTGGCGGTAAAACCGGGAAGCGTCGCTCCAGCGGCTTCCGCGCCCACTCCCTCGCCCTCTTCGGCCACGGGCGCGACTTCCGCGTCCTTGGCGTCCGGACAGGCGGCGGCGGGAAAAGCGTTGTTCGAAGTAGGGGTGATTTACCAAACCCAAAAGGGCGATTTCGTGAAGGCCAAGGAATATTTCAACCGGGCCATTTCGATAACGCAGGACACCGTGGTTCGCGTGAATGCGACGCAGCGCGTGAAATCCATCGATTCTCTCTTCGCCTACCGCGGCCTCAAGGATACCGCGGATACCCTTAAGGGCATGAGCAGGCGAAACGCGATCGATTTTAAAATCGGGGAGCTTTTCTGGCTGGAATTGGATTTGCCGGATTCCGCCTACGCTCATTTCAAGCGCCTGGCGAACCACGGTGACAGCCTCAGGCCCAAGGCGCTTTACAGCGCGTCGTATATTTCCCGCAGCGGTCTACGGGATACGGCGCTATCGGATAGTTTGTACGCGATTCTTTTAAAGGAATTTCCCTCCAGCGAATTTACAAAAAAGGCCCAAATTGACCGTGGAAAGCCGATAACCGTGCATACGCGGCAGGATTCCGCGTGGGACGCCTACATGTCCGCCGAGAGCCTTTTCTGTTATGTCAACAATCCGGAGGCCGCCGCGGCCGCCTTTAAGGGCGTGTACGGCGCGTTTCCCGAATGTGAACCTGGGCTCAAGGCGTTGTACGCGTCGGCCTGGATCAACGATGACGTTCTTAAAAACAACAAGACGGCCTATAAATTATACCGGATGTTTTGCGATTCTTTTCCAAAGTGCGATATTTGCCTGAATACGGTCGCGCCCCGTCTTAAAACCGCCACCGACACGCTTGCCGCCCGGAAGACCCGGAAGAAGCCGGGGGCGCGGCTCGCGGCGCCATTGGCAGCCAAGCCCAAGGCGGCGGTCGCTCCTACGAGTCAACCGCCACCGTCCCAGGTCAATGCGGCGGCGCAGTCGGACTCGCTGGCGGATATAAAGGACGCTCCGGCCCGGGGCGGTTCGGGCAAGCCGGCCGATGTTCCCGAAAACCCCCGAACGCGATTCATGCGGGCGGAACTAATGCGGCACGGCGGCCCCCCGACGCCGGCCGAAGGCTCGGCCGAGGTAACGCCTCCCGCGGCCTCCAAGGGGTCGATATCGGAGGATACTTCTTCCGCTCCGCCTGAAACGGCCGGAGCGGCCAAAAACATTGGGCAAAAAAACACGCCTGAAAAAACTCCTCAAGCCAACCCTTCTCCTCCCGTGGAATCGGCTGATCCTTCAAGCGGTCGCAACGCCGATAAGCAACCTGATGGCGCTGCGACGGAATCCAATGCGGTCGATACCGATTCCATGGAAGTAATCGGTCAGGAACGCGGCAAAAAATAACCATGGTCTGTTCCCATGAAAGTATCATTCAGCGACATTGAAAACGCCTTCGAATTCGTCAGTTCGGCCGACCCCGATACGAATTACGCGGTACTAAACCTTGAGACGGGCGTCATATATTACAAATCGGACATGACCGACGAAGAGGATTTCCCGGATGAAGTTGAAGAGTCCGAGGACTATGTCTGGATTCCCCATAAATGCGATTTTGATTTAGGAAAAGACCTCGTTTTCCGGTTCGTGGAACAATCCGTTCCGGAACATTTTAAAACAATTGCGGGATATTTTAAACATAAAGGCGCTTATACGCATTTTAAGAGCCTGCTTCAAAGCATCGGCAAACTCGAAGCGTGGCGCCGTTTTGAGGAAGACCAAACACGGCAAGCGCTTAAGGAATGGTGTGAAGAGAACGAAATCGAGATCGACTCCTAATCCCTCCGCATGATATATATTTAAGCCCTTTTTCTTTTATTACCTAGAGGTTATAATCAGTGCTATGGATTTAACCGTCAAAGCCGCCGCCCAGCTTTTAGAAGTATCCGAGGACGTTGTATTTAAATGGATAAAGGACCGGGGGCTACCCGCGTACAGGATTAAAAATCAATTTCGTATTAATCGGGAAAACGCCTTCGAGTGGGCAACGGTCAACGGGATCGCCATTTCGCCGAGGTTTCTGGGCGCGACGTTCAAGCCCCCCGCCGCCGCTTTGCCGTCGCTTATCGAATCCATAGGAAGAGGCGGCATCCACTACGGCATTAAAGGCGCTTCCATCAAGGCGGCAATGACCTCGGCGGTTCAGGCCCTGCCGCTGCCCGCGACAATCAAACGTCCTTTCCTGCTGCAAATGCTTTTGGCCAGGGAGGCGGTGGGTTCCACGGGAATAGGGGAGGGAATCGCATTGCCGCACCCCCGAAACCCCATCGTGCTGTCGGTTGACAAACCGCTTGTTTCGATATTGTTTCTCGATCAACCGCTGGATTTCAACGCCATCGACCATCAGCCGGTAACCGTTTTTTTCCTGTTAATCAGCCCCACGGTACGAATTCATCTGCACCTGCTTTCCCGCATCGCCTTCGCGGTCCAGAATTCAGCCGTTCATACGCTGCTGCGTTCCAAGGCCCCGGCGGGCGATCTTTTGGCCGCTTTGAACGCCGCTGAAAACGCTATTTCCCCGCATAGAAATTGACGGAATCCGTGACGCTCATTCTACTATCGTTCGTAATGTTTCTGGCAAGCGGGGCGGCGTCGGTTGCGTGCGCGGTCGCCGGAAAAGACCGTTTAGGCTCCCTGATCGGCGCGTGGGGAGCGGTAGGCGCATCGGCCATGGGGTGCATTCCCGCGCTCGAAGCGCTGTGCGGACGCGCTATCGCCCCGTTGATGCGTTCCTGGCGCATTTTGATGGGCTCCTTCTGCATAAAACTCGACACGCTGTCCGCGTTTTTCCTGTTGGCCATTCTTGTCATAACCGCATTCACCGCCATCTACGGCCTGGGATATGACAAGGGGAAAGACGTGAAAAAGACCGTTTCACGCGGGGCGATCTGGTTTTGGTTCAACCTGTTGGGCGCAAGCATGGCAATGGTATGCGTTGCAGCCAATGCCCTGCTTTTTCTCCTTGCATGGGAAACCATGGCGCTCGCGTCGTTCTTTCTGGTTGCGCATGAACATGAAAAGGCCGATACGCGCAGGGCCGCGTGGATTTACATGATAGCAACGTATCTCGGCGCCGCCTGCCTGCTGCCGATGTTCTTATTGCTGGGGTCAAAGGCCGGAACGCTTGATTTCGGTTTGTTCGGATCGGGTATATCTCCCTCCCTTGCAAACGCATGTTTCGCGCTGGCGCTTATCGGATTCGGAACAAAGGCGGGCGTCATGCCCTTTCATGTGTGGCTGCCCGATGCGCATCCCGCAGCGCCGACGCATGTTTCCGCGCTCATGTCCGGGGTGATGATAAAAACCGGGATCTACGGGCTGTTGCGCTGTATGACTTTTTTCGGACCTCCGCACCTCTGGTGGGGAGTAACGCTCCTTGCCATCGGCGCCGTATCCGGGGTTTTGGGCGTGCTCTTCGCCCTGGCGCAGCACGATCTCAAACGCCTGTTAGCCTATCATAGCGTCGAAAATATCGGCATCATCGTCATGGGACTTGGGATAGGCTTTATCGGCCTATACGCCAAGGCGCCGGTGACGGCCGCGCTCGGATTTTCCGGGGCGCTATTGCATGTTGTCAACCATGCGCTTTTCAAGAGCCTGCTCTTCATGGGCGCGGGCGCCGTATACCGGAAAACCCGCACCAGGGAAATGGACCTGTTAGGCGGGGTCATGAAGAAAATGCCCGTGACCGGCGCGACGTTTTTAATCGGCGCGATCGCCATTTCCGGCCTTCCTCCGCTCAACGGGTTCGTCAGCGAATTCCTTTTATACGCGGGCTCGTTTTTCGGCATTATCCGCCAAAGCCCCTCGGTTTCCCTCCCGTTGGCTTTAGCGGTGGCGGCCCTGGCGCTCATCGGAGGGCTTGCGGCCGCGTGTTTTGCCAAGGCATTCGGGATCGTGTTTTTAGGCTCGCCGCGGTCGTCTTCGCACGAGGCCGAAGGCGAGGTTGGGCCGCTTATGCTCGGACCGATGATCGCCTGCGCGGGACTGTGCTGTCTCATCGGACTAACAGGCCCCCTTGCCGCCGGGAAAACCGCGGCGGTCGTGTTTACCTTGTTCGGAATGACGCCGCCCCTGGAATTCGCCTCCGCGTCGGCAATTCTTTATAAAGTGTGCGGCACCCTGTGGGCATTGACGGCAATGATCGCGGTTTTTTATTTCCTCCGGGAAAGATTACTTGCCGGCCGCTCCATACGCCGCGCCCCAACGTGGGATTGCGGGTATACCGCGGGAACCGGCAGAATGCAATACACCGGTTCGTCGTTCGCCCAACCGATCATCGACCTGTTTTCAAAAGTGCTTAAAACGGAGAAGGTCGGCCAATTCCCCGCACGGTATTTCCCGCTTGAAGCCGGGTTCGCCAGCGAAACTCCCGACGCGGGCAATGAGCGCATCTATCGGCCGATATTTACCTATGTCAATTCATTCCTGGCCCGGTTCGGCGTTTTACAGCGTGGACGCATCCAAATCTATGTGCTCTACCTGGTCATTGCCCTTCTGGTCCTTCTTTTCTGGCGGTTGCGATGAAACACCCGCACGTGATCGCCGTATTCAATTACTTCCTGGCCCTGGCGCTTGCGCCGCTGCTTACGGGCGTTGTCAACCGGGTCAAAGCCCGGTTCGCCGGCAGAAGCGGTCCCCCGCTTTTTCAGGCATATTATGATATCGCAAAGTTATTACGAAAAGGCGCGGTATACGGAGCGCAGACCTCATGGATTTTCCGGGCATCCGCGCCGGTAATCCTCGCATCGGGGATGATCGCGCTGCTCACCGTGCCCTTCGGCGGCGCTTCGGCGCCTTTAGCCTTCGGCGGCGACATCATCGTGCTTGCGTATATGCTCGGCCTCATGCGCTTTTTCACCATTGTCGCCGCGCTTGACACCGGGTCAAGTTTCGAGGGCATGGGGGCGTCGCGAGAGGCTTTCTTCTCCGCGCTGGCGGAGCCGGCGCTTTTGCTCGGCGTGGCGGCATTGGCGGTAAAAACGGGGTGGATGTCTCTTTCTTCAATGCTTCCCGCCGCTTCACCCGTTTCTTTCGAGTTGATCCTGGTCGTGGCCGCTTTCATCATTGTTTACCTCGCCGAAAACGCCCGGATTCCCATCGACGACCCGGCAACCCATTTAGAGCTGACCATGATCCACGAGGTTATGATACTTGACCACAGCGGGCCCGATTTCGGATGCATCGAGTTCGCTTCTTCCCTTAAACTCTGGATACTCGGCGCGATCATCGTGGACATCGCCGTTCCGTACAGGAGCGGATGGTGGTTCGTCGATTGCGCCGAAGGCGTGGCGGGCATGCTCGTCCTCGCGGCCGCCGTGGGGACCGTCGAGTCGGCCATGGCGCGGCTTCGTCTGTTGCGCGTGCCGCAACTGCTGGTTGCAGCGGGGGCGTTATCGACCATTGCGTTTTTGTTGGTGGTGAGGTAGCGTATGGGTATTGAGGCGGCGTATGAGTGAAACATGCATGATGGTCCTTATCGTCCTGGACCTTGCGCTTTTGGGAATATCGATGGTCAATACCGGTATTCTGATCGTGGGGCTGCAGGGGGCGCTTCTAGGCGCATTCGTCATTGCCGTCAACGCTCCGGCGCTTTCGCCCCGGCTTTTCGTCATCGCCTGCGCGGGCATCGCGATCAAGGGTTTTTTATTTCCCCTTCTGCTCAGGCGCACCATAAAGGAAGCGAACATTCAGCGGGATATGAATCCCTTCGTGGGTGCGAGTCTTTCCTTGCTCATCGGCATCCTGATGTTGGCGTCGGCCCTGTGGCTCGGCGCCGAACTTCCTCTTACGGGGGTTATACGGGCGCCCTTTACCGTTCCCGCGTCGTTCATGACCATGTTTACCGGGCTTTTTCTCATTATTGCCCGTAAAAAGGCCCTTACGCAATGTCTCGGGTACATCGTGTTTGAAAACGGCATTTACGCCTTCGGCGTGGCCGCAGTCGGTGAAATTCCCTCGCTGGTGGAACTGGGGCTTTTACTTGACGCGTTTGTCGCCGTATTCGTCATGGGCATCGCCATTTATCGCATCAATCAGGAATTCGACCATATGGACGCCGACGAGCTTCGCTCTCTTAAAGGATAAACCATGGACAACACCCATCCGCTCCTTCTGACATGCCTCCTGTGCGTTCCCGCCATCGCGGCGGGACTTGCGGCCGTGACCGCCAGGTCCTTGCGCGCGGCGGCATTCATTACGGCGGCGGGCATCGGCGGGGGTTCTGCGCTGGGTTTGGCGGCCGCCGTGGAAGCGGGAAAACACGGGACCATCAGCGCCCTGGGATCGTGGCTGTACGTCGACGCGCTATCGGCTTTCAACCTGGCCGTCATGATTATCGTGTATATCATGAGCACCGTTTTCGCGTTTGTTTACTTTAAAGAAGAAGCCCGCGCGGGCGCCTTTTCCCTCAAGCAAGCGCGCCAGTTCGCGGCGCTGTGGTGCGGTTCGTTTACCTCGATGACGCTGGTGCTGGTTTCCAACAACCTGGGCATCATGTGGGTGGGCATTGAAGCCACGACGCTTCTCACCGCGTTTCTGATTTGCATCCATTCGTCGCGGCATTCCCTTGAGGCCATGTGGAAATACCTGCTCATCTGTTCGGTGGGCGTGGCATTTGCTTTTATGGGAACGTTGCTCGCGGCGGCTTCGTCACGGCACGTTGCGGGCTTCGACATTCACCAGGCGCTTTTATGGACCCGGTTGCGCGACCATGCGGCCATGCTCAATCCGGCGCTGATCAAGGCCGCGTTTATTTTTCTGGTGGTGGGGTATGGAACGAAGGCGGGATTGGCGCCCATGCACAATTGGCTGCCCGACGCCCACAGTCAGGCGCCCGCTCCGGTGTCGGCGTTGTTTTCGGGGTTCATGCTCAACGCCGCGCTCTATTGCATCATGCGCTACATTCCCATTGTCGAGGCGGCAACCGGACACGCGGGATGGGCGCTGACGCTTTTAGCCGCGCTCGGCGTTTTTTCCATAGGCATCGGCGCCGCGTTCATCGTTTTTCAGCAGGATATAAAAAGGCTTTTGGCGTATTGCAGCGTTGAACATATCGGCATCATAGCTTTAGGGCTTGGATTGGGCGGCATCGGCGTTTTCGCCGCGCTCTTCCATACGCTCAATCATTCGCTGTGCAAATCGCTGTCCTTTTTCGCGGCGGGCAGGTTGGGGCAGCGCTACGGCACGCACGACATTCGATTGTTGCACGGCGCGACCCGGAACTCCCGCTTGTGGGGAACGGCCCTTTTCGTCAGCCTTCTGGCGCTCATGGGAGTGGCGCCGTTCGCGCTTTTCATGAGCGAATTCCGGATACTCAAGGCGGCCGTGGACGCGCACGCGTTCGTTCTGCTCGCGCTGTTCCTGTGCGGCGTAAGCGTGGTATTCGTGGGCATGTTGTCGAAGGCGATTCCGCTTATGTGGGGGGAGAGTACGGTTTCCGTTGCCGCGCCCGACATACACACGCGATTGGAAGCGGGCCTCGTGGTGATTCCGCTCGCTGCGCTCCTGGCCCTGGGCTGCTGGATGCCGGGCTTTTTAGGAACCGCCTTGACGCAAGCGTCGGACATCATCCGGACCGGGGCGGCGTTGCCGCCTCATTAGTATTCACTATCAAGGACTAACCCGGCAGCGGGCGGGTCGGATACGGTATCTAAACGAACGGTTGAGAAATGAGTCGATCTTTATTCGTCAAAATACGCAACGGTGAAGCGCTTGACGCGTCCGACGTAGCCGACGCGCCGTTCGGAGAATTTAAAAACGCCGTCCTCGACGCCGTAGCTTCCGGCGGAAGAATAGCCCTGCTGTGCGCAGCGCCCGAAGCGGTCTTGGCGGCCAAGCAACCCGCGGCGGCGGATGGGTTGCGGCTGCTCTGCGTTATTGCCTGGGACGAAGAGGGGCAACTGGGGATTGCCTCCGCGCCGGTTGACGACGCCTATCCGTCCTTGACGCCCGAGTGCCCGCAAGCGCATTTGTTCGAGCGCGAAATTTATGAGCAATGGAACCTCGTTCCGCTTCTCCACCCCTGGCTCAAACCCCTGCGGTTCCATGCCCCCTACGGCAAAGACGCGGCCGGGAACGCTCCGTCCATCGGCCATGCGCCGTTTTTTCAGTTGCAAGGCGTTGAAGTCCATGAAGTCGCCGTCGGCCCCGTTCATGCCGGAGTCATTGAGCCGGGGCATTTCAGGTTCCAATGCCATGGGGAAAATGTTTACCATTTGGAAATATCGCTCGGCTACCAGCATCGCGGCATCGAGCGGGCCATGACGGCGCCGGGGGCGAAAAAACGCCGGATGTATTACGCGGAAACCATGGCGGGCGATACGACCATCGCGCACGCGACCGCCTATGCCCAGGCCGTCGAAGCGATGAGCGCTTTGTCGGCGCCGCCCAGGGCCCTGGCGCTACGGGGAATAGCCCTGGAACTAGAGCGTTTGGCCAATCATACGGGCGATTTGGGCGCCTTGGCGGGAGACGTCGGATTTTTACCCACCGCGGCATATTGCGGAAGGCTTCGCGGCGATTTTTTAAACATGACGGCGCTGCTATGCGGCAATCGCTTCGGCAGGGGCATGATCGCGCCCGGAGGAGTGGGGTACGACGTCGACGGCCGGCGCGTTGAACAACTTCGCGAGCGTCTTGACGCCGCTTACAGGGATGTTGCCGACGCGGTGGCGCTTCTGTTCGATTCGCCGTCGGTCATGGCGCGGTTTGAAAACATAGGCCGCGTTTCCAAGCAAACCTGCGTGGACCTCGGCATGGTGGGGCCCAGCGCCAGGGCATGCGGCATTCGCAAGGACGCGCGATCGGATTTCCCCGCCGGAATTTTCAATTTCGTTCATATACCGGCCGTTGTGTGGGAGTCGGGCGACGTATTCGCCCGCGCGTTCGTCCGTTGGTTGGAAATGCAGCAATCCATCGAATTCATTCAATCGCAACTTTCAGCCATGCCGGAGGGGGAAATTATTTCATGCGCGGAAACCGCGCCTTTGGGGAATCGCCTGGTTGTTTCCCTTGTCGAGGGCTGGAGAGGAGAGGTTTGCCATTGCGCTATTGTCAATAGCGACGGGGAACCGGCTTATTATAAAGCGGTAGACCCTTCCTTTCACAATTGGATGGGTTTGGCCATGGCCATGCGAGGCCAGCAAATCTCCGATTTTCCATTGTGCAATAAAAGTTTTAATTTGTCCTATTGCGGACATGACCTGTAAGGATTTGTGTGTTTAACATAATAAAAACAAGGCTTCGCCAGAAACACCGGACCATCGCCTACCCCAAGCAGCCGCCGTCGCTTCCCGACCGTTTCAGGGGATTTCCGCTGCTCGGCAGCGGCGTTTGCGCCGAGGGGTGCGCAGCTTGTTCGGAGGTATGTCCGACCAACGCCGTTACGTCCGAAAAATCGGGCGGGTTACAACTTGATATGGGGAAATGCGTGTTGTGCGGAAAATGCGCCGAGGGATGCCCCGCCGGGCTGATCACTTTCAGTAAAGACCATCGGCTTGCCGCCTCGACCAGGGAAGCGTGTGTGGCGATCGCCGGGCAGGCGCCGCCCCTGGCTTCGCCGCTTCCTCCCAAATTGCTTTCGCTGTTCAAGCGGTCCCTTAAAATACGCGTCGTCAGCGCGGGCGGCTGCAACGCCTGCGAGGCGGACATAAACGTGTTATCGACGATCGTGTTCGATATCGGACGCTTCGGCATACAATACGTGGCCTCGCCACGGCACGCGGACGCCATGCTTGTTACCGGCGCCGCGCCGCGCAATATGCACGCGGCAATCAAAAAAACCTACGACGCCATTCCCGACCCCAAAATCGTCATTGCCATAGGCGCGTGCGCAATTTCCGGAGGCCTCTTCGCGGGCCATACCCAGGAGTGCGCGGGCGTTGCCGCGCTCGTGCCCGTTGACCTGTTCATTCCCGGCTGTCCGCCGCATCCCATAACCATTCTCGATGGTTTACTGAGGATATTGGATACAATAAAGGGAAGCGAGCCGCCGCGTGGGAGTGTTATACATCAAGCCGACAACTTACTAAACAACCACGACTAAAAGCCGTGGTTGTTTGCCGTTATTCTATCACCGAATACCATTGATAACTTTAACGCTGTTACCCTGGGTCGCAATCATATAAAGACCGCTGGGCAATTTGCCTCCCGCCGGGCATCGCACGCCGTTAATGGTGTAAACGGCGGATTTTTTATCGGCGCCGGTCAATAACGCCGTCACTACCGGCGCGCTTTCCCGCTGCTGGGGCTTTGATTCGTTCGGCAATACGGTAGTAATCGGCGTGTCGGTTCCTTTTAATATATACGCTCTGATGAATTGACCATATCCGGTAATCACGGCATCGGCCCAGGGGCCGGTATTGCTGGCGCTCTTGGTAAATATGGAGAGACATTGGTCCACGTTCTCAACGGCCCAGCATGTGGAACCGATTTGATTCTGATCAAGGTACGTATACCATGCAGTACATTGTGGTTCGGCTAAAACAATACCGGTATTGCAGGCGCCGTATTCGGTAATAAAAACCGCGCAACCCTTACTCATCGCGGTCGTAATACCGGGACTATAACCGGCAACGGAGTGAGTCCCCGAGTAAAAGTGCATTGAATAGGCTATGTTCGTTGCATCGGTGATAGGGTCGGCGGCGGCGTTTTGAGGTAGCTGGTCCCAATTCGGGTTGCCGCAGATGATGATATTGCTGGGGTCAATCGCGCGGATAATTTTTATTATCGTCTCCATATAGGGTTTGATGCCGCCGGTCCACTGGATGCCGCTCGGTTCGTTCCATGGTTCATACAGGATATTGGGATATGAATTCCACTTGGTGGCCATGGTTGTGAAGAAAGTGCTGGCGTCGGCGACTTTGCTTCCCGCGCCCTCATGCCAATCGATTATAGCATACATTCCGCTATCAATACACGCCTGAACGACGGCGTTATAGGTAGCCATTGAGATGGAACCATTGGCCTGGTAGGGTATTCGAATGATGTGGCAGCGCCAACTCGAATAAAGGTTGGCGATGCATTGGGGAGTGTAATAAGAATATCCACCGGCATTTGTCCAACCGTACATCGACATTCCACGCATCTGAACAGGATTGCCGTTCTGGTCGCAAATGTAGCCTTTTCCATTAATAACCTTAGTTTGAAGTTTGCCGTGCATCGCCGGCTTGGCGCCGAAGCTCAGGGAAACAAACGCCAAACAGACGAACCCGATCAAGGCAAACCTCGAAAAACAGTTTGTCTTGGAAACCCGCGAACGAAAAAATTTGATTGAAAACATACAATACCCCCCGAAAAAAAGTTGAACTCCCCACTCATGTATATTAGTATAGTCTAGTAATATAATGAATTATTTTTTTTCTATAACGATTTTTTGAAAGTTTATTGAACAGGAATAGTCTTAACGACGCGCAGCAAGGGCGCAGCCGATTGAACCCGCTATTTGGGAATACTCCGAAGTAAATACGTCGGATTTGAGGATTTCACGAAAGAGATGAGCGAGCGCGATGTTTTTTGCCCCCCCGCCGGTTATTACCGTCGGGCCGATCGCCCCTATTCGGGAAAACATCGTATGTATTCGATTGACAACACTCCAATGAAGCGCTCGTGAGATATCGTCGGATGAGCTCCCGCTATTGAGCAGGCCGATAATTTCGGATTCGGCGAAAACCGTGCATATCGAACTTATCTTTATTCCGTCTTTCCCCTTCAGCGCGGCGCTACTGAACATTTCAAGAGAGTAATCGAGTTTATCGGCCATGACTTCTAAAAATCTACCGGTGCCGGCCGCGCAACGATCATTCATTTCAAAACGGGCGACTTTCCCGGCTGAATCAAGGGCGATCACCTTGACATCCTGGCCGCCGATATCGATAATTGAACGGCATGCGGGAAAAAGAAAACGGGCGCCCGATGCATGGGCCTTAATTTCAGAAATAATGGGAATCGATGCATTCGACTTAAGCAACTCACGGCCGTAACCGGTAGCCACAAGCGCAACGTCCGGCTCAAGGGTATTTAAAAGGGCGTTTACGGATATCCGAGGTTGGGAAGCGGAGGGAACCACTTCCCAACGTTTAATACCGCCGTTCTCCAGAACCACGAATTTAATGGTTGAGGAGCCGATATCTATTCCGGCGGAAATCGTCACTTTGTCAGTCTTTCTATAAACGCCTGAATTCTCGTTTTCAATTGTCCTACATCCTCCTGGGAATAATCGGTTTCAATCCGGATTGCCGGGATGCCGCTGTTTTCCAGCTCCTTCTCGATTCCCATGGCCTCGACGGCGTATGGCGTACAGAATTGGATTCCATACAATATAACGCCGTCGGCCTTATACTTTTTATACATTTCACGAATATGGCTCAATCGGTCGGGATTGGGACTGTAGATGGCGCAGTCGATTTGAAGATACCTATCGACAAGCGCGTCAATTAAAGCGTCCATCGACGAGCCTCCCTCGACAAGATTCCTCGTTCCGCGCTCGCCTACGCACGATTCCTCCGCCACGATGACCGCGCCGCTTGTTTCAACGATGGCCGGCACTTTCCAGTTGGGCACCGCCATCGGACAGCCTGAAACAAGGATCCTCGGGGCGTTTTCGGGAAATGAACCGGTTCCCGATGAAACCCTGTTTTCAAGTTCGTCGCAGAGCGAATTAATTTGCTGCGTAAAGCGGACCGGGTCTTCATAGAAGAAAATCTGGTTGACTAAGAGGCTGTCAAGACCGGAAATAGGGACCGGATTATTCTTCCTCGTTTCCGAGAGCCTGTAGACCGCCTTCCTCTTGGCGTTGACTATTTCAATTCCTTTGCGCAATTTTTCAGGGGTTATTTTATTACCCGTTAGTTTTTCAATTCGTGAAATGAATTTTACATACTCGCTCTTCAGGAGTTCCTTGGCTTGCGGCGACTTTGTTTGCGGCAAATCCATGACGTACAAATCTTTGACCAGATTTTTAAAAACTTCATACGCCTTCTTTTTGCCGTCGCACGTATTTTCACCCACGACAAGGTCGCTTGCTTCCAGGTACGGGCAGACGCCGCCTAATTTAAATCCGAACGTCGATTTAATGAGCGCGCAGAGGTTCTTTGGAAGAATTCTATCGACCTGTTCGGTAGCGAAATCAGCGCCCGCGCAAAGGCCGACCATGATGGCGTCGGCGGCTAGAATGATTTCCTCGGGAACAAAGGTGCAATAGGTTCCAACCACCTTTCGTCCTTGTTTTTTCGCGTCGACCAGTTCCTTGATACGAAGGCCGTGAACCTCCGACATGACGAAATCAAGATAGTCGGTTTTTTGCGGCCGGTTTTTCTGGGAAACGAAAATATCGCCGTAAACTTTTCCCAATACCTCCATGAGCTTGTCGTGATTTTCAAGGTTCAGACCGAGCTCTTTCCACATGGGCCTATAATCCGTTGCCATACGATTCCCCTTTCCGTGACAATGATGAAGATTGACAAAAATATAATTAAACCGAATAAAAATATCGGCGTGATATCGCGGCAATACGTACGGGAATGGAATATTGGAGAGGAAAGGAGGAAGGAAATGGGAAATAAGAAGGAATCAATACGTACATTCATGGTATCCTTGTTTACGCGAAATACTACCGGACCGGTTTTATGCGCGTAACCTTTATTTCAGGTAATCTCCTGGAAAGAATTGTGAGCAATCCCTTTTCAATACAGGGCAAAAATATATTCCGCTATTCGTTTTTCAAAACCTCGCGCGAGGCGCGAAGAGAGTTTTTTTTCGCTATATTCCGTGCAACGGGAACACGTTTTTTTGAAGATACTCCACAACCTTTTCCGCCTGCTCGTTAATGCGGCGCTTTTCATCGCCCTGCGTATAGATGTGCATGTCCCGCAGTCCCGATCGCCATTCCGAGCTGCCCAGGAACACGCCGCCCATGCCTATGGACATGTCGGATTCCGTTTCCAGGCCGCACAGAACGCACCACGCGAGGGCCCATCCCCTGGCGGTGGCTTCGGGATTGTAGCCCCCGCCGCCCAGCACCAGCATGGGAAGTTCGAACTGCATGAGCAGCGGCAGGAGGTCGGCGAAGGCGTTGTTGGTCATTTTCAAATGCGCGAGCGGGTCCACCGACAGCACGTCCATGCCGATTTCCAGAACGATGACGCCTGGAGCGTAGCCCCTTATGAGCGGCGGCACGATTTCCCTGAATGCCGCGCAAAACGTGTCGTCGTCGGTGTGGGGCGGGAGCGGAACGTTGACGTTATATCCCTTTCCCGCTCCCCGGCCGATTTCGTTTTCGAACCCGCCCCACGGAAAAAGCGTTTTCCCGCTTTCATGGAACGACACGGTGAACACGGAAGGGTCGTCGTAGAAGGCCTCCTGCGTGCCGTTGCCGTGGTGCACGTCAAGATCGAGGCAAAAGACTTTTTGAAAAGCCCCGCGCAATTCCTTGCAGGCGAGCACGACATCGTTGACATAGCAGAAACCTCCGGCAATGCCCGCTTTCGCGTGATGATACCCGCCCGAAGGGTTGAAGGCATAGCGGGCGGTAGCGTCCATAAGCAGCCGGGCGCCGGTCACCGAGGCCCCGGTCGCGAGGCATGCGTAGGGAAACAGATCGGAGAACACGGGGCAATCGTCGGTCCCGAGGCCGAAAAAGAGGTCTTGCGAGGACAGCTCGCCGCTGGACGCGTGCTTGAGGGCCGCGATATAGTCCGGCGTGTGATAGGCTAAAAGCGCTTCTTCGGGCAACGCGACGGGGGGTATTTCCATCATGGAATCCCCGATGTAGCACCCCATTGAGGAAAGGACGTTTTTCGTCATGGCCGCGCGCTCGGTTTTAAACGGGCAATCGGGCGGGTAGCGGTAGCGTTCGATCGCCTCCGAATGGATAAATGCGGCTCGTACGGGCTGCATAGGGCGCGTTCCCTTTTTTCAGCTTCGCGCCCCCCGCGGGGGATTGAGGGGCGCACATGTCAATATTTACCGGGAATTCGTTACTGCTCCATGATTTTTTAAAATAATAATAATGCGCCGTCCTTATGCACATTATTATTATTCGTGAAAAAATAGACATTACGGAAGATCTTTATGGTATAATATTTGGATTGGGCCATGATGTATTTTAAATGCCTTTTTAAAATAAACAGCCTTGCATGAACGACGACGTATGCAAAAAACCTCCTATTTTTATAGAAAAGTAACCTATGAGTTTTGAAAAATTATTACGGCCGAAATCCATCGCGGTGATCGGCGCTTCAACCAGCCCCGGAAAAGTCGGATACAATATCCTCAGTAACATCATCAGCGGCGGCTTCGAGGGGGAAATTTATCCGGTCAATCCGACGGTAACCGAACTGTTGGGTAAAAAATGCTATCCGTCCCTCAAAGACATTCCCCTTCCGGTGGATTGCGCGGTCATCGTCATCAAGCGGGACATGGTAATTCCGGTTCTCAAGGAATGCGGTGAAAAAGGCGTCCAGGGCGTGATTACCATTACCGCGGGTTTCAAGGAAACGGGCGAGGAAGGAAAAAAACTGCAACTGGAAATCGCGCACATCGTACGCCAGTATAATATTACCATGCTCGGTCCCAACTGCCTTGGCCTTATCAATCCATGGCACAAAATGAACGCCTCCTTCGGGCAGGCGCTCGGCGAGCCGGGCTCCATTGCCTGTATTTCACAGTCGGGAGCGCTGATCACCGCCATTCAGGACATGGCGGCTTCGAATAAAATCGGATTTTCCCTGCTGGCGTCGCTAGGGAATAAGGCGTCTTTGGATGAAGTTGAATTCATACAGAACCTTCAGCGCGACGAACAAACCCGCGTCATCGCCGCGTACCTTGAAGACATTTCCAGGGGTCAGGAATTCATGCGCGTGGCTGAGCGCGTGGGAAAGAGCAAGCCCATCGTTATTCTCAAGGCCGGACGCACCAATGCGGGCGCCAAGGCCGCCTCCTCGCACACCGGCAGCCTCGCGGGCGCGGATTCCGCGTATAAATGCGCCTTCGACCGTACGGGAGTCATTCGCGTGGACTCCATCGAGCACCTCTTCGACGTGTCCATGGCCTTTGCTTATCAGCCCCTGCCGCAGGGCGACCGAATCGCGGTGGTCACCAACGCGGGCGGCCCCGGCATCATGATGTCCGACGCGCTTGAAATGGCCGGACTGCATATGGCTAAAATAGACAGTGAAACCGAGGATACATTAAAAAAAATGCTGCCTCCGGCGGCCTCGGTGCACAATCCCGTGGATGTGCTGGGAGACGCCGGCGGCGAGGTTTACGCCAAAACGATCGACGTGCTCCTGGCCAGCAGCGCGGTAGATAGCCTGCTTGTCATCCTTACTCCCCAAAAAATGACTGATGACGCCGCAACGGCTCAGGCCATCGTGGAGCTTTCCAAGAAATACCACAAGCCGGTATTCGCTTGTTTCATGGGCGCCAATACCATCGCCAAAGGCGTGGCGATCCTTCAAGACAACAAGATCCCCCAGTACCCCATACCGGAGCGGGCGGCGCGGGCCATGCTCGAAATGGTGCGTTATTCGCGGTACAAACGCAGGCCCCTGCGGGTGGTCGACCGGTTCGTGGTCAACAAGTACCCGGTGATCAAAACCATAAAGACCTATCTTAACAGAGGAAAATATGAAATAGGCGAGCACGACGCCAAGAACATCATGGAGGCCTATAATTTCAACGTGCCTCCGGGGATGCTCGCCACGAGCGTGGATGAGGCGGTGCGTTTCGCCAATGAAGTGGGCTTCCCGCTCGCCATGAAAATCTCCTCGCCCGACATTCTTCACAAATCAGACGTGGGCGGAGTCAAGATCGGCATAGCGAATATGGCGGCCGTGGAGGACGCTTTCGAGCTGATGATGATGCGCGTCAAACGTAAAAAACCCGACGCCCTGCTTCGCGGCGTTCTCATTGAAAAAATGATCCTCGGCGGCAAGGAAGTGATATTGGGGATGAAAAAGGATCCGCAGTTCGGGCCCGTTATCATGTTCGGCTTGGGCGGGATATTCGTGGAAGTCCTCAAGGACGTGGTATTCGGGCTTGCGCCGTTGACAGCGGAAGAATGCAGAACGATGATTGAAACAACGAAGTCGTATAAAATCCTTCGCGGCGTTCGCGGGGAAAAATCCGTGGACATCGACGGGATCGTAACCGCCCTGCAGCGGTTGTCGCAATTGGTCATGGATTTTCCGGAAATCGAGGAAGTCGATATCAATCCGCTCAAGGCCGGTTCCGAGGGCGACGGCGTGTACGTGGTGGATGCGAGAATAATATTGTCCAGAGAGGGCGTATAACATGACGGCATGGCAGGAACTCTATAAAAATAAAATCATGACCGCCTCGCAGGCGATGCAAAAAATCAAACCGGGAGACCGCATTTTCATCGGCACGGGCTGCGGCCAGCCGCAGATGCTGGTCGAAGCGCTGGTGAGCGATCATAATGAAATCGTCGACGCGGAAATCTATCATCTGCTCACCCAGGGAACCGCGCCGTATATCGGCGAGGAATACTCGAAAAAATTCAGGACCTGCAGCTTTTTTCTTGCGCCCAATGTTCGCGAAGGCATCGTCAGCGGCAGGGGCGACTACGTCCCCATTTTCCTTTCGGAAATTCCCTCCCTGTTCAAGTCGGGACGGATACCGCTCGACGTGGCGCTCATCCAAACCAGTCCGCCCGATAAAAACGGCAATCTGAGCCTTGGCATATCGGTTGACATAGTAAAAACTGCGGTTGAAAACAGTCTGACCATCATCGCCGAAGTCAATGAGAAAATGCCCCGGACCATGGGCGAATCGTTCATTTCCCTCGATCAGGTCGACGTGGTCGTGGAAAGCCAACGCGACATTCTTGAATATACCCTGCCCTCCACCGATCACATTACCGACGCCATCGCCACCAACGTGGCCTCGCTTATCGAGGACGGATCGACGATTGAAGTAGGCATCGGGCATATCCCGCAGGCGGTGTTGCATTATCTGCTCAACAAAAACGATCTGGGCATGCACACGGAAATGTTCAACGACGCCATTATTCCCCTCGTGGAGGGCAAGGTGCTCACCGGCGCGAGGAAAACCATCAACCGGGGGAAAATCACCGCGAGCTTCTGCCTGGGCACCAGGAAATTGTACGATTTCATCCACGAAAACCCGATGTTCGAGTTCAGGCCTTCCGAATATGTCAATGATCCGTTCGTCATCTCCCAGCATAACCGGATGGTGGCCATCAACGTCGCCATTGAGGTGGACATGACCGGCCAGGTCTGTTCGGATTCCATGGGCTACAATTTTTACAGCGGCGTGGGCGGACAGCCGGATTTCAACAGGGGCGCGGTGCGCTCGAAGGAGGGAAAGGCGATCATAGCGCTTCCCTCGACCACCAAGGATGGAAAAACCTCCCGCATCGTGCCGCGGCTTACGGAGGGCGCGGGCGTAGTGCTGAGCCGCGCGGACGTCCATTACGTGGTTACGGAATACGGCATCGCGGACCTTTTTGGAAAGAACATCCGCGAGCGGGTGCTGGCCCTGGCGGAAATCGCCCACCCCGATTATCGCAATGAAATCCTTAAGGAAGCCAAGAAACGCAATTACGTGTTCTCCTATCAAAAGGAATTGCCCGCGGGAGGCTCGCTGTACCCGCGCGACATCCAGACCACGACCACGCTTTCCGACGGCACGCAGCTCTTTTTCAGACCGGTCAAGCCCACCGACGACAAAGCCCTGCGCGACATGTTCTATTCCATGTCGGAAAAATCCATCGCGTTCAGGTTTTTCCAGCCCATCAAGGCGTTTCCTCATAAGTTCATCCAGGATTTCACGGCCATTGATTTTTCAAAGGACATGGCCATCGCGGGCCTGATACAGGACAGCGGCGGCGAACAAATCGTGGGTGTGGGCCACTACTATCTCAATAAATCGACCAACAAGGCCGAAGTATCTTTTTTGGTGCGCGACGACTGGCAGGCTAAAGGGATCGGGACCGATTTGCTGGAGATCCTGACCGATATCGCCCGTAAACGGGGCGTACACGGGTTCGACGCCAGGGTGCTCGCCCAAAACCAGCTCATGTTGGCGGTCTTTTATAATTCCGGGTTCAGGATCACCACGAAACGCGAGGAAGACACCTACCTCATTACCTACGATTTCCGCGAGAAAGAAGCCTGATGAGCGCCTCGTGGTTCGGATGCATATTCGATTGCGACGGCGTCATTATCGACTCCGCCACTCCGCATATCGAGGCGTGGAAGGCGCTGGCCCTTGAGGAGAATCTTGACTTTCCAGAAAAGCTGTTCAAGCAAAGCTTCGGGATGAAAAATGAACAAATCATTCCGCAGCTTTTCCAGTGGACGCGCGACGTTTCGGAAATCCGGCGTCTTGACGCAAGGAAAGAACACCTCTATCGCGAAATGATCCGTTGCGGGGGCGCCCGATCGTTTCCGGGAGTGGCCGATTTTCTGGAAATGCTTCGCGGGCAGGAAATTCCCTGCGTCATCGGTTCCTCGGCTTCCCGGGCCAACGTCGAGGTAACGCTTGATGTGTTGGGCTTTTCCGGGTATTTTCAATCCATCGTATGCGGGGATGACGTGGCCGCGGGCAAGCCCGACCCGCAGATATTCCTTTTCGCGGCCCGGGCTTTGGGCCTGAGGCCGGCCGATTGCGTGGTTTTCGAGGACGCGTACGTTGGAATCGCGGCCGCCCGCGCGGGAGGGATGAAGGTGGTCGCGGTGGCCAACACGTATCCGCGGTCAAGCCTCGGCGAGGCGGATTGCGTGGTCGAGCGGCTTGACGAACTCACCTTGACCATGCTCAGGCAATTATTCGAACCGGCCGGCCCGACGAGTGAAGCCCGCGAACTTCCTTTCGCGGCAAATAAACCCGTGCAAACCGCCGAAGGCTCCATTCCTCGCGCAAAAGAACATTTCGCGCGCCGGGGGTCCGAGTTTTTTACTCGATGACGGTTATGATCATACCCACGCCCGACCGCATTATCCGGCATCTCTTCAATAAAACCTCCAAGGGGATTCAGTTCGGCCTTGAAAGGATTCTTTTGGCCGCGCGAAGGATCGGTGATCCGCAGAATGCTTTTTCCTCCATTCACGTAGCCGGGACCAACGGCAAGGGTTCGACCTGCGCCTATATCGAGTCCATCGCCCGGGCTCACGGGTATACAACGGGCCTGTTCACATCGCCGCATATCGCGCGGTTCGAGGAACGGTTCATCATCAACGGCCGCCCGGTTCATGAAAGTAAATGGGTGGACGTCTATAGCGACCTTTCATCGATAATCGAAGAGTACAACCTGACCTTTTTCGAAGCCGTGACGCTCATTTCATTCGAGCTTTTCAAGCGCGAAAAAGTGCACTGGGGCGTGTTTGAAACCGGCATGGGGGGAAGGTTGGACGCGACCAATATCCTCGTTCCCAAGGTCGCCGCGATCTGCGCCATCGACATGGACCACCGGCAATACCTTGGAGCCGACCTGGTTTCCATCGCGCGGGAAAAACTTGGGATTGTCAAGGAAAACGTCCCGCTGATAATGACGAAACCGCCGCAACCTGAAATCGAAGCCCTGGCCCGGGCTCATTGCGCCTCCCTGCGCGTTTCCTGCGCCATGGTTTCAAACGAGGACTCCGGCGCCTGCGCCACGAACGGGAACGGTTCCGGTTTTACCAGGAACGGCCGGAAATTCGTCACGAATTTGCACGGCAGTTACCAAATACAAAACGCCATGCTCGCCCTGGCAACCGCCGAGGCCGCCGGTTTCAGCGACCCCGTCGCCCTGGCCGAGGGAATCTCCCGGACGTTTGTGCCGGGACGGTTTCAGATCGTAAAGCTTCACAACCGGCTGGCGGTGTTCGACGTGGGCCACAATCCCCAGGCGGCCGGCGCTTTCGCGCGCACCGTGCGGCATCACTTCGACGGCTTGTCGGTGTGCATCGTGGCGGGAATCATGAACGACAAGGACATCGACGGCATACTTCAAATGTATTGCTCCGTTGCTTCGAAGATCATTTGCGCGCAGCCGAAAACCGACCGCGCCGCCCCGGCCGGGCAGATCGCGAGTAAAATTCCCCCGTCCTTCAAGGGCGTCTGCGAAATAATTCCCGAAGTCGGCAAAGCGGTCGCCGCGGCGCTTTCGGGAAAAGAGAAGGTCGTCTGCGTCACCGGCTCGTTCTTCACGGTCGGCGAAGCCATGATCGCCTTGGGAATAGAGCCGTACGGGATATACCGGTAAAAAGGCCCCATCCCCCGATTATTGGCGAATGTGGCGGCTTTAGCGTCGCCGACGGTTTTGCAAACAATTTCCCCGCCCCGTTCGTCCGTTTCCCCTTCGGTCGCGTTAATTATTGACTCATACGCAACCGGCGTATATATTATCATGTGATAAGGGAATTCGAAACATACACCTATTCGTTGATGGGAGGCTGACAAGGTGTTTTAATCGCCCCATCATTCCAATGAGCAAAAGGACGAAAACAATCTAAGCGCCATACAGAGAATAAAAACATAAAACCGCCGCCCTCCTATGAGAGGAAATACGGCAGCTTGTCGGGGATGAAAAAAAACTTAAAGAATAAAAGTATATAGCTGAAGATGCTTTTGGAGAGTACGGACAATCTGTAGTTGGGATGCAATTTGTAAACCACAAGAATAGGCGCGCGCGAAAATAATAGGAGATAACACAGAAATACCTATAGGAAAAACAAATCACTTTTACTTTACGCGGCATCCGAATTCCAGCATGTATTTTTTCTATGAAACACCATTGAATGAACATATTTTCTATAATATTCCCGTAGCTGTGCGTAGGCGCCACATAATGTTATATAACAATATCTTACGGATATAAAATGAAAGTTACTGCTACAGAATTTTCTCGTATCTCGAATTTAAAGCCACTCCAGAAATTGCCAGTTCAGCATCCAGCCAACAACCGTATCAATCATTTTGACCGTTCCTTTCATGACTGGTATCGCTTTGTTCTGTCATTTCCACCTCATTTGGTACGTGATTACATACGAAAGTTCGAACTAGAAAAAAAGGCCGTCATTCTTGATCCCTTTTGCGGTACGGGCACAACGATTGTTGAAAGTAAGCTCAACAAATTCAGAGCTATTGGCATTGAGGCAAATCCATTTGCTCACTTTGCCTCATCTGTCAAGACAGATTGGCAAATCAATCCGGATGATCTTGAATTTACAGCTGGCATAATTGCAAAGAAAGCATATACTCAACTTTTAACCGAAGGTATCGATGACGACAAGTATTTGACGACCAAAGTTTCTCCTGATGTTCTCCGGCAAATTGATGGCGAAAAGGCTTCCCTTCTCTTGTCTAATTCAATTAGCGCAACCCCTTTGCACAAAGCCCTAACACTCCTTGAATTTATTTCGGAATTCAAAAATGCACAAGTTTATAGATATCTTCTTGTCGCATTTTCTAAAGCGCTTGTATTCCGAATCAGTAACCTGAAATTCGGACCGGAAGTCGGCGTATCGCGCCAAAAAGGTGATACTCCGGTCATTGCCCCTTGGCTTGAGGAAATAACTTCAATTGTTAACGACATTCGAAGCATTCAAGGTGATGAATTCCCGCAATCAACTATAATACTCGGCGATTCGCGCGACGTTTCCTCTCTCTTGAAGCCGAAATCAATTGATGCAGTTATCACTTCTCCGCCATATCCAAATGAGAAAGACTATTCACGCACGACCAGACTTGAATCAGTTTTGCTTGGTTTTATTAATAGTAAGGCTGAACTTAGAAATTTCAAGAAGACATTCGTTCGTTCGAATACTCGAAGCGTGTACGTTACGGACAAAGACGATGAATGGATTTCAGATAATCGCAAAATTCGCAAAATCGCTAATGAAATTGAACGACGAAGAATAGAACAAGGAAAAACTTCAGGGTTTGAAAAGCTTTATGCCAGAGTATCCAAGCTTTATTTTGGCGGCATGGCTCGTCATCTCGAAAACCTTAAGGGCGTTCTTAAACCTGGTGCTCATTTGGCATATGTCGTAGGTGACCAAGCATCCTATCTCCGTGTGATGATTCGAACAGGCCAAATATTAGCCGAAATAGCCGAAGATCGCGGATATGAAGTTGTCAATATTGATCTTTTTAGGACAAGATTTGCCACCGCCACAGGCGAACAATTGCGCGAAGAAGTTGTTCATCTGCGCTGGAATGGTAAGGGGTAACAAAATGTCAACCAAAAACGTTTATACCCGGATAATTGAACAAGTTTTTTTGAATAACTTTAAGCCGGGATCACGCGAAGTCTCTTTTGAGCGTCAGGAAATTATTGATGTAGCTAACGAGCTTGGCATAAAATTGCCAAAAAATGTTGGGGACGGTACAAGCTAAAGGCGGAAATGACAAATTGGGAATCGTGCAGATCGAACAAGATGTTGCGGTTTGCTCTGCAAAAT